>ERZ1036435.141-NODE-141-length-63462-cov-11.873090_pt1 | contig 63462 bp, 34 predicted proteins | sample MGYA00514223_ERZ1036435 | MGnify/ENA primary metagenome ERZ1036435 (study PRJEB33795, sample SAMN09464927) | human gut metagenome | host: Homo sapiens | place: USA: Stanford, California | collected 2016-08 | study: EMG produced TPA metagenomics assembly of the... | reverse complement strand
AGCCATCCTCATCAGTGGAACCATCTTCTTCAGTTGAGCCATCCTCATCAGTTGAACCATCTTCTTCAGTGGAACCATCATCACCTGCTGTTCCATCATCTTCAGCCGAACCATCATCCTCAGTAGTACCATCATCACCTGCTGTTCCATCATCTTCAGTCGAACCACCAATAACTCCAATTCCATCATCTTCGGTTGTCTCAGCCTCCGTTTTTGATACCTCTTCAACTTTACCATCATCTCCAACTGTCCCTACGTCTTCAGTATCACCATCATCTCCAACTGTCCCTACATCTTCAGAATCACCATCATCTCCAACTGTCCCTACATCTTCAGAATCACCATCAACACTCTCTACCCCAAGCTCTTCAGCAGCGCCCTCATCATTCTGCCCAACATGTGTTAGCAGTGGTACACCGCCCGCACCATCATCTAGTGCGGTTGTTCCCACATCATCTGCAGGTGGTGGTAACGGAGGCGATAATGGACAACCTGGAGCTGATGGACAACCTGGTGCTGCTGGAGAACCTGGTGCTGCTGGAGAACCTGGTGCTGCTGGACAACCTGGTGCTGCTGGAGAACCTGGTGCTGCAGGAGAACCTGGTGCTGCAGGAGAACCTGGTGCTGCTGGACAACCCGGTGCTGCAGGAGAACCTGGTGCTGCTGGACAACCCGGTGCTGCTGGACAACCCGGTGCTGGCTCTGGAGTAGGTTCAGAACAACCAACTCCTGGAGCAGGAGCTGGATCAGGAAGTGCAGATGGTAACCAATCTGGAACAGGTAGTGGAACGGGAAATGGCCAACAAGGATCAGGCCAAGCAGGATCAGGCCAAGCAGGATCAGGCCAAGCAGGATCAGGCCAAGCAGGTCTTGATAACACTGCTTCTGGCCAATCGGAAGGAGGCCAAGCAAGTGCTATGGACGGTGACCAAAGCGGCAGAGATGGCCAGTCCAATAGTGGAAGTCTACTTCAACCAAACGCTCAGCAAGGCACAGGTTCGGGTGCAGGCTCAGATACTGGAGCAGACCAAGCTAGTGGCGAGAGTCCAGGACAAATCGGAGATGCACAACCCGGCTCAGGAACAGACCAAAGTTCAGGGCGTCACAGCCTAGCAGCGGAGGCCCGGACTTCACAGAGTCACAGCTTAGCGGCAGATGCCAGAACGCGCAGCACAACACGCCAGACCAGCGTTATAGCTCCAGGCACAGCTCCAGGTACCGCGGTCGTTACAACGTTCCATGGCTGTGGAACTGTGAATCACAAGGGGATGATAAATATATTGCTAGCCTTGGCCTTGTTGGTTCTATTGTAGGAATTGGAAACCGCTAGCATTTGTGTGTTCATTCGTTTGTATTAGATTCCATCATTTATTCACAATTTGTATACTTTTATTGTTATCTAAAGGGTTTATACTGTATAAGCAACATAGTTGAGGAGTGCTAGGCAGACACAGACACAGACACAGACCGAGGAACTCACAGAAGAACGTTAGTAAGCTATATACAAATTAGCCGCCGACCAGCTGCATTTAAGATCTTTAGATCTTTAGATCTAGATCTCTAGAGATCTGGGCGGTTAAAAGAATGAGCAGAGAAGGGGATCTAAACTTTCCTGAGAATTTCGTGTTTATCGTGTGCCTGCAGGAAGCAACGAAACGCGACACGACACGGGAAAGACACCAAAAAGAAAAACCGTAAATCAGCTGAACGGCTCCGTGAAAAAGAGAAGCAAAAATAGAAGAATCACGTGACAGAGCATTATCTATCCTTTGATGCTAATGCATATTATAAGCCGGGTAAAGTTTGAAAAATCGAATTGGCCAAAACCAAAAAAAAAATTTCAGAATGGAAAAAACCACCAGTTTTCCTTGAAATCATTATTCATCGCATCTTGTACTCAGGACCGGGCCCATTCAATAATATCACCAGGCAGCTGAGAAACAATTAGGCTAAAACAAAATAAGAGAAAACGCTTTGGGATATAAAGATTCTTGGGGGGAAGTTTTAGACTTGTTGCTGACGGTAAAGGTAAAAAAATAAAAAGAGTCTACAAAGAATAGTGAATAATTGCACAAAGTAAGGTTTATTGGAAAATAGATTATATACAAGAAAAAAAAGGGCTAAAAACGAGAGATGGATATACCGCAGGGAGCTACATGTCGTATATGCCGTGGTGAGGCCACTGAGGAGAGTCCGCTGTTTCATCCATGTCGGTGTCGGGGTTCTATCAAGTACATTCATGAGTCCTGTCTGCTGGAGTGGATATCATCGAAGAACATAGACATTTCGAAGACTGGTGCGGAGGTGAACTGTGATATTTGCCACCACCCGTTCAATTTCAAGACCACATATGTGGAAGATATGCCAGAGAAGATACCGTTCCCAATACTGTTGAAATCCACACTGAAAGCGACGTTTTCCAAAATGAGGAAGTCTCTTGAAATCTCGCTCGCATTGGTGCTTTTCCTGTTCGGATGGCCCTTAGTCTGGAATACCTGGGCGAGACTTTATACATTTGCCCTGGATGGCACAATACCGTATGAGGAGGACACTATCAGAAGCATACTGTTTGGTTTTCAGGAAAATCCAGAGTATTACAGAAACATTGTCCTGACGAAATCAACTGTCCTGAAGCAACTACTATGGAATTATAAATTTACAGCATTACAAATCGCACTTATCGTTATTCTGCACATTGCATTATACTTCCAATACGATATGATTGTTAGAGAAGAAGTCTTCTCAAAGATGATCTTGCATAAAATTGGCCCAAAGCTGTCTATAAACGATATGAAAGCCCGCTTGATGGAAAGATTTCCAATGATGGATGAGGCTATGATTGATCACCTTGCTGTTGCTCTCAGAGCAAGGGAGAACAACAGACAAGGTATTCAGGATGAAGCGCAACGCCCTATTGTGGTAGACAGAGTCCAAGAAAGAGAACCGCTACATGAAGTAAACGCTGATGAGGAAGTAAACCCACAAAACAATATAAACAACATGCATCTAGATTCTGATGACGATGAGAACGATCCTGATTTTGTTGTAAACGATCATGACTCGGACACAGACGATGAAGCTAATCACTGGGGTGTTGGCCAACAGGATGAGATGAATGATCCATTCAGAGAGAGGTTTGAAGAAATGATGAACCGAAGAGCTCAAAACCAATTTGATAATTTACTAGCGCAGCAACAAGAAAGGAATGCTCAAAATGCCATGAACAGACCTAATGCTCCTATATTTATACCACCTGTCCAGGAAGCCCAACCAGATGAAGCTATGCAAGATAATGATGGTGCGAATGCTGTGTTGATCAATGTTAAGTTAAAACTCAGCTCCATTCTGATATACTTCGTTGTTGGTGCTGTAGTCTGCTCACTTTATTTGTTATTGTCATACTTGATACCTACTGTGGTAGGCTATGGCCTAATTAGAGTTTACCTTAAGATTTTAGAAATTGCATTCAGAGGATTTAACTTGCTCATGCATTATTCAAAGCTCTCAGTTGTTTATTTCGGGCTCGTAAAGTACATTCCTTTTATATCCGTGGTTCATCAGGAATTAGTTGTTGCCACTACTCATCAATATCTAGAATACTATCAAGGATACTTCGATAACTCAATGAAACATTCTATGCTACTAAGAGCCCTACCATGTTTGACAACTTACCTCACGGCCATCGCAATTAATACTGTAGTCTCAGAAATGATTAGCAAAGGATACGGTAGGCACAATGGATTATCGAGTAACGTGAAGAGGCAAATATTCCAAATTACGTTCGCAATCAGATGTACTCTAAAAGTGTTCACATTATTCTTCATTGAGCTAGCCGGTTTTCCAATACTGGCTGGTGTGATGTTAGACATTGCTCTGTTTTGTCCTATCTTAGGATCACCAAATAAATTGTTGTCTATTCCTCAACTTTTCAGGATCTGGCCTAAACTGTCTTTTTTTGCTTACTGGATTATTGGAACTTTGTATATGTATTGGTTTGCGAAGTATATTGGAATGATTAGAAAGCATATCATTCGTCCAGGTGTTTTATTTTTCATTAGATCTCCAGAAGATCCTAATATTAGAATATTGCATGATAGTTTGATTCATCCTATGGGTATTCAACTTTCAAGATTATGTCTTTCCATGTTCATCTATGCTGTATTTATTATTGCAGGATTTGGGTTGCATACACGTGTAATCTTTCCAATGTTATGGAAATCCGGATTTTCCACTTTCTCTGACAAATGCAAACCAGACAGCTTTTTTGATAAGACTTCACTAACAATTCTTCTGGCATTCACTGCGACTAGGAATATATTGGAAAAGAATAGCGTATTAAAAAGAGCAGTTAAAGACTATTGGGTGTACGTATTTCATGTTTGTGCTAGAAACTTACGACTTTCCTCATTCATCATCGGAAAGGATGTTCCAACCGAAAGAGGCCACATATTATACCGTAATTGGTTTTTCAAACTATTTGCATCCCAAAAGGCACAATGGTCAAATACTGAACTATTTACAAGCCCCAAGACTTATGATGAAGCCTTAGAACTTTTTAGGGAAAACAAGTCTGTTCATGCATATTTTATACCAGACGGTGTTTTGATGCGGGTACCATCGTCTGATATTGTTTCAAGAAGTTATGTACAAACCATGTTTGTGCCGGTCACTACAGATGACAAGATTTTAAAACCCCTAGACTTTAAGAAGATAAATGAGAGAAATAAAAGTACAGCTGGTGAATTCGGTTATTTAGATGAGCAAAATACTGAATTTGATCATTATTTTGTTGTTTATGTCCCACCTAACTTTAGAATGAGATATATGATATTGATTGGTTTAATATGGTTCTTTTCGTCGTTATTATTTATCAGTATTTGCCTGATGTCTCATTATACTTCTAAATTACTCATGTTACCAATTGAAGTATTTATTATGACAAACTCGAATGAAAACAAGGAAGAGCATATCAACCCATATTACGTCTGCATAGGCCTAATAATATTATCTCAACTGCTACCAAAGGTCTACAAACTTGTTGAAAAACGGACACTAAATAAAACTCATCAAGTCGAAACGGAAGTAGAAGCAGAAAATGAGGATGATGAAAACGATGTTGAAGTGCCAATGGAGCCTGAGGTTGCATTCCTGGATATTGTTAAAGATTTCAAGGAGTCATTTGTTTTCAAACTGATACTTTCGACGTTGATAGCTATGGGAGAGTTTTGGATAGCGTTGATATCAAACATTGCACTGCTAGTGCATTTAATAATTGCATACAATTATTGCATTGCCTTATGCGGTGGTTCCCGTTTCATCTCATTTTTACCAAGCTCTTCAGGAGATTTATTCACTTCCACCAACGATAAAATTAGGACCATATTTACAATAATAAACTCAGTATTATTGCTACTAAAGGGTAAACGCACCGGTAGTGTATTTATTAAGAACAAAAATAGAAGAACTTCCGAACTATTGAAAAGGTTACTATCAGCAGTGTTAACCAACACCCTTAAATTCCATGGTTCAAATTTACTAGTTCTTGCCGTACTATGCGTCATTTTTAATGTAATCAATGGAACCTTATATTTGGATATGACCTGGTCATCAACTGCAAAGTTCATCCCATTAGTTTTCAATAGTGTTCCTAGTCATTCTTGGAGTCGTACAGAACATGCATATATGATGACGTTGTTGTTGGCATATTTCAGTTATTTCATTAGCAATTTTATGGTTACATTCAGCAAGTATTGGAATGTCCTTGAACAAGGTGTGAAAGATACTATCTATACCAAAGGTAAAAAGTTAGAAAACTTACCTGAAGAAAAAGATGGACAATGAGTACGATAGCTCAGAGCAGTTAATGTAATTAAATATTATAGATAGATTTGTATTTGATTTAATTTCACTATTTAGCAATGGCATTTAAAACATTGTTATTTGTTTTTAAGATGTTAGTTATACAGTCATGGTTTAAATGGAAAAGTGAAAATATTCGGACAAGTGTATTATCAATTCATGATAATTGGCAATGAGTAACTAATGAGTATCGATATTTTCATTTAATTCCCTTGCTAAGCTATCCCTAATCAGATCAAGAGCATCCTCGTCTTGCTCTGATTTAGGTGCTACTCCTTCGGGTATTAAATTTACGTCACTTTCGTTATATCGTTCAGAAAAGTCATCGGCACTAATTTCTGAATTTTCGCCTACGCCTATGTCCATAGTAGGAGAACCAGAATTATTAGCATTTGATTTTTCATGTCCATTTGAATATGTAGAATTAGAATGAGCATTTTCAGTCGATGCAGTATAGTTGTCTACTCTATCTTTCAAAATTGATTTCCCAAAGTACGGAGATGTGTAGACCTGATTGGACTCACTATCCTTATAAGAGGCAAGTATGTGTGAGGACCGTGATAAGTTAGATATAATATGGCCTTGTTCTTCGGCCTTCGAATTAACGTTCATGATTGAAGAACTGGGAATTGATTGATCTTCTTGAAATTCTGGAGTAGGCGAAGGCGGCTCTGATTGCAGACCAACGCGAGAAGATAAAGATTGCCTACCAATATCTATATCATTGACATTTTTTTTTACATCTATGGGGGCCAGTTTACTGTCTTTGGCATCATATAAATCTTCAATTATTTCAATATCCTCATCTTCATCTACATTAGATAATGCTTGTCCATTGGCTTCTATACCAGCATTATGAAGCACCTGTTGCTTCTGTAATGATAAAAGAATATCTCTGAGAAATTTTCTGGAGTTATTCCTTCCAGATTTATTAAAATACTCGTTAATATAGCGCATATCATGCTTATTCTTCATTTTTTTAGAATACCAAAGTTCTACCGTTTGATGAGGATTTTCAAAAAATCCTTTTATATTGAAAATCACATGGACACCACAATCACTAAAGTTTGCCTGTTGTGGTACAGCACATGTTTTCATTTTTATAAGGCTTTTATCAATATCTAGTTGGTACTTGTCCTTAGCATACCCAATTAGGAATTCTTTTATCGGATCAATTTCTCTGCTATGCGTTTGTTTTAATGAATCAAACGTGAGTATCGTAATTATTGGTGGACTAACTGTAATATCATCTTCTTCTCTATCCATGTTTGCTAAATTCTTGGAATTCTTAGACATTTTGTTCTCATTGTAATATATGAAGAAAGAATCTAAATTAGTTATAATGCATCCAAACCAGTGAAAATTATTATTAATAGGAATAACGACATATTTTGTCTTGAATAAATCCGTATTATTGACCCATTTCTTTACATTTGAGTATACTTCTTCTTCAGTACTAGTTAATTTTGTATAAAAGAAAGATGACATGATATGTACATCCTCTTTCCGCACCTTATTGTTTGTTATAGCTGATTCAATGAAATATTTGGTGAAAAAATCGAGAATACTATCGTTAATCCAGTCTTTATTATAGAGACATTTAAAATCCTGATTAGTAATAGTGTAATAAGAACCATCGGTAAATTTATACACGAGATTTGGTTCAAATATTTTTGGAGTTTCGTAAAACAATTCGTCTTCCGCATTGCTTTTGTCCTCATCAAAAGCGATTTCTTCGTCATCGATCGACATTGGATCTTTGATACTGTTATTAGACCCATTAATCATACTCTTTCTAGTCCTTTTAACATTTGACAGTAAATGATCAGAGAGTTTATGCTCATTTGCACGCTTATTGAGCGAATTAGATCGTGTATTTCCACTTGGGCTACTGCTCGAGTAAAAATTTGAAGAAGGTATAGGGTCTACTGATTGACTTGTAGAAGAAATCTTGCGATTATTTGCGCCATTAACGCTAAAAGGTATTCGTATTGACTTACCATTCCCCGTATTATATGCGGCCTTACTGGCCTTAGAAATCAGAGATCTGATCCCATTTTTACGTGATACATTGTTTGTGTTTGATACACCCTTGTTCGGTACATCATCCTGGTCGTTAATACCGTCTGATGAAGAAGAAATTAGTCTTCTTTTAGCCCTTGACAATTTTTGAAGTTCTGTGATCATATTGGATTTTATGCATCTTTGTAATTCAAGTTCGGTTAGATTCGTGAGTACTGTTAGTGTAGTATGTAGTGTTTTTCTACTTTTGGCTAATTCATGAAGCACTATCTGAATTCGTGATAGTCGGAGAAATATTGTTGAATCCTGAAGTGATCTAACCCAGACAATGCAGATAATAGGCAAAACCTCATTGCTACCATCAACGATGGGAACATCCAATTTCTCTTTCAGAAATATACCCACTTTTGCTACCCTTTCTGTGAACCATATCTTAGAACAATCTCGGAGTATCTTGATTTTGAAATCTTTCACTTTGCTTCTACTGTCTGTAGGCCTAATCTTCATAGAAGGGTTAAGTTCACCTTTCTTGTTACTGAACTCTAGCACAGCTTCCTCCACATCCACCTCCTTCTGATCAAGCGTTATCAGCTTCATTTTCCCAACTACCACGTATCGAAGACTCTCATAATTGCCATCTGATGTTGAAGTCGGCCTATTTGATGATCTTTCCTCACCTTCACCACGCTGTACATCTTTCTCCTTGTGTCTCATTGGTAAACCATCTTCATCACCTATACTGAATATCTCATGGCCTTTCTGATTTAACTCCGCGATGACCTTCGGATCACGCTTCCTCCTATACCGTACCGGGGACACCGGCCGCCTCTCCTGCGTCTCCGCAACAGGCGATGAGGAAAGAGTGTCCACAGGCATTATACCGCCTTGAAATGCCCTCCTCCGCGACATACTATTCCAAAAACCAGCTATTCAAACCTTACAACCATGCGGCTAGCCCTCCCCACAAAAAAATCTACTAGCCCAGAAAGACACCGAGTTTCACTCACACACTAACGCTGGTACACTCCTCCTCTTCAAGTATAAACCACCTGTTCTTGGTGCTACTAGCGAGTCCAAGATCTATTACACTAAACAATACTGCTAAATTTAACGCTGAAAGGTGGTATGCCAAGAGAAGAGGACATCTGGGGGAAACTTGAAAACGTAAGTTTACCCGGCCATGTTGAAGTTTGGGTTTAAAAAGTTGGATTTCGGCGGTTCGCCGGTTTCAAGAGTATTCAGAACTGTATAACAGCGGTTCTACTTTTCTGATGGCAGGCTATTCCTTGGCTGTGGCATGGGGAGTTTGTGGTGAGTTTGTTGGTGGGAGTTTACGTGCCCTATGTAAGGGCTACAAAAAGGTGTTGTGTTTCAAGCTCAAAAGGGCGCTTTTGTGGGTTTAGTACTTGATGGTGATTAAAATTGAAGATGAGCGGGAGGATGAGATTATCTCTAAGGTCTATTGTGTGGTCCTTGTTTGAGTTTTATGGCCTTGATGGGCAGCTCAGTGAGCGTTGGCTATTGCACCAACGTGAGATGTCACTTTTGTGAAAAGAGGAAAAACCGAACCGTTGGGAGTTTGAGAGGAAGAAACTTGGAAAAATGAATCATTTTGATACTAAGAGAGATAAAACAGAACAGAAAGAGACCAGTTACTACCAGACTGTGTGATACTATCCCAGCCTAGTCAAAGTGGTTAGGATTATTTGTAGTAAAAACAAACTATGATCAGTGTACGTTCGACAAGTGGGGTGCTGGTGGCTCGCAGATGTTTTGGGACCCGCTCGGTTCTTCTGAGTAACCCAAGGTCACCTCTGCAGATCTTCAGAGAGACATTTAAGAAAGAGTGGGAGAAGTCGCAGGAGTTGCAGGACAATATCAAGACTTTACAGGATGCCTCTGGTAGACTTGGTGAGTCTGAAGCATACAAGAAAGCTCGTGAGGCGTACTTGAAAGCGTCGAAGGGCAGTCAAACCATTGTCGGCAAAACTTTGCAGAAGACGGGTGAAACGGTGGAGGAGCTGGCGACTAAAGCCTGGGATTCCGACATTGCAAAGACTACAAGAGTTGTCGCATCTAAGACCGCCAAGAAACTGGACGAGAGCTTCGAGCCTGTCAGACAGACAAAGATATACAAGGATGTCAGCGAGGTCATCGATGATGGTGACAGTTCCAGTTACGGTGGTTTCATTACTAAAGAACAGAGAAGGTTGAAGCGTGAGAAAGATCTAGCCTCGGGTAAAAGAGTTCGTGCTGTAAAGAGCAATGATGAAGCGGGATCTGCATTGGTTGCTACAGATATTGAAGCTAAGGAATCATTGGGCAAGAAAATCGAGGATTTCAAAGAGAAGACGCCAGTCGGTCGTACTTTGAAGAGTGTTAAGGTTAGCCTATGGGATGAAAGTGAAAACCCATTGATTGTTTTCTTGAGAAAGATCACCGGTAAGATTGGCGGTTTCTTTGCAGAAACTGAATCCGCTCGTGTTTACAAGCAATTCAAGATGGTTGACCCAACATTCACCAATATCGGCTTTACAAAACACTTGAGAGACTATATTGTGCCAGAAGTTCTTGAAGCCTATGTCAAGGGTGATGAAAAAGTGTTGAAGAAGTGGTTCAGTGAGGCCCCATTTAACGTTTACAACGCTCAGCAGAAGATTTTCAAGAAGCAAGAGCTTTTCTCCGATGGTAAAATTTTAGATATCAGAGGTGTGGAAGTTGTCAGTGCAAAGCTATTGCAACCACAAGATATTCCTGTTCTTGTTGTGGGTTGCAGAGCTCAAGAAATTCACTTGTACAGGAAGGCTAAAACTGGTGAAATTGCAGCTGGTGATGAATCCAATATTTTGATGTCTTCTTATGCGATGGTTTTCACCAGAGACCCAGAACAAATCGATGATGATGAAACTGAAGGCTGGAAGATCCTAGAGTTCATTCGTGGTAGCTCCAGACCTTTCAACTGATCATATAATAAATGACAGACCCATTGAATATAAAAACAACTCTTTTATTAATTTTAGAGGGGAAGGAAGAATAGGTTCACTGAGCGTACACGGACTTCTTGTATGTCTAGTGTACTTTCTGTTAGTATACTAACTTTGTTTTTCTCCTCTCATGCATTCGGCATTTTTAGATATATTAGTTGCATCAATTGAAGGCTTGAAATTAATAATTTCTGTCAACAATGCAATGATATATGCCGTTTCCTGTAAATATTACAGCTATTCGTTTTGTTTTGTTTTTTTTTTATCTTGTCTTCTATTATTATTATTTTTCTATTTATGTTATGTAAGCATAGACCAATTAAAACAGTCACTAATACAATATCTTTATATCAAGTCTCAGAAATAGACAATTAATCAACTAATTCACACTTGTTGTTATTGCAGACATTTGCATTCATCATAAACTGCTATATCTATCATAAGATACGTAACTGAAAAATTCTTGGTGAGCAAAGCTGAAATTTGACAAAATATTGAGTTGAAATTACATGAAAGTCATATAAGGCAGTCAACACTAGCGAACAATAGCGTCTTTATTCCACTAACTGCTGGGATTTGATAGCATAAGCGCCTGTGGATCATTGTTAAATTTTAGCTGTGTGCTTGCATTTTGATACGTCGGCACTGTTGTAATTCTAATTAGCATCTGGAAAGCAAGCGAAGCAAACAAAAATATACAGAAAATGAGTGAAGAAGGTCCTCAAGTGAAGATTAGAGAAGCCACCCGTGATAATGTTGATTTCATATTGTCGAATGTTGATTTAGCATTAGCAAATTCTCTACGTAGGGTGATGATCGCGGAAATTCCTACTTTAGCTATAGATTCTGTTGAGGTCGAGACAAACACCACTGTTCTGGCAGATGAATTTTTGGCACATAGATTGGGTTTAATACCTTTGCAGAGTACAGACATTGAGCAACTGGAGTACAGTCGTGACTGTTTCTGTGAAGATCATTGTGACAAGTGTTCGGTCGTTCTAACGTTACAAGCAGTTGGTGAAAGTGAAAGTACAACTAATGTTTACGCAAAAGACCTGTTGATTGTGTCTAATCTAATGGGCAGAAATATTGGTCACCCAATAATACAGGATAAAGAAGGAAATGGTGTTCTGATATGTAAGTTGAGAAAAGGTCAGGAACTGAAACTAACATGCATAGCAAAGAAAGGTATAGCAAAGGAACACGCGAAGTGGGGACCTGCTGCTGCTATAGAGTTTGAATATGACCCATGGAATAAACTACAACATACAGATTACTGGTACGAAGAGGATATAAGAAAGGAATGGCCTCAATCTAAAAACTGTGAATACGAAGACCCACCAAACGATGATGAACCATTTGACTATAAGGCGAAGGCTGATACCTTCTACATGAATGTTGAAGCAGTCGGTTCAATTGCAGTAGACCAAGTTGTTTTAAGAGGTATCGATACTCTACAGAAGAAAGTGGCATCTATTATGCTGGCTTTGAATCAAATGGATCAAGAGAAGGTTAACTTTGCCACTGGTGATGCTAAAGGCAATGGAATAGAAGAAGATGGCGATGCTATGATGATGAATGGTCATGATGGACCTTATGGCGACAATGGAAGATCGAGTGATACTTACGGAAGTGCATGGTAAACGAGACCTAAGTAAATATCGTCAAGTTTTCTCGTTATTAGCCTTTTTTTTCGATCAAGTTGTATTCTAAAGATAAACGGTAGTATATTCATATTTAAATAAATCTATATACAACAGGTTTCATGGCATGCAATTAATATGTTTCATCAAGGATAATGATTGGTGATTTGTTATCCAGCGCGTTGTACATTTTATAATTGATCTTAATTATGCTTCGAGTTCCATTCGCAACAATCTTGAAATCTGACCAACTTCCCACCAAAGATATCTAAGGAGCTACCATACGTCAGATCTACAGTACCATTACTCAATTTATCAACTAATTCTAGGTCAGAAATACTCTTTGCGCCCCCTGCATAAACAATCTTCACTTCTTTGTTAATGTCCTTAGTCCATTCGTAAAGTTTTGTTACCAAATCTGTTTCAATACCTTTACACAGTCCTTCCACATCAGCAGCATGAATTAGAAATTCATCTGTATATTTACTAAGCTCGGTAAATGTTTCCTTATTTAGCTCCAATGTGGTCAAAGTCTGCCATTTATTCATAGCGACAACCCATTTGCTATCTGGTGTCCTTCTACAGCTCAAATCAACAACAATTCTATCAGGTCCACACTTGTTGCTTAATAACTGTAGCCTATCCATTAGAAAAGTGCCCTCTTTAGTGAAAAGCCAACTTGTTACAATAATCTTGCTTGCCTTCTCTAGCCATTGCAAGCAGTTCTCATCGTTAATTCCACCGCCAACTTGTAAAAACCCTGGAGCAGCATTGAGAGCCTCCATAGCTGCTGCATCGTTGTTTGGTCCCAACTTGATAACGTGGCAGCCCTCAATTCTATTCTCCAAATACAGTTGAGCGTAGTATGATGGCGGATACTTCGAAACAAAGTTAGTCTCTAATGAGTCATCGTTGTCCTTTAGCGTCCCTCCTACAATCTGTTTCACCTGTCCATCATGCAAATCAATGCATCCAACAAATTTGGTCATCTTAATCACTCAATTACAGTTATTTTGAAGTTTCAATCCACACAATTGTGAGAACAAGAATAGAGCATGACAACATGTCGACAACTCATAATTCTTAACTGTGTTGTATAATTATCACTGCCACTACTCGATGAGCTTCAAGTTGTTAGTTTTTCAGAGTGTTTGTCACCGTAATGATCTATAGTTTTGCTTAGAAACCATCGCAGAAGCTGATTTAATTGTTGTGAAAAAGTGCAATTTTGACAAAATGAAATTTAAAAATTGAAGCGATGCGATGAGCTATACAGAAAGCATACTAGTTGAGAGACTACTGGAGGTCCATTTGTTAAATAGTCCGTCACATAAGTGGTATATATTATATTGCATTAACTTGAACGAACAAAAAAATCAAGTATGGGTGAAACGGATGCAGAGTACCTTAAAATGCTTGAGCTTCAAAGGCAAGCCTTTGAAGCACAATTTGGCTCATTGGAGTCTATGGGGTATGAAGACAAGACCAAGGAGGGAGATGATAGTGGATCTAGTGACGTAGACTCTTTTAGTGGTGATTCCGACTTATCTGACAAAGAGGGCAGTGATGAGAGCGAGCAGGATGAGGAACAATTCCGTGGGTTTGATGAAGAAGATGATGTTGAAGATAAGTCAGTGAGCAAATCTGCAGACATAAGACAGCCTAAAGTAATTAAATTCTCTGGGGCCAATGACACTTACGTACCGCCTAGTAAAAAAGAGCAGAAATTGCTTAGAAGCGGTAAGACCTTAAACAAGAACCGGAAGCTTCTCGAGAGCGAGGGCACTGAAACTAAGCCAGGAGATGATGAAGGTGAGGACATGGAGATGGAGAACTTGCAAAACGATATAGAGCTTCAACGATTTTTGAAGGAGTCGCATTTACTAAGTGCGTTTAACAGTGCTACCAGCGGTGCATCTTTGACATTGGACGGGTTGAAGGACACCACGGTCTCATATCAGGATGACGAAGTGATGGGGAAAGCCAGGGCCAGGACACTGGAGATGAGGTTACAAAACATATCGAAGGTCAACGGTGATGGTAGAAAGATCTCCAAATTGGAGAAAGTACCCATGCATGTGAGGAAAGGTATGATAGACAAGCACGTAAAAAGGATAAAGAAATACGAGGAAGAAGCCGCAGATGCCGGTATCGTTTTATCTAAGGTCAAGAGTGGTAATTTCAGAAAGATAGAGTCCACATATGTTAAAGATATAGAGAGAAGAATAGGTAGCAGTATCAAGTCCAAGGACCTAGAAAAGAGCAAGAAAAGAACCCGTGGTCTTAAAGTGCAGTCAGTTGGTAGATCCACAAGAAACGGTCTGGTTATCTCCTCAGAAGACATTGCTCGCATAAACGGCTCTGGCAAGAGCAAGCGCAGAAGGTAATTCATAACCATTCTTCTCAGCTGCATATTATAAAGGGCATAAGTAGGTCATATATATTGTAAAGAAGCATGTAATATAATTGCATACCTACTACATCATCACAATTTTCTACATCACAATAGCTTACCAGTGTGAGTTGTATAGTGCTACATACCACATACATAACACATTGTACGTTAATATCACATGAGAAAAGTAGTTTGTTGTTTTGTGACTGCTACATCCGTACACCCAAGAAATCTGATAGTGTTTTTGGGAATTTTTAGTTCCTTTTGCGTTTTTGTAGTCATTTTTGTCAATTGAGTCCAGGAAGTGATCGCAACTAAAATTTCCTGATAAGGAAGTGGGTTGCCGGGAGCAAGAGTGGAGTGTACGCACGATGTACACTGTGCAGGGCTATCTCTTGGAGATAGCTAACCTCTCGCTCACCTTGCAAGGGATGTTTGCGATGGCTGGACTGCCAAATTGCTCTCCTTGTCTCTCTGCCTTTCCCTGGCGAGAGTTGAAACTAGGCTGGAGCCCTCCCTTTTGCCCACACAGCCACTACAGTGCCACCGCTGTAGCGGGTAGTGCCATCCTGGTTCAGCAATGTTCTTCCCAAAGGAGCGAAACAACCGGGCTGCCAAGTGTAGTTCTTGGCTTAGGCATGGGTAGACAGAGCAGCTCCTCCCAGAGGGGCCCTGCTAGGCAGATGGTACTCGACATCCAGGCAGGAGCATGTTACTACCGGGAGGGGGGGCTTGATGGGACAAGCAAATCCTCCTGCCTAGCAGTTGCGGAACCTCAGTGCCCGCATTGGCAAAATTCGGTTTCGTCACTTTTTGCCAAAACTGCGGAATGGGCATCCTCGGGTCGGTAGTGCCCAGTGTAGCGCAAGGAAAGTGCAAAATTGTCAAACTTCTCATTGACTAAAGTATAGCTAAATATTAATAGTGTAGCCATCGAGTATATATAAATATTGGTTCTGTGTATTCTCTTTTTCTCAGGAGGACAAGAAAACCAAACAAGAACAAGGAACAATGGGTATGTGAAAACTAGAGTGCGAAATGCAAACAATGAATATGGCGTAAACGCTGCCGAGCTATGAAACTGGATTAACGATAGGATATCAAGCGAAAATACACAACTTGGAAGTATGAGAACATGAAACGATCAGATACCTTTGGCGTAAACAATATAGGATATGTTGGTGGGATATCACCTATTGTTGAAAGAAATAGATCAGAATACTTTATGGGAATTGATATTTGAGAATTAAGCTTGAATGCGATGGAGTGATACATAAGTCTTTGGCAGTGATTAGCATTAATAGAAATGAAAATTATTCAAGAGATCAACTTTACTAACAGTATGTCTTTAACATATATTTTTTTCGATTGAAAATTTGTATTACAATTCATGTGGTTATCAAGTCTCCTAACACCTGACCATATACTGGGAGAACTTTTGTTTTTAGAAGATGCTAATGTTAATTAGGATGGCTATGTGAACTAATGATGTACAAATTGAAGACCTTTAGAGGAATTTTTAAAGGAGAGAAAAAAATATATTATGATTATTATTTACAGGTAGAGTTATTCGTAACCAAAGAAAGGGTGCTGGTTCTATCTTCACCTCTCACACCAGATTGAGACAAGGTGCTGCCAAGTTGAGAACCTTGGACTACGCTGAACGTCACGGTTACATCCGTGGTGTCGTCAAGCAAATCGTCCACGACGCCGGTAGAGGTGCCCCATTGGCTAAGGTTGTCTTCCGTGACCCATACAAGTACAAGTTGCGTGAAGAAATCTTCATCGCTAACGAAGGTGTTCACACTGGTCAATTCATCTACGCCGGTAAGAAGGCCTCTTTGAACGTCGGTAACGTCTTGCCATTGGGTTCCGTTCCAGAAGGTACTATTGTTTCCAACGTTGAAGAAAAGCCAGGTGACAGAGGTGCTTTGGCTAGAGCTTCTGGTAACTACGTTATCATCATTGGTCACAACCCAGATGAAAACAAGACCAGAGTTAGACTTCCTTCTGGTGCTAAGAAGATCATCTCTTCTGACGCTAGAGGTGTCATCGGTGTTATTGCTGGTGGTGGTAGAACTGACAAGCCATTGTTGAAGGCTGGTCGTGCTTTCCACAAGTACAAGTTGAAGAGAAACTCTTGGCCAAAGACCCGTGGTGTTGCCATGAACCCTGTTGATCACCCTCACGGTGGTGGTAACCATCAACATATTGGTAAGGCTTCTACCATTTCTAGAGGTGCTGTTTCTGGTCAAAAGGCTGGTTTGATTGCTGCCAGAAGAACTGGTTTGCTACGTGGTTCTCAAAAGACTCAAGATTAAGTTACGTAATTTTGGTTTTCTCTGTCATTTTGTAACTATGGTGTTTAGAATATAAATTTAATCAATCATTTCAAAAACTATTTAACATAACTGTGTCTATTAGTAAATCAGATATTCATTCTCTGCTTAACTGAGTATGTCGTTGCGGATTGTATTGCCAGAAGAGTGTCCAGTAAGGCGATTGCTTATTTCTTGCGTAATCGTAACAACATAATCCTGATCATGAATCATCATTCTCCAACTTTACGAATATGTTGATTTTATACAAATTTCATTAACTTCGTGAAAATAGTTCATTTAGTTACCAATTTTTCTTTGTTTTCTTAGATAGCCTCCGCATGCTTTTTGAATTCAGCTACTGTTGCTATCACGTAAAAGTAAGTCCATATGAAAGGAAAGTGTTCTTGCTTTCTCTCTTACTGAAAGTGAATCGTCAAAAATATTCTTTTTCACCAGTTCATGTATACCTAGATCAACCAATTTCTTGCATCTTAAAACAGTGGAATTATTATTCTGAGATCTACCCTCTGGGATATGTCTCACAAACTCGTCGTTCCGTTCTTCATTGTCTTGAAGAGCGCTACTGTCATCAATATCCTCATCAATAGCTGAGTTATGATCGGTGTTGCTTGTAATGCCATGTATTTCATTTCTGGACACTCTACCTGATGGCGGTTCGGAGTAATCTATTGGTGCTGAACTGCTGTCTCTTGACGTTGGTGGGTATCCATCCAAACCAAATTGGGAATGGTTTGCTGATTCAGAATTCCATAGTAAGTTATTTAGTACCCAAAGTGATGCAAGTTTCAAGTCACTATCGTTTCCATATCTTGTTGGGTTTTGTGCAGAAGCTGCTAATATTTCACTTAATATTTCTAATATTTCATCTTGTTCCACAACGAGTTGTTTTTTGTTTTCATTCACAGCAGCTAGGTTAACTATTATATATAAAATCCCTTCTAGGGTTTTCTTTTGTGGTGGATCACGGGGATCTAATTTGGTCATTTTATGTACAAGGAACTCAAACAGATAAGTGTTACCAATTGCTTTGGTTTTGCCTGTTACTGGGTCAAGTTTGTATTCAACTTCTTTAAAGTTCTCCAGTAAAATATTCACCACTTTTCTAGAATTCGACGTCAGATTTCTGATTAATTGGAAAGCTTGTGCCTGCACTGGCCAGCTAGGATCATTAACAAACTCCAGAATAGTTTCCATTGGAATCTTCGCGAGTAATTCTAGCTTTTCTTCATTTTGACAATTATACATTAAGTGACGCAATACCCATAACGAATTAGTCTTAACATCCTCTGTGTTGCAACCCTGTAACGCATTCTTCCTGCTTTGTAAATTCCACTCGATACTGTCGTTTAATAGTGGATCACTGAGCAGATCTTGTATAATTTCAATTATGCCGTTCTTTACTAGGTATGGCTGGAGATTGGAAAATTCTACAACAAAATTGCAGATCGTACCTAGTGTTTGTCCCATTACTTTTAATTCAGCGCCTAAGAATTCAGGGCCCACCTCAAAACATTCTTTTGTAATACGATGTATTTTTCTCAAAAGTCTTAGCAGCAACTCTGGTAATTTGTTTCTTTTCAGAGAAGTACGTAACGCTGTCACGCTTCTTGAAAATGACTTTAGTAAAGATAACCATTCAAAACAAAGTTCGGAATCATATAAACATGGGAAAGGTTCAGTACTAGAAATCAAATTTCCATTTTTAAAGGTATTGAAAAATTCAATAAATTCATTAAGTAAACTAAGGTGAAGTTCTAATCCAAACTCTAGGTTATTCAACAGAAACTTATGTTCCAATAGAAGGGCCCTATATTTTTCATCGTTAGCAGCAAACGCAGCACAAAATTTAACGCATTTAGTCAATGTTTTGATAGAAGCATTATTTTGTGTTTTTAATGACATACATTCAAAAAATACCCCCAAAATCCCGTATAGCATATTTGATTTTGACAAAAACATAATAATGGGATTGTTCATGGGCTCGTGCCTGTTGTATAATTCAATTAAATCTGTTAAAGTCTCAAAAATGTCAAACCACTTTGGTAGGGGTTGATAATTGAGGAGATCGACTAAATATGGCAGGTATTTTATAATGATCTTTCTCTTTTTCCAAGTGTTTTCAGTATTCAGATAGGGAGCTATTAAAAACTCCAACGCAGCACACTTTAGTTGTATATTCTCCCCTTTTAGAAAACTGGAAATAAAAAATTGAAATTCGCTGCTTTCCCAAAGTGATGCAGTTTGATTTATTTTATGACTCCAAGTGTAAAGTACCAAGCATAAATAGAGGAGCTTTTCGTCTTGTTGATTTGATATGGTGATCGAATTCGGTAATGAAATGCAAGAGTTCAAACCTTTATTGCTGAGCGGTTTATATTTGTTATTCTTCTTATCTTTTTGAACTCTAAGGCGAATCATATACTTGTAGTTAATTAGCTCTGCGTATTTTCTGTAACATTTAAACAGCATTGACTCAATTTGCTCCTTGAGTGATTTTGTCATTAAAAATGACCTATTTTTGCCATTTTGTAGTTGTAATGTGAGTAATTCGATCGTGTTTGCTATCTCGCTTGAGTTGGCTATATCAGAAAGTAGCTTGTTGATTAAATGAGACAAATATTGTTCTGTTTCTTTGAGGAAAGGGAATTCATCGCATTCCGTATAGCCTTTGCTCATGTTAATCAGTTTGATATATTTTCTGTTGATTGAAGTATTGTTTGTAAGAAATGTCTTAGGTAGTTCAATATCCTGTAGAACACTTACAACAACATCATTATAGCTTTCCCCTAAGGATTCAATTGTATTTTTGTCCACATTCAACAAAATCAATAATATGTCTAACTTTAAATGTTGTAGATCAATATCATCGCTGGCACTTATAGATGTCAGCTCCTTGAATATCGTACTATTTTGGCCCAAATAAACATCAAGTTTAGCTGTAGCATCGCCGACTATCCTGTTTCGCAAGGCAACCAAGGAGTGCTCGGAAGAACTGACTGAATCAAAACTGACCATTAATAGCAAGTATTTGTCTTGATGTATAAAGTAATACAAAAGGGGTGGAAAACCAGGCTGCTATTCTTCTATAATCTGGCGTTGAAAGGTAGCGAGGGGGCAATAACTTTGGAGTGCAAATTTAAATATAGAGCTTAGTGTAATTAAGGTTGTTGCAGTAGTTTGTAAGCATGCTGTTTTATAACACCATGCAAGTGCTATGCTGGAAAATGAGTCTTCCCATGTTCGGCACATTAACGCCTGTTCTAATCGGCCTTTTTTTTCTTTTTCTGGTACTAGCATTGTGCGTTAAGAAAACAAGAAATTGGCAAGCAATTTAAGTGTAATTACTACAGTGAAAGTTATGGTGGTGTATAGCTACTGTAGATTATAGACCAAACCAGTATCTTTTGTGAGTAAAATGGACTCATTAATTGAATACGTTAAACAACAAAATATTGATGTACAGGGCATTTGCGTAGCCACCGTGAGTGCAGCCGTGTTTGCAGTACTTCTTTGGAAGTTCACTAGTGGGAGCGGTTCCAGTAAGAAATCCAAGAGCAAAAGCCATAAGAAGAAGAATAAGAAGGAGAAAGTTGCAGCTTTAACTCATGAAATGCAAATAGAGAACATACACTTGAGGTATAAGAATGAATTTGAAGATAGAGTTAACAACATATTGGGTGCTTATAATCCTGATGACGAAAAATCAGTTTACGAAAAGAAATACTGTAATGAAATGCTATTAAAATTGTTGATAGAGTTGGATGGTGTTGATCTAGTAAGTGAAGAACCCGAAAAGAAAGCAATCTTGAAAGCAAAGAGGAAAGCTGTCATAAAGGAAATTCAAACCCAATTGAAAAAGTTGGATACATTGGTCTGAGTTTGAAGATTCTTGTTACTATTCTTACCTTACCACTGCTTGTTCATATATGGTCAAAAGTAATACTTTTCTTTGCTTTGAATTGGCTTGTTTCATATCTAAACATTGAACTTGTTATCTTACTAGAGAAGCATTCGTACAAGAACCCAATATAGCACCTGCATGACATTCTTTTGTTTAACCTCAAATGCTAGTCAAAGTAAAATATTATCATAGACTTCAATGGCATTTTATTTCTACCGAGTATGAATATGGACACTTGTTGCATTTTTTTCAGTTTCATTGTTTGATATTTCAGATCTATCCTTCATTATTCATATGAGTGTTAAAACCACGGTGCCTATGAAATACGTAAAATTATGGTATGGTATTCATTTAAGTTTCAGATTTTCAGTTTTGTTCACTATTTAACTCATTTAACACCTTGTAATGTCCGATTTGGGTAATATACATGGTTCTATCTATTTCTATCTTGATATCTGTGCATATTTGGACATAACACTAACAATAACAATATAGAAAGACCAATAGTAATAACCTTATTAACATACTAATTATTCAATTAATAAGGTCAATAAAAAAAATGATACCATGTCAATTTTTTATTTATTTCGATTAAAGTTGTGTTCGGAAGTTTACTGGTTATGAGGAGACCATACTTCCTCCAAAGACCGCAAATAACAATTTACTCACCTCAATAAAAGGTCTCTCCTAAAAAAATATAATCGCTGTATCCTATGATACATTTGGAATATAAGAAAAGTATAAATGCTACTTCTATGATGAGTATAAACTGGAATCCTATTGATTTTTACCAGACTTGCTTTCTCAAGCTTTATACTCCAAATACAGTATATGGTATCATTTAGGTCTTTAAATAAAGTTGCTACAAAGACTGTTGAAATACCCAAATAATAAAATGATTCAATCCATTAACTGTTATTTCATATTTAATCTGGTCACTGTTGTTAATTGCTTACGACTCACTATTGAAAAGAGAATTGTTTCGTCTCATGCATCTCTATCAAAGCGTAGTGCTGTTGATTTGCAATTTAGACGCTTTAATAATCTTTATTATGAGAGTGTTCTCGAGTTTGGGACACCACCTCAGTCAATTCCATTAGTTTTGGATACTGGTTCCTCTGATTTATGGGTAACTTTAATTGGGAATCCACTTTGTTACAACAAAGGTTCTGGGAAACCGCCCAAAGGTTTGATTGATTGCTCTGGGTTGGTGTTTTATGACATGGATAAATCTCAAACTTTTGATTATCTAAAAAATGTAACCTTTAAGATTGGATATGCAGACACCACATATACAAGTGGAATATGGATTGTAGATATCATTACACTTCCAGAAGGACACTTAAAAGATTTACAGTTTGGTATGGCATTTGCAACAAATGCAACTTTTAGTGGTGTTTTAGGAATTGGTTTCCCTGCGATGGAATCGGTCAATGGCTATGAATTCGCACCTGGTAAATTCTATCCAAATTTTCCCCTAGCGCTTAAGAATGCAGGCTTCACAAATATTGCGGCCTATTCAATAGAGTATAATGATGAAAGTAAGAAAGGATCAATTCTATTTGGTTCAATTGATACGTCACGGTTTATTGGCCCATTGTACACATTCCCTATGATCAATGAGTTTCCTGGAATTGCCGACGAACCATCTACACTTAGTTTAACACTAGATGGTATAGGTATTGATGGATCATGTGAGCAGTGGGTAATTTCTAATACCAAATTGCCTGCGCTTTTGGATACTGGATCTACTCTTATAGAACTTCCTCATCCAATTACTCAATCGATAGCCAGTTACCTGAATGCAACATGGAGCGATGATCATGGCTTGTTTGTATTGGCATGTCCATCGGATGATTTCCTCACAACAACCGATTTGGCATTCACATTTGGCGAATTGCACATGAAGATTCCGTTGCGATCATTTATTCTGTTACCCGATGAAGAAAGCAATGGGCTCTGTGGATTGGGGATTACGTCTTCAAAAGGGCGCGTAATTCTAGGTGACAGTTTTCTAACGCATGTTTATACTGTCTTTGATCTGGATAATTATATGATATCACTTGCTCCAATGGCAAAATCATCATTACCTGGCAAAGTGATTGAAATTCCAGCAAATGGGTTGATTGAGAATGCTGTAATCTCAAAATCAGAAAAATGGACACATTTTAATGATATAACAGTTAATGAGTACGGTTTTAGGAATTATTGTGACGGTGAGTTGCAAGATATTCATTCCTATTCATCTAAATTGAACAGTTCTTCTCTTGTTTATTCTAGTAATTTTTCAAGTGATGAAGAACAGAATTCGAGTGAAAGTGTTTCACCATCTATTTTCAACACGGACAGTAGTATAAAAGAGATATACCCAAGCCTGAGTCAGAAGGAACATTTATCTGCATTATTAACAACCATATCTACGAGTGAAATCCACAAGCCAGTAACTGCTACAATAACTGATAGCATTACAACTACCATTAGAGTCACAAAAATACTTACAGTCCTACAATGTGCGACATAAATGCTATATAATGAAGGAAGAGAATTAAAATTTGATGATTTGTTCCTAATTACTAATTGCTACAAATTAAATGAAACTAGTAAAAATAATTGACAAGTAATTGTACTATGTTATGTTATATAATGTCTATAAACTCTGCTCGTTAGTTCACAATTGTGAAGTCTCTCAATAAACGAAGATCATCGCAAGGTGTCCAATTTTTCACAGCTTGCGAACAAATTATAATATTTAACAGTAGAACAAGTAGTCAAGTATTTAGGTGCAATAGCAATTTATAAGACCATTCTTTCTAAGAGACTCTGACGACCAAGATTATATCAGTATATCATTTACAATGTTTAAGAAGTATGTTATTTTGTTATGTTTAAAAAGAACTGTCCGAGTGGGCTAGGTGTGTTTAGTTTGAAAAGCACAAATACTAACCAGCTATTTTTTGAGCTTGCAACATTTTTGGTTATAAGATCATACAGCTATCTCCAGTTATCATTTGCGGACTAGCTGTTCCTTTATGTGATCTTTTTAATTGTGATTGTTGATAATGTTTTGAAGATAAAATGTAGATTCTCTAAAGAAGATGTGCACTCACGTTCCAAAGTAAAGTCCTCGGTTCAAAGAACCTTGAAGACCAAGCTGGTTTCCCAATATCCTAAGCTAGAAGATGTTATTGATGAATTGATTCCAAAGAAGAGTCAAATCGAGCTTATCAAATGTGAGGACAAGATACAGCTATATACGGTTGACGAGGAAGTGTTGTTCTTTCAGAAATTCAACGACTTAATTCCAAGTTTGAAACTAGTACACAAATACCCAGAGGCATTCCCAACTGTGCAAGTGGATAGAGGTGCCATCAAGTTCGTACTTTCCGGTGCCAATATTATGTGTCCCGGTCTGACTTCCGCTGGTGCTAGCTTGCCAGAGGCCCCAGGTTTGGAGAAAGGAACCATTGTAGTGATCAATGCCGAGAACAAGGAAAATGCTCTTGCCATTGGTGAACTTATGATGAGCACTGAGGAAATCAAGTCTATCAACAAGGGTCACGGTGTTGAGCTAATCCACCACTTGGGTGACCCACTATGGCATTTCACTTTGTAAGACTATTAGAATAAACCTTATTAATATCGGCATACCCCTTCTATGTTTCTTTAGAGCATCGATTTTTTTTTTCTTTCTGAAATAACAAAATACTGTACCTTTTAACATCTTATAAAACTTACATAATAGGTTCATGTCGACATATAGACATACCTGACATTCCGACATTTACAATTACCATTCACGTCTACACTTACATTAAACATATGTATCTGTCTCCACAATAACAATAACAATGACACTAAAACTACGCATTCATGGCTTTAATCCCAACACTTAATGCAAGAGCACCTGCATAGGAAATTCTGGGGCAGAAAGGCGATAAATGTGTTTAGACGTGGTGGGGGTGTTGACGACTTCCCATCAACAATCCATAATTTGAGCATTGTTCTATAAAAAGAAATGGCAGAGACAGCCCAGGAGTGGTAAAGAGCTTGCAGGGTTGAAAGAGCTTGCAGAGTTCACACAGAGCTTGTTTAAAAACTAATCAACAACAAAATTGGGCATAAAGTGCTACCAAAAATCAGCTAAGAAAAGCTGGAAAACAATGAAAAAAAGTGGAAAAAAACAAAATATAAAATGAAAAAAGAAAGAAGCACTGTCTCAATGCTGGTGTTTTTAGTTTTGGAAGTTGAATAGAATCACGTAATTTTAGGAAACTAAATGGTTTAGCTTGTGTAAAGCTGGAAAATTCGCGTAGTTGGCATGTACTTTGCTGTGTCCTGAGCTTAAATAACTGGGAAGGCGATTTCATCTTGGGATTGGAGGACCCTGGGAGGTAAGTGACAACAAAAGTAGAGAGGATACAGAAGAACGTTGGATTTTGACGTAAATAATACTTTTTTGATCTTGTTATTAATATATATAACAGAATTATAATCGATAATTTTTGTGGAGATAAGTTAGCTGTTCTGTCTTAGCAAATAAAGTCAGGACAATATTCGTTAACCATACATACACACTCCTATAGATAACCTTAACCAAAAAATATGACTAGTGATAGATTTTTTAGATTGGATGCCGGCTACCAGCAGTATGACTGGGGTAAGATCGGTTCCAGCAGTGCTGTTGCTAAGTTTGCTGCACACTCAGACCCTTCTGTCAAGATTGATGAAACCAAACCATACGCTGAGTTATGGATGGGTACTCACTCCAAGTTGCCATCTGTAAACCACGAAACCAAGGCTACTCTGAATGACATTCTAGCCAAGAACTCTCAAGAGTTGATTGGTGAAGATGTCATCAACAAGTTCAAGAGCACTAACGAGTTGCCATTCTTGTTCAAGGTTCTATCTATTGAGAAGGTGCTGTCTATCCAAGCCCATCCTGATAAGGAATTAGGTAAGAAGCTTCATATGGAGGACCCAAAGAACTACCCTGATGACAACCACAAGCCTGAAATGGCCGTCGCAATTACCGAGTTTGAAGGTTTCTGCGGTTTCAAGCCACTAGAAGAGATTGCTGATGAATTGGAAACTATTCCAGAATTCAGAGATGTTGTAGGTGATGAAGTTGCCAATGAGTTCATTCAAAACTACAAGACTGGTGTTGAAAACAGTTCATCAGCTTGCGCTAACAATAAGAAACTATTGCAAAAAGTTTTCGAAAAGGTTATGACTGCTCCATGTGATATACTAGAGAAGAACGCTGATGGCATGGCTAAAAGAGCTAATGAAAACCCTTCCAGCTTCAAATCATCTGACTTGCCAGAGTTAGTTGTTAGATTGAATAGACAATTTCCAAAGGACGTTGGTTTGTTCTGTGGTTGTCTAATGCTGAACCACTGTAAATTACAACCAGGTCAAGCTTTGTTTCTAGAGGCTAAGGACCCTCATGCTTATATTTGTGGTGATATCATTGAATGTATGGCAGCTTCTGATAATGTTGTGAGAGCTGGTTTCACTCCAAAGTTTAAGGATGTTAAGAATTTGGTTGAAATGCTGACCTATAGATATGATCCAGTTGAAAAGCAAGTCATGAGTGCTGAAGAATTTCCAAGAGCTGGTGGTGATGGTGCTACAATTATGTACAACCCTCCAATTGCTGAATTCTCCGTGTTGGAAACTACTTTCAAGAACAAAACAGGTAAGGCTACTGTTGAAGGTCTAAAAGGTCCAAGCATTGTTATTACAACAGCTGGTGAAGGTTACATAAGCGCAGACGGCCAAAAGTTAAAGGCTGAACCAGGTTTTGTCTTCTTCATTGGTGCAAATGTTCCAGTGGAATTAGAAACCACTGACAAAGATTTTACAACTTACAGAGCTTTTGTTGAAGCTTAGCTCGTAATGAGAACCTAAATTACATGTCTGTCGGTCAAAAAAAACATTATAATGAACTTCTAATTTAATGCCAGATATCTGGTTTATATATCTATATATTTGTATTAGTGAATTCAAAAATTCTCGAATAAGTAATTAACCGCATTTTCTTCATTTGGTCCATAGTCAATTTTGTATATAACAATAGCTAATGATATGAGTATAAAAAGACGTATGAAAATGATATTGATTAATACTAGTGTACATGAAAATTCTATATGGATATCGATAAATGTTGGAACTAAGTCCATTTACTTAATTAGGCTCATACAATGAGAATTAAGATGACATTGCTTATTGTTGGACATGGTTTAAAATTAAGCAATGTTATTTTCTGATTTCCATTTCCTCATTTTCCTCTTTATTTCACCTTCAGATTGTTGATATATATTTAATTTTCTGTCAAAGAACATTGCTTTGTAGTTATCGCCGTGTTTCTTATACAACTTCTCTAACCATTCGACTTCTCTTGGACTTTGTACTCTTTCCTTTTTCACAATTGGTCTGGAAGCAAAGGCTTCAAGTTGTTTGACGACCTCAGTTTCCTCTTTCTGTTGATCAGCTAGTTTTGCCTTAATTGTATCAATATCATCATCAATATCAAACACCTTCTTCTTACCATATACTACCTTAACTACGTTACCTTCAGCATCGCGAATAATTCTGGCTTCACCCTCAGGTATCTCATTCTCGTCGATATCCTCGACATTTTGTCCCTCATTATCTTCTTGGCTATTGGAACTATCTTCTTCAGAATCAGAATCGGAGTCTTCGCCAAATTGTGTTACTGGGTCGATGGTAGCTTCCTTCTTGATGACTGTGTCATACTTGGCTTCCTGACCACCTGCAGGTGTCTGCAACTTGGCTTTAAGACCAAGCTTTTCGTAGTTCTGTGCTAGAGTCAAAGAATAATCCCAGTTCTTAGCAATTATAGGGTTGCAAGCTATAAGCTTCTTCTTTTGCTTGTCTTTGTTTCTTCTGGAAACCTTCTTAACAGAAGATCTGTTCATCTTTCTCTTCCTTACCGAAGTCATCTCTACTGCTGTCTATCTTGTAGTTGTTTATGTCTCTAATAGCTACTATAGCGAATACTATTAAAAAAGTATCCAATAATATGTTTTATATATAATAATAGTGCTGAAATGCAAAGTGCATCATGCCTAGCCATCGATTAAATTTGCGATGAGCATCGCTGAACAATTTTTGTCAAATCACAAATTTACAGTACCATTCTACGAAGTCGCTTGCCCAGCATAACAGAGGATTAGTCCTGAATTATTCCAATGCATTTATATTTACAATTATCTAACAGGCAATACTGCAAAGGAGGATATATCTACCTACTTTACATCCGAGGTTCAACCGAAACTGTAGCGTCTTCCTAAATAATATTTGCAGGTACGACTGGTTAATAGTAAGCTGCCACAGCTGCCTATTTGATGGAAATCAATAATCCTTAACACTACCAACACAGATTGCTCATTAGATAAATTGCCTTCTGTCAGTTAAGCTATACTATCAATTCCATCTTATGTATTACTTTTTTATATTATTCTCCCTTTTATCAACCCAGTATCCAAATCTGAGCGGAAATGCATGACACTACAACAAGATGAGGAGGAAATTTAGCTATACTATATTTGACATACTTTATTATCAATCGCAAATATGGGTTGAGATAGTGGTAGTGGAATTGGACATTTAATAAATCTATATGTTCGGAACTGTTTTCTTTTCTTGTTTACCATAGACGTTCATAGATTTTGATTTTCCGTACCCCGAAGATCAGCTATCGATTTGAATAGCAAACGTAACTCTTTCCTCATATTAGTTAGTATCAGATGTGGCACTTCTGCCAAGAAAGTTTCATCCCTCTCCTATGTTACCATGTGGACCTTCCTTGCACTATCAGTTGATCGATCGATGGTCAGTATCCGATATTTTGTCAGAATTTTCGTCAGATAAGGGATTTTGAGCATGCAAACTGTGACTTGCCCTATCCATTGGCAATGTAGTCCCTACTATAAACAAAATCACCTACGGAAAACAGTGGCATGAGTACGATATAAACCCTTCCTGTATTCAATTGTTACCACAACTTACAATCCCAACTAGGTAAAATATCAAAAATTATCGCCATCTGTTTAACAGTACCTATCGACTGTAAAGAAATATTACCTGGGTTTCAATTTAGTTTGTCGAAACGAATATTGGGTCAATTGATACAAACCTAGAGCATTCCGAATATCTCTTGGACCTTAGAGAATATAGTGCTATAACTCGCTTAAAACATAGCATAAAAAATAAAGAGATCCTATAATAGACTGTCATGGCAATTTCTCCACAGAAAATATCAGAGATATTTGAAAATCTCAACGTCAGTAGCAATAACGTCACAACACAGTCAAACTCTAGATTGACAAGAGAGCAGAAGCATGCTCTACAACTAGAAGCTGACGCCTGCTCAATTTATATAGGAAATATTAGTTTGGATACGACACCGGAGGAAATTGATGAGCACTTCAAATCATGTGGGGTCATTAAGAGAATTACTATGCTATATGATAAGAACACAGGGCCTTCAATAGGTTACGCATATGTGGAATTTGATTCGATTGATTCTCGTGATAAAGCCTTGGATTTTAATGGCACAAATCTGCGACAACATGTTATTTCTGTAGAACGGAAAAGAACTAATATACCTAACTATAAGCAAAATACATCAAACAATACAGATAGTGGTACTGAAAATAAAAATACTTGACTTATTTCAAACATATGCCTCAATCACTTATATCAGCACTACTTCTCATGGATTATGCCCATGGTTTTAGACATTTACATGTTACATTAAGATTATAATATTATGAAACGAACATATTTTCGTGCACCCTTGAGTATGTCTCCACCAATATAACGTCAATAGTTATAAACCTACATATGTTTGCAGTATAAAAATTAATTTTATAAAACCAAGTTTGTCGTTCGGAACTCAAAACCTTACCATTTTTATATTTTGTATCAGTAAACTTTATATTAATAAAATAAATTAATAAAATTTAAAATAAAAATTTTGAATCACCTGATTATATTGGGGATTAAAATTACAGTTTTATTTAATTTTTTGATGATAACTCAAATATCAATTCTCTTTGAATGTGCGTCTAATTCATAATAAACGATAGTTTTAACAACCTGAGTTATATAATATATTTATGCGTCTATATTTAATTGTCGTAAAATTTTGTTCACTACAGCAATCCGTTTCTGGTACTCAATATTCTCATAATCCTCTTCCTCGACAATATCACTATTTACATTGGTAACGAATGAAGAAACCAAATAATATCTGATATCATCTACCAATTCAATAGTATCGGTCTCTTGTCTAGCTGATATTCTTTGTGAACTCTCCAGTATTGCTTGTTTCAAGTTTTGATCTTCCTCATATTTAAACAAATTTTCTGCGATCTCCTTAGCTGCAAAGTGTTCTAATTTCTCTGATCTCATTTCCCATCCCAACTTTAGTATATCAAAAACAGAATAGTAGTCGAAAACAGATTTTGATTTTAACAGATTTGCGGTTGCTATCGCTTTAAGACGGTCCTCCAATAATATATCAGCCATGACTACCGTTTCTGCAGCATATTCAATCGGTATTTCTGGACAATCGTAGTATAAGTATCTTAGTATGATCTCGACTACATTGAAGTCGCAATTAGGAAAATTGACAGTTATCGAATCATTGTATTCTGATTTTGATATATAAACAGATTTTTCCCTAAAATTGGAGTTAAAAACTAGCTGAAATAACGGTGCTCTCTCTAAAATAGCCAAGTGGCATGGATAATATCTGACCTGTGTATCATGATTCTGAACTCGCAAATATATGTCATGAAATGCTAAACATTTATTAGTTATATTATTGAGATTCTCCTCATAATTATTAATAATCTTATCCTCTACAAATACCTTCAGTGCTTCTCTAAGATATTCTCTAAACTTGAACTGAAAGTCCATTACTAATGTTGACTTTTCGGCTGCATCATATGTGGTTCTTGATTGGTGTAAAAACTCAGTTAATATATGTAGTTTTGTAACTTCAGAGAATTTTATTAGTTCGTCATAGTCTCGGTGTGACAGTTTATGTACGGCTGGTAACAGGTATGCATAACCAAGAAAATATTCAAAAGTAGCAGAATCTGTTACAGAGCTCAAATCTATGGAGTCATTATCACAAAGCCAGTTTGAATCAAAAAACTCGGGGCATAATATATTTAGTAAAAACTTGTGTGCTTTAAAGTTGATATCTTCTTTCGAGAAATCAATAGTTAGATCAAATGTCATAAAGAACCAAAAATCCCTGATTAAGGAAGATATATGAGTGGCAAACGGCTGGTTTAAGTCAACAGCCTTAGATATATCATGGCTCAGTAATATATCTCTTATAGAATCGGTCAAAGCACCATAGATGCACCGTGCACCTTCAAATTTATCTCTGTCACATGCAGCCCCTCTTTCCAGCAACAACTTAACGACTTCCTCATGGCCACACAGACTAGCCAAAAATAACGGCGAGTTGTCGTACTCATCAACGCTATTAATATTAATCCCAGTAGATATTAGCCGGTCGGCATTCTCGATGTCACCTACTCTGCAAGCCATACACAGCTCTGCGAACCGTGGGTCAATGCTTGTAGCGCTTCCTTCCACCATGAACCTTCAAATCTGCAGCTTCCAGATCAGATATATATTTGGCATGTAGCAGCCCTACTATGATGTAAAACTCTTTTGGGCATCGCAGCACTTATTATTATGAGAAGTTGGTCCATCAACCGTTATTGTCGAATTTCGCTACTCAGATGAACATTTTTGCACAGAAAGTACTGTACAAACTCTCTTAGTGCTTTTGACTACATTCCAATAGCTACTGAGATGTGGGAAACGCAAGAGCACATTTGGAAAAAAGGGCTTAATTGAACTGCGAGATGAGATAATGGATGGGAAGCCGACTGTGTGTCTGTATTTAGGACTTTGTAAATGCTAGATTCTTGTCGGGGTCTATACTGGGATATCACTAGGCAATTGAGCATACGACATCATACTATACTTGAAATTAGAGACATTGGCGAGAAACTTTTTGCGATTACTGGCGAGTTGAACACTGAAACAGTAATCAGAATAAAACTATTGGGGGGGAGTAACACTGGTCCAACTTTCAGTTAATCATAGTATATCTATAAGTAATTGGCTGCTTGGTTGTGGTCCTTTGGCGACATTGCGACGTAATATCATTAATAACTGCAGCAGCGTCATCATAGTGGTGGTTTACGTCGAAGAACCTTAACACTAATACTGAAAGTATGAGAATATTTGTTGGGAGAAATCCCAGGTCTGTGGTGTTATCTTCTGAAAGTTATAGTCTAAAATTTGAAAGACTCTATGATCGATCTAATCAAACTCAAGGCAATGTGCAAGCCCAACAAGGCCAACCAAATCAAATAAAAGCACCCACAGTTTCGATTAAAAACGTCAGTGCTAGTGAATTGGTCAAAGATGGCTATAGAGAATTGAGAGCACTACGTTTGAATGGCCTACTAGGTTTACTTACAATCAATGGTGATGTCTACGTAGTAGTAGTTGGTGGGGTACAAAGTATAGGGTATCCTAGATGGCACTTGGATGATAGCTCAAAAATCACACCAGAGCAATCAATTAACAAAATATTGGAGGTTGATTTCATCAGCTTAGATACAGAGATTTATGATCATTTGTTTTTTGACCGGTCAGAGCAGAATTTTGACAAGCTACTGCATGAACATCCCTGTGGTGTCTACAAAAGACTCTTCGCTGACGGTTCATTTTATTATACCAAAGATTATGATTTGACGAATGCTGTGAAGTCCCCTGGTCTTACCCATAACTTGGATTATGCGATAGATAATTTTGATACATCTTTCATATGGAATGCAAATTTAATTGGTGAAATTATCAATTGGAGAGGAAGGCTATCGATGAAAGAGAAGCAGGCTTTTGATAACGCTCCTTTTTTGATGTTCGTTATTAGGGGCTTTTGCAAAACATCCATAGTCAATGACCCTGATTTAACAGCTACAGTAACTGTTCTATCAAGAGTTTCTACAGAAGGTCACAAGTCTATATCCGATTCAGAAGGTATGCACGAGGACTCGAGAGTTTCCACCATTATCGAAACTGAAACTATTGTAACAACTGATAGTTTTATTCTATCATACACACAAATTGCAGGGAATATTCCACTATTTTACGAAATTATTGATGGACAACTACTTTCCGGTAAAAAGCTGAAGCTTCTAAAACAACCTGGTGAGGGGCAAAACGAGTTTAACAAGCATTTTGACACACTAGAATCAAAATTTGGTATTGTCAGTGTTGTTAATTTGGTTAAATCTAGGAGCGATTCACAAGAAACCTTGGCATCTATTTACAAGCAATATTCGGACACCAGAGGAATAAAAATAAGCAATATTCCGTGTGGTTCACAAACACTAAATAAATCTCCTCATAAAGTTTTATATAGTCTGAAACAAGACATATATGAGTGTGGAGCTTTTGCATATAATATAAAAAAGGGAATTTATTTTGGTAAACAAACCGGTGTAATAAGAATTAGTGCAGCAGACCCGATTGAAAAACCTATTCTCTTAGAAAAACTGATAAGTAAAGAAGTGTTGGAACTAGCTACTAAGGAACTAGATGGGTTTAGTATAACTTCTCCATTGCTTGAAGTGCATGACAAATTGTGGTCAGAAAATCATTTCTGGTTAGAAAGAGTGTATGCGAAAAATCAGAAAAATTATAATAAATCTGCAAAAATATATTTGAAACTGTTTTCATCACATGTAAAATTATTCGATCCAGTTCATTTTTATATTTCCCAATACTTGAGACAATTTAGGAGCAGTTTTACACATATGAAGGATATAAAAGTATTTGCAGGGACCTTTAATGTCAGCGGCAAATTGTCTAAGGATGATATTTCTCAATGGATCTTTCCTAATGGTGTAACCACAGAAGAAGACTTTGCAGATGTGTATGTATTTGGTTTAGAAGAAGTTGTAGAGCTAACTCCTGGACATATGCTGGCAATCGATCCGTATATTAAACAATTCTGGGAAAAGAAGTTATTGGATACCATCAATTATTATGATAAAGATTCTAGCTATACTAAAGTTTGGAGTAGTCAGTTGGGTGGTGTTTTATTGATTTTATTGATGAAATCCAGTGAATCACTAAAGGTTAAGCATGTCGAGGGAGATGTCAAGAAAACAGGATTTGGTGGTATCACATCTAATAAAGGCGCAGTAGCTGTTAGTTTCAATTACTCTGCAACAAGGTTCTGTGTCCTGGTTTCGCATTTGGCAGCAGGTCTGGAGAATGTGGAACAGAGACATAACGACTATAAAATGATATCGAAAAACATAAGATTCTCACGAGGTCTAAGAATCAAAGATCATGATGCAATTATATGGATGGGTGACTTTAACTATAGGATATTGATGTCTAATGAGGAAGTACGTAAGCTTATTGCTTTAAAGGATTATAAGAGTCTATTTGAAAAGGATCAGCTGAACCAGCAAATGATAGCAGGTGAATCATTTCCCTACTTTCACGAGATGCCAATTGAGTTCCCTCCTACCTATAAATTTGATCCAGGAACAAGGCAATACGATACTAGTGAAAAATTAAGAATTCCTGCTTGGACTGATAGAATTTTAGGCAGGGGTGATGTCTTGAGACAACTAACCTATACTTATGCCCCAGATGTTTTATTTTCTGATCATCGCCCAGTCTCAGCTGTCTTTTCTGCGAATGTTACTGTGGTGGATGAGAAAAAGAAAGCTGAGTTATCGTCAGTTATACATACCAAGTTAATGGAGCGGCTTGAAGGATGTGATGAGGATGAACGCATAGAAATTCTGAATGATGGTAATTTCAAACTCGATGAACTTGATGATGAGATATCTAATATAACCAATATGAATGCAAAACCAGAACAAAAACGGGCAAGAAAGCTACCACCACCAAGTTCAGAAATTAGGAAATGGTGGGTAGGAAACGGAAAACAAGTCAAGGTTTTCCTAGATACTGATCCTGAAGAGTTTATGTTGAATCCTGAACACACTCCCAATCCATTTGATTCTGATGATACAAGTCCGTTGTTTGTACCTAGGTCATAGTTAAAGGGTTAATTATCCTCCTATGTAATTTTTGTAGTAGTACTTCTAAATTTTAATATCCTACGTTTGGTAGTTGGATTATGTTGGTAAAGAATGCAGACGGGGTTTGAAAGCGATTTTGTTAACTTTGTCAGCTCTACTTAGTGTTGTTCAAAACTTATTTTTGCTCGTCCTTCTCACTTTTCCCATTCTGCAAACGAGCGTCTTCAAAAGACTCTAATTGTTTTAATAGCATGTCTAAGTTCTTTTCAACTTGATCCAGTTTTTGTTCCATCTCACTTGCCTGCTTCTCACCTTGCAGTATATCCTTTAATGCATCCTGTAGATTCTTAGCTTCAGAATTAGTTAAGTTAAGGTCTTCAATAGTCATGATATTTAAAGTTATCTTGACTGGTCTATCGATACTAGTTATTTTGTCAAATAGCTTCCTTGGCCATTTCATTTATCTTACACTTGTCAAATATGAAGGGCTTTGTTTTTTCCAGTCCTTGATTATAGTGTTGTTAGTTTCACCAAAATATAAATTTCAAGTTACGTGCTGAATGAACTAACATCAGAAATTGACATACTATGGTAGAAGAGAATATTTTAGTTTGCAGTTTGAAAAGACATTAGTAATTAAGTCATTATATTGTTGATGGTAAATAAACATTATAAAACGCAAGCGACTTTTAGGTTTATTTCATTTCCTTTACTATGCATTTATTCTTGTGGCTTTGAGCTTTCTTCTTGAACTTTCTTCATTATTTCTAAGTATATCGGATATAAAGACGACTTCTCATATAATTCTACTAGAGTACCCTCCATCTTCTTTTGATTCTCAATGAGATCAACGAACTTTGGATCAATCGGTATATTTCCAAGGTAAGGTACATCAAACTGTTTCGCCAAACTTTCACCACCACCTTTTGAGAATATGTTTGTGCATTCTGTACAATATGGACAGACGAAACCTGACATATTTTCTATTACACCCAGAATTCTTAAGTTTACTTTCCTGCAGAAGTTAATCTCTTTTTTGACATCAGCGGTGGCAACGCCCTGTGGAGTGGTTACGACAATGGCACCATCTGGATTGGTGAATCGAAGTTCTTCAGCTATAGAAATATGTTCATCTGAAGTTCCTGGTGGAGTATCTATTAACAAGTAATCCAGTTCCCCCCATGTGACATCCTTGATAAATTGTCTAATCATAGAAGTCTTTTTAGGACCTCTCCATACTACACTTGTACCCCTAGAACCTAATAAAAAACCTAGCGAGACTACGCAAAGTTTACCCTTACCGTTGGTTTCAACAGGAATAGGCATCCAACCGTCAGCTGATTGATATATACTACTGTCTTCAATACCAAACATTCTAGGTAATGAAGGTCCAGTCAAATCAATATCCAGAACACCAACATTGTAACCCATACCACATAATGTCAATGCAGTTTGTGTAGTAACTGAACTCTTTCCAACACCTCCCTTACCAGATAGAACCAATAGAATATGCTTAATCAAGCTCAGTGACTTTGCTGGCACTCCTTCAGTGGATTCCAGTTGTTCTTCGGGATCCATTCTCAAACTGCGTGTTGTCTATTAAAGTCTTCTTCACCAAGAGAACTAAAATGTTCGAATATGTGTGGCAACTAATTGGCAAGGAGCTCTTCCTATTATATACTGTTAGGAGAGTCATCTATGGTGCTTACTAAGTCACTGCTATTTTGTCAAGCTCATCGCTCTTCACACCTTTTTTTGTTTTTTCTTTGGCAGGACCGCACTTTTTTCAGTGAAATTGTGAAATTTCAACAAATTTACAGTTAAAATGAATAGCTCAATGTTTATAAAACTATGCAGAGTTCCTTGTTAGTACTATTGAACTGAGTTAAAGATTATACACTCATTTAGATAATTTTAGGTATGAGTTCAGAGTATGCAGAAAGTACGTTGTATCAGAGAGATCCAAGTAGGACACAATTATTTGGTGCTGCTGATCCGACATTGATTGATGACAGAACTTCCCCATATGATAAAGGTAAGCTGGATTACTCACAGAGCACTTTAGCTCATTTAGAGTCCCAGAGTGAGGAACAGATGGGAGTGATGACTGAGAAGATACGGGCTTTGAAGTCATTGTCAATGAGAATGGGGGACGAGATAAGAGGAAGCAACAAAACACTTGATCAGCTAGACGACACTTTTCAAAGAACAACAGTGAAACTTAAACAAACTTTCAATAATATGATGGATATGGCAAAAAGATCGAGAATTAGCATAAAGACGTGGTTATTGTTATTCTTTTTTATATTCTTGCTATTCTTCTACGTTTGGATAACTTGAAAGTCCCAATTTCTATAGAAACACACAGCGCAGTGTCCACAAATAAATGTTCCTAGGTCTTGTACATGGCAACCTTACATTTAATATTTTGGTCTTGAACAGTTTCTACATCATTTAAAGCAGATTATAAAGCTGTCCCATGATCCTCAATTATAATCGAAAAGCTTTAACTTATTTATGCACATGTAATATAGACTTACATTAGACTATTGCACCATACAAAAATATATATTTACAAACTCGGGAAGTTTGTATCCGGCAATCATTACTGTCACATTGTTATACGAATTACATTTCTTATTTGATCATATAATGTCTATGCTGTAGTTTAGTCCTGGGCCTCAAGTTTGCTATAAGAAGTATTAGCCTGATATGATGCTCGATGCGAATGCCATTTTCTACTTATCATACGATAAACAGGTGATTTCCTCAATAGTACCAATAATAACAAAATAGCAAAGAAATACAATATATTGGAATTACTTCCATTGGAAACTTTAACATGAGGAATTTTGATTTTCTTCTGCAGTTTTATTTTGAGATGTTGACCCCTTAGGATAGTGGATAGTTGACATTTTTCCGGAATATTAATAGATAATAAGGCTTCTCTTATTCCATATGTATCTTTGCCAGTTAATCTCTCCTCAAAATGGTTTTCGGCATATAATGTCTTGCGTGCTTTATCTATCAGGAGAACTTGGTTAGGAGCAATGTTAGCATTATGAACTCCAAGCCTCTTCAGTAGTCTCTCATCTTTAGCCAAATCTAAGTACATATACTGAACCTTCCTATCGTTAGGATGGCTGATTTCTTGTCTCATTTTTGCTAGAATATTCTTTGTATTTTCTTGTTTCTCTCGCATTTTCTCTATAGCATTTGCTTTTTTTAACCTTTCCTGTTGAACAATTTCAAACATCTTTTGCATTCTAACATGCTCATAATCTAGGAAAGAAGTAAAAAACTTTTGCGCAGCATTCACTTTGTCATCATACTCCCATTTTGTACTCATTAACAAAATAGCCATAGTACGGTATTTCGATGGATTCACATTCAACATCTCTTCAAAGTTATCCCATGTCAATTTTGGCAACGATGGCACGATCGTATCATCAATCCAATCTAATATAGTATCTAAGTTTCTCATCTCAGTTGTAGAGAAGCCATTAAATACGTGCGTTTGTAATTCACCCTCCTTAATAATTAAGAATGTTGGATATTCTGTGACAGCTGACATAGTTTGAAACTCCTCATTCAATTCCTTTCTTGGTTCTGAGTCATTATAATTCACTACTTGGTAAAAAGGATCATAAACCTTTTTAGTTAACTCAGGAATAGTACCATTGAATTTGCGTAAATATGTATTTGGGCGACTGGCTAATGGTTCTACTAAGTGCTCTAGTATAGTAAAGTCTTCAGGTACAACAGTCTTGTGGTTGTAACAAAAAATAATGTAGATATTTTGTCCCGAATGCACTTTCTTTGCATTGGTGTGCACAAATTCAGAAAACAACGGCATAGAATTTCTAGAATAGTCAATGATTTCACTTTCCGAAATTTCTGCCGCCTCACTGTTAACTGAAATTCTTTTAATGAAGTCCAGAACATCGGCCTGGTTACTCACATCCTGACCTTCTGGATATATGAACAAATTATTTGTTACTTTTTTTGGAATAATTAATGCTAACCTTGGCTTTACATTACCTCCTGATTTTGCTGATGATGCAAGGTCTGCAAAACCTAACCTTTCACATAGATTTTGTTCTGAACCACAATTTAAATGACCTGAATCAACTCCAAGACCATCAACAGCATTATTTATTAAATTCCACTTCCTTTGATATATTTCGCATTTCGGACAGTTGTTAAATTTAGTTTCCACAGAGCTGTCTTCCTGCATATCAGAAGTAGGCCAAAATGATACTAGCATAGGCTTCGTGGACTTACCAGAAATTAACTGGCTAAAGTCTTTTCCGCTCAACAACTTACTTAATGAAGGTAGAATCAGGTCATCTGTATCACCATACTCCATAATACTCTTCCTGGCAAACTTCAAGAATTCCTCCTTAGTTCTCTTACCGTGACACTCCTCTAAAAATCCATCTGGACCATATAATCTGATGGTTGGATACGCTCTAATGTCTTCTTTATGACATATATCGCCACTTTCAACACAATTTACTTGAGATAGCTTCATGTTTAGTTTTTTCCCTTCCTCTCTAAATGAAACCCAGGTGTCTTCCCAAATTGGGGCCAAATTCTTACAATGACTACAGTAAGGACTGTAGAATTCCACTAGATGGAAACCGTTGGATAATTCAACCTCAAAATTCTTCTTATTCAAAGGGAGAGGAAATCCTCGAGGTGGCTTGTCATTTCTTTCATCTACCTTTGGAGGTGGTCTCGCACAAGCTATGGCCAACAGCCACATAAATGACCACAAATAGCTATACAACATGTTCCCGAGTATTTATTAGTTATAACAATTTGCTATTTTGATTCTCACCTGTTATTTAACACCAATAATTTCCCTTTCAGTTGAATATTCACAACTTAAATGAGCGAACCCTTACTGATAGATCGTTACTATTAAACTGGAAAAAGTCTAATCAGGTTCTTTGTTATAACAATTTGAGTCGCTATATCTGGAGAACTGATGGGAATCGAATTGTCATAAATTTGGCAATTGGTGGTACCGGATAATGATAAACCTACCTTGTCCGTGCAGTTATTTATAGCTTTCGAGCAGTCCCTGTGTGTAGGCAAGTGTTCCGGAGGTTCTTAGTCACGATAGGGTGGATACTTGATACTTTCAATTAATTTTTGTCTGAAAATTGAATTTGACTGAAACACACTAAATCAGAGACTAGAGACCAGTGGCTGTACAGGTATAAATAGTACAGTAGAATGAATACAGGTCTTAAGCAACTCCAATTCTCTAAAATCACCTAATCTTTGTTAACTCTTACCACTAATTTTCTTAAATTGTGGATACGAGAATCCAGTGATAAAATGGAATATTATAGTATAATATAATAGTATTACTATGAGAACAACGTCTGATCTTATATATGTTTATAATTTTGAGCAGAAAGTTGAGAAATATTCTGGGGTGGTGGAATGAAAGCAGCAAAACTAGTAATTATTAAACCCCCTTGAATTCTACACTCCAGAACAATTTAGCTATTGTTATCAATTAGAGAGCACTTCTTCTGTCTCACTACTTTAAAAAATGAGAAAAGCCACGCGATCTCTCGTAATCCTATTATTGATAGTAGATTAAAATACGTGGGTGCTAATAAGATACCTAAAGATCACAGCATTGACACTGTTTGAAAAAAACATCAAGTGCTCTTATGCATTTCTACCCTTCATAGAAATCACTGTATCAAAGGTAGCTGTTGCATCTCAAATGTTTTGTGTGATCAGATCTCTTCATTACGCCTTAGCGAAACATTACTGTACTTCATGCTAACCGAAATTGAAGCAGCCTAGTTTAGTGTTGTGATTAACGAAATTCATGATCCATACAAACTACATGCTTCACTATGTTGTAGTTCATAGTCAGCAATTGAGTCTCTAAAACACTTGTTAAGAAATCATATGCACAAAATTACATAATATTATAAAATGGCAGCCCTCGACAATTGAAAGGACAGCACATCCAACTTCGAAATTCAACAGAACAAATACACAGAAGAAACAGCAGCGTGTCTTGAAGGAACCTTTCTAACGAATTTCTTGTCCATTCATCTCCACATTGCCACGAGTGTTGCACTGCGGCTTATAAATTCATCAATTAAAGGAAATAACTGTCAATCATTTCTGAAAAAATTGGTAAATCACTTTAACCATGCTCACAGAAAGTCGTGTAGGCGTAAGACTCTTAAAAATTTCAGGTTAGCCAAGATATAAAATAGCCAAATTGCTGGTCTTTTAGAGAACTTATTAAAAGTAAGCACTCATGATATGTGAAATATCGGATAGGACCAGTCGGTCAAAGTGAAGATGGACCACCAATGGAAGCAATTGAATAAATCCACTGTGGAAGAACACTAACGGCCCATAATGGCCATACTGTCTGCAGAGTTTGTCGGAGGAAAATGTAATATGTGTATCTCTTATCAGTAAGTTCTAAAGTGAACAGCAAAGCACCAATAAAACTCAAATCTTGCAACTGTACATGGTAAACATTGATCCTTGGAGCCTGTACAATACCTCCTTCTAGAATACAGCATATAATTTTGATTGCGAAACGGAAATAAAACACGAAATTTCGCCTAATTATTGCAACCCAGCTGTACCAAAAAACAATGAAATAAAATATTTGAAAGCTACAACAACTACTTCTTTACATTATCCAATGCAGTAAGAATTATCCTAATTAACAGAAAATTTTCAGGCTTCCATGGGAGGTTGTGTTAAAAAAAGATGAATAAAACCATCAAGAACTGAAAACTGTATTAGTAACAGCTAAATACTTGTTATTAGTCTACACGCTATATACCCTTCTTCTAAGAATTGCAAACCATAGATAAACAATCGGCCTGGACGAAATGGTCACATGTATTTAATTTCCTTGGATCTGCACAAGCGGCTAGTCCACAATAATTCTAAAGTGAGTAAAATAAAGTCCCCAAACAGGAAAAAAAATGGATTTTAGGTTAAAAGTTTGTGGTTAATTTATAAATATAAATTCATAATACTATCAGTATGGGCATTTCTGAGAGGTTAACGTTTGGTCCGGAATTAAACCTCGGAAATTATTAGTGAATATATGATTCTTATGGTACAAAAACCAACAAAATGGTTACGTTTGTGTACCTGAACTATACCTTGATTTATTCCAAAAACGTATATTAATAGGCCGTGTTTTGTTTAAGGCTTAAATATTTCTTTCCCGTTTTACATTTTAATTCAGCTTCATAATATTTATTTTAAGTATATTCTCCTCCTCATATAAACTAAAAGCGCCTAATACTCACTATTAGACAAATAAAAACAACTTCAAGTAAAAAAAAGAACTTCAAAAAATGATCAACAACTTCAACTTTTCTGCCGGCTCCAGATGGACTTCCTTCACCAAGAAGTTCAGAAATGTCAAGGAATCTCTTACTTCCTTTTCAGTATTTAAGTGGAAACGCTCTGATAAGTTGACCAAATTCAAACACTGGTTCCACAATGGCGCCTTCTCCAGTAAGTCCATTGATGTTACCAGAAATATTTACGAAAAACCTGTTGATTATTCTGAGGTCATTGAAATAGTCTACGGCCCAAACGCAACTTTGGAAGACTATGAATTTGACATGGAAGTTGTTAGCAACTCCTTCTGCTCTATGAATAATATTGCATCTAGAATTCCATCATGGGAAGATGGGAGTGGATCCTCTGCTGAAACTGTTCTTGAACCTCAAGCTGTCTACAAAGATGCTCGCGAAAGAGGTCAGAGTAGTCTATTTGAAGCATACAAGCAGATGTACCCAATACTCCCTTACATGCCCGATGGAAATGAGAGTGGGGAGCTATCTGATGAAACTAACGACAACTCGGTCTCACAAGTATGCGAGACCTCTAGTATTTACGATGGTTCAAGCTGCTGGGAGGGCAGTATTGCTTACGGTCATGATCGTACTCAACAAGAGGCGATTGATTGTGAGAGTATTAATAGTTCAACGGTAAGTATGGTTACTATTATCAGAACCAAGTTACCAAAAGAATGCTTTAGTTCTGTTATGTTGTCTGACATCTCTACTTATGCCACAAAGAATTTAGATCTTAACTCTGACAGTAATTCCTCTGTGTCTGATTTCAATGAGTCAGTCCCCAATAATCCATCCTTGTACCCATCTGGCAGCATGAAGAGAATGAAGAAGCTAGCCAGGAAGCATGGGTTCAAGAATCTGAAGGAGGCCTTCTCCAAGGATATCCAGGGAAGAATTACTGAAATTCATGATGATATAAAGGAAGAGAAACCGGAACACAAAGTTGAACACAAAGTTGAACACAAAGTTGAACACAAAGTTGAACTCAAAGTTGAACACAAAGTCGAACACAAAAATGAAGAAAGTGATGCAGACAGAGAAAGTGCTGAAGAGACAAATAACTCCTGTTGCTCTAAGGCTAAAGGTAAATTGAGAAGAGGCTGGCATGTGATTAACAAGAAGAAGAAGAAAGGTAAAAAATCAAAGTCTAAGAAGAATAAGAACAAAAAGCCCTTGGGAATGAAAATGCCCGTAGAAGAATTCGAGGCCAAAGTCGCTATGTCTTCCCCAACGTCTGTAGCCGCTGTAATCAATGGCAGAAACCACCTAGAATTCCTGCCAGAAGATAACACTGACGACAAGGCTAACGAGAGCTTAGACCAATCCAGCCCAATCATGTCTGAAGCAGCCAAGTACAGAAAAATGATCTTCGACCAAATTGACGCTTATTTCCAGGACGAAGAATATAAGGACGGTGAATCTGCATGGACTGTACAATAGACTCTATGAACGAGAGACAATTTAGCCAGGTGAATGTATATTAGTGTAAATTATGATGAACTGGTATTATAAAAACACAAAAACAAAAAAAAATTAAAAAATTAAAAAAAAAAAAAAAAAATAAAAAAAGTTAATTTTATGCACACACAAAAAAAAAAAAAATTGTATTTTATTATTTTATTATTTTATTATTACTATTACTAACCCAAACAATGTTAGACTTTAAAATTATTACCACTGAATAGAGGCCATGGAATGGGTTTTATTGTTTTGAAACCCTGTGGACCGTTCCAAACTAATTATATTTAGTTTGCGTTTCATGGAAGAATAATTTTAATTGAATATGACATTGGTTGATTTTGCATTCAATTACGAAACTATTTTCAGTTGAGGTCTTGTTGCTCAACCAACTTGAACTGTTCCAGCATAATTTTATAATGATTTTGCTGTGTCTGAGAATATTCGTATCGTTTCGTCAATTGAATCTACCATACATTTTCATTAAGTGGAGGCTATGGTATTTCATATGAGATGCCATAGACCGTTCCAGTTCATTTCAAATATGAACAAATGTACTGTGTCTTAATGAAAACAAAAACAATCATATGCGTTGATTACTGACAACATACATTCATCCTGATGGTGGAGGCTTACCTGTTCAACCATTAAGACCGTTCCAGTTTTTATTATTAATTCTAACTGTGTTCCTGATGGATAATGTATGTGAAGATCAGTGAAGTTTTACTGATGGAGGCTAAATCGATCACTAGATTTAGACCGTTCCAGTACATTACCTACCAGTAGTGAACTGCGTTTCAGTAAAGTCATATATACATATATAAACCACCATACGTATCATACATTATCTTAGTTTGGCCAGCTGAGATATAATATGACATATGTGGACTGGTGAGTTTATTCTGTAAATAGTTACATACCTAGAGATAACCCATAAGGGGTGTCTCATTGCACTTTTTGAACTTAAGTTGTATAATGACTACATACAATCAATGTTAAGTGTCGCAAAAGGGCGAACTTTGGCGGTTATTTTACGCAAGAAGATATAAAAGTAATAAATTTTTCTGTTTTGGACAGTTCAAGGTTCGAGTTAAAAGCAGTATAAGAAGATATTTATTAAATATATATAGCTATATGATGCAAACTCTGTGGATGGATTCACATTGCTGAAAAAAGAAGATATAGCAGAATATTATACTGAACGTATTAATTTAAAAACTTTTGTTAAATACTACTAGTTAGCCGAATATTTATAAATAGTAGTTTTGATATTTGCAAGTATTAATTATCGGCCATTATTTTTTATTTTGCACCGAGTGAATATGCATCATCTATATATAAGAGAAATTTTGTTGATTGTTGCTGAGCAATAAATAAAGAAAAACGTAATGCTGAATATTATTAATTGGCCACTAACCCGTAATGCGATGAATAAACAAAACAATGAAAAAAACCAACCTCATTTATCGATGCTATATTTTGTTGAGAAAGTTCCTAACGTATTCGAAAGAAACTAGAGTAATAGCCGATGCAGGTAAAGTTCTGAATAAATTAGTTCCAAAACCAGAATAGAATCCGAATATTCCTTCTTGAATGTATGTAATCTTTATCAATGGAATCAATCTTCTCTGATGTGATGGGAGGTCAGATTTTAATTGCAGCCTTGTTCTAAGTATTTCATGAGGGTATGAAAGCACCGAGGCAACCATCTTTGAGACTGATGATGCTAAAATCAATCGTTTCAAGTTAATTTTTGATTCATTAGAACTCTCATCCCTTTGATAGCACTTAAATGATACCTTCAACCTCTCATAAACAGGGAAATGAATAGCTACATGCAATAATCCCAATAGTGATGGGACCAATCCTGCATACAACGCTTTGACCCCTTCCTGATTTATTATCTTCTTGAATGCGTCGTAGGTACCTTGGTAGTGAGTGGTGTTGCTTCCTATATGAGTCTGAAGCATTAGTCTAGTTTTCACGACCCAAATCGGGTTGGTTACCACAGTAGATACAGCACCCGCAGTAATAGCAGAGAATGAATGAGATACAAAGCTCCAGTTAGAAGAGTTTGTTCGTAGATTATCCTTACAAAACTCGTAAACTGAAAAATATATCATCCATGTTGGGAAATAACCCATGATAATTGGCACTAGACCTTTATACAACCCACGTACACCTTCATCCCTCACAATAGTGGTCATTGTCCCTATGGACCCCCTGTAGTACAAATTCTCGGTGGTTCTCGTTTGCAATCCTTGAGCTTGCAACCTCGTCTTGGCAACATCAAGAGGACACACTACTATACCTGACAGCAACCCCGCCAGGGCACCAGATATAGCATTGATACGGTTATCATTAAGCGTGAAACCAAACAGCGTATTTCGCACTCGCGGTACTTCTTGTACCAGCCCTTTGTAAGCCTCCATCTTATTGTCAATAGTGTCTCCTCTAAATGGCTCGATAACATCAGTAGATGTCAAAGGAGAAGCACTATCTGGGAAACATATCTCTTCAGGATGAGATTTCTCTCGATAAAACTCATCTTGTCCCATGCCCTATAAACATCCGAGCTAATATAATAGCTTGTTCTGGTCTTGAAATTAATAAAATTAGATTGAGCACCACTTGGCCCCCCTCTAGTATACAGAAAGTAAAGTTCCCCTATGGAATGTTCAAGTCCGGGGGAGTCGCATATAATTATTAACCTCCCTGCGTTCGGGATATATCGAATCCTAATCATTTTAGTGAGTCTCGAGGATGCAAGCTACACACAGGATTTTCCCTTAAAGACAAAATGACAAGATGGGTCCAATGATATACAACTGAATATTGACATATATAAAAGAACTTCTATACTGCCAGCCAATGGACTCATCGAGCACAGCATTATAGAGGTAAGTTCATTACAAACAGGAGACCTCCTTATTATTAGGAATAGAAAAAAAAAGGAACACGGACAACATTCCAGTGATTGACCACCGCTAGAACTATGTTGTCCAAGTGTGAAATGATGCCAAAAATTCCCTGCATGTGCTCTACAATGCCACGGAATTAAGTGTAGCACTGCCCACTACCCAACTCACAAGAAGACGGGACGCAGACGAGCCATGAGGAGTACGGTCTGGTTTATAATTAATTAAATTTCAACCAGCAAAAACACAATCTCGGAACGAATCCTCACTGATATGCGTATTTCCCGAGCATAAGGATGGTTCTCTAGAAGTCGCAGAAAGACAATACTGCAAGAAAGCTACAAAGCTACAAGCTTCGCGATGAGCTGCTTTTTATACTTTTTCCTTGCAATTTTCCTTTGAAAAATTTTCAGATAATATTACACGCACATATCACATGGCAGGTTACATAGACATATACAACACATATATACAAGCTGCGGAGTTGCTTATAGTAGGCTAGAAGTCTGAGTCTAGGAGGTCTTCTAGTTCTGAGTTCGTGAGGTCTTTGTCCTGGCTTGATCTGTCCTTCTGTGAAGCTTGCTGGGACTTTTGCGAGGTGGAATGGGCTTGTGACTGGGAGTTGGATTGGCCTTGCGACTGGCTGACGGTGTGCAAGCGCCGGGCGATGCCTCTCAGCTTGTTCATTTCAATGGTGCGCGCGACTCTGTTGTGGTTCATGTCTTCGAACAATGTGATGAGTTGCTCAGTGCGCTTGCTGTGTTTCACGCGTCCGTGAGCTCGCACAAACCTCGGTACGGGCTCTATCGTGACCGTGGCGTCTTCAGGGTTGTACTTGGACAGAAACAGCTCCTTCTCATGTGGTTGTAAGAACCCTTCGTCGCTGAAAAATATGTTCTTGTACAGTTTGGAACCCTCTTCAGTCTTTATCTTGACTTCGGGCTTCACTGTTACTTCTGGTTGCACTTCTGGTTGCACTTCTGGTTGCAATCTTTGTCTTTTACTAGGTCTTTGTACTCCAAATTCTAGTGGTAGAAATGGTTTCTCAGCTACATTGGTGGCATTAGGTACTTCCTTTGCGGTCTCTCTACTAGCTCGCTCAACATGTCTGGATAATGGTAAGTCCTCTTCATCGTCACTGTGGTCCACGGCCATTGTAGGTTCCTTTTTAACTTTCATGCTTGAGCTTGCTTTCGCCTTATTCCTGGTATCTCCAATCTCAGGCGTCTCCTCATTTCTAATCTGAAGAGCCATGTCATTCGTCTTCTGAACAGCATTGGATGCTAACCTTCTATTGACCTCTTGATCAACATCAAGTATTTCTACTTGCCCGTCCTCATCATCTAAATCAATATCATCATTGACTATGGAGTCCAGTAGCGCTGCACCGCTACCATTCTGAGCTGATTTCCGTTTACGGACCAGATTATTAGCGGTAATGATCCCAGTTATGACATTGTCAGGCATGAAGAATGTCTTACCTTTTTTGGCTTTTCCTTTATCCCTCCCCTTTTTTGTCTTAGGTATTTTGCCCAACATACACTGAGTTGCAAACCTAATAACATCATCTGTATCTTCCATATTATTTAGCTCTTGATCTTCCTCACTAACCTCTATGAACTTCTTTTCACATTCAGGCTCTTGGATTTCAGGCGGCAAAATTCGGTCTGATTTCCTGTATTGTACCAGGTGCTGAGAAATTAGTTTCTGCAGATTATAATAATCATTCATACTTTGATCAAACTTTGAGGCTTCGTTGCTACTAAACATAAGCACAATTCTACCATCTCTTTTACGCCCAGTTCTGCCCATTCTTTGAATGTTTTTGATGGGACTGCTAGTTGTATCGTAACAGATAATTAAATCAACTTCACCGATGTCAAGACCTTCTTCCCCGATAGAAGTACAAACAAGAACGTTATAAAGTCCAGACTTAAATTTTTTAATCACCTCCTTTTGTTGTTTTTGATTCATGCCGCTCAATTGAGCTTCCTCAGAACTTCCTGTTCTTCTTGATGTTCTTTCTAGCTTCTCTTGCAACGCTGCTTGCTTCTTTTCCTCGTCCATACGACGTTCTTCCTCAAGCCGTTTTTCCCTATCGCTTTTCTTTCTACCTTTGGGCCCATGCTTCCTTACAAATTTAACCTCATCAAAGCCTTCCTTACCTTTAGCTTGACCAATAAATATATGAGGACGAATTTCGGAGTTCTCCATGGAATCAATACATTTTACTATCTCTAATGCACTTTCTCGAAGCTCAGTAAATATTATAACTCGAGATTCAAATGGATTCTCGTAGAAGAACTGAGTAAGTTCATCTCTCAAGTGCTCTAGTTTACCATGACCCAAAAAGTTTGGATCTTTTATTTTTTCTTCGCACTCTTTTGTGATGGCTTGAATCATTGGATGATAGTAAAACCCAGCGGCTATCTTATTAGTTGACTTGCCCAGATCGTATTTTGTTGTAAATTCCTTAACCTTATTTTGAAAGTATGAGAAAAATGTCCGTATCCCATAAATCTTAATACGCTTTAACATTTGTCCCACATGGTTAAGTAACTGTAAAATAAAATAGTTCCTCCATTTGATTCCTTCCGGGATTGATGGATTCATGATGATAGCCTGGCTCTTTTGCATAGCCTTAAATGCATTGATCGCAGACGGTGGACAAGACTCATAGATTCCAAGTTCCACGGCTTGATTCAGAACTGGAAGAATAGCTATACCCAACTGTTCTACTATGTTCTCAATCTCCACTGTTGTTTGTATGTTTACCCTATCCTTTATCTTCTTCTTCATGTATTTGACAATGTCCATACTCTCCTCCGTCCTAATCTCAATCTTGGAAATGTTCAAGTTATTAACTACTTCTTGGACACCCTCAATGTCTGTAGCTGGTGTGGCTGTTAATGCTAATAGCCTATAGGAAGAGTTAAACCTATTTATGAATTTCACAAGGTTTGCGTAAGCATAAGAGCCTGTAGCTCTATGAGCTTCATCAATAACAAGGCAGACAATATCCTTTGGATTCAAGACACCTCTTTTCAGGTCGTTCTCCACCACCTGCGGTGTAGTAAAGAATACACGCTTGTTTGCCCATATCTCTTCCCTGTTCTTCCGTGTCTTGTCCAGCAGAATCGCAGTCTGGTCGTGAGGTATACCGGTAATACCAAGGCAGGCTTTGATCTGCTGCGCTACAAGAGGTCTAGTAGGTGCCGTGAATATAATCTTGGCGGTTTTAGTCCACCGAAAGAAGTTCAGCATCACCGTGCTCGCTATGAATGTCTTACCCATACCTGTCGGTATCGCACATAGGATATTTTGCAGCAAGCCCTTCCGCACTATATCAAACTGATAGTCCCGTACTTCAAAGTTCGTCGGGTAGATGTAACTATGCAATAGCTCCTCATTCAATTGGTGGTGCGTGGGGCCAAACGTCACCTCAGTGCGTATCTCCTCATAATACGTGTCCTGTCCAGGCACCACACCGTTCTGTAAGTCGCGCTGCACAGGTAGCGAACGTCTAATCAATGTCTCATTCACACGCCTATTGATAGCCTTCTCATACAACTCATCCAGCTCAGCATCGTCGAAATCACTGTCCTCCATCAGTTCTTACTCTCTTATTCACTTCTTCTTGTTCTATCTTGTGACCCACAAGGGCTTATTCCATCGCAGAAAAGAGCTCGCCACCAATTAAGACCACGCCAATACCGATGCAAGCACTACTTTCAACTCCCAATGGCTTCCTATTGCTCTAAAAGGCCTCATTATCAAGCTCAGAGTTTACAAGAAATCGATGCCCATCAACACACATTTTTCAGGAAATTGGCAAAAAGGGAAAGGTACAACAAGAGGACTGATTTTAAAGCATTGGGACAGCTAGGTGGTTAGTGTTACAGCGAAAGCTATATCAGCGATGATTCCAGCAATACCAGCGAGACCACAGCGTAAGAAAGGCGATAGCGCGGAGGACAGTCCCGTGCCAGAGGTGCCACAGCGGCCCATGAGGCACTCTACCACGGAAGAGATAGCTGATCTGGTGTCAAATACAACTAAGGAGTTGGAAGAGATGGAGCAATTGATTTCGCATGGACACAAGGGTGAGGAACCGGTGGTTCCTCAGCGGAGGCCTAAAGTAGTGAAAGCTAAAGAGCACGAGAACAAGCAGGTGGTGGATACTCCTGAAATGCCTAGTATCCCACAGCGCCCAAGAAGGAAGCAGACTTCTGAGAGTCTTGAATCAGTGTCAGTTGCTGATGGACAAGGGTCGAAGGCTACTGAAGAAATGACAGCAACTGATTCGCCAATGGAGGATAAAGACACCAATATGGTGGAGAACACGGCTGATGTTTCAAAAGCGAAGGAGTCTACAGAATTAAATGTCCCTGGTGGAACGGAAGAGACTTTCACAACAGAAGATCCACTACCAGCTACAACTGGTTCTGAACCAGAAGCAATAAAGGAGACTTCTGATGAACTGAACGAAGTAGTTGCAGGTACGGAAAAGCCAATAGAGCATACAGTCTCTAATGACAAGAAGGAAACTACTTTAATGAAAATGTCTGAGCAACGGGATGAGGAAATGAAGGAGACGAAATCAAATAGAGCTTCTGCAAAGCTTTCTGATAACGCATCTGATAACGAAACTGTTAAAACTAGCGACTTTGTTGCTAAGACAGCTGAGAAGACGGCCGAAATGGTGTCACCACAAGAGTCGAGGGATGAAATTGATAAATCAGTTGCGAAGACTGGCGAGGAAACTGATGACAAGCAAATTGAAGAGCAAAAGATTGAATCGATTGAAGAATCAATTCCAGAGTCAATTGAAGTGCCTATGAAGAAGTCCACTGAGGAACCAGAAAAGGAGCTTGTTGAAGATTCAAGCGAAATATTAGCTAAAGGACAAACAGAAGAGCCTTCTGAGAAATCTGGGACACCTTCTCCAGACCAATCTAACGATGCGCCTGAGACCAGTACCGAATCTGCTAATGAAATTCAGAGGAATTCCCAGGAGCCAACTACAGAAACAACTTCGGAAACATCTGAAAAGTCTACCAAAGATTCAACTGAGCCATCGGAGAAAGTATCACAAGACCGATCTGACCAGAATGAAAAGGCTGATGGAGAAGAAACGAAGCCGCATGTTCCAGAGAGCAGGCCTAAGAAGCGTGGACCTCCCCCAGTTCCGAAGAAGCCCTCGTCACGGATAGCAGCTTTCCAAGAGATGTTACAGAAACAACAAGAAGCACAGTTTGAGAAGAGCCAAAAGAAAGGTGAGCAAAATGATGGAGCAATGAATAGTGATGCTAGGACCAAGTTTGCAAATAACCTGAATGGTCTTTTTGCCCTTCCAGGTATGGTTCCTGGTGGTCCGCCTCCACCAGCACTCGCAAAAGTGTTGAAAGATCCCCAAGATACTGCTAATGACAAAACATCGACGTCAAATGACCAAGATACTGGATCTGGTACAAATTTGAAAGATGTTCGTCATGGTAGAGCAAGGGGTCCTCGAGGGCGCAAACTTCCAACAAAGGTGGCCACCACTGAGAAGGTGAAAGTTTCAGAGACAGGAAACACCATCGAGATATTCAGTGCATGGAAACTGAGTATCAAAGGGCAAGTTGTTCACGACGCGGATGACGACATTGACTGCCGTGATCAGGACAACTATGTAGAAACAGAGGAGCAAAACATGGAAGAACAGGAAGAACGTGAAATGGAGAAAGAACTAATGGCGTCTGAATCTACTGTTGAAAAAGAGGAAACAGTTGAAGAAGAAAAAACAGTTGAAGAAGTAAAACCAGTTAAAGAAGAACTAACAGTTAAAGAAGAACAAACAAAATCTGCAGAACCCGTACTAGTCAGCGTACCAACTGGTACATCTTCAGACATCTTGGACAATGAACCTACTAAAACTACTTTGGATGTTCAAGAGCCTTCCCCTGAACAGAAACTAGACACTGAGGCCAGAGAAGAGTCAGGAACTCTCCCAACTGAAGCCGAACCGCTAGAAAATGAATAGTTATGTAAATTTATAAGCAGCAAAAGCTACCGACTCTAAGAAATATGTGAACAATTCATCAAATTCAATGATACTATGTCCTGGTATAAACCTTAATTATGCCGTATATTATGCCCTACCATGTTCAAGGCTCTAAGAGCTCAGAATCGAAGAATTAAGAGCTACTTCAACACAGCATACTTCGCAGACTTGTTGGCATACACATGGATGAACTCAACCATTGAATACTCAGAAAACGATTAGGTGGCTAATTTTACAAGTATACGGTGGGACAAGCTGAAATTGATACTTTATTTGAGTGAGTACGATACATAATTAAAGAACATAGTTAGCGATGGTTGTAGATTCCACGTACTACGATTTGTTGGGTATTGAGCCCACTGCTACTGCCGTTGAGATTAAGAAAGCGTACAGAAAGAAGTCTATACAGGAGCACCCTGACAAAAATCCCAACGATCCCACGGCGACAGAGCGGTTTCAGGCCATATCAGAAGCCTACCAAGTGCTAAGTAGCGAGGAGCTGCGAGCCAAGTACGATAAGTTTGGTAAGCAAGAAGCTATACCAAAGGGTGGATTTGAAGATGCAGCGGAGCAATTTAGCGCCATATTTGGTGGTGAAGCATTTGCATCCTACATTGGTGAGTTGACGTTGCTGAAGAATCTCCAAAAGACAGAGGAACTAAACGCCGAGGATGAAGCACAGAAGCAGAAAGAAGCAGAGGAGGCTCAGAAACGTAAAGAGAAAGAGGAAGAAATGAAGAAGAATGGCCATGTACAAGGTAGTGGTCAAGACATAACGGTACATCCTGATCCTGAAGGCACAAAGCCCAAGGATGATGCGGTCAATCAGAAAAAGAAGACAAAACTAGAAGAATTTGAAGAACAACAGAAAATTGAAAGAGAGAAAAGAATTGAAGAATTGAGTAAGACACTGATTGAAAGGCTTTCGATACTGACCGAGAGTGTTTACGACGACGCATGCAAGAATTCTTTCCAAAAGAAGTTTGAAGAAGAAGCAAATATGCTGAAGATGGAATCTTTTGGTGTTGATATTTTACATACTATAGGTGATATTTACTGTGAGAAAGCAAAGATTTTTTTGGCCTCGCAAAACCTATTTGGGTTTGGTGGCATATTTCATTCGGTGAAAGCTAAAGGCGGTGTGCTTATGGACACACTGAGGACGGTGTCTGCTGCTATTGATGCTCAAAATACTATGAAAGAGCTTGAAAAAATGAAGGAAGCCTCCACTGAGGATACTGAGGAAAACAGTAAGAATCAACAGAAGACAGAGACAGAAACAACAACAGCTCCTAAACCGAAACCAACTGCTGAAGAATTAGCACAACAGGAACAATTACTCATGGGTAAGGTTTTATCGGCGGCATGGCATGGAACTAAGTTCGAAATGACATCAACACTGAGGAGCGTGTGCGATAAAGTACTTGATGATCAAAAGATAGACCTCAATACACGTATAAAGAGGGCAGAGGCCTTAAGACTATTAGGCAAAGTTTTCCAAAAGACTTACAGAACTAAATCTGAACAAGAAGAAGCGCAAATATTCGAAGAGTTGGTAGCAGAAGCCACTAAGAAGCATAGGAATACCTAGTGTAATTTAGTCAAAGTATACCTATGATTCTACGAAGATCAATCGATGTTTATTTTTTTTGTCATAAGTATTTTTTTGTACATATAACTATCTCATTGGCATTATTCAAGGCATGACACCAAAACAACATTAAAATAGCTTACTCAATGTTACAAATGCATGGCCCTAGAGTTTGAGCACGACCTCCATGCTAATTTGGTCATCAATTCATTCATATCACTCTGGCAGTAAAATATCTTGGTTTCAAGATATTTACGCTACAAACTTGTTAATAATAAATATGGCAATCTGATCCACTACCGGCTGATATCATGAATGGTTGATAGATAATAATATATTCACTAACACGTGAATCAGATTTCATGAATCAGATCAAGGCTATCCAAAGAATCAATGAGAAGGAACTAGAAGCTGGTATACTAAAGCCGGAACACTCCTGGCATCAGGAATACAAGGATCAGGCATACATATTCATTGGAGGATTGAACAGACAGTTGACAGAAGGTGATTTACTTACCATATTTTCACAGTATGGCGTCCCCGTTGATGTATTACTTGTCCGTGACAAGGAGACTCACGAATCAAAGGGTTTTGCATTCCTGAAATATGAGGATCAGAGGTCAACAATCCTTGCCGTTGATAATCTCAATGGCATAACAGTGGCTGGTAGACAAATTAAAGTCGATCACATCTTTTTCACCCCTCGAGATGACATACCTGAATACACAGAAGCAGTAAGAGAGTTTTTATCGAAAGATAAAATAGATATCCATAAGGACCATTTATCAACCGATAACATTCAAAAGGAAACCAAATACACAAATAATGAAGAAGATGAGTTAAATGACCCTATGGCCAGCTACTCAAGATAAAAATATTTGTCAAGTATGAAGAGATTACAATATTGACTCAAACTCAAGATAATAATATAAATTTGTCGATTTGTAAACAATATATATTTCTCTATGATACAAACATGTGCTAACAATACCTTATTATTGGACAAACAATACCTCTCTAAGTGACTATTGTGACAATGTGCCTTTCAAAAATTAGGTAGAGGCGGTGGAGGTGGAATTCCCATAGCTGCAGGAGTATGACCAGCTGGTGCCAGATCTTCCTTATCTGATTCAACAGAGTCTGGTATGGACAAAACATCCGAACCATCGTCATTATCAACAGTTTCATGAGGTTGTGGTACGGACAAATTTGGCAGAGGAGGTAGTGGTGCTATTGAGCTCACTTGAGGCAACGGTGGAGCAACTGGAACAGGAGGGATATGGCTAACATGAGAAGTGTTTTGCTTATCTGCTGATGCTGCTGCACCAGATATATCAGTATCTTGATCCAAATGATCAGCTCCGGCTACATCGACGTTTGAGGTCATGGGAATCGAAGATTCTGAAGGAGTAACAGCAGGAATTGGAGGCGCGACTGGAACTGCTGGAGAACTTGCCTGTGGGGTAGGGATCGGAGGAGCAATAGGTGCTGGAACAGATGCATTCATCCCTGGTTGTGGTGTATTAGAGCTATCTAGTACTGGGGCAGTTTGAGGAGCAGTGTTTGGCTTGCTGTATAAATCATCATCATCATCTGACCATCCATCGTCATCGCTTTCAAGACCTCTCTGGATTTTTCTTTGCTGCTCAGCTTTCTCCCGATCAAATGCAGATTGTGATGTTTGAGTTGGCTTAAAATAAGTATTTGAAGCCATATCATAACTACTACCAGTTTGATTCAATGAAAGAGGTTTAGTGGTGATATGTGTGTTCTGCAAATTCTGTGGTTGACTATTAGCAACAGGAACACTGGCAGGTTGATTTGAAGAAGATTGTACATTTCCACTGTTGCTTTGTGTTACACTGGGGTGCTCTTCTTCCTTCTCTGCTTCTTCAATCTGTCTTCGCAAATCAGCTAGTCTTTTCTCCTTTTCAGCATTTTTCTTTTGTTTTAATAATTCTAATTGTTCTTTCAGTTTGCGCTCTTCTTCATCCTCTTCCTCATTGTCTTCACCAGCAGTTGAAGTTACTTCCATTTTTTGTGGACTTGAAATAACCTCCTCAAATGGTGTTTGAGATGCATTAGCAGTTTGGGCAGCTGGTACAGCATCTGGAGTGGAACCTGACTCCTGTTGTTTAGAGGATTCAAGATCCCTAGTTTCTCTTCTGCTAATACCGAATTTAGCTAAACGCTCTTTCATTCTCTTTTGAGCTTGCTCCTTCAGTTGCGCAGCACGGTCTTCACCTGTTGCTTCTTTCTTTAGAGCAGCAGCTGGTGGATGAGACAGTGTTTGATTAGAGTTCATATGGGACGGTTCAGAAACATAGAGTAGTCCTTTCTTCAAAGTTAGGACAAATTCCCTTACATCGTTCTCCAAGCCAACACCAATTTCCCACTTTTCGAAATCTGTAGAAGAACATGTAGGGAGTGAGCCAGTCATAATGGATCTAATAGGAGCTGATAATTCAGAAATTGATATTCTAATATCTTTAATGATCTTCTTATTTTGAGCACTTTCTGATTGAATTTTCTCAATTTCTTTAGTGAACGATTCAGATTCAATATCAGGTTCGTCTGAGTTGTCTCCCTTACCAGTTAGTGCATTCATGCGAGATCTTAACAAGGCTTTACTCTTTGCTTTTCTTCTGTCATCCTCTGTAATACTACCACCTGGTCCAGTACCTATAATCGAAGATGGAGTTCTTCTTTTACATAACTCAATCCGAGCTTGCATGATTTCTGTATCAACTTTGTAAATTTCCACAAACAGAGTTGGTAATCTAGCAACAACTTCGTTGAAACGTTTTTTGAGATCGTTGGGGATTGATTGATTTCTTACAGCCAATTTTTGCTGTGCTTCAGTGATTCTGCGCTTTATATCCTCAATTTCAGAAACAGAAACATCTGTAAACTCTGGTTCTGAGTTGGTAAAACTACCTTGTTTGCGGGCTCTTTCGATATCCATCTTAGTTTTTCTCTCTTGTTCTTTCTTCTTGGCAGCTTCTTCTCTTTCTCTCTCCTGTCTTCTCTGTCTTTCCTTATCAGCATCATTATCTGTTGGGTAATTCTTTCTTCTGTTTCTGAAATTTGGCAATTTGTCATTATCATCATTCTTGTAACTTAAGGCATCCATTCTGGTGAAAGATTTTCTATTCCCATCAGAGGAGCTAGATATCAATTGATTCTTGACATTATCGAGGATTTTAGTACTTGAGGGAATGAGACTGGGTGGAAGTCTGTCAGGGATGCTGCGACCATTTAGTCTACCATAAACCAAATGCATACCAAGAGCGAACTCTTGCTTGTTTAGCTGTCCAGTATTATTGATATCACATAGGTTCCAAATCTTTTCAAGATCAGATCTGTTCAGACCAGACTTTCTAAAGATTTCGACAGCTGTTGCTGAGTCTAATACGCCACGGTTTTGAGAAAACGTTTCAAATATCTTGTAAAACAATGATTTCTCTTCACTAGTAATAATATCCGATTCCTGTGTAGAAAAGGAAGGACCATTAAAATTAGATTGGGCATAAATTTCATTATTTCCAAAACCTGTTTTTTGAGCAGTTAAAGGCATAGTGGCAGAGAATTGAGAAGGAGGAAGATACCCAGTAGCTTGTGGTTGCAATTGCTGATTAAATGGTTGTGCACCAAAAGATGTTTGAGGAATGTTACCAGTTAACGCAGGTTGGAGACCTCCAGTAACTTGTGGTTGCACAAAGCCCCCAGTACTTTGAGGTTGGATACCAAAGGTAGTTGGCATTGGTGGACCAAAACCCCCAGTCGATTGTGGCGCAATTGGCTGTGATTGAACAACTGGTTGTTGCTGTTGTTGCGGTACAAAACTTCCAGTATTTTGAGGTTGAACAAAACCAGCATTATTAAAACTTCCTGTACCCTGTTGTTGTAAGAAGCCGCCAGTACCTTGTTGATTCTGAGCAAAACCTGTACCTTGTTGTGTCAATGGATTCATAGAAGGTTGCTGAGCAATACCACCTGTTACCTGTTGAGCTTGCACGAATCCCCCTGTCGTTTGAGGCTGTAAACCAAACGTTGTGGGCTGTGGCTGTCCAAAACCGCCAGTCACTTGAGCTTGAAGTTGACCAAAAGTGGTTGGTTGTGGTTGTCCAAATCCGCCTGTAGGTTGTGCAGGCAAACCGAAAGAGGTTTGAGGTAAAAATCCTGTGCCCTGTGGCTGCAAGGATTGCTGAGGTTTAAATAAATCATCAAATGGTGTCTTAAAGTCAGACTCTGTTGAAACAACACTCAAGTTAATTGCATCAATAAAACTGGAAACCTCATTCTTTGTCTTGGAATCAAGTTCATATGGAATTGAGTCACCTTGCAGCACGTTGTTAATTAAGTGCATAGCTAAAGCGAATTCAGGGAACAGCAGCTCACCTGCACGATTTGTATCACTGAGTTGCCAAATCCTAGCCAGTTGTGATGGCTGCAATCCTGATTTCATTAGAATAGCTCTACAATTTTCACCAGAAACTGTATTAGAACCTTTGGTGACAATAGATCTAAACAATGTTTCAAACTTAGCCTGATCTTGCGCTGTTATGAATGATAATCTGATAGCAGGGATTTTCAAATTATTATCAAGACCGTTATTAGCAAAAGAGTTAACAAACCCGGTCGCAGTTGGCTTTAAAGGTTCCAATACGGGTTGGTTGCCCTGCCTATAAAAACCTGTTTGCTGTGGTAGCAAAGGCTGAACGGACTGTTGAGACTGGACGGTGTTTTGAACATTCAGTTGATTTGGTTGAATTGTTTGAGAAGATTGTTGCATCTGTGGTTGTAAAGGTTGTTGCAGCATACCAGATTGAGTAAGTTGCTGCTGCAATGGTTGTTGCTGCATACCAGTTTGAGTAGGTTGTTGTTGCAAAGGTTGTTGCAATTGTGCTTGCATACCAGTTTGAGTAGATTGCTGTTGCAGAGGTTGTTGCAATTGAGGCTGTTGGAATGATTGCTGTTGCATAGGCTGTTGCTGCATAGGCTGTTGCTGCAAGGGCTGCTGTTGCTGATATTGTTGCTGTGGCAATTGCATTCCCTGATTCTGGTTCATTGTTTGCTGCATTGGCTGTTGATACCCTGTCTGTAGCGGTTGCTGCATTGGTGCCGTTTGCTGATAGCCACTAGAACCATAATTCTGCAAGGGTTGCATGGGAGGATTCCCATACACCCCGTTCCCAGTTTGATTTGAATACTGGTACATGGGTAGCAAAGGTTTATTGTTCTTGCTAATGGATACTTTAACTTCGCTGATTGACACTAATAGATACTTGAATCCACTTCACAGACCTCGAATTATATTAAACTTTGCCAAGAGAGGGGCTTTTGAAATCAGGATCGTCAGCTGGATCGACAGTCAGGATCAAAGCAATTACGTAACAAATGATATACCATTTGGCTTGTATAAGCTTGAAGTAACAGTATTAGTTCACAAATTAGGTTGAGGACAATACCATTTATTAGGAATATACGTAAAAAATCGACCCAACAAAAATATTTATACAGATACTTGGTCTTGATTCAGGTAAGAATGAGTGCTTCATCGACAAAATACTTAATAAAAAAACCAACAAAATTATTAAAAAATTTATAAATATGAATAATATTACATCTAAGGTACAATTACGGGAAGGAAAATATTAAGTTGTGGTAACTTAAAACCAAAACATTATGCGTTTATTTTTTAATTGTCATCTTTTGGTTGCCGTTAAACTTCAGAGGAGTATACTGGCTCATTCACTCTTGCTAGAGCGTAAATAGCTTTTCTAATTTCATCAACAATGAGAACACTACTACTAACAAGTACAAGTGTTAATAAATCATAAAATCCCAAATTCTCAGTCTTGAAGATATGCTGGAAAAATGGAATATAGACAGCACACATTTGACCACAGACAGACAATAAAATAGCGATATTAAATATCCTGTTGCTAAATAAGCCGATTTGGAAGATAGACTTCGTTGTATGCCTACATGCAACAGCATTAAAAATAGCAAAGAAAACAAACCCAGTAAATGTCATGGTAATGTCCTTTGAAGTGGTTTGCTGATTTTCGTCCATACCTTTCAAAAATATGTAAAAGGTCCCTACCAATATACATATGGCCAGGTATAATAATCTCAAAAGTATGTTCATGTTCAAAATTCTTTCCTCTCTACTTCTAGGTGGCTTGTCCATAACATCAGAGTCAACAGGTTCAACACCAAGTGATTGTGCTGGCGGACCGTCCATGATAATATTGATCCACAAAATTTGCATTGGGTTTAAGGGCGCAGGTAATTTTGCAATAGTAGTAATTGCAATTAATGAAAGTGTAGCAACTGATATGGACAATTGGAACGTCAAGAAATTCCTGATATTATTAAAAATACCCTTACCTTCTTCAATAGCTGTTAATATAGAACTGAAATCATCATCAGTCAAAATCATATCTGACACTTCTTTGGCAACGTCTGTACCACTAATTCCCATGGCAATTCCGATGTCTGCTAACTTTAAAGCTGGCGCATCGTTTACACCGTCACCTGTCATTGCAACTATATCACCACGTTTTCTAAGAGCTTTAACAATATTCAACTTATTCTCAGGTGTTGCTCTAGCAAATATGTTAACTTTATCAATGACTTTCGAAAGCTCATCTTCAGTGAGCTCACTTACCTTATCACCTGTCATAACTGAACTCTCCCTGTCTTGAACGGACAGACCAATCTTTTCGGCAATACTAACTGCTGTGTTTACAGAATCACCAGTAATCATGATGATATGAACTCCACCTCTATGCAGTTTTTCAATCGACGCCTTGACGTTTGGCCTTGGGGGATCAGCTAAACCAAAGAGACCTGTGAAGGTTAAACCATTGATATCATCTTCACTAATAACATTATCAGAATCAGTTGGTTTGAAAGCGCATGCAATCGTACGCAACCCATCAGAAGCACACGAATGTGCTGCTTCGAGGACCATTTCCTTAGAGTGTTCATCAAATTCCCTGACTTCACCAGCTTTGTCGAGATAATAGCTAGACTTGTCTAAAATTCTTTCAAAGGCACCTTTAATGTATAAAACATGCTCGCCAGATTCTTTGGAACTCTTTATAGCCATATATTTCCTCTTTGAGTTAAATGACAGTTCTTCCATCTTTTCATGACTGTCCCTTTGATCGGGAATACCAAATTTTGTCAACACTTCTATCAGAGCCACATCAGTAGGATTACCAATATACAAATTGTGTTCTTCGGAATATTTTGCGTTGTTGCAAATATTTGCAATCGTTAACGTTTCCTTAACATCGTTGTCATGTACCTCGAACTCTGAATCTTCCTCCGGAGATATTGCGTTTTCGTATGTTCCACTACTGTCTAAACAAAACAACTTGGACACTGTCATATGATTAGTAGTAAGAGTACCAGTTTTATCTGTGCAAATAACATTGACTGAACCCAAAGTCTCAACACTTGGTAGCCTTCTGACAATAGCGTTCTGCTTGGTCATTCTCAACACACCAAGAGCCAAAGTAACAGTCACAATAATAGGTAGACCTTCTGGGATCGCAGCGACAGCCAAGGACACAGACACTTGGAACATCATCAGCAAAGAGTTACCTCTAATGATTCCGACTATGGAAATAATAGCAATGATGAAGAAACTAATGTATGACAATTCGGTTCCCAATCTGTCCATTGTCTCCTGTAATGGCGTCTTAGGCTTTTCAATGCTATTGACCATCTCGAAAATAGCACCATAGGAAGTATTTGTTCCGGTTCCAATAACGATACCTTTACCGTGACCTTCTTTTACCAGAGTACCCATATAAGCGATACAAGATCTCTCAGAGACTGGAACATTACGATTGTCATATTCTTCTGGGTCGATGGTCTGCGCATCCTTATGCAGCGGTTCTGTTTCACCCGTGAGATTACTTTCATCAATGGACAGGTCTACTGCCTCGATAATTCTCACGTCCGCAGGAATCCTGTCCCCGATCTTGAACCGCACCAGGTCACCGGGGACCAACTCCGACGCCAGCGTATTAGACTCCCTACCATACCTGATCAGGTGACACTTCGTGGGCACAAGCTTATTAAGAGCCTCAAGGGACTTCTCTGATCTGTACTCCTGTATGAACCCAACGGTGACCACGATCAGTATCGCGAGCGATATACTCACTGCATCGTCAATCTGGCCTATCGCAAATGACAGCACCGCCGACCCTATCAGCAGCAGGATCAGCCTGTCCTCCACAAAGCTCATCAGAAACTTCTTGATCATGCTCTCATCGTCATCCTCCTCGAAATCGTTCCTCCCATGTATCTCCCTCCGCTTCACCACTTCTTCCTCCGACGACAACCCATTGTCCACATCCGTCTCGAGATTCTCCACGGTCTCTCCGACAGAAAGCGTACAAAACTTGAGACTCGGATTGGGCCTGTTCAGCAGCTCATACGCTTCCTCATCCAGCACAGGGGCACTCGGCAGCATCTCATGCGTCTCCTCCACAGAATCATCCACACTCTCTTCCACAGCTTTCATCACATAACTCTCAACCATAGTTATTTTCACTCCTAGCAATTTCAATATTTTTCACCCTAGCGCCCTATCCTCAAACACTGCCCAATCCTCATATAGAAGGTACGTTTAATATATAACTGTAATAAGAGATAATTGATATATATCAAATATGTAATAAGCCTTGATTCAGCATTGGTGTATGCTTGCGCAGAGTTCCCCCCCCCCCTCCTCCAAGTCAGCTAATTTAGGCTGTGCCGGGTAAAAT
>ERZ1036435.140-NODE-140-length-63940-cov-11.659795_pt1 | contig 63940 bp, 36 predicted proteins | sample MGYA00514223_ERZ1036435 | MGnify/ENA primary metagenome ERZ1036435 (study PRJEB33795, sample SAMN09464927) | human gut metagenome | host: Homo sapiens | place: USA: Stanford, California | collected 2016-08 | study: EMG produced TPA metagenomics assembly of the... | reverse complement strand
TTTCGTGGGCGCGAAGAGGTGTATAAGAGTCGGGTTCGAGCCCCCTATGAGGAGTTCTTCTTTTTTTTTTTCATTTTTGAAAATGGCGTCGATCTTAATTCTTGATGAATAAACTATGCGTAAAAGATTGATATTATTTCATTACAGTCTGACAAATTAAATGAAGACAGAATTTAAACAAAAAATATCATTTATAGTTGTTGGACTATCGTAGACATTATAATAATTGTATTAAATAATTTATTAATATTTTTAATATTAGAAAACAGGAATAATTAGAAAAAAATTATAAACACAGGCTTATTAATAAATTTTATTGAGGTAGAATTATTTCTTCTCGTCCTTCTTGTCGTGGAAGTAAACGGTAGTCTTACCGGCACCATCCTTGAAAGCATGGCCGACAACCTTGCTGTCCTCGTAGACTTGGTAACCCAACTTACCCAATTCGTCATTGGATTTTCTGACAGCGTCGGCGACAAAGGACTTGTTGATCTTCTCACCGATACCAGAAGTGTCAATCAAATGATGCTTCTCATCAAATGTTAGAGTACCTAGAGTGTCTTGGCCCAATGCAGTTAGACTTTCAAATGTAATTTTGCTTGGCATGTTTTATTATGTGTATATGTGTATGTTTCTGTATGTTAATCAACAAATTTATAGTTGCAAGATAACAAGAACCTTTTCTCGACCATACTTTTAGCAATAGCTGCCTGGCCTTTATATACATTTTCCAAGATTATGGGCAATCAAGATACGGGTTGCCCCCCCTTCGAGACTACTTTAACCTATCTCCCCCCTTGTGTATCAATCGTGATAATGAAATCCCCCTGACTATTACATATCCCCCCCTTTGTTGCTTGGTAAATCATTAGAAGCAAGCCTCTATTTTGCTGGCAAGAACTGGCTTACAGCATCCCCCTTACATAAGTTATATGGTGCTTCACATGAAATAAATCGAGAAATAGGTTTTGAATGTGGGGGGATAAAGGAATCTTAAGTCCACCCCCTTTTAAAAGAATAAGGAGCCCCAATCCCGAGTTCTCGAAATGGTGATAGTAACAATAAGCCCAGTTCAAATCGCAAAATCATCCCATTGCTAAACAAATGCTCACTTCCCAGCTCCCTTTCACCCCCGATCTTTTCTCCCTACTTACCCATCAAAGGGATGATTAACTTATTGACAAGGTTTTATCAGAAAACTGGAATCACAAAGGACAACGTTGCACATCACAAGGACAAATCACCTGTCAAGAGGACAATCTTCCCACATCCCACCAAATTTATCACTACAATGGACACTATCGCATCACCTGGGAAATCAACCTGAGGTGATTTGTGCTTATACGCAGTATGGCCTTTGACATTGAAATCATTAAAGCCACTGATACATAGCTTCTATTGTAACAATACTATTAGATATAATATAATAAACGTAAACTGCCCTACATGCTTTCTGCCGTCTACACGGTGTGTGGCCTGGCGATCACGTCGGTAGTCTCGCTGGTCGTTGTTAACCGATACTTCAATTTTAGGATATACAAGAGCTACCCATTCACTATAGTGGTATTGGTGAGTAATCTTCTGCTGTTATTGGTGACTGCACTACTTTTACCACTGGACCTGCACGACACTGCTGCTGGACACCCCAATTCCTTGCTGTTCAAAGTCATATGGCTTTCTATTTACTGGCTGCAGTTCGCGGTGTGCTGGCTAGTGATCCCAATTCTAATCTCATATGTATCATTGAAGTATGAAATACCTGCCAATGAAATTACCACGAAAATAAGCAAGTCCATTAAGCTGAACTTGAAGTTCTATCTGATCTGTCTCATTGCTTTGGCACTGGGACTTTTCTACTTGATCTTAAGCACAGGTCATGGTCTAAGAGAGGTGAAATCCTTACTAATGGCGCTGTCACACCTTTACTCACTAAGTTATACACTTATTTTACTTTCTACAGGTCTAATAATACTGCCTAGAGATATTCTTAGAGACTCACTGGAGTTAGCCAGCTCAGACAAGAATATGAACACTCTATTTGTGAACCTGAGTAAGATAAACGAGGATATGAACGAATCACAACTGAATCTAAATGAGAGTGCAATGCTGATTTTAAGCACCAGAGAACAAGAAAATGGTGACATTATCTTTAATGATCTTCTGAGAGATTGTAAATCTGAAATCGAGTACAAATTAGAAGAACTAAAGTCTAGCTCCTTACTGACCTCACCATTGGTGCAAATTAGTAACTCTGGAAATCACGCATCATCTTCTATTACAACATTGGAGAAACTGAACAAGAACTATAATGACTTCATCAATAACTATTACAATTTCATGTACGACAAAGTTAAATCAGATGAAATTATTCATAAACTGGCAGTTTTACAGGATGCTACATTGAATAACAGCAAGGGCAAAATGGTGGTCCGTGCTTTATCTTTGATATGCGGTATATTTACTACGTTGCTATCACTCCTAGTATACTTTTTGGAACTAACGCCTACAAAATGGTTTCATGGTTGGGTATTTGTGGATCAAAAACTCTACAATTTTTTCCTACAGCTTGCAATTATTTCATACAATACTCTAGCATCATTGTACGCTATGAGCAAATTCAAATTCCTCGATTTCCACTTGATCCCTAACGGCCAAAGTAGCCCTTCCAATGCCCTTTATTATTCCTTATATTCAAGTCGTCTATTATTTCCATTGTGCTTTAACTTAATTGCACTAATTCCCAAGCATTCCAATAACAGCGAGAAAACACCAGTATCTTCAATATTTGAAAAAGTTTTGTATCAAAATTTGACTGTTATCCCAATGGTAAATTTCCTTAATAAGTTTTTGCCATTACTCTTCATGACTATCATACCTCTAAGTTATAAGTTTGACATTAAGCAAAAAATTTTGCTAAAAGTTTTAGGTGAAGAATACTATTACCAATTCTTTGGATTAATGCTTTATGAACCAATCGGAGAAATCCCTAGCACAGAACAAGATATTGAAAGCAGACATAGAATGGTGCCGAATAACAATGGTAGCGGGACTATAACTGGCCAGCCAAGGATAAGCCCAATTTCAATGGCCACGGCTGAGAGGTCTCCGTTAGATGAGGACTATCAGTATTCGTTACAGGATGGAAAGTTTTTATTTGAACGGGCATCCAACAGCTTAAAACAAAGTAGTCCACAGCATAACAACCCATTAACGAACATTCAAACAAACAGCACTACTAGTGACTCTGGTCGACTCAACGATATGCCTGCTTCTCATACATATTTATAGACAAAGAAACATTTCGAGCTATCAGTAGCGTCATTGCATTTTTTTTTTGGGCACTATTACAAAATCATGTCGACAAAGACATTTACAATCGTTTTCGAATTTTTTTAAAAGTTTATATAAAGTACATTCATGATAGTTGAATTTTATAAATTACTAAGGAGTTTTCTGTTTTGTATCCTTCATCCAATTGCCATAATCGTAAATGGAATTACCATGACAAGCAGGCTTTGCTTTTTGATTCTTCCTCAATAACATTGATTTCTCAACAAAAAAATGCAAACAATTTCCTAGTAACCAGTGTACCTTGAGTTTACCTAATAGATATAATTGATACGAGAACAAAAATAATGCATTAAGGAAAATTAGTGAGATGAATTTAGGGATACAGCTGATATGCAAGCAGGAATACTAACTTGGACTGAGTTTGTTTTTCTATCATCTAGGATATTGTGGTAAGGGTTGAGAACAGTAAAGTGTAGTAAAACATTCAAGCAATCATTAATAGTTTCGAATTATTCTCATGATTTTTTTTATCGTATATTAGCAACACTATTGTTCGTTGTCGTTATTGTTCTCAGTTCCTAATCCTTCAGCATCATGGAACTTATACTTTTTCTTTGTTACAAAGACATCTGTCAAAGCGTCATCATCAACAAACCAAGACACACGACCTGCTGCACCTTCATTAACAATACTACTAGGTAATCCCTTTTCTGGTCTTTCCATAATTGTTTTTATCACTGGGGCTTTAGTTGCACCTTCAACCACGAACGTAACTCTATGCGAGTGGCAAATTACTGGAATAGTCAAAGATATTCTGTTAGATGGGCCGCTTGGAGCATTTTCAACTGGAACAACCCATGCCAGTTTCTCACGTAAGTTTTCTTGAAAGTTTGGGAACAATGATGCAATGTGGCCATCTGGGGCACAACCCAATAGGAAAAGGTCAAACATCGGAAGTTTAACTGAGTCTCTCCCGGCAAATCCTTTAATCAAAATCTTTTCATAGTTGTCTGCACACTCCTGTGGGTCATCAATCAGTGATTCATCAATGTGGAAAACATTTGGTGTACCATATTTCTCTGTATCAATCTGATCAAGAATCTTTCTCTTTGCTTGACCATAATTGCTCTCCTGTGAGGAGAATGGAACTAATCTTTCATCAGCAAAATAGATATCCCATTTGCCCCACTTAACATCTGTTCTCTTGAGCAAACCCTCGTGCAACACCTGGATAAGAGAACCACCAGATAGCGCAATCTTAAACCGTCTCTCCTTCTTTGGAGCACCGTTCTTCTTACCAGAGCTGTTTTCCCTCGTTGATGATACAGACTTCACAGATGTGGCCCGACTCATCTCAAGAGACTCAACAGTACCGCTTAGGTTAGTCAATGAATGCTTCCGCTCCTTTGGCTTCTCTGCCAGCGCACTCTCCTGCGCATGCACTACATGGTCCGCAACAGCCTCTGCAACACCTGCAAACTCATGGAATGCAAACACTTTCGGAACAGTAGTAGTCATCTTTGAACGCTATACTTATCCTTTTATAATTGGTGAACTTTCTTTGTCTAATCCGGTAGACTTTATTGAAATCCCTATTTTTCTTCTCTTTCTATCTCTGAGCTCTTGTATGCCCCGTCTTATTAAATTGCTATGTGGAAATCAACACCGCTGAACTCAATTCTGACCTCTATTCCTTCGAATTCCTATCAGTTTCACCAGCTTTATAAGCAATTCGTACACTCTTCTGGACAACAAGAACAACTTTTATCCATGAAAACAAGGATCTTAAATTTATCTTTTCCCGTTTTAATCGCCCTCGTCCGTCGTCTCGGGTTTGTCCCTTCAAAGGGACCCGCAAATAGGATGGGAAGGGGTTTTCTGGCCCCCCCTTCTCCTTTAATGTTGCCGTTAGAGTGTAGTATATAGTGATAAGTATATCAACAGCTCTTCCACTAGACATGCACATGTCGGATGTGCTATTATACAAAGGACCATTTATTATTTACAGGTGTTTTATATGTATATGTGTTTAGTGACTATCGAGTCCACAATTTCTTATCTTTTTTAAACTCAGGTAAATATTTGTAGGGCGCTTTCCAGCTTTGTGAACATCTCTTCTTGCTCGCCCTCGGCTGTGCTTAGAACAGTTATGGCACCTCCGGCGCCCAATTGCCACGAGCTACCGCTGTTATAACTATACATGCATCTGATATTGACAGACCAGTCACCGTTACCGTTGACAGACCAGTAACCCGTAACACCACTGTATATACCACGGGACCCGCTGTAGACGTGGCGGTTCAGTTTGCGTTCCAAGTCACGGTAGAGATATTCCACTGTAATCTTCTTTGGTGCCCCTGTCATGGATCCCGGAGGTAAAGAGTGTCTTAGTATATCCATACCGCTGTACTGGCGATTATGGTGTGTAGGGGACTGGATTCCGCGGGCCTTGACAACACTCACTAGTTGGTACACGGTCGCGTATTCCTCTACAGACATAAACTCTTCCACTTTGACGTCTGGCAGTAGCTGGTAAAGATCATTTCGAATCAAGTCAAGAATCATCAGATTTTCACCAAACTCCTTTGGTGTTTTTAATATTGCAGTGGCTTTCTCGAGGTCCATATCTGGCCCTTTCTTCACTGTGCCCTTAATGGGTCTTAACTCACAACTATCTTGGTCCCACCTCAAAAACCTCTCAGGTGATGTACTGATAAAGCATAGATTCGAGTCGTGGTTATCCACGATATCACTGAACTCCAAATAGCTGGAAAATGGAGCCGGGTTTCGCTGGACCAGTGTCTGAAATATTCTCCATGGTTCCAACACTGTCTCCATGTTAATCCTTGTTTGTGTGGTCAAACATATCTCATATGAGTCACCACGATGCATGATCCTTTGACACTCTTCAAAGGCCTCTTTGTATTCTTCCAGCTTTGGCATCTCAATATCATAGTTAATGCCTTCAGGGAGCCTATCCGGCCAATGCAAGTCTTCCTTAACACTCTGTGTAACATATTTACTAACTCGTTCCTTTATGTCTTGTGGGAACTGATCTCTCAAAGATATCAAGTACAGTTTACCTTCCTTATGATTGATCAATAGCGTGTTTTCGATATAAATAAGCTTCGCATCAGGTCTTGGTATGGTATCAGTCAGCTCTCTATCATCGTAAATATTCTCCACATCATTACCCATCTCATATCCAAGAATACCTAACAAACCTCCAATAAATGGCATATCTGTATGCTCTTCTACCAGCAGATCCTTCATAAAAGCACCCAGGGTACACCAAAATTTATCCTTGTCCTCATCAATCACTGTCAAATGTTCGTTAACCCTGGCGTCACTACCACCACGGAAACATTCTAATATATCCTGCTTCTTCACATGTTCTGATCTCCATCTGTGACATACGGTCTTATTGTAATTGACATAATGAGAAAACACTGGTGAATTTGAATCCGGCAATGCAATAATTGACCATTCTCCTCTGTTTTCACTTAGAGAGGAAGATGCAAATATAAATTTGTGAGAGTCTATTAGCTCTGCTAACTTAAATGTCACATTTGGTGTTTCTTCAATGTCATACTCTTCCATAGCGAGTCTTGGAGACTTTACACCTAAGGGCAATGAGTCACTAACAAATATGCTACTTAGATCAATGGTGTGGTTCAAGTACTCAATGTTCTGTAAAGTAGAGTTGTCTGCACAGAGTAATTCCTTGGTAGCTCTCCTTCCACTGATAACGTTATGCTTATGGGCAATATCTAGAAAGTTGCTGATCAAAATCTGACCTAACTCCGAACAGCATGATTCTGGATGATACTGGACACCATACCATTCCCTATTCTTGACCTTGGCAGCCATTAGTATCTTCCCATTTTCATCATTAGTGTAAGCTAGCGGTAACAATGAGTCAGTAACAGTCTTTACTTGCAAAGAGTGGTATCTGACGGATTTGAATTCCTGTGGATATCCCTTAAATATGTCGCATTGCTGATCATCAGCTAACGCCATCGGGTAAACTTGGCCATGCTTGATAGTATGCAACTCTTCAATAACAGCACCCTCATGTAGACACATGGCCTGAAATCCCAGACATATACCCAGCAATGGGATTTGATTTATGGTAGGATCGTGGCCATTCTTGAACAAGGCATCGATCACACCCACATCCTTAGCACCGTTAATGGGATTACCAGGACCAGGACCAACAACTATACAGTCGAACAATGGCAAATATTCCTTAAGACTGTCGAGATCAAACTTATCGTTGTGAATCGTGGTAACTTTTACCCCCAATCCTTCAACGCTTTGTTCCTCGATGAGTCTCACCACATTGTAAGTGAAGGAGTCATACGAGTCTATAAAAAGGACGTTAATGTGCATCAAGCTTGGGTTAGGCTCTGTGAATGACTACACTTGTTGGTAACGTCTATTGATATTTGGTTTCTTTGATTCGACGAAATTTACTATTATTGAACTACTTCTTTTGAATCCTCCTGATAAAATGAAAAATTTCAGAAGCGATGAGCTCGATGAGTAAAAGTTTCTAATTGTGAGAACAGCAAAAAGTAAGTATAGAAAATTCTGATCTGCTGAAAGGTGCTAATAAAATATGATAGAAGTTCTGGTAAATGATAGACTTGGCAAAAAGATCCGGGTGAAGTGTCTCGAGGATGACACTGTTGGCGACTTTAAAAAGGTTTTATCGGTTCAACTAGGGATGCAACCGTCGAAGATTGTACTACAAAAAGGTGGCAGTGTCTTGAAAGATCACATTACATTGTATGATTACGAAGTGCATGATAATACTAACCTAGAATTATACTACTCGTGATAAATTGTTTGTAATTAGGTGCTTTGGTGGATATATAATTAATTAGGGTTTATATTTATTATAATTAAAAAGCAAGCTCTATCAACAGAAGTTAAAAATTAAATACTTTTGTTTGTTTGTGATTAATAAATGCTGGATAATATGTTTGAATGCAATTGGGCTTTGTAAAGAAAAAAAAAAAAACCTACACTAAAGAATGCATTAACAACAAGTCATAAAAAATACTCAACATGCCTCGACATTGCATATTTTGCCTGGTATTCATCCGAAAATAAGTCGACTTGGGTAGGTTCGCTTTCAAGGTTGGAACTCGAGCCGAAGTAGTCCTGGATAGCCTTAGTGTTTATAATTTGATTAGCGTTCTCATTGAGCTGTTTGTTCTCGGGTGCTTCTTCGAAGACGTTAAAGTAGAAGTTATCCTTGCTGTAGAGTTCTAAGATAGAGGCTTTGTTGCCACACCTGTAACAGTAATTTGGTGCTGACCACACAGTAGTCACCAATCCATTGAAATACACCTGGTATCCTTCGTTGCACAGCTGGTGAGCTCTGTATATTCTTGACATATTGTTAGAGTGCAGGAACTTTTCTACCACGCTGCGTCCAAAGGTGTAACCTGCACCTCTTGGAGACACCTGGAAGTGCTGTGATGATGATAAGTGTGCAGTGTAGTAATCGACGTCCGAGGGGCTCTTGTCCAGAATCTTCTCATCGTCCTCGGGATCGGACCATACGAGGTCGGCCATTGCGCCATCGTGCGGGATCTCCCTGAATCTGTCTATTATCCTAATCTGGTCGATAGTCTGTACGTTTGGTGACAGCCCGCCGTGCACGCAGAATATTTCGTCGTCTATAATACAGCACAGCACCAAGTAATCGAAGAGATCAGTGATGTACTGCCACACTTTGGGACTACCGCCGTACTTGTTAAGACACTCCGTGTAGAACCCGTAGCTCTGCGTGATCTGCCGGGACTCGTGGTTTCCGCGCAGCAGGTGTATCCGGCTCGGATACCGCAGCTTCAAAACCACGAGCAGCATCATCGTCTCTACGCTGTACAGCCCACGGTCCACATAATCACCTAGGAAAAGGTAGTTGGTGTCGGGCACCCTCCCGCCTATCTCGAATATTTCCAGCATGTCGTGGAACTGCCCATGCATGTCCCCAACCACAGTCACAGGCGTCCGGATGTGTATCACATTGGACTCCCGCACCAGCAACTCCTTCAGCTTGAAGCATAGCGCCTGCACTGTCACTTCCGGCAGCAACTGGCCCCGGTACAACCGCTCCAAACACTCATCCAGCTCCATTCTCTCGCTGTTTTGCCCCCTCCCGCCTGACCCAAAAGCACCCACTTCAAGCAACTTATACCCTTTCTGTACTCTAGTACCCGTTCTTGGTCTAGCTCTACATCATGTTTTGAATTTTGTTACCTTCTTCCTTTTTTTTTTTTCCTTAAAAATGAGAGCCTTCCAGCTGGAAATTTCCTCTCCCGGCAAGAATCGAACTCCAAAAACACGTAACAGCCGGGTAACTAATAATCTAAAAATAGATTTTTTCAGCTTTACCCTGCCTTTCCTCCCCCCACTTCCAGCAGGAAGGTACCATGACACGAAAAGGCAAATAAATTTCGTGTCCTGCAGCAGTCTCACAGCACATCAGAAGGACCACACGCTGCGCGTTAACACTGTGTGTATGGGTTTAACCTTGTCCCTGCCCCCATCTTCTTCGCATCCGCACCGGCCCTTCACATAGACAGACACACCCAGAAACATACACACACGTTTCTTTGGCAGACGAATACCTCGCAACGAGACGCGTGGAGCGTTGGGGGGGAGAGCAGGTCTAGGTTTTTCGTCCGGGAAGTTCCCGCTTCTGCCACAAGACACAAAAACTTTAGGAAAACCCCAGCGTAACGGCGAAAGGGAAGGATTTCTTCAGAATAGCCGCCATCAATACTCTGCTTTCCCTTCTGGGCGAGATCTAACAGCGCTACGTTACCCCAACTTTTTGTTTTCGCCCTTTTTCAACTTTACATTTCGGCGGCTAGGTACACCGCTGTTTTCTTAGAATTCTACGTACAGATACCCAGATCTGGCGAATAACAAATAGGTTGTTTCTCTCCCCCCTCCCTCAATTACAAGAAAAAGAACTAGAGTATAAATAGGACCCAATTGTTTTTCCCTCTCTTTCCACTTCTAAAGAACACCAGATGTCCAATTCGGATTACTTTAGTCATAAACCAGCAGATAGTACTGGCACTCCTGGTACAGGTACAGGTACAGGTACAGGTGGTGGTACTGGCACTGGTACTGGTACTGGCTCGCGGAGGTTGGCGAAGGAGTATTTGCCTGCGCGGTCGAGGTCCTCGAGTTCAGATGCCAGAAACCCGTACATGTACCACTACAACCCTCGGGACGCTGCTGGTGCTGCTGGTGCTGTCACTGGCAGTGGCAGTGGCAGCAATGTGGGCACGCCGCCAGGGTTCCACACCACGTCGCCGCAGTCCGGTTACATGAGCTCGAGGATTGGTGGACCGGAGAGTCTCATGCAGCACCATACGGGGTTGACGTTCGACTCGATGATGCAGAACCCGGTGCTGAGTATGGGCCCTCTGAGTCCCGGCATTTCCCCGCTCACTAACTTGAACGCATTCGGCAAGAACTCCACAGGCGTGCCAAAACAGCCTTCCAGCGGCAACAACACAATCTCTTTTGCGCCGGTGCCAAGCCCTACTAGCACATCGGCTAGGTCTAGTCGAAGGGCCTCCGTGGTCAGCAACTCCAGCCAAGGTATACACTCCTTGCCAAAGATAGCAACACAGATACACCAGGGACAAGGACAACAAGTACAGCAACAATCGCCTAATAAGAAACCATACAAGATTTACAATTCACAGGACGGGAACCCAAGTATCACAAATACAGCTAGCAAGATAAGGACCAGCTCAATTGCGATGGATTCTTCCACTTCAACAATTACCACACCCACACTGGTAATCTCACCAGATATGGCAGCAGGAAGCTTACCAAGTAACCTAGGCTCTACTCCTTCAGAATCCACTTTGAAACACTCATCCGGTAAGCACAGCGCCATGGCTACTCCTGGTGGTACAGCAAGCAACGCTGTGAATATGGGCTCCGTCGGAAGTCTTCAAGACATGGCAACGCCAGGCGCGTCAACAAGATCCGCAACGATACAGAACGGAAGCACAGCAAGCCTAAGAACGTTTAAGAAACAGTATGTGCTCAATGAACAACTCTACTTGGAGAAAATGAGACGCAATGTACCAGATGATTATTACACTAGAGGGATCGGCCCCACATCGGTAACAGACGAGGACGAAGAATTCGATATAGAAATGGACGAGGTATTCGATCAATCAGGTTCAAACAATAAACTCTCAGAACTGGATGGTAATGTGGATATACAAGACGATGTAGATTTTGGGACTAAATTCATAAACCCCGATGCTGATAGGAACGAAAACTTAGTGGCATTAAGCTCAAGGTTTCTATCCAGAAAGTTAGACTGGGCTTTCCCCTCCAAAAAGGTACGAGAAGACCAATCTAGTTCTACTCCTACAGAAAGCAGAAGATCTCCTGCTGATATTAATGATGGAAATAATAACAACATTAACAATAATATCAATAACAATACCAACGATAATAATAATACTAATAGCAATAGAAATAATAGCAATAATAATAACAACAACAACAACAACAACAACAAAGATAGTAACGGTACTAGCGATACTGCTATCACTACAACTTCCACAACTAATAACTCAGCAGACGTTACACCAAGAAAATCGACACCAAACAACTCTGTATCAGATACACCAGCGCCTCAGGAAAATTTATCTGCAAATGAACATTTCATATCACAATTATTACAGGATCCAGCAGTGGTGAAGAGATTTGAATGGCAAACAATGCTTGCAAATGTTCTTAAAGGTGATATTGTTAAAAGTGAGAAGACGAAGATAGCTAAAGAAGTTAAAGGACCAGGGTTTACAACACAATACTCGGACGACATATGGCTAGAGTTAAAAGCATGGATGAATGGTAGAAATGTAGATGACCAGAAAAAATCTTTGAAATTGTTAAGAGAATCTGCAGATGAAGTTTTCCAAAGAGTACTAGATTTTAGATTACCAGATGGTTTGACGTCAGATGAAGGCGAAGTGGAAATTGCAAAATTAATGAACAAGTATTACCGTGTGATAAAACTATGGAGTAACATGAAAAGACTATACCAAGATAAGCCAATTGCAAAGACAGAAGCATTTAGAAATAGAATTGACACCCTTGATAGCTGGTTGAATTTCAAGAGAAACTTTGAAGAGAAAATACATTATATCAGAAATTGGGTTGTAGGCACCAAGGACCCTGAGACTCAAGTTGTCGTTGATATCAACGATGATGATGCAATCTTCCGCCATTACGCGCACGAATTCGCAGACCAAATGATTAAGGAAAAGGATATAGAGGCCATTTTCCAAAAGAGAATTTTTTTCCCACTGGCGCCTTGGATACTGAAAGCAAAACTATTTTTCTTAAAGAATAGAGATACGTTGAATGAGTTGAATCTAATGTATTTGAACGATCAATTGGAAATGTTATTAATGTTCCCCATGAGACTAGTAAAAGATATCATCCAACTACGTTTATCCTATGCCAAGAAGTTACAGAAACCAACAATGATGATGATTGATCAAATGATCGATGATTTTAACTCGTATATCCGAGTAGCTGTACAGATGAAGTTCACAGTCATAAGTTATTGTCAAGGTTGGCAATTTACTGTTAATATCGATCCACAATTTGATGATACAGTCGTGGAGGCCATAAGACACCTGTTCATCCTTCTAGAATTAAAACTCCTCGATGGTGGTGGTAAATCTACGAATGCATTCAAAGAACCAGATATCCTATTGAAGTATTGGGACGGTTTGAAAAACTGTGGACATTATATCGACGGTGCAGGTAAAGTTATAGCCATTGAGTTTACTAAATTGACATTAAGATTGGTGCATAGGTTGCATTCTTACTTGTTACAACAACAAAATTCCCCACCAAAATTGACTAACGAAGCAGAGGCGGAGAAATGGCTAGTACAACTATTTGAAACACTGGGATCAATGAAACGTAAACTTAATAGGTTCACCAATGTGTTGATGAAGGCTTTCCAAAACTCAGTCACTTATAGAATCGACGATCATGCTCAATTGATGAACGGCTTGAAAGATACAGGCCATTTTCTCGTCTACACTGGGGGTAAATTGGAAAAGCAAGGTATTTATCTGATTGCAAGTCCAGAGTTATTGGGCTGTCCTGAAAATGAGATTTTGAAGGTATTGTACAACAGTGACAGTGGTTGTGATTTGATCCCTAAATTGGAGATTGAAAATAGTTTAACACTATACAATGCTGTTGCAGAGAAATGGGATCTGAGTACATCGATTGTTCAAGGAGTTGGGAAGGATGGGCTGCCCAGGTATTATCTGCAAAACGGTAATGTCGATGCCCAATTCAGACCACCAAATTTAAACTCAGGGAAATCGCATGTGGCAGAGATGTATAACGATGATAGAGACCCAGATGCTGATATTTTGGAACTTGAAATGAAACTGAACTCCCTGGGTTATATTCTAGTATTGTGTCCTCAAGAACCAATGTTATGGTCTGGTGAAGTATTCAATTTAAGTGAGTTTACCACGGAAGAAATAAATGATCTTGATTTTAAGACTCGTCCTGATACCATTAAATTGATGTGTCAAAGTTCTAGTTATGCTCTTGAATATCAATGCGATCGATTCTTACAATCAGCTTCAGACTGTGTCACATTTTTGGAGAAAAGATGTTCATTTGAAGTTGTGGAGAATAATTTGCAAAAATTGAATAAGGCGTATTTCAGGTGCACATACAGTGTCCTGAAAAATTATCATAAGATTGTAAAGACGTTCAAGAAAGTTTGCCCTAATAATGATCTCCTGAACGGTATATTTTTATTTGCAAGAGACTTTGGTTTAAATTTCTTACGTATTAATGTTGCCAGTAATGAGAAAAAATCTTTGATAATATTGCTATTGGTACGTCTCAGTGTTGGTTGGCTTCAATTTTTATCAGTGGATTGTGATCCAACTGATCCCAGAACTTTTAGATGGTGTGTTACTGCAATGGAATTTGCAATGCATATGACAAGCGGATGGAATATATTGGCACTTGATGAAAACCAATTCTCATCTTTGAAACATAAGATTTCTGCTTGTATGTCTCTCTTAATTTCTCATTTCGATGTTATGGGTGCAAGAGCTGTTGAATTGGAGAAGAATAGCCAACAACCTAGACCAAATATAAATATCGAAGATGTTTTCGACGATGATTCTATGCTACAAAAGAATTCTGAACTACGTATGCAAAGTATTAAAGCACTTGAAGAAAATGTCACTAGAGGTACTCATAGAATAGGTAAAGTTCTTGACGATACAGATAAAGGAAACAAGTACATTTCTTCCTTGGCATCTTCTATATCCAACGTCTCTATTAGATGGCAAAAGAGAAACTTCATCGGCGGAGGAACTTTTGGATCAGTCTATTCTGCTGTCGATTTGGACAATGGTGAAATTTTGGCTGTGAAAGAGATTAGAATCCAGGACAGTAAAGCAATGGAGAAGGTATTCCCATCTATAAAGGAAGAGATGAACGTATTAGAAATGCTAAACCATCCAAATATTGTGCAATACTACGGTGTTGAAGTGCATCGTGATAAAGTCAATATATTTATGGAGTATTGTGAAGGTGGCTCTATGGCTAGTTTATTGGAGCACGGAAGAATCGAAGACGAGATGGTCACCCAAGTGTACACTTTGGAACTATTAGAAGGTTTGGCCTACTTGCACGAGTCAGGAATTGTTCATAGAGATATTAAGCCTGAAAATATTCTTCTTGACTTCAATGGTATTGTGAAGTACGTTGACTTTGGTGCCGCCAGAAAAATATCCAAGAAAGGTACTAAACGCACGAAGATGCCTGGAGCAGATAATGATATGAAGGAGGACAAGATTGTTCCTGATAGTACAGGATTAAATGATCTGATAGGTACTCCTATGTATATGGCTCCAGAGTCCATCACTGGCTCTACAAATAAAGGCCATTTGGGTTCTGATGACATTTGGTCTCTTGGTTGCGTTGTTTTAGAGATGATTACTGGGAGAAGGCCTTGGGCTAACCTTGACAATGAATGGGCCATCATGTATCATGTAGCTGCTGGGCATATTCCACAACTACCTGCTCAAGATGAGGTGTCTTCAGCTGGTAGAAGGTTTTTGAAGAGGTGTTTAGTACAAGACCCTAAGAGAAGAGCTACCGCAGTTGAATTGCTAATGGACCCTTGGATTGTTGAAATAAGAGAGCAATTGTTTTCATCAGACGATGTGGACACGAATAGTGTTTCAAGTTCCCAAGAAAGGAAATGATAGATTTTTTTTATTATTATCTCATCTTAATTAATAGATAATATACATACATTTAATATTCTTTATATTAACTAATTATACACTGTGACATTACGTTTGATTTAAGATAAACTTCATAGATTCGTAAATATGATAAAATAAGAGTTTATTCTAAGATAGTATAAAAAAAGGGGTTCGTTTACATAACAGAACTATCGTTTCTCACACACCTATTGCAAGTTCTCATCAGCGTCATTCCTAATTCTTTTATGGATAAAGAAAAGGTCTTGACGGATCAAGCAGTTGTCAAGCATAGCAAACATGAAATCGTATGGAGATTCTCTCATTATAACATCCTTAACCAAGCTGAATACATTGTTACCTTCCTTGAAGATATAATCCGTTAAGGGAGCTGGATTCACTCCAGCAAAAATCTTGCTCTTACCAATCAGTTCCCATTTGCTTGCAGATGGGTCTTCAATACCAAAACTCTTACCAATGTCAAGACTTTCATGTGTGATCATGTAGTCATATGAGTCCCATTTATTCTGAACAGACTTTGAATCTTCGGTTCTATCATAGGTAATTCCATATTTATCAAAGTCCAATTGGCCAAACAGGCTTACACCAGTCATACAAGGTGGCACGGTGATGAATACAGTAGAATTGGTAACATTGTTAGCCATAACGTAGTCATTGAACATTGCAAGAGCCTCCCCACCTGGGTAGTTCATGGTAGAGATGTAGCAAAATATATAGGAAACAACTCCACCGATAGCAACAGATAGTGGCAACAAGGCTAGAAGTGCAGCATTCCCCATGGTTCTAACTTTGAAGTTCTCCCACAAATAAGCAGCTCCTGCACTACCTAACATTATAATTGGTGGCACTGAGTAAATAATAAATCTCCATTCTTTGTGTGGTTGAGTGGACATAGCCAAAATATGGAAGTAGCCAGCTAATGTGACAATTTTCAGGTTCTTTGGAGCTGCTCTGTATCCGATATAGTTCAATACCAACACAGTTGGTGGAAGAAATAGCATCCTCAAATAGTTAGTGAAGTAAGCTAGAGGTGACTCAGTACCCCATTGTGCAGACTTACCATAGACAACATTAAAGATAAAGGCGTCAACTTCTGGGATTCCCCAGTCACCCCAGAAGTAAGAATCGATTGACATGCTGATACCAATAGCAATACCGGCACCCATGAAACCAAATTTTAAAGCCCTAAAAATGTCAACCTTCTTGAAGATGAAGCCAAATATAGTTAATCCTGCAGCTAACCCGCCTAACTCTAATCTAAAAATCACAGCTGATCCACTTAGTAACAAAATAGCCCACTCGAGATTTCCCTTGAGAGCCAAGCTTAAGGCAATATTACTCAATGGGAACGCGCCAACAAAGTTTGGTAATGTTCTAGAACTGTAAAACATCATATGAAAACTTGTCATGCAGAATAGAAGGAACCAGGACCCAACACTAGTCATGGTGACAGTGTTTGCTGGGGTTTCTCCATCTTTCTCCAGTTTCTTGTTCTTCTTCTCCTCGATTTCATCAAACAAAGACTGCAAGGCATTCTTAAGCATAATCAAAGACAATCCATTGACTAATCCAATAACACCACGGACAATCAATTGAGCATGCATTTGTGTGTCATCAGTGAACAAATTCAGCATCGATGAAATCATAATGGCAGGCTTCGAAAGCACGGCTACAATCAGAGGACCAATGAATGATCTGGGAACCACACCAGGGAACTGTAAGTGATCATAGCGAGATATATCAAAAACACCATACTCTAAAATATCGTGGATTGCCTGTAGTGTGAAACTCTCCTCGACCTTGGTGTAGGGAGCCTGGGCCAAGTGGTAAAAAATAACAGCAAGCAGTGCAGTATCTAAAAGCGACCACTTAAACATCTTTGGTATTGTTCTGCTAATGTCTTACTTGCCAATTGAGCGATTTAGTTGGAACTAGTTTAATTTAAAGGTGTCTGGTGTCAAAATGGCTTGAAATTTAAACAGCTCATCGCCATCCGTCACCGAGTATCTCATCGGAAAAGATATAAGGAAGACTAAGTGCTTCTAACAGTAATTTAAACCTGCAGCAGGAGTGCAATAGAGGCATGTCGCTGAAGAATTACAAGCACGATGAAGATGATGGCGAGTTGCCGCCGCTAGTTACAGGGCGTGAGTCCAATCTCGCTGAGATTCTGGGGAAAGTGCGGAACGATGGGGGCCACAATTTGGTGAGTGCTGATAAAGTAGATAGGTCTAACAAGCAGGTCGAGGTGCCTTTGAGTTCTAATAGTGGCATTCAAACAGAAAAAAAGAGGATTCCTGTGACTATAATTACCGGTTATTTGGGCAGTGGTAAGTCTACGTTGCTTGAGAAGATAGCACTAAAGGGCTCAGACAGGAAGATAGCTGTGATATTGAATGAGTTTGGGGACAGTAGTGAGATAGAAAAGGCTATGACTATTCAAAATGGAGATTCTAAGTACCAGGAGTGGTTAGACCTGGGCAATGGTTGTCTATGTTGCTCCTTGAAGAATATTGGTGTTAAGGCCATCGAGGATATGATCGAGAGATCACCTGGGTCCATTGATTATATTCTGCTAGAGACGTCTGGTATTGCTGATCCTGCACCAATAGCGAAAATGTTCTGGCAAGACGAAGGACTCAATAGTAGTGTGTACATTGACGGAATAATTACGGTGCTAGACGCAGAACACATTGTAAAATGTTTGGACGATGTGTCACCAGACGCGCATTGGTACAACCAGAGTGTGGTTAAAGAAGAGAACCTAACTATTGCTTACTTTCAGATAGCTATGGCCGACCGCATCCTGCTAAATAAAGTAGATAAGATTGAGGGTAAAAGAGTTTCGATCAGTGATATTGAAGCTAGAATAAAAGACATCAATGGTGTCGCGCCAATATACCATACACAGTATGGTGAAGTCTCTTTAGATAAATTGCTTGACTTACATGCTTATGAAGGCACAGACCTAAATTTGGATGGCAGTTTTAAGGATAGAATTCTCCAAAATGAGAAGGTCATGCATGATCATAGAATGGGTACCGTCACTTTATCTTTCAGGCCACTTAAAACAGAACAGGAGTTTGAGAATTTTAAGAGAAATTTCTTACAGAAATTATTGTGGAAGAATTTTGGTCTTAGCGATGACGATGAGATTAAGAACTTGAGTAAACTATCAGACGATTGGGAAATTGAGAGGTCTAAGGGTCTTGTCTTGGTTGCAGATAGCACTTATGTGATTCAAGGTGTTAGAGATACCTTTGATATCTTTACAGGGCATTCAGATGATACCATAAGTGACTGTAAGTTGGTGTTAATAGGTAAATACCTTGACAAGGACAGTATTCAAAAGCTCTTGTTGAGAGTGATTGATTCCAAGTAATGAAATTATATAAGTTACGAATTTTTTAGTTAAATACAGTTCACTTTCAAGTTTGAGGTACATTTATGTGTCCTGTTATTGGTATCTCCGGGATATCATGCAGGCGAAATAACTCTCTGCATTGTATTAGCTTCAAATCTTTTATTACTGGGCTATCCTGGTCTTTTAGTTCGCCACTCTTTAAAGCCTGTTCGTAAGTTCTTTGTAATACACTGCCAATCATCCATTGGGACTTAGCAACAGCTTGCGAAAGCTTCGTACTCTCCCTGTCTCTCAGTAGTGCGTCCACCAGCAATGCTGTAAATAAGTCACCACTACCAGAGAAGTGACATTTAATTCTTGGAGATCGGATGTATATTGTATCCTGGGGTGATGTAGTTCTATCTGCAGCAATTACAACGTAATCATCGGATCCTGCAAGCACAACACTTGTCACTACCAATCTTTCAACATGTGGATACAGTTGAAAGAACTTTGATACTGCCGTAGACGCACTTTCCAGATCAGTCAACTCTGATTCTGAGAGTAGCTCCATCTCAAACTGGTTGGGAGTTGCTAGGAATATTTTGTTTTGGCTAAGTAGCCTTTTGTAAACTGGGACTATATCTTCAGAGACATAGAGCCTGCCGTTATCTCCTAAAACTGGATCAACTATCCACTTAAGATCTTGTTGTTGATTTAACTGATTTTTGATTATACCGCTAATATCTTCCAAGACCTCAGCACTAGGTGTATAACCAGTAATGATGGCATCATAACGATTCCCCATAGCTTTCAGAAGTCCGTCACGAAATACAGAGCACAGCTCCTCTCCACTATATTTGAACCCGGTAGCCTGGCCATACCCCAAGTGGTTAGAGTACTGGACAGTGTTCAGCGCATCCACATCCCAACCTCGATATTGTAAAGGGAAGGTGGCTGCCCTGTTACCTACATAACCATGAACCACATGTGACTGAATGGCTAACACTTTACCGACAACGGAGACGCCCCCCGGTACACTTCCTTCACCCGTCATACCAATTATTACACCGTATTTGCACTCTAAATCACTTATAAATGCCCAAAATAGCTCATTAAGAGGCTCAATTGGAAGTTATAGAGTATGACTTAATGTCGAAGTCATCGCTGGTTTGTTGGCAAATTTCGGTTTTTCTGCTTTTTAGCTGAGTTGGCTTTGAAAAATTATTGAAATAAGGGTCCCCGACCAGAAATGTATTTAGAAAGCACGATAATTGCACTAAAACAAGTTCAAATCGACCAAGCAAAGCAACGCGATATAATCTGCTTGGTTATTTTACTGTTGTTGTTATACGTTTGCTTGTTTGTTGAGTGAAAGTACAGTTTGAATCGGTCCAGAACTCATTAAAACACAATGAAATTTCACACAAAGCTTTACAAAGTCGGGTACCCGCTATATGGGGCTAAGTTTGTTTGTGATGACCAGTTTGTTGTCACTGGTGGTGGTGGTGAAGGTAATAATGGGGTTGACAACAAGTTGACTGTTCTTAAAGTTGGTAGCTCGGAAGGTAATGGATTGAGAGTTGACGAAGTGTGTGATGCGACTTTGCCCGCCAACGACGACTCTCCCACTGCGTTGGATGCTGTAGGAGATACAATCCTCATTGGATGTAATGAGAATAGTGCTAAAGTGAAGAGTGGTGCTGGCAATAGCCATGTCAGAAAGTTTCGCTATGATGGTAAGAGTTTGAAATTTGAGTCTGCGGCTGATATTGATAAGTCTACTAACCCAGAGGATTATACGAAAGTCATCAGACTATCGAAAGATGGTTCAGAAGCTGCTATAGCATCTTCTAAAAATCCACCCTCTATGGCTATTATTGATCCCAGAAATTACTCTGTCAAGTATGAAATTGAAACTGGTAGGGATGTAAAGGACTTACATTTTTCCCCAAATGGTAAGCTTATTGGTTATATTACAGAATCTAGTCTTGAAATTATTTCAACAGTGACGGGTAGTTGCGTGGTTAGGAAGACAGACTTTGACAGAAAGATAATTTTATCAAAGATGAAGTTTTTGGATGACAATAACGTGTTGATTGCTGCAACTTGGGCATCTTCAAAAGGTATATTGCTAACTAAAATTAGCATCAAGAGTGGCAAAACAACTGTCTTCTGGTCTCGTCAAATCAGTTCAAAATTCAAAGGTATAACAGCTATGGATGTAAATGACCAAATGAACTTAGTAATGCTTGCAACAAATGATAATTCTGTGCTATTGGTCAAATTAAGAAACTTGTCAGTTGGTAAAACATTTACTCAGGTTCACGGATTTGCCATTACGAGGGTCATCTTCTCTCCAGACTCAAGATATGCCGTCAGCATTTCGGCGGCTGAAACAGTGCATGTTATAGAAATCCCATCGGACTTTGCTGACTCTAGGTCCTTGTCCGAGTCAACAACCCAATGGCTCATGAATACTATTATGGTTCTTTTCTTGGCATTTGTTTTGAACTCTATGTACAAAGAGGATATGCATAAGAATGTCCTAAATTATTTTAGGAGTGTCAAGAGTATCGACAGTAGCTCAATTTTAAGTATGGAAGACATGGAACAAGTAACATTAGTCGGCACAATAAGTACATCTGTTCGTTCTACTACTCAGAGGTTTGAATCTAGTAAATCTGTATCGAGTACTTCTGTAGTTGCGAGAACTAATGTGAGTGAAAAAGAAAGATCCCAACAAGACCCGGTCAAGAAATCTCCTGAACAGCATCAGCAGAATCAACAGTGAAAAGCAGGATGATTACAGACTGTGGAGATAGCTGTTACAATATGCTGAACAATTCCGAGACCTTTGAATTGAAAGCTTGACTTTTTATAGGTATAGGTTACTAAAGCTATTTATCTGTTATCAAATAGAAATTCATAATGCATGACTCAAAAGGTTATATATAGTAATATATGTTCCATTAACTTACTCAACAGTATAAAATATTCTATAGTACAATTCGTGCTACAACATTTGCCATGTAATATTAGTCAATCGGTCATTAGCATTGCAAAGCATACTGCGATCAAAGGTAACTCCGAGCTATATTGTCGCTCGACCCTGCCATTTCCTTTCTTTGTAGCACTTTTTTACTGTTGAAGCAAAAATAACACAAAATCAGTGTCATTGATTGAAATCTGCTTCCCAAACATTTTATGCCTTCTTATGTTTCTTGTGAGACTTTTTCTTAGGTTTTGTATTTCTTCGGGATTCCTTGAAAAGCTCGTCCATATCCTTCTCTTGCTTTGGCTCTTGTTCAGTCTTATTTTCCTCCTCCTCCTCTGCCACACGTTTGTTCTTATTCTCGCCAAATATCCTTCTCCCATGCAGAGCACTACTTTTGTTTGAATCATCTTCTGCTTTGACACTGGTGATACCAACATTTTCCATTATTTTAAGAGCTTTACTGGCTCGCTTGACCACAACTCGTCTTTTGTTAGTGCTATCAGAGTTTACACTGCTCTTAAGATCCCATTTGGACGCATCTAAGTGTGTGTGTTTACTAGTGCCCTCATCCTTGTTGTCCTGTCCCTCAGGCCTCATAAACTTCATGAACTTCATGTTCATGACTCTGCTAGAAAGCTCTCCTTTCCCACTCATTTTCTTAATTGTATTCTTAGCTTAATTTGAACCCAAGCTATTGTAAAACGATGAGTAGCTGATGTTGACTCAGGTTAGTTCGACAAGCACGCATTTATGTACGTTCATAGACCCTCTATTTAGCTTCTCTTTATTGCGATGAGCTTAACAACTTTTTGAAGATGAAAAATTTCGATGTTTTTCCGTTTTGGGACACCGCTGTTATAATCTGTAGAGCTGATAACATGGGAGGGGGATGGTATTGTTACACACTTATAGATATATCATATACGTTCATGTTTGAACAGCACAGAGATGTTTTCCTCTAGTATCTGTTCGTTTTCTTTGTAAAATTGTGATCTTCTCACGGTGTCTTCCAAGAATCCTTCATCACCGGAAAGTACTTTCAAAGCACCCGATGTGGACTCGATGTATTCTTTTAGCGCATTTGCAGGATCTTCTGCGAATTTCTTGTAAAATTGGTGTTTCATTTTGGTAGAGTTTAGTTGCGCATGTAGTATTGCAAGCTTTTTGTCAAGTTCAGCATTCTTCACTGCAGTCTTGGTGATGTGTGCTTCGTAGTCTCTGAGTATCGCCTGTGATTCTTCAGCCAAGTTGTCTGTTATTAGTGGTCTTTTTTGGCCCTTCATGGATATTGATTGTAGCAAGGCCTCCTTTGTTGGAACCTCCATGTCAAATACAACTTCACCATAAGTGGATGCCTTGTCCACTCTCACTGTGTAATTCAGGCGTACCGGTTTCGTCTGTTCTAAATTACGCTCTACTATAGATGGAATGTCTGTGAGTTTCACTGTTGCGGGTGTACTCTCCAGTGAGCTATAGCTATTATGACGAGAGAGCAATTTCATTAACGGCTCATCGAGCTTAACTACGTTCTTTACGTTTTGAGCTCTTCTGCTGGAGACTATTGTTGCCGCTAGAGATGTGTTCCTCGAATATTCTCTAGAGACCAGCAAATTGTTTGCGTTGATATACTTATACAAGGAAAAAATGGCATCGCTCTTTGAACCGTGGCTCAGTCCAACCAAAGAGGCTAATGCAGGTGAATAGCTGTATCTGTTTGATTCGACTGCCTTTGGGTATATCGTCACAACTGCATCAAGATTCGTATTACCATTCCTCTTGATATCAAACCCGTCAAACTCTACTGGTTTCTTTGGGTCAGCTTTCCACTCAACAATTTCCTGTATTTGATCTTCCTTTTCCAGCTTGTTACTTTCATAGGGCGTTGTTATTTCACTTGCGGATCCCATGTCTGTTACAGTAGGTGGGTTTGATATGTCTGTGCCAAGAGGATTTGGAGTTTGGTCAGCAAAGAATTGCGGTGCGGATTCTGATGGTTCACGAGTGAATCCTTCAGCACTGCTTTCGTTCGATTCAATATCGTTATCGTTATTGTTTCCGGCTGTGCTGTTGTTGTTGTCATCGTCCTTATTTGCACTGTTTTGCTCGTCTTTCTTTGGTTTCTTAAACTCAACTCTGATTCCATCTATAAAACTACTAAACTTGTCTCGTGTAGCACTTCCTCCTTGTTTTGAATCCACAAGTCTACCTTCAATCCGCATGGTCCACCCACCGTCTTCCAGCTTTGCATCGGGATTCTGCCACAGCTGGTTCTCAGACACACTGCTTATGAATACCCGCAGATATGTGGTCTGCTTGACCCCATTCAGGTTATATGCCTCTCGAAATGGTATCAGGTTGCTTCTTATGCGTTGTATGGTCTGATTCATAGTAAGCTTCCTCCGCTTAATAACAGTATCTATCTTTTTCTCTTCTTCTACCAATTGCTCATATAACCTCAGCCCAGGTATTAGTTTACTCAGCTCAGGCGAAATATACGTGTCGCTAGGGTGACCTATAGCACCACTGGTTTCACCAGAACCATTACCACTCGTGTTGCTCGCAGAAGAACCGCTCCGCGTCTCGCTGTTCTTCCGTGTAGCACCACCGCTCTCATTACTGCTCCTTTTAGTGTTGTTCATCGCAGCTAACACAGTATCCTTCAAATCTGTTTGTCAAACCCTTTCTCTTCTTTTAGTTGAAACTTGTTTTGAGCGTGAAGCTTGTTTTTATAGTTTTTTCCAGTCGGGACCGACTCGCAGCCAGAAAATTGAAAATTGTGAAGCAATAAGCTTTAAATTGAAGGACTCAATGCGAACGATTTAGGAAGTTAATCAAGCAAGAACGATAGCATCAACGTCTATAACATGTTTAAACCCACTAGTGTATGTCTCAGTGCGCTTTCGAAGCGGACGAAAAGAGTCCAGGTGCAACTCTTGAAGGATTTTCCCAGGTTCCACCTCTACAAAGGTGAAGTTGCCAGGGTCAAGCCCTCTCTAATGGTGAACTACTTGCATTACGGTAATGGAGCACGTTATATACTGTCCGAAGACCAAGTGGATCAAGGATTGCTCGAATATAGTAAAAAGCAGGCTGAGCTAAGGAAAGCCAGTCAGCCAAGCGCATCCAAAGTGGTTTCTGAGACTACTGCTTCTACAGCGGCAACGACAGCAGGCATTAGAGCTGATGTGAAAGAGGAAGAACCACCAACTGAAAAGAAGAAAGGATTCCTGGATTCTGATATCACTGTTAATGATGTTAAGATACCAGGTCTTCGCATCTAAAGTCACTAGCATGATGGTAATCATTTTGAAAATAGTTCATGGCTTTTACTTTACGCAGTACATATTCGATATTAATAGTCTAAATATTTAAAGAGAGAAGCTATTCCTCTCCTGTACATACTTCTCAATTAATACAAGATTACATTCTAACTTTTTGCTTATTTCTTTGACGTCTCTCTCTCTTTTCCTTCATCTTTTGGTCCAACTTTTGCTGCTCAGTGGTACCCTTTAGTTGACGTCTTCTCTCCTTCTCTTCAGCTAGCTTCTTCTCCTTAGCCTCTTCCAATGCCTTCATCTTGGCGGCCTTTACTAGCTTCTCAAGTTCTTGTGTTCTCATGTTGTTGGACTTCTTCAACATATCGTTGGTGACATAGGCGAAGCCCTTAGTGGATAATTCTGCAGTGTAATTGTCGTAAACCTCCACAGCAACACTGATCAGCTTGTTCAAAGCTTCAAGTTCAGCTGTTGAGTTTGGAACAGCGGTGCGGATAAGGATGCGTGGGTCGTGGGTCTCTTCGTTCCATTCTTCAACGGAAAATGGCTTGTCACTTGGTAGATCGGTGAATGCGATGAACTCCAGGATTCTGTTGCTTTGCTTTAGAGCTTCATTCAAAGGAGTCTTGGTCTTGGACAAGTAGTTGGTAATGAAGCCATTCAACTGGTTCATCTCAGACATGAAGACATATTCTTGTGGTAAAGCGTCATTATCGGTAGTAGCACATAGAGATAGGAAGTAATGGTCGTCACGTACTTCGTTCATAACATGTTTGTTCACAACAGCAGTGATAAACTTGAACTTGGCCAGGATGTCCTTTCTGGCCTTCAATTTATCGTTAGTCAATTCCTGGGTGGTGGAACCGAAGTGAATACCGTTAGGTCTAATAACAACTTCGATGAAACTCTCCAATTCCTTGGACTTCAAGACCGGGAATGCGTAGGCAAGGATGCCTTCGATGAACAATGTGAAGGGGTTGTTCAATGGTGGTAGATGCAAGTTGACTCTGATAGAGGCAATGGCTGAACGACCTGTGGCGAATGTGGTGAACCAAGTGTTCTGACGCTCTGAGTTGTACATACGGGTTGGGAACCTAGGGTCCACGATACCTACCTTGGCAAAACATAGTTCATCGTTCAAGAACGAATTCACTGATGTCATGACTTTCTTGGCCTTGCCGACATTGATGGAAGTACCGACCTTGTATGCCAAAACAACCAACGCAAGCAAACCCAAAGCACACAACTCAAAACTCCAGTTGTAAATGCTCAATCTCTCAACTATAGTCATTGCCTTCTGCTCCTCGTAGCTCAGAGCCGCATAGTGAGCATTCAGCCCGTTGATGTATTCGAACATGCCCGACAACGCACCAAACATCTTCGCTCGAGTTTCCTTATTAATAACTTTGCTGTAATTGGCCGTCCTAGTCCCAATTGTTAGTGTCAGTTACTATACTTATATGTGTTTCACTGGCCAAAGTGTCAGTCTTCAACTAGGATGTTTGTTGAGCTGCGATTTCTCAAATTTTTCAGAAATTTCAGCTTTTTTTCCAAAGGCTAAAGGATTGTGAACTGGAAAAGTGCATTTTGGACTTGAAATTGGATATGGCCAACTGATAAAGTGCAGTTCCAACTGTGTGTCCCTGTTGCAATTTCAAAGAGTGCTAGACGCTGGAGTTTATTGTCTGTTCAGGGTTTTTTGTTTTCGTGCTGATTGGGTGATTCAGTGGCAGTAATGGCAGGAGAATCTTTTGAATGGTGGAGGCGGACCATGCAGTACCAGACTGGACTGGGGCTTACTGCTGACGAGAAGGCCAGGTACGAGAAGGACTATGCTGTCTACAACCGAGAGAAGCAGTGTAAGAGCTGCTACGAGTATCGGGACTGGATGCTGAAATATTCACCGACAGTGAGGTTTATGATCCAGCAAATCTCTAAACTGAATGGGAATGCCAGCGATGGCAAAGTGCTTAACTTTGACGAGTCTAAGATTATATGTGATGAGTGCCCGGACTGGAAAAGCGGTGGGTTCCACCCAGAGATCGGTATTTTACTGTGTCAGAACAGATTGAAGGATAAATGGCATCTAGAGGACACATTATCACACGAACTTGTACACTATTTTGATAACTTAAAGTGGCAGATTGACTGGTTGAATCTGAAACAACATGCTTGCTCGGAGATCAGAGCATCGGCTTTGAGCGGTGAATGTAGGTTTTCTAGAGAGTTTGCCCGGTTGGGCTTCTCGATGAATTTTGGTAGAGGTCATCAGGATTGTGCCAAGAGAAGAGCCATTATCAGTGTAATGGGGAACCCTAACTGCAAGGACAAAGAACACGCTACAAAAGTAGTGGAAGAAGTATGGGATAGTTGTTTCTATGATACTCGACCATTCGAGGAGATATACAGGTGATATCGTCCATGCAGTCTGTACAGTTTATGGTTGGACCATTATTTTACATTTAATTGACGTTAATATTCAAAAAGCTACTACTACCACATCTATGTATTTATTTTCGGATATACTTAGGGATAACAGAAACTGTAAATAGAGTATTCCTATTGCATACAAAGTTTTCAATTATTTATTTTTTTGCTGTTATTCAAAACATTATCTACAATCTTTGATAAGACAACGAGACAGGATATGTATAAGCCTGATCTCTTCCGTTTCATAATCAGAAAGTTAAGTAAATGGTGCAAATCACACTGGGTCCTAAGCAAATACCTAGCCAGAAGATAACATTACCAATTACAGTTCTTTCCCTCATAAATTTCGTATTACTGATAGCAACCAATGGCAATTGCAACATTTGGAAACTAAATAAATAAAGTCTGAATCTCTTGAAGATGACATACATTGCCATTTCATGAATCACAGAACTTAAAAAGAACGTAAACAGGGTTGCTTGGTCCCTATTCAATCTGAAAGCACTCATGGAACTGTGGTAAACATGTCTAACCAAGAACTTATGAACAGGAACATTCCAAATACGACTGAATTCAGCCCAATCGACACAGTTCCACCAGTCACCGTAGAAATACCTATCACCAAAGCATGTTAACTCGGCAATACAGTTCAAGATGGCATCCCAAATCAAATAGAATACAAGCAAGTACATTATGATGAAACTTGGCACGATGTCAATTAATAGTCTTGGCCACTCCTTTGCCTTTTCAAAGAGACTTTGTTCGGTGGAGTCACGGATGGATAGCGCACGAATAGCAACTGGGTACATGAAAATTTGAGCTACAGTCATCATGACTACAATTGTACCGAAGATTGCGCATACCTTTTCTAAGACATAAGACCACCTCACCTTCTTAGTTCTTGGGTATTCAATTTGATAAACCAATGTTGGGAACATTGTGAACATAAAGTAGTTTCCAATAGATATGTTTTTTGGGAATTCGTTATGTTTTGATTGAGACTTAATTTCTAAAGTACAGAATTCAATGGAATTCTCCAATGTCTTGATAATATGAGACTTGGCGGTTTCTCTGTATTTTGCCAAAGCCTTCTTTGAGTAAGTTAGCTCATCGTAAATTTCCCATAGGTAACCATTATAGAAGGAGTATGAGTGCATCTTCATCAAAAGTACCAATGAGTGCAGGAATAAGAAAATCTTGGCAATCCAGTGCAATTTCATGATATGTTCGGTGTAGATCATAAAGAAGAAAACGTAACAAAATTCATACACCGCCATAATCAACCAAGCTTGCTTTTCCCAGGATAGCAACCCCCACTTGCACAGATATTGTACCACAAGTGATAAGTAAGTGGCCAAGTACATTTGGGTGTCTACTAAGGCGACTTTAAACAAGTCGGTGGTCATGAATTTCCAAATCTCAGACTCGGTCAAGCTACCAGTCTCACAGTAGTAGTCCACAATCGATTTCAGGACACCCAATGCCAATGTCATCCAAATTGCGACATAAATACCAGAGAAATTGGAAGACAATAATGTTTCCTCCCAGGAGACAGGGCCCTCGCCACTATCCAGTTGACGCTTCTGCTCACGACGCAGCTTACGCAACTCTTTCTCCTTGGACTTGATGGATGCCTCTAGAGTAGGACCAGCAAACTTGGTCTGGTAAGGCTCATTGATGGACACATCGAAGATACTTGGTCTGAACTCAAATGCAACGTCGTCAAAGTACGACCTGAAATCCTGGGTGCCCTTCTGGTACCTGGTCTTGAACTTCTTAGAGATCTTCTCGACGTTCTTGTCCTCCATGTCCTTTCCACTGCCGTTGGAGTTCATCCGTTCAGTGTTAATCTTCACAGTCTGTTCCACCTCGCCATCGCCCACAGGCTTCTCCGTTACCTCAATGGTCTGCCTCAACTCAGGCGGCGTGTGCGTCTCCGAAGGTATGTCCTCTTCAACCTCACGGTGTGTCTCATCAACGGCAATTTCCTTGTGCTCATATAGGTGCTCCTCACTGTCTATCTGCAATGAGTGACGTCTACCGTCATCCGGCGAGTTCAACCTCTGGATGCGCAAAAACCTCTTGTCGCCTAGCAACTCGTCCCCCATGTTCAACTGTTAGACTGTGCTGTTCTTTGGGGTGCTCCTCCAACTGGGGGAGAGGCATTAGCACAAGAGATAGTCACCAGTTTATATACTTTTTGGGATCTTCCCCTATTGCAAGTCATCGGCCTGCGGGCATCGAACTCACTTGCGGGTCCGTGATTTGCGTCCCCTATCCCGTTGCAAGTCACTGGGCCGATGATGAGCTAATCAGAGCTGCATAAAAGTTAAATAAACGTATTTATTACATTACATTAAGAGATAGTTGCGTCGTTAGCTTCATATGAGAGTAAATATAGGGTCTGTAGATTATTTGACCAAACTGGAATATTTGTATGGTGTGGATAAGAATAACTGAAAAAAAATAGAAACTCAGAAAATATTATAACTTAGGGAGAATGAGATGAGCTTCGTTCTAGCGCAGGAGCCAGATAGGAGAAATGTATCAGGGGCATTTATTTGTACTTGTAGATCTTGGCGTTGACTCTGTCCTCGTTGGAGACAAAACCGCGGGCCTTGGCCTCTGCCTCCTCTCTTTCCTCTTGCTCGGCGTACTGCAGGGCCTTCTCCCAGCGTCTCTTCTCGCCTTGCTTCTTCTTGTCGGGGTGTAGCTTAGCCTCGTACATGCTTAGACCAACGGAGGCCAGCAACAAGGCCACGGTGATGAACTGGGCGTACATTCTGGCCTGGACGGCCTTCTGGGCGGTGGTCATGATCGGGTCACGGTCTACCAGCACCCAGGACCCGTACAGAGAGGCGGCCCACGCACCGGTGATGATCTTGTACTTGTTGTTGGACAGACCCTCGACAAGCTTGTCCTTCAAGGGCAAGTTCTTCCAGCGCTGGTGCTCCTCGATGGCGTCCTTCGAGGAGGACCCCGAGCTGTACATAGTTGCGTCGAAGTTGTTCGAGGCCTCCTCGGCACAGATAGCGGTCAGCAGCGTAGGAGGCGTAATAAACAGCGCGGTCTTGATAGACCAGGTCATGCGCGCAGGGTTGAAGCTAGGGTACCGCCTAGGCAAAAACTTGAACATCAGCGCACTCACCGCAAGACCCGCAACACAGCCTTGAATACCACCCGACAGCGTGTGCGACCTGTGGGCCTCAATCTCTTCCTTAGTCAACAGCTTCATCCTTTTTTCACTTCAGTGTTATGGCACAGTTGTATGGTTTCCTCCTTGTGACTTGGGGGAGACAGCTCAACGTCTGACTATTCCTCGTTTATATACTTCCAACTTGTGCCAAGCTTCGAGGATTTGTTGAAATTAGCAGTTTACCCGGCATAATATTTGATTTCACCTGTCACACACAGAGACACGCAGAGACACGCAGAGACACGCAGAGACATATACAGACACGTAGAACCACCCGCACAACAACAATAAGCAGCTGCGATGCCCACGGCGGTGTTGCCCTTCCTGGGAACGTCTGCGCAGTGACACCATTTGAGCTACGGCGGTTTTCTGAGGGCGCGCCACTTCTCAGATGCAGAAGCAGCACAAATCCCGCTAAACCGCGGCCCCAGAGAAACTGCGGAGGGAGGGGGGGAAGTCTCTTGCCTCGAGGGAATAATATGACGTCATTTTGCATTTTTTTAGATTTGGAATAGGTTGATTGGTTGCGTGTAGTGTGATTTTTCACATGTATTCGTTATGTGGGATTTACGTGTTTGGTGACTGAAAAATTATCAGTCACTTATTACGGTTCACTAGCCCAAGTGCCTTTTGCTCATCGCATCATAAGCTCATCGCATAAGCTCATCGCATAAGCTCATCGGGTATATAGTGGTGTTGTAGCAAATAAAAACCACTAACACTCTTTTTATACAACTGCAAAGAACCAATTGGCAAACACTGGGATGAAGCAGAAGACCACTACGAAGACGACCAAGAGGTACAGGTACTCCTCCTTCAAGAGCAGGATCGATGACCTGCGCATTGAGCCCGCCCGGAACCTCGAGAAGCGGGCGCACGACTACGTGGAGTCCTCGCACTTGCTCGCGTCCTTTGAGCACTGGAAGGATATCAATCTCTCCGCAAGCTTCACCGCGCTCGTGCCGCAGCTCGAGCCGCTGGTGCAGACGCTGCCACAGATATTGTTCCACAGCAAACAGGTGTGCGCGCTGCTGATCGAGGCCATCGACAAGCACGACGAGCTCTCTTTGCAGCCGGAGCTGGACATGCTCGCGCAGTTCTGTCACGATCTGGGCCCAGACTTCATGCCGTTCTACAAGCAGGCCATGGACTCGCTGATCGCGCTGATCAGCGACGCCGGCTCCCTCGAGTCCCCCCAGGTGCTGGAGTGGGCGTTCAACTGCCTGGCGTACTTGTTCAAGTACCTGTCCAGACTGCTCACCGCAGACCTCGCACAGACCTCTGAGCTGCTCTTCCCTTTGCTCTCACACCACAGGGAATACTTGTCCCGCTTCTCAGCCGAGGCCCTCTCTTTCCTGATAAGAAAGACATCCGCAAAGAACCTGCCCGCGCTGCTGAATTACTTCTTTGCGAAACTGTCCGAAAACGAGGAAGAAGGACACTACTACGAGGGTCTACTGACGCTGTTCACAGAGTCGCTGGTCTCCACACAGGGGTCCTTGCACTCAAAGTCCAACATCATACTCACAGCATTCATAACAAAGGTGCTCACTCCACAGGCAGTGGACCCCGTGTGCACTACACTGTTCTGCGATGTCTGGATGAATATCTCCAAACACACTGCGGCAGAGAACCTGGCACCCGTGTACCAGTTGATGTTCCAGCACATCACAGAGAAACTCGGCCCCGAGAACACCAACACCGTCGTGCAGATCATGGCTACCCTCGTCTTTTCTGAAAGCGGTAAGAAGATACCACACTGGGAAACCGTGGTCTCCATCACCAAGTCTATCCTGGAGTCATGCAATGCCGAAAACTGCTCTTCATCCAACCTTGCATTTTACTCCGCTGCGCTGTTCAGAAACGCAGATGTTAGATCGATGACCCAACTGCATAAGTTGCTCTTCAGCACTTACGCGACGAAGTTCACAGATGACTACTTCGCTTTCCTAAGATACTGCATGGACCTATGTCCCGACAAAATCTCATCTTACAATGGTGATAAGTACGCGAACGTTTTCCTGGAAGAAAACTGGGCATCTCAAGGTCAAAACTTGTCCTTGTTTCTACTCGAACTTGAACAGAACACTCAATTACAAAACCGTTTGAGAATAAAAATTCCATCTGGATTAGTAAACTCGTTACTAGATACTCTAAGGACTATCAATGATAAAGAAATTACAGAAGAACAGCTTGCTGATCTATATTGGATGTCTGTTATTTTGAAAAAATGTGATGTACAAGAATCGGATCCAGTAATTAACGTCATACTCAACCTGATCTCAGATGCTAGCAATCCTAGTGATATGAAAAAGGATCTACTAGGTAACTTAATCTTAGCGATACCGTCTGATGAAAATAATATTTTGATAAATATTATGGAAAAACTAGTGCATTCATTTGGCGCATACAGAGATAGTGTATTTTTTGTTAAAAGTATAACATACCTTTTAAGGAAGACTGGTAATACTGATAGTGTTAAGACAATAATTGATAGCTTGCTAACTGATAATCTAGAGAACTTTCAGCAAAATTTGGTGCTTCCTGACTCCAAGATCAGATACGAAACTTTGGTATTGATCTCTACACTATATGAATTACGTTCTAGTGAAGTTCCTCAATTGATTAATGAATGTAAAATAATTGAGGAAATTCCCCTATCTTTAGACAATGGTAGGGCTCTAACCGCGAGAATACGGGCTATGTCAGCACCATTTTTAAAAATTGAAAGAGGGTGTCCCGAAATTAAACTAGTAATTTCTCACATGTTTGGTTTACTGACAATCAGATTCTCTCCTATTTGGGATGGTGTAAACGATTTTCTGTCTGCAACTACTGGTAAATGTCCAGATTTGGTATGGAAGCTAATTTTACAATTCATCAATGTCCTAGAGCATCCTATTATATGTTCGTATCCACAAACTTTCATGGATATTGATTCACCAGTGTCCTTGTGGGATTCTCGTGTTGATAGACTGACTAATACAATCAATAATTTCAGAGAAATCTGGAACCGCTTTTTTAACAAAAATGAGTCGATATTCGAACTAAGTAAGGATTTGAGAGGTAGTTTCCAATACCCAGGGCAAATTAGAAATCAAACATTAAAGGTCATGCTATTAGTACCACATTTAGCGGAACAGCATTTTGCAGATATCATAACGTACTTCTTCAACCAAGTAGAATACGAGGAGCTATTTGACAACGATTTCAATGGTGAAAAAACTGCGAAAAACTGGACTGAGGCTGATAGAAATGTATTGTTAAAAGTCTTATCCAAATTCAAGAACATTATGAATGTTTACAAATCTGACGAACTTCACAACAGACTTTTAACACTACTGGGAAGCAAGAACACTGAAGTTCAAAAATTGGCACTTGATGCAATCTTTGCTTACAAGGAGCCAGCTGTGAATAAATATAAGGATAACCTAAGCAATCTGTTGAATGACACCCTTTTTAAAGATGAAATTACTATTTTTTTTGCCAACAAAGAAAAAAATCAGCTGGAAGAGCAGCATGAGATAAAACTAATGCCTTATATTTTAAGAATACTTTATGGCAGAGCTCAAACTCCAATAACTAGTGGCTCTAAGAAAAGTAGTAAGTATGCAGTGGTTTCTGTGCTACCCAATTTTAAGAAAAAGTACATTATTGATTTTCTGAGTTTAACGTACAATGGACTTGCATTTGAAAAGTTCTTTGATAAAAAGTACGCTGTTGATAAAGATGATCTAACACAAGGAACATTGAAGCGTATGAGTGGTTTTGTTACATTAATGAGTGGTGTTATTGGCACTCTTGGAAGCAAATTTTCTATAGAGTTAGCAACAGTATTGAAACCCCTCCTGTTTGTTATCAGTTCTTCATATTATATTTGTGGTAGCGATGCAAATCTCAAAGACAGTGATCAATCACATCTTTTAAAGATTGGTTCAACTCTTCGTCAACACTCGTTAAAGTGCCTGAGTGAATTCTTTGATACACTTGGTGATGACCTGAACTGGGACCCGTATATCAAAGATATCTATGAATGTGCTTTCAAACCACGTTTAGCTAACTTTTCAGTGGAGAATGCCCAACAAATATCATCCCTGATGAGAATAATGGTCCAATGGTCAGGGAATGAATCGTTGTACAGGTTCCTTTACTATAACTCATTTTCATGCACTAAGGCTTTGGTAGAATTATTGCATAATCCACATACAAAAGAGCCTGTTTTGGTTTCAATCTTGACAGCTTGTAATGATGTAATCACACGACCAGCTCAAGATGCTGAATATGTTGAACTAGTCACAATTATTTCAACCTCGACACTGAAGAGTTTGCCAACACTGTATGAGCGACTAGGAAATTCAGATTCAATCTCAATTGCAATTGAGGTACTTGTTAATTTGACAGAAAATGGTTATGTTCAAGATGATGAGACAATTTCTTACTTACTCTCTTCTTTGACATTAATATTGGAAAGTAATAAAAACGTTAATAACCCGAAGATTATTACTAAAATGTTAAATGTTTTAAAGACCCTGATACCTGTTAGTACAATGCCATTTTCTGATTTAGAAAGCCTTTTCAGAACTCTCTCCGGTTTTTATCAAACTTGTGCAGACAAAGAGACAAGGCTAGGTGTCAATGATGTTCTAAGTGCTTTTTCTCAGAGGTTTGATGAGCTTGAAAAGGTTGCCTCCTTAATGAAATCTTTAAACTCGTATTCGAATAGAAGAATTCAGGAGTACGATTTCCCAGTTATGTTATCAGCGTTTAAGAAATTTACAGAGGAAGATTACTGTAACTACTCCGAAATCCAATGGTTCCCCGTTGTTCATACATGTCTCTTTTTGATCAATGATAAGGAGGAATTGGCAGTGAGAACAAATGCAACACATACATTGACTGTATTTGTGAAATATATCAACGAGAAATCGAGTTTTGAGGAAGCAAAACCAGGTATTACCATTTTGAAGAGTATCATTCTACCCCAAATCAAATCTGGTTTGAGAAAGTACAATGATGAGATTCAAACGGAATATATTGCCTTGCTTGAATACATTGTTCAAAACTCCAAGTACTATAATGACATGGCAGATATGCAGGTTTTGTCATTTGGTGATGATGAAGAAGCGAGCTTCTTTAAAAATATTGCTCATGTTCAACTCCATCGTCGTCAAAGAGCAATTAGAAGATTGAAGGAGGTCGCAAGTGAACTTTCTGACAATAGTATTTCCCATTATTTAATTCCTATCGCGGAGCAATATGTTTTTTCAGATGAAGAAAAATTCAGAAATATTGCCAATGAATCCTTAATCACCATAGGAGAACTCGCAAATTTTATGAGTTGGAATCAATATAAGGCCTTAATGCGTAGATATATTCACCTGCTGAAGACGAAAGATACTGCTTTGAAACAGTCTGTGCTTTTGATTACAAGTGTTTCTGTTGCTCTAAAGAATACTCTTACTGCAAAGAGAAACTCATCTGATGAAGAAATCAATAGTAGAACAATGAGAAAATTTCCAAATAACTTTAATGATGCTGAAAGCTTTATTAAGCATGAATTATACCCAACTCTTTCAAAAATATTGGGAACCAGAAATGACGATACTATTGTAGCACGAATGCCGTTGTCAGAGGGTATAATCAATATTCTATTGGGTCTTGATGAAGATGATAAGATCACTTTACTTCCTGGTGTGTTGACCAGTATATGTCAAGTTTTAAGAAGTAAATCAGAAGAGCTACGTGATGCTGTCAGACAGTCACTATCTAAAATTGTTGTTATTTTGGGTGCGAAATATATTGTCTTTATTATTAAGGAGTTAGTTTCTGCTCTTCAGAGAGGTTCCCAAGTTCATGTTTTGAGTTACACAGTTCATCATGTTTTAAGAACTATCGTTGATGATCTAAATCATGGAGATCTTGATGATTCAGCCCATTTAATTGTCAGAGTGATAATGGAAGATGTATTTGGTGCGGTAGGTGAAGAGAAAGATTCTGACAATTATCACACAAAGATGAAGGAAGTGAAAGTCAATCGTAGTTATGACACTGGAGAAGTATTAGCGGCAAATATTAGTCTACAAGAATTTAGTACAATTTTAAAGCCTATTAAGATGTTGTTGATGGAGCGTGTCAGCTTCAAGAGTCAGAATAAACTACAAGAGCTATTGCGCCATTATGCGTTAGGTATCAACCACAATACTGAGGCTGCTGAAATAAACTCATTAAGACTCTGTTACGAAATATTCAATCAAGATGTAGAGCAGAAGAAGTACAACAGGCCAAAAGCTACTGTGACAGAACAGGAAGAATTCTTTCTGGTGAATTTGAACGCTAAAAAGGAACGAGTTGTTACTGAATATTCATTGCTCTCTCATACATTCCAAAAATTCTCATTAGATCTGCTCAGAACTGTAATTACTCGGCATAAATCCCTAATGCAAGCCAAATACTTGCAAGGTTTTGTACCACTGTTACAACAATCATTAACCTCTGATGATGAAAATGTGCTGATCAGTACCCTCAAAGTTTTGATAATATTAGTAAAGATAGATTTTGAAATGTCGACAGAAAACTTATTCAAGAATTGCGTTAAAAAGGCTCTGAATATTGTAAAAGACTCGCCATCAACCGGTTCTGAACTTTGCCAAATGGCAATTAAATATTTGTCGGCGGCGATCAAACATAAAGAGATGAAACTAAAAAATGTTGCCTTAAGTTACGTCCTTCAAAGAATCCTTCCAGATCTTAATGAACCAAACAAACAAGGTCTAGCTTTCAATTTTCTGAAGTCCTTAATCTCTAAGCAAGTGATGCTACCTGAATTGTATGACATTATGACGACTGTCAGAGAAATCATGATAACAAACCATTCCAAAGACATTAGAAATGTTGCACGTAGTGTTTTTTATCACTTTTTGATGGAATATGATCAAAGTAAGGGTAGATTAGAGAAGCAGTTTAAGTTTATGGTCGATAACTTACAATACCCAGCACCGGATGGTAAGCAATCGGTCATGGAGTTAATCAACTTGATTGTTACTAAGGCTAATCCGGAGCTGTTGTCGAAGCTTGCATCATCTTTTTTCATTGGTTTGGCAAACGTATCTGTAAATGATGATTCACCAAGGTGCCGTGAAATGGCTACTATAATATTAACCAATATGTTACCTCGCCTTGACGCAACTGCATTGCGTACTATTGTTAAGTATATTTCGGCTTGGCTCAAACAGCTAGAAAATGATGCATTTTTGAATTTGGGATTAAGGATATACAAAGTGTATTTGGAGGGTCTGGGAATTGGTCACTCAGCTGAATTGGATGATCAAGCAACAAAAGCCATCATAAAGACATTGCATAATACTGATGAAAATTCTAAGACTCAATGGGATCTCATTTATTCTGCTTTAGCTGTTTTCACTGTATTTACAAATAAAAATCCTGAGGTTTTCAATTCTGAGTACAAAAATATATGGGATAGTGTAATTAAATGTTTGTTGTATCCTCATATTTGGGTCCGTCAAGCTTCTGGTAAACTGGTGTGTGACCTATTTAACCACCTTGAAAAGGACAATTGGATGTATGAGAATTCCGACATACAAATCATTACATCGAAGATCATTCATCAATTAAGAGCTCCTTCAATCCCTGAAGCACTTGCTGAAACAGCAATTAAGACACTATTGAAAGTTTCATCATATTGGAATAAAAACAACGTGTCCTATATACCATTTGGCGAAACCACAGAAAGCATCAATCGCTATTCTACAGCAATCGAGTATGTTGTTTCTTCAATCGGTGGGATTATTAGAAGTGAAGAGAATCGTAACGACACGTTCTTCTCGAAAAAGTTTGCTATTCAATACTTTTATTTGTTAACTCAAATGCTAAATGCCGAAGCATTAGAATCTGTTCTTGAAATTATTCTCTTTTCGCTCTACATTTATTTGGAAAAGTCAGATGTTTCAAGGCTAACAGATGAGGAGTCGGAATTAGTTACTTCGTCCCAAGAATGTATGAAGCAATTGGAAGACTCTGTCTCTGTCTCAGCTTTCTCTAAGGCATACGCCAACGTAAAGCAAATGGTTTATAGAAGAAGATTAGAAAGAAAGAATAAGAGGTCAGTTCTAGCTGTTACTGCTCCTGACGTTGCTGCTGCAAAGAAGTTGAAGAAGCACGCAAGATCTAGAGAGAAGCGTAAGCATGAAAGGGATGAAAACGGTTACTACCAGAGGAAAAACAAAAAGAAGAGGATTTAGGTAGGTGTTTTTAGCTATTAAACATTTGCATAGGAATCACTTGCATATACATAATTTTATTTCATATTGAATTATTGCATAATATTATATTATTACATTAAATAGTAAGTTCCCATTTTCGTAACTAAACATAAAGTTTTTCAATGCTACCAACTTACAACTGTTGGCCATTATGTATTGAATACTTAAGCTACAATAGAATTAAAATAAGAATACAGTTCAATAAGGAGGATCTATTATATTCCATAGAGATTCTATTACTATAAGTCATATCAGCAATAGCCTCATTAACATAACCGAATATTACACCCTCAGCAAATGGTGACATAACTTAATATGCTTTTAATTCTCAACTTCGTTGGACGTTTGATCTAAATCTTCTTGTTTTGAGCTATTTTTACTCATGGAATCTTCCTTCCCAGCATCTTCAGTTTTTGATTTCTTGTTATAGGCTTCCATTTCTGCTTGATACCTCTCTCTATCCTCATTATAAAGACGATAATATGGTTTCCTCTCTTGTTCACTAAGGTTTTTCCAACTCTCCGTTAAGTCTTTGGTTACATCTACAGAACCACCCTCTTTTATCTTCTCTTTGTTCATCTCACAGAATAATAGATATGCGTTCGTGGGCCTTTTCGGCATATTTGGATCTCTTTCTTTCAGTTTCTGTTTACGTGTCTTCGGCTTCTTCAAAGGTGTAGACATAAGCTCCTTCTGGAAGTTTTCTAGTGATGGTAGTGGGTTAAACGTTCCTACATCAGGGTCCATGTCAGCGCGCGCCTCTAATCTTTCGAGAAGTACACCATATTCCAGCTTAAGTCTTTTAACTGATAACCTAGATCGTTGTAATGCTAATCCAATCACCTCATTGTTCTCTTTAAGCTCCTCAACTTTACGCTTCAATTCTTCATCACTGAGATTTCTTGCATCCATTGCTCAGACTTATATTCTCGTATGTTTTCCCTTCCCTCTAACCTAAATAACAACTTCACTGGAATGTTAGCTATTATGATATTCACAGAAACTTTCAAATTTAGTAGTAATGCTTTAATATTCTTTTTTGAGTCTCCTTGCCATCCATATATCCCAGACCTTTTCTGTCTTCCAGTATTATATATTCTGAAAATTCAATGATTTTTCAGTTTTTTTGCAAATTCTTGACAGTTCAATACCTTAAAAGCACCACTTTAAGATTAGAAAGCTTTAGATAAGCCAACGCCTTGTTAGTAAGTCATAAGTTATTGTGTTGAAAGGAGGCAGATCTACTACCAAGAATAAAACTGAGAGAAACTCCGTTTCTGCTAGGAATTCACGTGGGTTTATATATACAAACATAACGCCAGTAAAACATGTCTGAAGAATCCGACGCCCTGCTTAATAGAGGCTCCAACTCGAACGATATGGGTGAAAATAGCCAAGCCAAATATATACCAAGACCAGTAAATTCAGATAGAAGTATTAGTGACAGCAAGGATGGTAAACTTGGCATAATTGATTCTAAGACAAAAGGAATATCTAATATAGCAAAGGTTACTGGCAGACAAATCAGAAATGGTGCTCAGCGTACATCTAGAACTGCTCAAAAGCTAAAATTATTACCAGAAGAGGCCTTCCATAGAGATGAAGAAGTCTCAGAACTCCGAGATAGGGATGTTTATTCTCAAGTGAATAGAATAACAGATAAGAATGCAAGAAGAGATGCTGAAAAGCTTGGAAAAGCACACAGACATTTGCTACCGAGATGTACCTCATATTGTACTGCCAGTAGTTATAATATGAAGGATTTGATAAGGTGGTTAAAGGACTCGAAGAAAACGCATCATACACATCCAAAACTATTTGATGAATGTCTATATACACCCTTTTTATACAATGATTGGAGGGGCGACAAAAGATTCGAACATGAAGACGTGATAAGACTTGATGATGAAGGTGGTGAGATAAACGTAAGTGATAAACATCCTGATATATTCATCTTTGAGTATGGTGTTATTGTCTTGTGGGGCTTTACTGAAAGAGAGGAAAAGGCATTCTTGAATGACTTAGAGAAATTTGAAAAAGAAAAACTGGCCGAAGAAGATATCCAAATTGAAGAGTTCAATTACTATGTTACACAAAGTTATCAGCCTAGAATTTATAATGATTTCATTACATTAAGAGATGGCTCCAACTATATGATAAAATTGTCCATATCACATGCAATCGCCCAAAGTGTTAAAATATCTTTGTTTGAAGAATTAGTAGATAATACAATCGAAGACACACAAGAAATTCCGCAAGAGATTGCATCGAGTGGTAAAGTTTCTATGAGTAAAGAAGAAATCATGAAAAGTATAGGTGAGTTGTTCATTTTGAGAATTAATATCAACCTTCATGGTTCAGTTTTAGATTCACCAGAAATAATGTGGTCCGAACCTCAACTTGAACCAATTTATCAGGCTACAAGGGGATATCTAGAAATTAATCAGCGTGTCGCACTCTTAAATCAGAGATTGGAAGTCATTTCTGATCTGTTACAAATGTTAAAAGAACAATTGGGACATTCTCACGAAGAGTACTTAGAACTTATTGTGATTGTGTTGGTGGTTGTGGAAGTTGTTGTATCACTAGTAAATATTGCTGTAGACATGATAGCTAACCGAACTTAGACATATATACATTCTAATACAACGAATCTATTGTTTGTAAATACTATACTGGAGCATTTTAATTAACGTAAACTTAGGAAATTCTTTAACATTTATTATCCAATTTATCAGCTGATCAAAGAAAAGTCTAAATAATTAATTTAAAAATTAAAATAAATATATTTAATTTGTATTATAACTAATATATATATTTGGCCATGACTACCGAAGTCGGAAATTTACTTGAAGAAAAATAATTTGTTACACAATTCGTTGAAAGTTTTAGTATGGTTATGGAAGTTATTTCAAACGATTACTTAGGAATTAAGATGAAGATCTTTTCTCAATAGAATCATAAAATTATTCTAGACAGCATTGTGAATATTTTAAATACACTACATATCATCTGGAATATAAAGATAAAGAGTCTCAATTTAAAGACCATATATGCTCTTTTCATCATCTTTCAAACTATTGAAGAATGGTGCTGGGGGAATGCATGCTCCTAACGCTCTTCTAGCATGACTGTTCATGAACTTCAACCCTAATATGTAACTAGTATTAACCCAGCCAAACCCTTCTTTAGCAACCCCCTTGAAGTCTGCACCTTGATTACCATATTCAGCATCAACACGATGAGGATCAGTGCCTCGTGTAACATCATACTTCTCTACCACAATACCGTTATAGTCAACAAATGCTTTGGTCATCATAAATAACCATCTGTATGCCAATCTCGTTGCAACAGAGGTGTAACCGTAATCATTTAAGCCCTCCCAAGCAAGTATTTGATGTGGTGCCCAACCAAAAGGATAATCCCACTGTCTATGAGGTCTATCAATAGAAATAGGTCCTCTGGACTCTTCTGTACAAGCAACCAACCCACCTAGCATTTCAAGCTTCGGCAATGCTAATTCAACCATCTTTTTTGCTTGTTCCGGAGTTGCTAATCCTGCCCATAAAGACCAAAACGTAGTTGCTGACTCATAGTTAGTCCTGCACTTCACTTTGATATTGTAGTCATAAAAGAAACCAGTCTCTTCGTCCCACATATATTTAGTTATATTTTCCTTTCTTTTAGCTGCTAGATCGCGCCAGTAAGCAGAATTGGTAACTGTTCCATCGAATGGATCATGGTATTCATCGTTATGATATTTTTCTATGAAATTAGCGATATCGACCTCGTACTTGTAAAGCAGTGAGTTGAGATCAATGGTAGCTAGATATGCGCAAACACCTTCGAATCTATAAGTGGTGTCGTGACCAGATTCTCTAACACCACGATCATGTAAGAAAAACTCGTCAAGATGAGGTTCCTTTACTGAGCCATCGTTGTACATCGCAATGAACTCAGGAATTGTGCAATAGTACTTTGCAGCGTATGGCGTTAATATACTATCGAAATGAGTAGGTTCTGTTTCAGGTGGAATACCTAAACCATCAGGATGATAGCATGATAGACCGGTTTCTGGATCTAGTCTTGGATGAGCCATCCAGACCGTTTTATATTCCTTGATAGCGGCTTTGAAAGATCTCTTTAAGAAATCGATTGCGTTTGGGTTATTATCACCACCAATTCTGTTGAATACCACTAAAGCCATATCAGTCAAAAATGGTGGTTGCGATCTACACAGATAATAACTTCTGTTAGCATTCAATATCTTACCGTAATGTTCAATTTCGAAGATAAAGTGTTCTACCATACCACGGGCAACGTCGACCTTATTACTTTCCAATAATCCCAGTGCCATCATGTAAGAATCCCAACCATATAGTTCATTGAATCTACCACCTGGAACTGCATATGGGTAACCAATTAGGGACACCTCACCAGTTGCTGGGTTGACGTGTTCTTCCATTGCCAGAGCCAGCAAACCAGGTGTTGCATTCAATGACTTTACGTACTCCGGGGTTATATCTTTTGGTAAGTATTCGACTTCGAGTTTCATCGAAGGGTTCATCTGGGATGCTTGAATGTAAAATTCGTATTGTTCAGGGCAGTTGTATGGGACGTAGACTCTAGGGTTCTTTGCCTCTGGTGTGTCAACTTTAGTGTCACTAGCAATTTCTCCGATGTTATTCAAATCTATTCTTCTAGTCAAGTTGTTCCAGAACTGATTGGTGATCAATCTTGACAATCTGTTCACTGGGTTTTCGTTAATTCTTGCTTCATCCAGGAAGATGGAGTGTCTACCAAAACTCTTTGCAATTGTAAGTTCTTGTAAAAGGTTCGAAAGCATGTAGGTACCTCTAATGTTGACATGTTTGTAACCTCCAGAGTTAGCGGTACCGACTTTCAACACTTTTGGGCCGGTGTCTTCGATTGTGATCTGATAATTACGGTCTGTGTCTTCGCTGGATAGAAGTTCTTCCAGGGTGCCGTCGACATCCTCGATGAAGAACTTTCTGTTACCTTGACTTGCAGTTAGACTGTCGTCCTCGGAACCCCTTCTTTTCAATTGGAATTGGCCGAAGCTGGCAGTGGTCTTGGCGATGGAAGTGTTGTCGAAGACACTCATGGTTCTTGTCCTGTTGAGCTTAGTCGAGCTCTTTTTCTGCTTCCTAGGGTCGGTAGCGGGACCGTAATAGACTTCTGCTGTGGAGAAAGGGTCATAGAACTCGTTCAGCGAGGACAGTCTCCTTGGTCTTGTCTTCTTTGGACTCTCGTTAGCGACTTTCTCGACCATTGCTGGTGTGGCCACAGCACCCTTGCCCAAAGGCCCTTCATCCATGGGGTCAGACATTATTGCACTATTTTTTTGGTGAGTTTTGGATTTAGATTTAGATTTAGTTTTAGTTTTCCTTCAGCGAGAGGGTTTTCACTAGTAATTTATGGGAGTTGATAGTCTCCTTGTTTTATTTTTTTTTTTTTTACCTGCGAGACGAATTGCGAGTTAGTAGGTGTAGCGAAATGTAATGAATACTCGACAATTGTTCTTGAAAGGTCAGAGAGACTCCTATTCTGTGGACTATAGCTCGTGCTTTTTTATTTTTTTGATTCGGAATATTAATTAAAAAAAGTAAAGGGAGGATCCTTTTTTTTTTTTTTTTTTTTCGTTGGTTTTTTAATAACTCTTTGCAAAGGGATCCTTTCACTATTGCAGACAAATTAACCACTTATTGTATATTAGCGATAATTCAGAAGTCAGAATTGCAGATAAATAGGAGATAAAAATGATCGTATTTTATAGTGTGGATCAGTTTTCAGATAGAGAGATTTTCTAATTCTGTTTGTGAATCCTTTAGATGATTTTCTTAAAAAAAGTGCTCCCTTACCAATGGACAAAAATCACTTATATATATAGTAGTTAAAAAAAAACAGTGTACTAATTGTTCTGAATTGCAGTTTTTGGAAAGGTGGGCCAATACAAGTATTTAGCGCAAAAGAAATTTAGTTCTGGATGGGGGGGGGGGAGGGATGGCACTCTATATTTTCCGAGTATAGTCCAATCTGAACTACACGGAGTCAAAGCAATCAACTTTCTCGATACTGAGAACTCATTCGTTAATACTTCCACCTCCCCTTATAATGAAAAGAAAGTTGCAATTCCCCCCCTTGACAGCACTTATGTCACGGTAAGTCATGCGAGTCATCCGTATCTTCCAATGTCCAGGCAAGGACAGTTGTGTTTCGTACTATATACTATGTACTGCCTACTGAGTGTAGTTCATTTGATGTAGATGCGAACTTACATAGGGCTACTGTGCAAGTGTCAAATGCAAAGTGTGGTGTGCGGATGACCACACAAGACTTAAAAAAAGGGAGATGAGAAGCACTAAGAAAAGCGATTGCAACAGATACACCCGTACACCCTTCTTAGAACTGCTCATATATATAACCCCGACGCCAAGAATGTAAATCGGATCTATAATAAGTTTTTTCTTTTCTTTCTTTTTTCGTATTGTGTTATATACAGACCGTTCATGTGGATGCAAGTGCATGTGGTTAAGGAGGCAGATGTGATGGAGCCGATTAGTGTTTGAAGGAGGCGATCTTCTTTAGAAGTTGTGTGTGGCTTGAAGGGACAATCCAGAAGCTAGAGACTAAGAGATGGAGAGACTAGCAGACTCACAGACTCACAGACTCATAGACTCTTAGACTGTTAGACTGTTAGACTGTTAGACTGTTAGACTAATAAGACTAAAAGCTCAAGATTAAATGCGTACGCAGTGACATGTGGCGAATACCTCTCTGCAGGCGATTGTGCATTTGTGTGGAGGAGTGAAATCAAAAATACAGGAAGAGGCTTCCTACGGGTTTATAGTGGGAAGGAAGGTTTAGAAGGCTTTTCTTAGCAAGGCTTATAGTGGGGGAAAGTAACCCAGTCGGTGTTTAGGGATCCTTCTGCTCTTACTCTGCTTGCTCTGTTGCTGTGCTACTGTGGAAGAAAATTCATAATGCAAAATAATACAAATATAAAAAGTGCTATGGTGAGAGCTAATCATCTAATAATTAACTACCCTAGCATATATTTTGAAATTTAGAGGACACAGGACGTAGATTTCCAATATTACAAATTTGGCTAAAAAATTTCACACAAAGGAGATCAATGATAGCTTATAAGAGGGCAACTGGGGATAATAATAACGATGGGTTTACTGATGATGATCCGTATGGGAGAGGGTCGTGGGTGTGGGGTCGGTGGATCCTGTTTGTGATATTTGTTGTTGGTATTCTTCTGATGACGTTGCTTACGTTCCGAATCAACAGACGAAGGACTGCCACCGGTAGGGCTCCGATTTACGGCACTGCGTGGATGACGCCTCCGTCGTACAGACAGTCCGAAAGAGACTACAACCATACCCAGAACTATGTAGAGGAGTACGTTCCTACATACACAGAGACCACAAATGCCAACGATCTGGGCTACTACGATGCCAACGGTGTCTTCCACAAGAACGCAAAGGCTGAAATGCTTCAACCACCGGCTCTGGATGGCGAGGTCGCTAGGCCAGATGGCCCTCCACCTGGTTTCGACGGGCTCGCACAACCAGAGTCTGCATACTTGAGACCAGAAGACGTACCGCAGGAGGACATCGATCTAGAGTTTAGAAGGCCTGCTCAAACCAACTTCCAAAGAACTACGGCTGGTCCAAGTTCATCCTTAGAGACAAATGACGATGAAGACTCAAGTGTATCTGTACAGATGCAACAAGTTAGAACATCTTCAAAGAAATAGATATCACAACAACGGGGGGTTTCCAGTTCCAAGCAAAAGGTTTTCTTCTTTCTTTTTGAGTGTAATAATACTGAGAAGAATTGTATGCGGAACAACTTACACACTATTCCGCTAACAATAATATCACCTCATGCAGATCAAACCGCTTTATCATATGTTTATTTGTTTCTATTTCTCTGATACCTGTAGAAATACCATTGCAATCCTTTTTGACTGTTTTTCTTTGTCTGAACTTTATTATTTTTTTTTCTTCAAGATTTTAATCGCGATTAAGAATACTTTAAATTCAAATTTAAATGCACTACAATTGCCAAAATTTCTACTCTTTGAAATTTACATTTTTGGTTCTTAAATCATGAATTTATGATAATTTGTGACATTCTATTCTGTTGATCCATTCATTAGATGGCTAATCCTAACTGGTGTACAATAAAAATCCTGATTATATACATAGTTATTTTTTTCACGTTGGTAGTATTTACGAAACACTTTTTTTGCATAATTATATAATACTAATACCTTTTAATTCATAATCAAAAAATAATATATATTTCTATTCATTAGGTGAAAAATGAAGCAAAAATAACTATGTATAAGTGAATGCTCCTTATATGTCACAAGACAGCAATAATTTAAATGGATTTTTTGTTTCTCTAGTTTTTTTTTTTTTTTTTTTTTTTTTTTTTGTATTTATTTACAGCACCACCTATCATGAGGGCCGTTATATCTATAGTACACTATAATACAAATTAAAAATTTGTAATTGGACATTAAACGTCCCAAAGAATCTTTTTTCTCCATTCGTACCGCTTTCGATACTCTTCCATCTTCTTTCGCCTGATTCCTTTTTGAACATCGCGCACGATTTCGTCGAGAGCGATATCATACAAATCTCCTTTTATGTAGAACTCTGTAATTTCAGAATCGACGTTTGCCAACACTTTATCCATATTCTTGATGAATTTTACGACAACACCCTCAGAGTCGATTGGTGGTAGCTTCAACTTGTGCCGCTCCCTGCACTCTACAATCGCCAAAGATTTAACCTTCGTAGCGTAAGCAACTGCATCCTCGATAGGCATATTCTTATCAAAACTATACACCATTTCTTCTGTCTCCCCGATAATATCATTCAGGAATTCAAACTCAGGAGTATCCTTTAAACCTCTTTTTTTTAATTCCTGTACTTTCATTATTCTTTCAGCCTCGCTCTTTGTCATAAAACCATTCTTCAGAGCTGCTAATGGATCGAAATCTTCTAAGTAGAAATCATCTAAAAGTTTCTCTAGCAATATCTCATCTTTTGGTTCATCTGCCAAATAGGAACATCCACGTATTTTCATGTCATCCACTATACATTTATCCTGATCAATCTCACATTCATCGACAGCCAATAAAAATCTTGGTCTCTTTTGTTTTATATTCAACTCTATCTTTGCAAATGTCTTAAGATCGCTGAATAAAGAAATCCAAAACCTTTCTTGGTTAACGTCAAGATTAGCTACCGGAACAACTTTGACAACATCCCCAGCGTCGACATCTTGTTCCGACTGCAACCATTCATCCATATCAAAATCATACATATTCACGCCAACCTTTTTATAACCTGCATCAAAAGTATGTTCCCCTTCAGCTAAATATGGATTATCAGCTGCATTCTCAATAACACGGTAACGTATATGAGGCTGAGATGAGTATGATTTAGCAATACGATTACGATGCCAAACTATTCGCTTTCTGATACGTTTCAATCGTTTTGGCAGTTTTTTCTTATAAATGGGCTTGTTATTAGCCTTTTCTTTCTCTGAAATTAATCTCGAATGTGGGCCGACTACCCAAACAGGACAGGCATCATGGTAATGTGGTGTTCCAAAGACAAAAACCCCATTTTTATCTACTTGACTCTTAATGAGCCGATGGTCTAGTTTTTTAACTAATTTTGACTCACCTTTCGTTGCTCTTTTCTCTCTCACCCACTCAGGGAGTGCTATCTCAAACTCATCAAGCTCGTACGTATAATCAATGCTTTCTGTCTCACTGTCGAAAGACTCCTCAGGAGTAAGACCATTTAAGTTTGCAATTGGGTGATCTATTATAGAATCTGGACTAGAGTCGTTTGCCGCCGAGTCATACTTATGTTCATCACAATCCACAATTTTTGATGAGAAGTTCTGACTACATAGCGAATTGACAGTAACGCATTCATCGTCAACCTTATTTGGAGTGCTTTGTTGTTCCCCAGTACAGATAGGATATTCTCTTTCCGAAGGAAAACATCCAGTGACGGTTACTGTTTGTGGCAATGGTGACGGCTTCTTCTTAAGTTGCCCTTGTGGTGGAGGTGGAGGAGGCTTCTTCTTAAGTTGCCCTTGTGGTGGAGGTGGAGGAGGCTTCTTCTTAAGTTGCCCATGTGGAGGAGGTGGAGGTGGAGTGTTCTTTTTGATTTTTAATGATTCCACAATCCTAAAACTATCTTGTTTACTACAAGGTTCGTTATATAATTGTTTATTTGTACCAACTGCAGAGTCATATTCACCTGGAGGTACTTTATTAACGACTTCGGGATCTAATGGTAGATGATCTACAGAACAGTTACCCGAAGGCACTTTAGAGATTGCTCTACTTTCTCTGTGATTTACATCATCAAATTGGTCAGGTAATTTGTCGTGGAAAGAGGTAACAGATATAACTCCGACATTCTCAGAAGCTACCCCTACTTCCTTACTAGACTGCTCGTTGACTTTATTGTCAAGTGAAACAGGACTAATAAATGACTTCTTCAAGCAGCTTTTGAGTGGTTTGGCTGCATGATCTGTCGGACCTTTGATGCTTTTCGAAGTTCCTGCCGTGCATGATTTACTTTTAGAAACTGAATGAATGCTACAATCGGCTTTGAAGGAGACGGATTTGGTTGACGGTACACTTTTATAACTCTCGTTAGTGATTTCAGATACCTTGCGTTCAATGAGTGGCTCCTGTAATTGAATTATATTGTCAACTTCCTTTATTCCCTCTAACAGGCATTCTGGTACTTCTTTCTTTTCTTTACATGAACTTATTATGCGCTTGTTAGGACTGACCACATTTGAGCTTGTATAAGAATTCAACCCTTGTTTAATCCCCTTGTCTAAACCATCCAATGTACAATTCTGAATAGGTAGTCTATTGGTAGCCTCTTCCTTCTTTAGGCGTTCCTTTTCCCATTCACGATCAGAGGCAACTAACAATGTAAAATACCCCACATTTTCATTGTTAAAGCCATTATTATCGTTTTGATAAGCCTGAATCCTCGGATGTAGTTTAGATTCATCAATTACATTTGGTAGACAATAGGAAAGGTTTTCATACTTTTCTAAGGGCTTAGTTTTTTCTTTTAAGAAAATATTGAACTCAGCTGTTGATTTCTTTATTTGCTCTTGAATTTCAGCTCTTTTTTCTTCAGTTATAACATCACACTCTCTATTTTCCTTATCATCTATTTCTGATATTGTAAATGACGCTTCGTCCTGAAGAGGCTTTTTAAATAGGACTGGGAATGTCATACTAGACAATTTATTGCAGGTTTCATTAAAAATGGAAGTTATTGCATTACCAAGGCCAATGTTACCGTTGGCATTTAGTTTACTTTCATTAGCACTACATTCGTGAGAAACATTAGTCATTACCTCAGTTTTTTCATCAGCAGATTGCTTGGCGCCATTAAGAGGATGGTCACTGCTTTCTGACACTACAGTATCTGAACCTACCTTAGTTGTTCCTTTTGCGGAAACAAACAGATTACTGGTGCTGGATGAATTGATTGATTCTATTGTATTCCCTGTCAGAATTACTTGTTGTTGTTGTTGCTGTTTGAGGTTATCTACACAAACCTTTTCAATTGAATTGGGTAACTGTTCTGGTAAGGTCCCAAGCTCACCTTCCCAGTTCCCCTTATTCTGAGTAAAATCAGCTCTCTTCTTCAATTGATTAATGGAATTTTCTACAAAATTGCTGAATAGTTGCATAACAGATGGAATTCCCCTGTCTATCTGTTGTTTTTGGATACTACTTTCAGTTGAGACTTGCTCATTACCAATACTATTCCTGATAAACTCCTGTGAAACGTTATCCTGGAGATCGGCTTGTTCTGGATTATGCTCAGAGTTGGCAGAGGTATTGGTATTAGGTCTCGAAATTTCCCCATTTTCCGAGACAGAATTCCCTACCTTTGCCTCTACAATTTTCAATTTCTCTGTACATATAGAAGCTTCCTCATTTATGGATAACTGTTCAATATTTAAAGGTTCTACAACGCTAATGTCAAATTCAGAAATGGAAATATTATTGCAATCCTTTTTGAGATTTTCTGAATAGTATTCAATTTCATCATCAAGCGTCTTAAATAATTTTTGCAGCTCAGCACTAATGTTTGAGTCACTCTCAATCATGTATTTTTGATCGAGAATATTCTCACAGTAAGATGTTAAATTTTCACAATTTTTAGTGCAAGAAAACTTCATGTAATCGTCAATGCTCAATTTATCATCAGCATTATTACTAGCATTGTTGCTAACAATGTTGGTAGCGATATTTGAATTGTCCCCACAAATTAATTGTTTACTCACTAGTTCATTATTACCAGCTATAAGGTCTTTACTAGCCGAACAAACGTTGGCGGTTTTATTATCACTACAGACTAAATCAAGACATTGATTTTCAGTCTTTTGTGTCTGCGCTACTTTCTTGGGATTATAGCCAGGCGTCAATTCCCTACTTCCAATTGGTTCTGTCTGTGTGGTGCTTTCTCCACGACAACTTGGTGATTTGTGACTGAACAACTTCTCATCATCGCTAGTAAATGGCACAGAACTGGACTTGAAGTCAAATTTATTATGCTGATTACTTTTTGGGTCCTCGTAAGAACGATCACAAGATTGTAAAGATAATTCAGTGAGTACATTAGATCTTTTGGATGTTCTTATCTTGAGTTTCCCAAGAAAATTTCTCCATCTCGATTTTGATCGAGATGAATCCTGCTCTTCATTTATTTTTTGAGTTGAAGATGAAGTACATTTTTTTAAACTCCGGAAAATGGACCATTTTTCACTAGTAACTGATTGTAAATTTTTTACATTGATTGAATAAGTAGAAGAATTACTGATATAATCCAGAGACACTAATGCCTCCATTGCCAGTAATGAAGAGTCAGAATTACAGTGATCATTTCCATTTATACAATCAACAGCCTCTGGCTCTATAACTTTAGCATCCGTATCTGATGTCAACGTTTTACGGTTTATAGTAGAATCCGAAAACTCTTGACTTGAATCTTTGTTCAACATCCAAATTCTTGGTGGTAACTTGGTGGGTTCTTTTTCAAACCAAGATTTAACCATCGCTTTAATTGGATTTTCTGGAGGTTGAGGATTATTCTTTAAATAATCGTCCAAGTCATCAACAGACCAACTCAAAACTTGGTACCAAGCTCTTTTTCTTTTGGGCTGCTCTTTTTGCTTTTCTGGGTTGCTAGCCTGTTGCACAATATTTTCTTTCAAATCTTTATTCTTGCCATTTTTAATTTCCTTAGCTTTCTTTTTCTTTATCGCCCTAGCCGCCTTCCTTTTCTGGTGGCCCTTCTTATATTTCTCCCAATCTCTCTTAAACTCTCTCTTAGCGACCCGATATCCAATTTTGCTAGCCAATTTCCCAGCCTCAAGCAAGGTGAAATTGTCTGGATAATTCCAGGCCATAATTTCAAAGGTTTTACCGACACAATTAATAACCATAGTATTATAAAAAGTTTCAAAGATTTAGATCCAACTGTTCTATATTTTGAGTATTGCCTTTATCAAAAGAAGAAGAGTTGATTTATTTGAAACGGAAATATGTAATGTAAAAATAACAGAAATATATAAACCTTCTCAGGAAAATAGTTTAGAATAAACCATAAATAATTTGTCTTCAGTTGGATGAACTTATATAGTTTTTGGATTCAGCTATTAGTGTCATGAATGTGGTTCCTCGAAACACAAAAGGTTCCTTTTATTACTGCATAATTTTAATATATGCTAGCATTACTAAAATAGCATCCACAAACATAAAAATTTTGATTTCATCCATAAATACACAAAATTGTTACTGCGGTAATTTCTATGAGTTACAAAATCGTTTTTAAAATAAGTACTATAAATGTAATTTTGTAATTAATATATTATTTTATTCGAGGACTCAAAAATTCAAATTTGTGTTAGTCTTGTGACTTTTTTGTACAGTATGATATAATACAGCACGCCAAAATGGGCCATTGTTTGGCCACACGTCATTCACGTCCAAAACATTAAATCATAAATTTAAGAATAATTGAAAGTTTGATTTACATACTCAACATAGTATCTCATTATAATTCATTAAAGAGACAAAAGACGTATATGACATGTTCAAATAGTCAATTTGAATCAACCTTAACAAACACTATAGTTTTAAAATAAAGTAACAACGATACAGTAATACTACCAAACAATTAGAAGAGCATTATCAAGCAAAATTTCTATGGACCTTTATGAGGAATTACCTGGGAGCCAGCTTTTGTTTGATCCTGAGTTTGAAACATTTCTTGAAGCACTAAATGCGAACAAAGTAACATGTGTTGATTTCCTGACATTAAAAGCACCAGACTTGGCTAAGCTATCTCAGCGTTCAATTAACGAGGTCATAAGGTTTCAACAGAGACTAATAAGAGAGTATGATGCACAATATAATTCCAATAGTACAAAACCGCTAGCTAAACAAATACCAAATAAACAGTTTACAACAGGTGACCTAGGAATAGATGAGGTTTTAGGAGGAGGAATTTCGACTAATTGTATTACTGAAATATTCGGTGAAAGCTCTACAGGAAAGTCACAGTTACTGATGCAGCTCTGTTTATCAGTTCAATTACCTATTTCCGAAGGAGGTCTTAATGCCAAATGTGTATTCATAACCACAGAAGGTGATCTCCCGACTAACAGACTAGCTGGGATGATTGAGGCAAGAAAAGACTGGCAAGAATTAGGTATATCACAGTCGAATATCTTTACCGTTAGTTGCCCTGACTTAATTTCACAAGAGCATATAGTAAATGTTCAGCTACCTGTCTTACTTGAACGAAATAAAGGGGAGATCAAACTGATAATAATTGATTCTATTTCCCATCACTTAAGAGTTGAACTAGATACTAAATCATTCAAAGACTCTTTAGAAAATAAAGCATATATTACTGAAATGGCTGAGAAACTACAAGGAATAGCTACAAAGCACTCAGTTGCTATCGTAGTGGCCAACCAAGTAGGGGATAAACCGTTGAATGAAAACTTAGACCCTTATAATTTAAACGTCAATGACTTAGAGTACCAGCTAGGATGGTTGGTGGGATGGAAGAATTCGACCATATTATATCGACAAACAATCCAGCAGATAGGCTTTCAAAAGCAACAAGTAATTGCATCAAACGCTGATAGTATACTATCCGATGACGAGGACTATATGCTAGTTGAAGAGCAAGTACGACGGATAAAGCGAGAAGAAGATGGTGAGAAATTTGTTGAAAGTGGAATTGGCGGTTCAACTAGTGCTCTTGCTAGGGGAGAAGTTGAAGAAGCTGACAATAAACTAACAGAGCTCAAACCGCGCAAAAATAACAGCGTGAAGAAGACTATCAAAAGAAAAATGGATCACAGGGTTCCAAATCTTGGTCTCACTTGGGCAAATTATGTAAGCACTCGTATTTTACTAAAAAAAAGTTATGCAGCCTCTCTTATGATTAGGCGAGGTGAATTAAAGAAATACAAAGGATCAGATACATCCGATTTTTGGCAAGTGAAAAGACTCTTGAAAGTTGTATATTCTAGCTTTTGTACCCCCGAGGAAATCAATTTCAAGATTACGAAATGTGGAGTTGAATCAGTATAATTATAGTCATCTGTCATTTGAGGAACTTTGATACATATAGATATTTTTCATGAATTTTGAAGGACTTCAGAATGACATGTAAATAAGTTAAATTGCATTAATATAGTCACTATTATCTTTTATTTATAATAGTACAACTTTTGCTTCATTAAATTATATAAACTGAATAAACTGAAATTGTTAACATGAACTATTAATGCTTCATAATGAGTGTAATATTGATCTATATAGTGTCGAAAAGTAATATTCACATACGACGATTTCTGCGAATACAATAATGTTACATTATTGGAAATAATAGTTTGTATCAGGCTAAAAACTAAAATACTTTGAATGCCAGACCAAAGTATAAGAATAAGCAAATATGCTACATCCACTTATTATGGTGGAGAAAAACAAAAACATTTAAATATTAAACATAAAAAATTAATAGAACATAATGATACAACTAAGTTTCATTATTCAGTTATTCTTCATCATCATCGTCGACAATAGCGTTCTCTTCGTAAGTTAAATCGTATTCACCTTCGAATTGCGTATTGTTGTTATCAAAAGAGGTTGTATTGTTATTTCTGAACGTACCGTCTTCGTTTTGCATCTCATCAGGAGTTCCAATAGCATTATTAACAGCCAATTGTAGTCTAGAGGCGAGTAAGTATACATAGGCCACTCTTTTTCTCTTTTTATTAAAGAAAAAACCGATGAGACTCCATAGATGCCCAGGCTCATCATCCAAGAACGATTGTGTTGGACAGTACTGATATAATACACAGTCTGAGAGAGTCATATGAGAGTTGATTACTTCCCATATCCACTCTTCTGGCTTTCTTCCCAATGAGTACATCGAGTTTTCAAATTTTGCAATAAAGGACTTTATAGAAGATCTTTTAAAATCAGTTGGCTCCAATAGAGAAAAATCATGGTCAGGGTATGAGGCATTTAGAATTGCAATCAAGTATGCAAATGTCCTTCTGCTAGATGGCTCATTTATTGGGCCGAATGGCCCCAAATTTAAGGTTCTAGATGTATCATTGAGCACTGACCTTGCGGTTATATCGTTTGCTGTGCTGGAATCTGCCCGCAGCTTGTCTACTTTCCCTCCAGTACTTGATAGGCTACTTGTCCTCCTCTCTTTGTTCTTATGTGTAAGGGACTCAACTGATGAAGAACTTGAATAACCTGCTTCATAATTAGACACTAATTCTTTCAAATTATGGTCATTAAGTTTAGATGTCTTGATAATTGGTGGTACTAGATCCGCTACTATTTCGCCTTGGGCACCATTACTCTCGTTGAGATTTCCATTAATATGTTGCAAGTAGATAGGACTGTCACTCACAGACATCCTTCTCTTCTGCTCCCAGAATGATGAACTGTCTCGCCTTTGTCCTCCAGGCGACATTGACCTTTCATTCTTGTCCTCAGCATCCAGAGCTATCTGCTGCTGCAAAGCCAAATTGTAACTCTCATTGTCCTGAAGTATCGTATCCAAATGATGGTCTATCGTCTTGTAGAGCTTCCGGTCAGAAGCTACAGCTTTAGTAGTGAATATATCACACCCACCAACAATCTTGCAATCAATGGTCTCAAAATTAAGAACTTGGTTCACACGTTCAATATCCAACTCATCAATAAATTTCATCGTTTCAGCTTTTATACACTTTTAGTATTTTTAAGTACATGCATACCTAGCTACTAACTATATATTTTGGTATTACCAGACTTAACATTCCTATTGCAACGAATTCAAGACTCAATTATATAAATATCACTCATTTCCCCTTTGACAGCACCACGAGACCACGAGCCCACACCCCCTCACCATTCCAATTAACGGTGAAGCCGGGGGACCTCATCACAAGTAGAATAGCGAACTTTGCTATCGATACTGTCATATCAAGACATTTATCAAGCCCATCAAAAGATTGTTTCAGGGCACAGATAATGTGTTCTGGTCATTCAAACGTTATTGAAGTCTCAAAGCTGCTAACACTTCTCAACTTGCTAAATCATAGCCGATAATATAGACAACTTGCACATAAAATAGATCAATGAAAATCTGCTCATTCAGACACTAGTATATAGAAATAGAAAACACCAATACTGCCATTGTATATATACTGTGCGATGCATTCCTACCACTATATGCATTCAATGATGCAGCAATGAACTGCAACAGGGTATACACATAACTAGCGACGACCGACGCCTGGGATTTCCAACAGTAGAGGAATATAACCAGAGAGTCTATTCCAATCTATCTTCAAAAGTCGTCAATAGCTTTCGATAGAATAAGAAACTGTTGTATTCCATCTGGTCTTAAGAATCATAAGCTAGGTGTTAAGGCTAGTTGTTTTCCGGCGTGTTGTTTTAGAGCAGGAAAAAAAATGCTGTATGAATTAATTGCCATGGTGCGTATATTGCAACCGAAGCATCAAATGCAACAGGAGGCTAAGGAGCTAGCCACTACTATAGGTAGGATGATCATAGAGAATCGTGGTGTTGTGCGTAAAATTATGCCGATGGGTAAGACCATGTTACCGAGGGTTATTACAAAGGATCAAGAACGTCATTTCCAAGCATTCAAGTTCTTGATGCTGTTTGACTCATCCATTCCTGTACAATCCCAGATTCTGAGAACATTGAGAAAAGACCCCCGTGTGATCAGATCGTCCATTGTCAAGATTAATACTGAGAAAGAGCTGGCATCTTTGAGTTCGATTGAAAAGAGTCAAGGCTTGTGAAAAGCGCAGAACCTCACCTGAAGGTTTCTCTTTCTATGCATAAATTCTCAAAATATTTAACCCTTGTATATATACACAATCAACGAATAAACATTCTAAATAATAATATCCAACAATTCAATATTAACACCGAATTAATATATTATTTCCTAAAATAAATTAGACAATAGTCGCACAGTATATAGTAAGATAAAAGTATGATAATGAATAAAGAAAAAAAAATTACCCGGGGAAGAATTAAAAGGGTCCTAAAACCATTTATGGGTATCCTGAATCTATATGGAATGCTTAGAGGACCTTAGCATTATGATTGGTAAAGGTGAAGTAAAGACCAAATAACTTTAAAAAAAATATGATGAAATCGAATATAATATCGGATAGATCAATATATTCCTTGTCATGATTAGAAAAAACAGTAACCAAGCCTAATAACAAGCTCAGTAAGTGACATTAATTTACCTTATTAGAGCAGATAGAACAAAAGTACTGTTATTGATGTAATGGAACAAATTAAACGCTTTAAAATTGAAACTTAAAAATTCAATGAGAATAATAAAAATTAGAAATTATGATCATAGGGTTTCTTTGAAATTGTTAATCGAGGTCTAGAATGCAGATGGCTTTCTTGCTACAGGAGGGTCAGTCAAGTCAGTTGTGGACAAATTTCCCAATGATGTATTTGAAGTTGCGGACGACCTGGATAAAGATTCCATTCTATCAAAAACCGATGCTGGTGTAGAAGTGTTGCTGCTTACAGTACGCATATTATCCATATCCATATCTAACTCCAACTCAAGTCTACCATTGCTGTTACTCCTAGAGTCGATACTCATTGTTTCATCGTAAGTTCTTAATGGAATATTCTCGACGTGCATCTCTGAGTCGGTGTTCAACGGATCAGAAGTCTTAAAATCATACTTCGATACACTTGGGTATGCCCATCTCGTCAAATAGGATGTATTCACCACTGGCAAATGATAGTATTTAGTGTATTGGAAAATCACATAAGATAGCACTGAGCCGGCCATCAAATCAACGAAATAGTGATGAGTCAAGTACATAGTGGACCACCATAACCAGCAAACGTAGAAAATAAATAGTGGTCTTAAAAATGGGAAGCAGTAGGAAAAAAACAAGGCCTCCATGGTGGCACATCCGGAGTGTAAAGATGGGAAAGCGCCAAAAATAACCGAGGAGTTAGCGAATGCGTTACTGTATAAGTTAATGTGAAGTAGCTTATCGATTCTAGCCAAACCACCGGGGGAACCCTTCATGGTGTAGTTAGCACTCTCTAGTCCGTATAGGATTTTATACCAAGGAGGAGCAGCTGGGAAGAAATTCTGAATCATGACACCGATTAGATTCATGTATCCAAATGCAAATGCATAGCCCTTCAAAATTGTTGGTGGACCGAACAAGAACAAAATCAACGCTACCACGAAAGGTGCACCAAAGTGGAACAGACCGTATGGGATCCATGCGAAGATATCCAAAACAGGATTGGTGGATGTTGCTAGGATATCACTCAAGTTATCACCGTATAGCACTGTTTCAATAGCAGGCAACGCCTTGACTGTGATAGGTGGTCTAATATCTGCCTTTAAGTATGATGAAGTGAAATAAAGTGCCAACCAGGTTAGGATAGGCAATGCATTAAAGAAGAACTGCGAAGTTATGGGTACCAGGAACAGGAGAGTTAAGAATGCATAAAACAGCAACTTTAGAACCATTGGTGCAGGGTTCATAATTAGCACAAACAACCAAACAGAGCCCATAAATGTGTAATGACACACGTCCTTGTAGCTCAATAAATGTGGGTTAGCCTTATAATGTCTGTATTGAGACCGGAGGTACCTTACAGACTCCATGGGATTCCAGCCATATTCCAAATCTGTAGCACTATGGTTAGCCGGCCTGTCCTTAAGAAACCAGTCCCGTACCTTAAGAAACATTTGTTATATTATTTTAGATCGATAGCCTTGATTTGCCAGTATTAGTAATCTTCTGTTATAGTGTTAAGCGTTGGCTAACCGGGAAAGGCTCTTTTAAGCGAATGTATGCGTGTCTCAAAGGAGTACTATTCTTATTATATACTATTATATAATTATTAAAACAAGGAATACTATTAATAATATTATGTGTGGGATAGGGGCTCTAAATTTCATGAGCGATGAGCTTTGTTTTGTTATTTTGGCAACTGTTGACAAATTTTTTTTTGGCCTCCGGGATGGGAGGGAGTGATAAAATGAAGGGGGATTTCTCGAAGGATCCGTTTTTACTATATTTGCTAATCTCTCTGCTAGGTGTTTCCTTGTCTGCTGCTTCGTATCCCACTTTTCAACAGTATGCCAAATGAGGGAGAAGGAGAACAATGGGGGGCAGGTGTCAGATGTTTATTTTGCCATTGTTCTCAGGGGAACTAGCGTGCTCTTCTGAGTGGCACCTGAAGTGAGGGACTTGCGTAATTAAAAATTTACTGGCTTCGGGAACTGCAACTGTAGTCTACGAGTGTTGATGCCTTGCCAATACTTGATGAACTTTATAGCCTTATTATTCTTTGTATTTCACGTGGAGTCACATAGAACGTTTTTATAGTCACTGGCTGATACATTTAGTGCCGATGCCCTTTAGAATATAATAGCAACGGTTTATAATTGCTAATATTACGGCTCACTGCTAGGGACGAACTAGTAGGACTGAACATGGAATCGCTGAGGAAATCTAGTAGAAGTACGAAGGGGAAGAATACATACCTGGAAGTACTTAGGAGACAAGAGGAAGAAGAGTACGAGCAGCGAGTGAATCGACCTAGGAAAGAAAAAGTACAGGAAATTGTACATTGTTCACCATGTGGAACCACTGATGCTAACTATGTTGAGGATGAGGACCCTTATGGGGAAATGATTCAGTGCGATCAATGTGATACTTGGCAACATATCAATTGTATGTTACAAGTAAAGGATATCAAGGTACCAAAAGAACTAGAGAATTCTGATGATGTGGACTCTCTGAGTAAACTTTTAGTGAATTCAGAGGACAAGTATTATTGTGACAGATGCATTTATAAAAATCAACTACGCGAAGAAAGACGTGCTTATAAGGAATTGAACAAATCCGAGATGATTGGTGATAACGATATACTAGATGAACCAAAAGAACATCCAGATGAGTATGTTGATGATCAAGATGAGGACCAGGACTTTATACTGAGCAAAGATACCGCCAATATTGCTGAAGTTGATGACGACGAATTCGTCGAAAACGACGATAATAGGGTAAAGAAGGATAAAAGGAAACGCAAACCCAGTAACAGTGCTATAACAACTACCAAAACTGTACCCAAAAAGAAGGCGAGGGTTATTACCGATGATCAGACCGAAACTGAAACTATACCCTCAGAAGACTCCTATGCGAAAGTCCGGACAAACGCCAGAAAAATGTTGGTTACATTATTCAAAAATTATATTATACCAGATACATTAAAGAACAATGTCTTTGAGATTGTCAAAGGACATGATGAACAAAGTATCTCAGATGAATTTGCAGAGGAGATGGAAAGTAAACTCTTTTCCCATTGTAGGAGCATAAGCAACTATAAAACACTTATATCTGTATATACAGAAAAGGTTCGTGTTCTATTCAGTAACCTGAAAGATCCAAAGAATCTTAGTCTAAAGGAAGCTGTTATTAACAGGCAACTTGATTTAGAACAATTGGTCTCTATGTCAGCGACTGATCTAGCTAATCCTGACCTTCAGAGTATGAAAAAGAAAATAGATTCCCAGAAGATAGACAGTTTGGTTATACCAAATCAACCATTAGATAAACTTAAACAAGATAACTCCGAGGATGACCATAATTCCTTTGAATTCACCAATCCAACATTTACAAAAACTTTCAATCCTAAAGACATACATGAGTCTAATTCGAATAACAGACCGTACACTACTGACTCTCCAACGAACAGCTACACAGATGAACCTGACAGTATGAAAAGTGATAGTAACAATGGTGTTGATACAAATGATCAGAATATATTGAATGTTAAGTTTAAACTGGATTATAACGAGGTAGATCTGAATGTAGTTGGTACATTCAAATTTTTAGGGTCTACGCTTTTAGACGAGAATCAAGAGCATAAAATATATCAAGCTGTAGTAGGGGACGGCAAGTTGATATATGAAGGAAGGTTACATACAAAAATTGCTACGGAATATATTTCTGAGATAAAAACTACAAGAGCTGTCTTAGCTTATCAACTTTTACCATCAGCATCACATAGGGAGAAGTATGAACAGCTGGTAGAATTCATGGATGATCTCGATAGAGTACTTGGGATGAAACCTAGGAAACCTTACGTCAAAAATATGTACATTTTAAGTTCTCTGCTTGGCAAACTCCCTGATATCCTGCAAATACTGACCACAGATGAAAGTATTGCCAAGAAGAGAATTGACTTGTCACGAATTAATGATAATGATAAAACCTTGTATTTAGTGGTTGTTGTTAAGCCAGAGATTGTATAACAATTCATGAAATAATGATAAACGATGTGTCGCTACAGTAAACTAGATACTGAAAACTTATCTTTGTAAGACTTAAGAGTCTTGTACCAAATTTACCATTTAGTGATGGTATTCCAACATTCTCCCTATAATAGTTTCGGAATATATCATAAATGTTTTACTGACTTCCGTTCGTGTCTTATAGATATGAAGGATGCAGTGAATGAAATAGAACAGCAAGATAGACTAGAACAATTTGATATCTGGTATTATGAACAAAGACAGTAACATGGACAACATAGGCTCCCTGATATAATTGTACAAGAATCTGAAGTCAGGTAACCTTTTGATAAACGGACAGAACTCATTGGACTTCTCTCCGGCTTCCAACTCATTGTTATTTTCATCTTGTTGTAAAGAGTCATCGAACTTACATTTCAAGAATGCTAAGTACAGATTTACCACAGAGATACTAGCAAAAAGGTACCAACCTTGCCCGAACACAATACGCAACACAAACAGTACCAGAAAACCTAACTCAGCAGCCCATCTTTCCTTGATATATAGTGTGGACTTGTCCACATAGAATTGGTACAATTCTTATACTTTTGCACAAATACAATGAATGGCTTCAAAGATACCGATTCACCAAGAAAACTTTCTATTTTATTTTCTATTTATATTAGCAAAATTGCTGACCCTTCAATATTAACTGAAGTCAAATTATCCATACAGATCCCAGACTTCAGACTTCAACTTATACTCGATAATATACAGGCTTCAGACTTCATTATCTAGTGGGGGGAAAGCCAAGTTTGACAAGACAAGCAAGACTTGAGACTTGGTTTACCAGCAGACAGCCCCAAACTAGTACGCATTGTGAGTTCATTGTTCTGCAATAATAACTGCACTAGGGTAGCTTGGCACGTATACAGATGCTCATCGCGAGGGAGATTGATATGGTTTCTTAGAATATGATGGGTGCAGTGTTTAACATGATGAGTGTTTGGTTTGCGTCTTCTAGCTCTAGGATTCCCTTGCGCTGTGATTGATATGAGGACTGATATGCTGTACACTGGAACCGTACACTCATGCGGAAAGATCCTCGAAATATGTATCCAAGTTTTGCCTAAATCTCCTATTGCTTATGAACTGTTTTACAAAGTTCTTTCTTACTAACTTGTCAACTACCATGATCTGAAGCAGTGGAACTGTGTGTCTCATAGCTAATCCATGGGGATCTAATGACGCAAGCGATGGCCCATGTAACACACTGCTTTCATTTGGTCTGTACTAGCATTATCCTTAGATCTATGCCATAGTTCAACAGAAAAGATATAATGCGGTCCACAAATCAGTGTATGGATTGTCCTATGATTTGTATCTGATGCAGTTTGCGACGTATTTCATATCATTGTACTGTACTGTAATATACAAGTATTCCGAACTTGCCGCTAGGCAGTTCTCTGATAGATTTCCATTATATTATTCGCTTAATGCCGAACCCATCCCAATATCGATGGCTTTATTATTAATAGACCTCGTAATGCTGGCGGTATCTAGTAGAGTTTTTTTCAATTGTGGAAATACCGAGCTACTAGAAACGTTGAGCAATGAATCTCTTTTACTTATATGCATTTTCTTAATGATTTTGATATTATCCTATTTTACCTATATCTGTGCGGAATATAACTTGCCGGAACGTAATAATGGTAGATTCGGTGGCTACTACATAGAGTATATCAACTATTTATGGGTGATTGGACAGTTCTTGTCGGCTGTCAAATACTTACCCCAGATATCTTTAAATTGGATGGGTA
>ERZ1036435.139-NODE-139-length-64301-cov-11.906391_pt1 | contig 64301 bp, 35 predicted proteins | sample MGYA00514223_ERZ1036435 | MGnify/ENA primary metagenome ERZ1036435 (study PRJEB33795, sample SAMN09464927) | human gut metagenome | host: Homo sapiens | place: USA: Stanford, California | collected 2016-08 | study: EMG produced TPA metagenomics assembly of the... | reverse complement strand
CTGCAAGCCCCCCTTACCCAATCAATTCCCCCACACTGAGAGAGGACCCCACTAATTGGCTTTCTTTCTCCTGCAATGCTGTCTGAGCCCCCTCCTCCAATCATTATCTATTTGTGCGTGTGCGGTGCCTTCTGTGTTCCCTTATCCCCCCCACACTATTTCTATGCAGCGGAAGTCATTCTGTGCTGTCTGTTCTGTGCTTCTCGCACTCGAATCGCTATAATGGACTGGGATCCTGTCAAATTAGCTCCTATAAACTATGATAAGAAACATAGAAACTATATAATAGCAGTGAAACGCACAGAACTGGGAGTCAATACGGCCGAGGTGTCGCGGACAAGATCGAGTCAGACATGGACACAGAGATGGATATGGGTATAGAGCTGCCGGCGTATAGCTTGCATAGCGTGCATAGTGTGGATAGTGCCGATAGTGCGGATATTTTGGAGTGTGCGGAAGAGCTGCCCGGGTACTCGCCTGCTGTTGAGAAGTTTGTGAGGGCTAAGTTCAAGCTGGAGTGGGAGTCGCCGACGCAGGTCTCGCGAGACCCCTGCTGGTACGATGTAGTGCTGCATATCAATTCGACGCAGCTGAACCTGTACTTGCCGAGGTGTCCCAAGGGCAGGCCCGCAAGCAAGAGTCTGAGCTACGTGAGTGCCAAGCCCAGTGTGAGCGGTGTGCGGAGGCTGTCGGAGCGGTTTACCAGGTTTAAGAAGACCTATCTGCCGGCGTTCGAGCCGCTGGATTTCCACCCGACGCCCGCGGGATTCACAAACTCTTATCAAAACATACCGCAGGATGCCCTCGGTGCTAGGAAGAAGAGGTCGAACCAGTACGACTTCATATACGATACAAACTACGAGGAGTACTGCTCAGAGACTTGCGACTCGATGGACGTGAGCACGGGGTTCGTACCTTTCAAGAGCTACTCTTTGCAAGGCGCAAAAGTCGGAATGCCCACTTCCGAGTCCCGGAAGAAAGTGTACATAGATGAAGAGAACGTTTACAAGGACGCCTACTTAGTGTGCCTGCGTCTGCGGATGGAGGACCAGCAGTTTCTCGTCCAGTTCGAGCACATAGATGACATGATCATGTGGTCGATGTACTTGAGCATGGGCATAAATGTGTCAAAGGACCTCTACGACAGAGAATACCCAAACTACAGAATCGTGCCCAGAAGGCGCAGAAGAAGACATAGTGGGCACAGTAGGAGACGCTTCAGCTCTAGAAGAAGACACAGTTCGGGGAGAACACCTATAAGAAACACGGAAGGCCCATCATCGTCAACTAGAAGACGGGCTAATTCGTTCTTGAAGCACTTCACAGGTGCAAAATCAGCTTCTGAACCCTTACAGATCGATTTCAAAAATCCATTCACATCCGAACAGCAGCCAGATGCCGCATTAGTGAGGCAAAAATCTCACCATGAGCCTCCAGAAAGGACGCCCGCCTCTGATCAAAGTAGAAGTGAGAGTTCTGCTCATGGAGATATTACGCCAAACAACTCAATATCAAGATCAACTACAACCTCGTTGCACGATAACGAGTCTGATGTGATGGACGGGTTAAACAACCTCACCAGGTCGCCTTCAGAATGCCTTTCATTATATGAGACTCTCACAGCGAACTCATCATTCTGCGAATATGACCTCGATAAACCACATGCAAAATTGGCTAGGATCAATTACAATTTCGACTATTGGTCCCCTCTACAGTTTGGTAGCTCTCTGTCGTCAACGTCTTCTCTTGGACTCAGCAATTCCATGGATTGTTCATTTGATTCAAATGAGTCAACATATCCTGATGGTATGATTCCCGAGTTGATCGAATTAGAGGAGGAGATTGAAGAGGATGACGAGGACGATATCGATATTGAAGATTACGGATTAGAAGAGTTTGAAATATTTGAAGAAGGTGAAGAGCTGGAAACTGATGACATGAATGATTGTGACACTAAGTGGAACCCTGTCAAAAAAGAGCAAACAAGAAAACGCTATATAAGACACTCACTGCGGTGTATCAGACCATTAGCTCCTGATGCTAAATGGGAGGGAGAAACTATTTACGTTAAAGCTGGTCTTCGTAATAAGATGTACAATCCATCACTTCTAAAGGATATCAAACCATACCTAATGGAAACAAAAATAGTTGGAGCTATGTCTACTTAGTATTCTCCCCTTTTTAATGACCTATTGGCTTTATTATATTTTTTTATGTAGTGATATAAACAATACTGTTATATGAATTTTAGAATATTTTTTCCTTAAAGAGTCACATTATTCTTTAAATTTAAACTTATTCACAGTAGTGCAAATTTAGCACGGAAATATAGATTGCTATTGACATTATCTAAAATAAGAAAGGAATGGCTAATGAAAAAAATACCACTAAAAACATTATTAATCTCTTAATGTCTACTGTATGCACATCCACACCATCAAAATCTGGCTCAGAGAATATCGGTACATGGTCGACATCTTCTATCGAGTAACCACTTCGTACTCTACCAAACATATTCAAAAACTGCTGTACTATATTTCTCAATCGAGAAGTGAATAGCAGTGAGATAAGTATAAATAATACACCAATACGTAATGCACGCCTCAGATCATGATAATAACTTCCATTTGAACTTTTCGTAGTCTTCATTATGTCAATTTTGGAGGAGCGTTGACTGAGACGAAACCTTTCAAACTTATGTCAATCAATGAAATAAATATCAAATATTGTAATAAGTGGATCTGTTTGATACTTCTCTTGCTTCCTCTTGAAAACTATCAACTCGATGATGATCTTTGATGATGTCTTGATCCCTAATCCTACCATCGAGTTCTAAGCGAAATTTTGAAAAAATATTGAAAAACTTGGCAGAAACGGCATCGATGAGATGATGAAGCCAGATATATAATTCATAACTATTTGTCAAGCGAAGTTCTTGAATTTGGAAAGTATTCAATTATATTGAAAACATCAAATCAAGTTTCTAGCAGTAACAATGGGGACCGCGAATAAAAGATCACTAAAGGAAATATTGGACTCTGAGTACGTTGAGAATAGCGATGACGAAGTACAGCATGGTGATAGCGATCACGATGTATCTGACAATGAGGAAGCACCACTTGATCCCAGTATTTGTGAAGAATGTAGGGATATGAAGTTTGAGATCATATGTAAAGATTGTCAAGAGAACTTTTGTGTAATCTGCTATGAAATGATTCACAGAGGTGGTAAAAGAAGAAAGCATGAATTCACTAAAGTTTCAATAGATAACTCGGGTGAGGCCACTGAAACAACACTACAACAATTACCTGCTGACAGTAGTGAACAGAAAGAATTACAAGATACGATAAATAATTATGATTGTTCAGAGATACCGGCTCAAAAACAGGAATCTGTTGAAGATACCAATTCTATTGACAACAAATTGATGTCCATTCTTTTTGAAACGTCTCATTACATACCTATGAGATTAACATACGAAGAAAGACATTTGCTAAGGCTGTTGGAGGCAGCTTTGCAAGTCTCCGAATATACAGATAGAGTCGATATTTTGTCAAACAAATCGAAATCAAGACGTATAGTAGAACAATTGAAAGAAATATGTTCTGTGCTTTCAGGCTTGGTAGTGGCTTCCAACATGAAATTGGGTCAGAAGCTATTGGATATGAAAAACTTTTCTGACAATGCTAAATGGTTCCAGGATATCTTTGAAATCGGAAGAAGATACAAAATCATGAACCCCGAACGTATGCGTGACACATACGGTAAGTTATGCTACATGGTTATGGATTCCAGATTACCTCAAATTTGTGAACATATGGAATTTCACTTATACAAACCTATCTTAACAGTTCAGTCATTCTTAACAACTAAGACGGAAGATAATGGTAAAGCAATGGGAATTTTCAAAGATAAATTGATCCTAGCGGCTACTAGCCATATTTCTCCTGTCGGTAGAACAAGGAATCAAATAAATAGAAGTATTAAACAAAAAGAAACTGCTATTGAAACTCTAGCATCAAAGTACAGCAGCAAACACTACTCAAAGGAAGACATCAGACAGGCTTTGTACTCTATTGGAGATTACAACGCATATGTGAATATGAACAGAAAGCCTGTGTTGAGAATGTTATCGAGATTAGAAATATTCCGCCAACCAGAAGTGGCTGCAAAGTATAACATTGGTATTCAGTATGGTCGCAATGGTGCCAGATTAACACACGATCATGAGAGACAATGGCACTACGTACAACAGTCTCTCACACTTTGGTCTATTATTCAAAGGGAGATGGTAAAGTTATGGTATATTGCTGACCTCGATCTATTTGATGGATCTAACTATAGACTGGCTTCAACAGGACATGGCCTAAATCGGATTAAACCTTGTCCTAGAATCTACAAAGAAATGCACAGGATTATTGGGGAGTGTAGATCTAAAACAGAAGCTTGGGTGGGGTCATCTGTTGTCCATTTAGGAGATGATGCTGTTCCTAATGCCCTGTTCTTCCTGGACAAGTACACTCAAGTACCAAGCATTCTAATTCCATTCGATCAAACATTAATCCAAATAAATGACCTTGTTAAAAATGATGAGTACTTACTGGATTATATTAAAAAGGAATATGGTTCTGTTGAGGATTTGAAAATGACTATCTTACAGGATGCATTTGCTCATATGTTTGATGGATCAGGAGCAGACAACTTTTACATGAGTGGATCTTGCATTGATGGTAGATTAACTTCAGCATGGAACCACTGTAACGAAATCTCCAAGAAGAAGTATTATAACATCTTCTTATTGACATCATTTACAGGATTTAATGGTTCTGAAGGGTTTTGAATTATTTAATTAATATTATATTACTATACATTTAATTTATAACTCTCCTCAATGATAATTTTATTTATCAGATGACAAAGACAGAATAACATTATAAAATAACTGCAAATACAAATATCTCAACTTCACCATTAAGTATCATTTTTGAAATTCTGTTTTTTAAAAATGGAAAGGATAAGAGTTTTGATGTTTTACCAAATGTTTGATAGGCATCATAATTACAAAAGATTGAATTAGAACTAATTGCTAGGGAGTACCAATACATAGCATTTGCCATGATTGATTTATAATGGTTTGTTGTTTCAATTTAGTGAAAGAAAAATGTTCAGCTTTCCGTGTATATCATTTCATGAGTCTTGCCTTGTATAGCTTAGTTAGTTTGAATGTAAAGCACCTCAGAGCCATCCAGTGGGCTCAAGGATATTAAAATAGTTCCTCTTATGACAGTTAGACCCAATTGCCTTGTAACTTGCTGGGTAGCACCTGTTTCGACTTCTGGTTTCAATGTCTCTTCTGTTTCTTCAAGCACGAGATTCATCAACTGATCGTAACCCTTTAGAATGCCTGTCACTATTCTACCACCCATTAGTTTGACTGAAACCTTGCTGTCTTTATATTTACCTAGATCTACAATGGCCTCTCTCTTTGGAGCTTCAAACTTCTTCTTTTGCTGCCCTCTGTTGTTGTTATTCTGTTCCGCTTGTTGAGTATTCTGTACCTATAAAACACAATTATTACAGCCACACCAGTTTACACATCAAGTTTATGATTTGCATGGTAAGAGCTTTGCAATATCGAAAAGAAAAGGTCGGTTAGTATTATGAACATAGTTGGTGTGCTAATTGCCATTTAACAATCCCTTCGGGATAAATACATACCTGTTCGCTCATTATTGCTATATTGGTAAAACCTATAGATTGTATGGTTCTGTGAATGCTGTGATATATTATTTAATGGTTAGCAATGAGCAATCAAAACTCTTGAACTATGTCCTGTAAATGTTATTATACTACTAAATTTTAGATGAATTTTCATTTTTTTCACTTTTTGACTATGGCGAGCGAACTCATCGCAAGTTGAAATAATGTGATATCCATTAGCAACAGCATGATAAATTTGAAATATCAATTGCATACTGGAAAGAGGCCTCTTGGATAATTTCAGAAGAGGCGTACCTATAACAAATAGTTAGTTTAATATTAAGTGTTTAGCAAGACAAACCTCGTTTCCATATGACCAGTGACAAGAAAATCCCAGTAACTGTGAGGCTTTTCAATGGCCAAGAGCCCACAAAGATGTACTCTGACAGTATTACCGTGTCCGAGCTCCGTGAGCAGATCTATGCATTTAGTGGAGTTGATCCGCAGGATATGAAACTCTATGTAGCTTTTAACAGAACGCCAATGGGTCGCGCTAGCTCAGATGAGAGACAATGGGATCTGGAAGTCACTAAGGAAACCAACGGTGATCAACGTATACTAGAAGGCCATTCCAGTTGTTATATAATAGTCCAGGATACAAACAAGGACTCGTTAATATATCAATTGATGAAGCAAGATGAACAAGATGAAGGTCCCCTGTTTGAATACAGCCAAAAGGATTACGAGAACCGTGATAACACAGTTCTTAGATGGAAACAGCACGAACAGTTGGGCAGATTTGATTCTGAGTACAATGCCAATATGGCCAAAGACCTAGAACAACAAGAGCTCAAGGCGTCTCAGTTACAATTGGGTGAGAGATGCACGGTTAAGGGTGTCTCTGAGAGACGCGGCTGGCTCAGATATGTTGGTCCTGTCGAGGGGTTAACTGGGTTATGGTGTGGTGTGGAATTCGATAAGGCTGAGGGTAAAAACAACGGTGTTTTCAAAGAACACACATATTTTGGGCCTGTTAGTGACAACCACGGTGGATTTGTGAGACCACAACAGGTGGAAACAGGAACACAATATGTTCCTTTCGAAACCTCGGGTTCGGACTCCGATGAGATATAAGCTGCGTGTGAACGCAAGTTTTTGAAATATCAAGGAAAGTGAAAGGAAACGCTATCATAAACAAGGACTCTACTGTACAATAGAGTATTAGATAGGTTTCCGAAGCCAGGGTAGCCATCATATGTTGAATTTGCGATGAGTTCCTGCGATGTCTTTAGTAAGTTGACAGAAGAAGGAAAAAAAGAACGCAATTTTTGGTTGATAGTGATGAAATCGGAATTAAAATTTAGATTTTGTAATCTCTTAGGAGGCAAATCTCAATCTTGATATTAGCTAACAACGGTTGAATCTAGATAGTTTATTATTGTAAGAGTATTTGCTAAATACTATTTTTTTTTGAGGCATCGGAAGCATAAGTTGGAGTTTACTCGCGTTGTTCAGAACTTCAGCTAATATAGCAAGACCAAGACCAAGACCAAGACCAAGACCAAGACCATAATCAAAACAATGGAGAGAATATCCAAAATTTTTGAGAATTCAATTGACAACATTCTTAGTATCGAGCCCAGAAAGGCTCTTAGGATTGTTATAATTGTTGGTGCATACATGCTGTTCAGGAACCTGGTAACAAGGGATCAGAACCGCAGACAATTGGCTAGACAAGTGCGTCAAGAAGAAGAGAGAAAGAAAGAGGAAAGAGAGAAGACTTTGTTAGAACGCCCAGAAGATTTTGAAGTCGAAACCATTGCCAAATCATCCACTACTGAGTACGGCTGGGGTAAGAAGACAAGGCAACGTGTGAAGAGGCAGCAAGAAGTTCTTGAAAGAGCAGTGGATGACTTGAAGAGACATGAACAGCTAAAACTCTCAGGTACTGGTTACGATAGCGACGAAGAGATCGAAGAGCTTCTAGAGGACTAGGATTCATTTCATTGTGAACCTTCAAAACACACTCTTGTAGTCAATACCACAAAAAGAAAGATGCACTACTTATTATTCATGGAATCGCTACATCAATTGCTACATTTAAACACAACGTAACATCCCATATTTTTATTTTGCTTGACTCATTCAAAACTCGCATTTATATATACTATCTTATAGATTTTCAAACTAATATATATTTAACTGAACTCCTTTCAGAATACTCTGAGATATAAGAATCTGTAATATTTACCAGTTTCGCACAGATGCCAGACTATACCAATTAGACCGATGAGCTCTTATATGCCATTGTTTTCTTTTGATCCAAACTCAGAAACCATCGTAGAAACCGTAAATTACTCAAAGTGAAAAATTTTGATTTTGACAAAGAAAAAACTTGCAAGAAAGCTCATCGCAACTGAAATATATGAGATTGGTAGGGCTAGCAGACCTGTCACACTCCCCCTACATAAGCAAACGTATCACATAATTCAAGAAGATAGGACAACATGAGTGGAAGGCGAGGTGCAGGAAGTGGTGGCGGTGCTAGATCATTGCCGTTTGGTCTCGGGTATCAGGATATTGGACCAAACAACATTGCTGAATTCCCGAGCTTATCATTACCTGTTAATGGCAATGTGAGTAGCAGAGATCGTTCCATTGCGTTAAAGTATATTAAGTTCAATGCTGCGCTTAGGGAAAGTCCATTTTTCACAGGCACATTGGAGGCGGCTGAAGAAGGGGACAAGAAGAACAAGAAGAAAGGTAAACGTGAGCTTGTTAACAATGAAGGGCCATCAGATGGGATAGCGAGATACTCTGACAAATACTTGAAGAAAAGGAAACTTGGTGTTTCGATTGATGAGCATCCGTTTCATTTGGAGCTGTTCCCGAAGGACCTATATGCTGTCATGGGTATTAATAAAAAGAAGCTCATGACGTTATCAAAATTCAATAATGAGGATGACATATTTACAGGATCTGAACAAGATGAAGCTCTAGGTTTATCGATGCTGGAGAAATACAAGGAACTCGCTGAAGAAGTTGACGAAGAGGACGAGAACAAGAAGGAAGAGGATGGTACTGAAGAACCGGTAGATGATGAATTTGATGATGAAGACGACGATGACGATTACAACGCCGAGAAATACTTCAGTGGTGGTGACGATGATGATATCGGTGAAGATGATTATGGTGATGAGCCTGCATTTTGAATTTAAGATGCTTAGCAAATCCGAATCTCAAAATCTACCATCTAATAAATAATAATCCTAGTATTATTACGGTCGATTCCAACATTTTAAAAGCTCGTCATCCTTCAATGGGTTTATTTTTTTCTTGGTTATATTTTCATGCATAAACTGTATATTATTCTTATCACTTATCTAATCTTAATTAAAAACCATCATTGCATTCAATTAATCAAACTGAGCGAGATATTTAAAGGAATGAGAGACGAGTTAAATAATGCCTATTGAAATTATTATAATGGATATATACTCACCTGCTGATTTTTTAAATAGGTGGCGGTCTCCTTCTTGTTGGAGAAGTTGAGTTGCTTCTACTTGTAGGTAATGGAGGTAATTTAGGTGATACCATTTCCTGATGTTGATGATAGTGATGGCTATGAGGAGTACGATGAGGGCTCCTGTCTCTTGTAGGAGATCTTGACGGACTTTTTGGTAAAGGTGGTAGTGGAGGTTCATTATTCTGCCCACCCGAGTATTTAAAAAGAGCATCATTATGCCCTCTACTGCTCGATTTAGAAATATCTCTTGATGCTTGGTAACGTTCATGAAATGATTCCGTTGAGCTAACATCATCTGATTGAGCGTCGTTATTTATACCTATCGCCTTTTGTAGCGCTTCTATATCAACATTTGAGTTTTTTGATTCTGCCTCTTCAGAATTGTTAGGATTCTTAAAGATATTAATCTTTTCTTTCAGTTTCCTCAAATTAGCAAAGTGAAACTTAGTATCCGAGTTATTTGTTATAGTAGTTGTACTCGAATCTTGCGTAGTTACTGTGGAGCTAGTTCCAACAGAAGACATGAAGTTCGCTGGTCCGTTGTCGTTTCCATAATTATCAGATGTAGCAAACCGTTGAGCTACACGATGGTGATTGTCATCTACTATCGCTGGTGTGACTTGTCGTACCGCCGAGGCATGCAAATAATCGCTTTCACTTCCCCCAAATCTGGATTGAGTTCTTGAACTACTCGAAGATGAAAAATGGGAATTATAGTGGTTCGGCCTGAATGATTCTGGTTCATTTTCAAATTGGCTCATGTCATCTGGTAATGGAGGTATAGGTCTTGCGGCCATGGATTTGTCCTGATTTCTTGAATTATAAGACTCCCCATCTCTCCTGAATGTGGGGTACGTAGGCTTAAAAGTCAATTCGATAAACACAGTTCCAGCAAAGTCGTTATTTGGCTTCTTCAATTCGTACCAGGTACAGTAGCCTTCCTTGGGATCTGCACGAATACCATTCAAAAGATCAACCTCACATCTTCCTATAAGAATGGGTGCTTTTTTCCTCCTATCCGAATAAATCTCAACATACATCAAGGGTCTTAACTCTGGTGTGATTTCGAATTTCTCGTAGTATTTGAAAATTGGCGTTTGACCTGCCCTAATTATGGTATCGCTCTCACGAGTCATATGAGCGATTCTCAATCTCAAAAGCACATCCTGCTTATCCAGTTTATCTAGATTAGGTAAGTCCTTGGCTTTACTAACATAAACGGACAAAGTCCCTTGATTTCCATCCCAAACTTCTTCACTCATGGAACAATTGAATCCACACCTTTATATATGATCTACCGCTCTTGTTATCCCCCGGCAATTATGTGCTTTTTAAACTTTTCTTAGATCACAATTGAGAGATGTATGAAATACCACTAACCTACTGACAACCAATAAATAGACTAGTTATTATAGAATTCAATTCATTGAAAGGACTTAACTCAATACAGTTGCAATATTTCACTTTGTTGATCTTTTTGTTTTTTGTATTTTGATCATTAGAAAAGCTGCAAAATTTCTGTGCGAGATTGCTTTACATGAAAAACGCGATGAGCTAACTAGCTTTAATATCAATGGAGTATCAACAAAAATTGTCATATCTTCTGTAGTCATCACCAATGGTAAGGAATGATGATAAATTACTCTGAATTATGCATTATATATTATTTTGAATGTCTCCACGGGGACTTCACAGCGTATAAAGTTTGTTATAGTTATATAAATTGATGAGATGAGAAATGTATCTATTAACTGACGATTTAACGTTGGTATCTGCTGCCACTTGATCCCTTGGGGCCTTGAGGCAATGCTGTTGGCTTGTGATCACTAGAGGCATTGCTGTTTTTATTTGTGGGACCCCCGAATCTTGAAGCCAAATTCTGATTAAATGAGCGATTATTTCTGTCTGTGTAAGACATGCGTGAGGAGTCCTCCTTTCTGAACCGTTTGCTAGCATGGTCATCATGACTGTCTTTTTGTTGAGATTGGTATCCTCTTTTCTGACCAGCAATCTGATGATCATTTCTTCCTTGAGTCGGACGGTCAGGGAATTGAAGTTGAGACCGTTGCTGGGGAGTCTTTTCTTTATCATCCTTGCCAGTTTTGTAGCTATGACCACTATGTTGTCTATCATTATTGTAGGTATTTCTACCAGGTGCTTGTCTGAACTGATTAGAACTTTGTTTGTTCTTATCTGATGCTGGCCCACTGGGTGTAGTTGAGCGTCCTCTCAGGTCCTCTGACTTTGCTGATGCACCAGGAGGAACCTTTACAGAGCCCCCGTATCTGCTGCTCTTCTCGGGTTCAACATCATTGGATTTACGATCCAAATATTTGGTTGCCGCCTTCAATTCGTCCATTCTTACCTGGAAATCACTATTTTGTGGATACAAAATAAGCGATTTGAAATAGCGTCCAAAAATTTCAAATATGTTATTCCTAAAGCTTCCTAGAGAGCCTTTATTCTTGATAGCATGCTTAATATTCCACACTTCAGAATCATCTTCAATAAGATTAATAGCTCTGTTCAATTCATTTCTTGAAATGAAGTAGCAAACATCATCCATAACCCTAAACAGTTTAGTTAATCTCCAAGTGTGCGATTGACCTTTTTGTTTTAGTTTTGCTTCTGACACTCTTGTTTCTCTGGAAGATTCAACCTGCTGTTGTTTTTGCAATTCTGCTTTCTGCTTCTCAGCCTCCAATCTCTTTTGTTTATTTTCTTCTATTTTTGCCCTCAATTCAGCTTGTTTTTTCTCATTTTCTTGGCTAGTTTCATAATCCTTAATTTCATTCAGCTCCTCATTATATTTTTCTTCCAGAAGCTTTTCATCTTCTGTTAATTGACAATATTCACTCTTTCTAATCGACGATTTTAATTTGGAGTTTAAGTGACCTAAAAGAGCATTTGTAGGAAGTTTGATGTCCTCTCTAGTTTCTGCTTCTAATATGTCTCTTAATGCCTGACAACATAACTTGATATGAATATCAACAACAGGGAATATATCAGAAACGTTACGAAGAAATTCAATTCCATTACGAATAGACATATAGTTTCTTTCTTTCAATAGTATAATTGATTCTTCTACAAGAACGTCATGCCAATTATAAAGGGTAGCTGTTAGATCGTCTGTCAATTTCCCGGATATTCTGGCTTTTTCCAAATATTCAAACAAATCAGCAAAAAATATACCTAAGTTAGCAGCCTCCGAAATAGTAGAACAAAATATCAAAGCATGCATCATTCTTGATTTGATAAAGGTGTCCATGAGGGAAAATAATAATTCATTATCAAAAGTTTCTATCAAAAATCTTGAGGTGAATAAGGCATCCGAAGGAGAAAATAAAATTCTAGGCACAATACAGAATTTAATGAAAATGTGCTGGTTATCTAAGTCCAAGCTATTACCCCAGCTAGATGAATTTTCACATAAATATTTTTTGGTTTTGATAAAGATATGTTCATGAGTAATACAACTTGACATTATTTCCTTCTTCTCACCTACTTTTTGATTTTTTTGTCTGTTAGTCAATCCTGGAACTATTTCACTTTCAATTTCCTTTTTTCTGGTATTATAAAGATTCTTATCAAATTGAACATGTAAAAGAGATAGTCTCCAAAATGTCAGAAAGAAGCTTCTGTCAAAGTTCGATGCTGAAAGTTCTGGGAAATCTATTTTTTCATAGCTACTAAAATTTGATAGATCCCCAGATATTTCATCCTCTTCCTTAAAATAATCTCTCCAGATATGGAATGCCCATGGTGTGGAAATGTGAAACTCATTAATCAATCTTTCAAAAGGGTAAACATATTTTGGAAAGTTGTCATGAGTATTACTGTATTTTACAAGCTCTATGTAAGACCATAATAACGTATTCATCTCATCGCATTTGGAGGAGAGAATTTTGTAATGCAGATCTTGTTGATTAATATTCAAATTGAGATTGTATAGCAAAACAATAATTTCAGAAACAGCATCTTGATTTTGGAATAAAGTCATAAGTTTCATACCCAATGATTTATTTTCATTTCTAACATCAAATATAAGCTTATGACCATATTTTTGAAGAGGTCTACTTGAGTTGATCAAGATTAGACGTTCTCTGCTAACATGATTCAAATCACGTATACCTGCAACAGTCGAAATTAACTCTTTCATAATTGTGATTGCAATAGAACTTCCAACATGCAATTGTTTGATTATATAAGTGATAAGCTCCGAGATATCCATTTGAGGACAACTTTTGACTAACCCAGCAATAAATACTGCCAATCTCTGAACCCACATAGACTGATTTATACCATCATCTTGCATAATGGGCCTAGAATATGTTAAACGAAGAAGTAGAATATATTGAAGAACATCGTATCCAAATTGATTTAAGAACTTTGTTGTAAAGATTATCAATTCACTAACTTTGTCGTAGTTTTCAATTTGCTTTATCGTGGGAAGCAAAGTTGCAAGTGGATTTGATGATAAAAGTCTTGCAAATTTCCTGGAACCAGTTTCAATATTATCTGTACTCAAAGATTTCAGAATTGACTTAGCTTCCCTTTCAGCTTTATTAAATCCGATCTTTACGAGAAGATTATCCTGCGATGTCTTAGTTAACATTTCATTGTACATGAAGTACCTTTTTTCCAATGGAAATTCCTTCAAAAGATTAAATATCTCACTCCCAAGAGTGGAATTTTCGCTCATCACACCTACAATAGGCAAAAGAAATTTACGGGTATAATTTATAGCTAATTCGAGTGTCTGAGATTGATCAGTCCCATCAACTTCGGTTCCTCTTAACTTTGCAGATACAATCCGACAAAGCTTTATTATTAAGCTGCTATTGCATCCTAATGAGACATCAAAGTACTTGAAATACTGGTGACACACATCTACCAATTCATTGATGTCAGCTATTCTTGGTAAGCCAGATGACCAATCTTGATAGTAGAATTTTCTCTTAGTATTCAGCTCTACACACTCGTTGGTATCATCTGAGTATATTGTTTCATATAATCTTGGCTTAGAAGACAAGAGGCCATTTTCCAGCTTTTTTAGTCCTGAGATTATGGCAGGAGTATTACGCCACCTGAACGACATGCTCTCATAGAGGTTCTCTATTTGTATTTCGAATAGCTTTGAAAACAAGATTGGAATATCTGTATCTAAATGAGAAATTTCTGGAAACTCACTGATGGCCCATAAAGTTGGTGCATAAGTTCCATGAGCTAAAAGTTTTATAAGAAGCTTGAGTTTGCCGTGATTCAATACAGCCGCTTCAAAATTTCGTTTCTGTGCTTCCTCAAGTTCCTTATCTTCTTCTTCTGTACCTGTCATAGTTGTATCAGAATCTTTGTTGTCTAATTCTTTGTTGTCAGCCTCGTCATCCTCGTTGGTCAAAGCAGAAGCCATAGCTAACGGATTATCTAACCCTTTTGTAGACTCCAACTCAAGTTTTTTCATATAATCATCTAAGGTGCTCTTGAACTCTTCACTTAATGGGCTTAAATTACTCCATATATTTGAAAAATTTACAAATCCTTCTTTTATGAGTAAGCAACTGAGGTTAAGATAATTGTCCTCAAACGAAGAAATAGATTTTCCTTCAACCGCCAATTGAAAGAAAGAATTCAACCTTACAGTAATCAATTTGGCAGCTGTTTTGTTACCACCGTGGTTTAAACTCATGATCTCATCAGGATTGGCAAGTTGAGTATCCCTTGGCCAGTAGTTTGTACATTTCAGAAAATCGAGTATCAGTTTATAATGAAGAGTTACATGCTCTGCAAAAAACGTTATCATTACATCTAGGGTTCTCAATGGGTCCAATGAGTATTTTCCCATTATCTGGTATAGCTGTGAAACGAAGTATGGAATTTTTTGATGTGCATAAGGGTCTAGGACCAGTACATTTAATAGCGATGTTATTTGTGTAAAACCAATTGGATTTTCATATATCAAGTTATATTTTTTGATTTCATACCTATTTTTTTTTAGTAGGTGTTTAGTTAGTATCTTTTGGTCGTTGGTCATTAACTTTGTCGACAACCAGCTGTATTTATATACTTCAGTGCGAAGAATTGGCGTTAAAGTAATCAACCTCAAAACTTTGTCAATTACCGACTTCGGACAATATGTATTTACCACTGCAGCAAACACTTCACCTATAGTTTGCTTAAAAGACGGAGTGGCATTATATACCAGTTTGATGAGTTCAGATAAAGTATCAATTTGTAGAGAATTGTTATCTTCAGACAGTTTCAACAATCTAATAACATCCATGAAAAATGATCGCAGCCATTCTTTTCTCTCCGAATCGTTATCCAATTTTTTGTAATTATCAATCAATTCCTCACTTTTGCTATTCCAACTGGATACAAAATCATCGGTCAAAATAGTTCTGGTGGTGAAGTAGTTGTTGTTAACCTGTCCAGAAAGACGCTTTAAACGTCCCAGAACATTAGTCATACTTATGATAATATCTTCTTGTAATCCCAGTGCTGAAATTGTCAAAACGCTTCACAGGCACGTAATGTTCTATTAATAAATCTATTCCGCACAGTGCAAATTTCTGTTCCTAAAGTAAGATCTAAGTACAAATGTAACCAGCCAAACTCTGAGATAACGTTGAATTGATTTGGTGAAAATAGCTATATGATACGTTAATCCGACTGTTAGAACATATACCAGGCTGCTGAACGATTAAATATTGTAGATTTTACACCTGTTCTTCAGAATCCATCGCTATTTCAATTGCTCGAGGACAAAGGAAAAAAAGTATTTCAAAGGCAGTTTTAGTTGAAAATGCACAAATTACCGTTTGTAAGATCAGAAACTACAGAAAACTTTATTAAGACTACTTGGCTACTTTCAGACTCGATTAAGTACCAGCTGATTGTTGTTGTACAGGTTACAATATATAACATAATATCTCTGGCTTGCAGTGTACTGTTTGTTTTTCGATTGTGAGGTTGATTAGGAAACAAGGGGATAGGTGAGCTTATTTCGATCGATAAGTATAAACAGTTGGAGAGTGTCTTGCATGTCTATCAAGTAAGCGAGACAGTTATTGGAAAGAGTAATTGCATCATTGGTTAAAGAAGCCCCATAAGAAACTATAGACTATAAGTAAGCATTTATTAAGAAATGTCCGAGAAAGCTATACGGAGAAAATTGGTGATTATCGGTGATGGTGCGTGCGGTAAAACATCGTTACTTTATGTGTTTACGCTGGGGAAATTCCCTGAACAATACCATCCTACAGTGTTCGAGAACTATGTAACAGATTGTCGCGTTGATGGGATAAAAGTATCTCTGGCATTGTGGGATACAGCAGGACAAGAAGAATACGAAAGATTAAGACCATTTTCTTATTCAGGGGCAGATGTAATACTGATTGCTTTTTCTGTGGACAATGTTGAATCTCTACATAATGCCAGGACAAAATGGGCCGAAGAAGCGTTCAGGTACTGTCCAGATGCACCTGTGATACTTGTAGGGCTAAAGGAAGATTTGAGGAAATCAAAACAAGAAGGCATAGTTTTCGTAAATAGAGAAGATGCAGAACAAGTAGCGAAGGCCATTGGGGCTAAAAAGTATTTGGAATGCAGTGCGTTGACTGGTGAAGGTGTCGATGATGTTTTTGAGTTGGCCACAAGATCAAGCTTGCTAATGCACAAAGAACCGGACCATTTTTGTTGTTCGATATCTTAGGACTCCAGTTATACATCTCGGAGATGTACTATATATGATTTTTTATTAGAGGCTCTCAATTTCAAGTGACATTCAGAGGGCCCATAATACATTTATCTTGACGTGAATTTCGCTTCGTGGGGGGGATACTAATAAACTAAAGAGGAACATCACCAACAAAATTGTGAACGAACTTATTCTATAGAAAATTAATTTTTCTCTCATTTTAACCTCTCGAATGAATGCAAGATAATAACACCGACGAGGACCATGGTATCGAGAAAGGACTTACGATATGAACAGATATTCTTTTAATAGAAATAAGCATTCACAAATAACTGGTTACTCCTTTTTTATCTCTGGAATGTGCCATTTACCTACACAAATTTTAGTGGTGTTTGCGTGTATGACTTGAATACACATACACTTTTTATGATTGCAATTGCTGGCATTGCTACCTCTATTTTGATTACTATTTTATTCCATGTATAGAATCATATATTTGCAATATTTAAACGAATAGAGTATGAGATCACTTAAATTCCTTTGAGATTTATATAGAAAATACTCTACTTGCTATTAAGGTACTAAATAATACTCGAACTCCGATGAATTGCTATTACCGTCACTAAGTACGTTAGTGTTACACGTAAACTGTAAAATACGAAAATTCTGGGAAAATCGAGTTGTGATTTGTATTGTTGATCATATTTTTGATCTGCCAATGCTATTGTTCAAGAACGACAACAACAAGGAATTGCCGCCATCTTCTTAAAGCATCCCGTGAGTGACGTGTTTAGAGTTTTCTTTTATTGTGTTGTACTCGTTACTGTTTGTGAGTTCAGGCAAGAAGTAGATCCTACGCGCTCAATTAGGAAAGCAAAATTGACGTGGGAAGCTCTTTCAGATTTGGGGTTCGTACGGACAAGAACACGTAATTGCAAGCAAGTATCAAAGTTAAAGGATTGATATCGGGTGTTCAAATGAGTGAACCTAAAACCGCTTCTGAAAGATATCAGAAGATATCTCAGTTAGAACATATTCTTAAGAGACCCGATACATATATTGGATCTGTAGAAATACAAGAACAAGAGCAGTGGATTTATGATGAGGAAACTGATTGTATGATTGACAAGACCGTGAATATTGTTCCAGGTCTATTTAAAATCTTCGATGAAATTCTAGTGAATGCAGCTGATAATAAGGTACGTGATCCCTCAATGAAAAGGATTGATGTTACCATCAACCCTGAGGAAAACTTCATTGAAGTTAGAAACGATGGTAAAGGTATCCCAATTGAAATTCATGAAAAGGAGAAGATCTATATTCCAGAACTAATTTTTGGACACTTGTTGACGTCTTCTAATTATGATGATGATGAAAAAAAGGTCACTGGTGGTAGAAACGGTTACGGTGCCAAATTGTGTAATATATTCTCAACAGAGTTTACTTTGGAGACAGCAGACCCCAAAAATGGCCGTAAGTATGTTCAGACGTGGGAAAACAATATGAATGTGTGTCATCCGCCTAAGATTACCTCTTATAAGAAAGGTCCATCGTATACTAAAGTAGCATTTAAGCCTGACTTGAGCAGATTTGGTATGGAGTCACTAGACAGTGATATATTGGGTGTGATGCGTCGTCGTGTTTATGATATTAACGGTTCTGTACGTGATGTTAATGTTTACCTGAATGGAAAACCATTGAAGATAAGAAATTTCAAGAACTACGTGGAATTGTATTTGAAGTCATTAGAAAAGATGAGGAAAATGGACAATGGTGAATCAGACACTACTCCAAGTAATATTCCAACTATTTTGTATGAACGTGTCAGTGACAGATGGGAAATAGCCTTTGCAGTCTCCGATATTTCTTTCAAGCAGGTTTCATTTGTTAACTCAATTGCTACAACAACGGGTGGTACTCATGTTAATTATATTGCTGATCAAATTGTCAGAAAAGTTTCTGATATCCTTAAGAAGAAGAAGAAAAATATTAAGCCCTATCAAATCAAGAATAACATGTTCATATTTATCAACTGTCTAATTGAAAATCCTGCATTCACATCGCAAACAAAAGAGCAACTGACCACAAGAGTTAAAGATTTTGGATCAAGGTGTGATATTAGTAGCGACTATATCAATAAAATTATGAAAACCGATTTAGCCACAAAGATTTTTGAAATTGCTGATGAGAATGCTAATAATGCACTAAAGAAATCAGATGGTTCCAGGAAGTCAAGAATTACTGATTATCCAAAATTAGAAGATGCTAATAAAGCAGGTACTAAAGATGGTTACAAATGTACACTTATTTTGACAGAGGGTGACTCTGCCTTGTCCTTAGCAGTTGCTGGTTTAGCTGTTGTTGGTAGAGATTACTACGGTTGTTATCCGCTAAGAGGTAAAATGTTAAATGTTAGAGAGGCCACTGCAGATCAGATTCTAAAAAATGCTGAAATTCAGGCCATAAAAAAGATCATGGGTCTTCAACACAGAAAGAAGTATGAAGATACGAAATCACTAAGATATGGGCATTTGATGATTATGACAGATCAAGATCATGACGGTTCACATATCAAGGGTTTAATCATCAACTTTATTGAGACATCTTTTCCTGGTTTGCTAGATATTCCTGGTTTCTTAATTGAGTTCATCACTCCAATTGTCAAAGTGACTATCACCAAGCCAATCAAAAAGGTAATCTCGTTTTTCAATCTTCCAGATTATGAAAAATGGAGAGAAGAAGAGTCTCATAAGTACAGTTGGAAGCAGAAGTACTACAAGGGTTTAGGTACCTCCACAAGTCCAGAAATTATTGAATATTTTTCTAATCTAGATACGCATTTGAAAAAGTTTCATGCTTTACAAGGTGATGATAAGGACCTCATAGACTTGGCATTCTCAAAGAAGAAAGCTGATGATAGAAAAGAATGGCTACGTCAATATGAGCCTGGTACAGTCTTAGACCCAACTCTAAATGAAATTCCAATAAGTGATTTTATTAATAAAGAGTTGATTTTATTCTCTTTGGCGGACAATGTTAGATCTATTCCTAGTGTACTTGATGGTTTTAAACCTGGTCAAAGAAAGGTTTTGTATACTTGTTTCAAAAAGAATCTAACTACAGAAAAGAAGGTTGCTAATTTAGCTCCAGCTGTCAGTGATTACACTGCATATCATCATGGTGAACAGGCCCTTGTTCAAACTATTATTGGTATGGCTCAAAATTTTGTTGGTACTAATAACATATATTTCTTGAAGCCGAATGGTGCCTTTGGTACAAGAGCTACTGGTGGTAAGGATGCTGCTGCTGCAAGATATATCTACACTGAGCTGAATAAAATTGCGAGAAAAGTATTCCATCCTGCTGATGATCCTCTTTTCCGCTATGTTCAAGAAGATGAAAAGACTGTTGAGCCTGAGTGGTATCTTCCAGTCGTACCAATGGTGCTAATTAATGGTGCAGAGGGTATTGGTACTGGTTGGAGTACCAGTATTCCTCCATTTAATCCTCTAGATGTTGTTAACAATATCAGGCATTTATTGAATGATGAAGAAATGGATGATATGCACCCATGGTTTAGAGGTTGGACTGGTACAATGGAAAAAATTGAGTCACAGAGATACAGGATGTATGGTAGAATTGAACAAGTTGGCCCAAATACACTTGAAATTACTGAACTTCCTGCTAGAACTTGGACTTCCACCATTAAGGAGCATCTATTGCTAGGTTTAGGTGGTAGTGAAAAGGTTAAGCCTTGGATCAAAGATATGGAGGAACAGCACGCTGAAACTATCAAGTTTATAATTAAATTGACAGATGAAGAAATGACTAAAACTAGAAAACTTGGATTTTATGAGAGATTTAAACTGATATCGCCAATTAGTCTACAAAATATGGTCGCCTTTGACTACAGAGGTAAGATCAAGAAATATGATCATGTTCATGAAATTTTAAAAGATTTCTATGAGGTTAGATTAGAATATTATCAAAAGAGAAAGGATTATATGACAGGTAGATTACAATGGGAGGCTGAAAAATTGTCTTTCCAAGTTAAATTTATCAAGATGATCATTGATAAATCTCTAATTGTCACAAATAAACCAAAGAAGCAATTGATATCCGAACTTGAGGAATTAGGTTTCCCTAGAATCAATAAAGAAGGAAAACCACACTTCGGTAAGATTGATGAAGAAGTTGAAGCTATAATTAGTGAAGACGAAGATGAGGACTTGGAAGAGAGTGAAGAAGCTACTAGAAAGAAGGATAAGGACGATGAAAGTACTGTTAATGGACCTGAAGAACTCTTTGGTACTTATGAATACCTGTTAGGTTTAAAGATTTGGTCTTTAACAAAAGAACGTTACGAAAAACTTTTGAAGCAGAAGCAAGAAAAAGAAACTGAGCTCGAAAATCTGTTGAAACTTTCTGCCAAGGATCTATGGAATAATGACTTGGATGACTTCTTGACTGCGTATGAGGACTTCCAAAAAATGGACTTGTTCTTGCGTAACAGTGCTGTTCCAAAAACAAAAGGTGGGAAAAGGAAGAGAAAAGGTGGTGATGACGATGACTATGATCCATCGGGTAAGAAGAAACCTGCAAGAAGAATTAAGAAAATTAAGAAGGAAGACGATTTCGATAGAATTTTGATCAAACCACAGGCGAAGATAAAGGCTAAGAGGCCCGTTAAAGTAAAGGTCGAACCACCATCTTCAGCTGCATCAACACCCAGCGTAAAAGAAGAACTTGGGGTTTCAGATGTAACGAGTAACGCTTCTACCCCATCAACTACTATATTTGATCAAAAGGTCAAACAAGAGAATAGTGACGAGAGTGGAATAAGCGCATTTTCTAGTAAGTTCAACAAGATCGCTTCAGCCTTTGATGAAGATGCACCATTAGATCAAATTACGTCAGAGGATACCTCTGTAAAGGAATCAAGTGCTCCTGCAGCAAAGAAAAAAGCTCCAGCCAAGAGAAAAGCCAAAGTAGTCGAATCTTCTGAAGACGAACTCTCTGATGCAAACTTGTCAGAGCAAGACGATGAAGAAGTTGTACCAGTCAGAAGACAAAGGTCCTCTAGACAGACAGCAAAGAAGTCATATGCTGAGCCTATAGAGATTTCCGATGAAGAAGAGTTCATTGACGATGATGAGGATGAAGAAGTTGACTCTGATGAATCTTTCAATGATGAATGATTGCATAACATACATATAGTAAAGTCGGTTGGGGTAAACATCTGCATTTACTGTTACGTATTATTTTTTTTGTATCTTTAATGAGACTTTAAAATACTGAAATGTGGTCTCAAGTGAGTATGTAATATAGTTCTTTTACGTTTTATAGCAACCATCTGTTATTATCATAAAAGTTTGGCCATGATATCGGAGAAAGACAAGTTTTGCTCCTTCTTATTTATGAAGAACTCAATTCAAGGGTTGATTACCAAAATGTAAAATAAGATAGCAACCTTTTTGAAATTTTAATGAAAAGTCTAGTAAACTTAAAGTGTTCATAAACAGAAATCTATTTATAAGTGCAGCAAGGGTTTTAAAAACGATTAATGTCTGATAACAGTGAAGTACAAGGTATACATCCAGTCGAGTTAAGTGTGTATTCGTTGGTTTCATCAGACCTGGATAATCTATACCAAGCAATCAACGAACTGCGAGAGTCCCAAGCACTACTGATCTTAAAGTTGCGGACTGTAAGAGACTCGTTAAGGCTGGAGAACGAGCTCTTGTTTGACTCCAACGAATATAAAGCCCAATTTAAAGAGGTAAACAATCTGCAGAAACGGTTACAAAAGATAACTTTACGCTTGAAAGATCTTGAGAGAAGATCCAGTCAATTAACTACCAGCTCGTGAAGATATGTGTAAGCCTTCTGAAATACGTCAATATTCATGATCTAGCATATAATTTCCCATTTTGTAATTTCGAGTACGTATTTGTATATTCTCACAAGCGCAGAATAGTGTATAAAACAGTAATCCATAGACTAGTAACGGAAGAAAGGATCAATTTCAGTACCAGTTCAGCACCAGTTCAGTACCATTTCAGTACCATAGCGGTAGAGATTATCCATAATTTGAGTAATATTAGTATATAACTAACTATTACAATTTGAAGTGTAGAAGGTACATGTGACTTATTACTCGTATGCATAGATTTTGGGAGTATTTTGCCATTTTTCCGGCGAGAAGCAAAATTCAAAGCAATTCGGAAAAGGAAACTTTGGGATTTCGAAGTAAGAGCCCATTTTAATGGTCATTAAAAAGGGAACAGATATCAGATTGGATTACAGGATTCTACTTCTTGAAGCTCCGATTGGTCTTAGGTAGTGTAACGATCTATCACTGGGCGCTTTCATTGTTTTTGATCTACCTCGAAGCACTAACTCATCGGATATCTATTATTTTTTTGACACCTGTGTCTTTGAAACATCTTTATAAATTTGTTCTCGATTGAGGTATTTGCAGGAATTATTGCATATTCTTTTGGAGATCTTTTGACATTTGGAGCACGATTTAGCAATTGTGAAAGCATTCCTCATCATAAAAGTAAGGAAATTGGTACTGGTAATACTTGAAATACAGAACAAAAATTAATTATGCCAATCAAATCATTAGAGTCTTACTTGTTTGAGAGATCTTTGGTGGGCTCTTATTCCATAGAGAGCTTAGCCAATTGCACTCTAGGTATCGATGTTAACCACTATGTGTCAAGGTTACTTACCAGCAAGAGGGAGCAGTACTTGGATGCAATTGGGGGTTTTCCCACTAGCTTAAAGCTGTACTTGGAAAGTGATTTGAAAGTTTACAATGAGTATAATATCACCCCAATTTTCATTTTCAATGGGTCGTTGACTCATGATCAATTGGAGAATGAAGGTTATTTCTCAGCTGCGTCAAAGGAGTCTGCTAAAGCTGCATCTAATGGTGCGACAACTTCAGGTCCAAATGCTGCGACTAACCCAACAATGCGCTCAAACAAGGAGACTGTCCTGGCTCAGAGACATAGAGCTTGGACTCAGTGGAACAACCTTGTTACCAGCAACCAAGAGTCATACATTGACCAACCAATCCAGCCACAAGAACCATTTAGATATACAACTACAATCGATCCAAAGGCATATCAAGCAGATCTTATTTCTTACTTTATCGAACACGATATAATGTACCAAGTTGCACCATATACTTCATGGATTCAACTTGCATATCTATTTGAGAATGAGTTCATCGATGCTATTTACGGCCCAACAGACTGTCTAATGCTTCCAAAGGTAGACAAGTTTATCTTAGGTATGGAATTCCCAAATAAAGAGTTTAGATTTATTGAAAAGTCAAGAGTCCTAAAGGAGTTTGGCATTACTCATGAGGAGTTAGTTGACATTTCCATGGCTGTTGGAAATGACTTGCAACCAGTCACATTACCTCCATTGCAAATCTATCCTGTTCCACAACTTTTTGATATTGCTTTGGAAATGGTTTTGAATGCAGGGACAAATTTCTACACATATGAATTAACCAATCCTATCAAATCCGAAAAAGATCAATATTTGATTAAATATCAAAAGGGCTACGCAGCCTTGAAGTTTATGCCTGTCTTGAAAGCGAACGGTAGAGTGGAACTTTTGAGTGAGAATGAAAATTCTGATGAAGCCCAAAAAGAAAATTCGGCTACACACACTTCCCCAGGTGAATCCGATAATGAAAAGAAGAAAAGTATCCCCAGTGCTTCATTTGATGATCCTGACGCAATTCCTGCTGATGTTCACGATTTTATTGCTCAAAGATTGCCACATGAGTATTACTTTTACCGTTCCATTGGTTTGGTTACAGGAAAGTTGTTTGATGCGATTACAACTGGAGTTTATCCAGAAGAGCCACCATTGGATGGTGGCTCTTCCAATTCATACAGAAAGCTTGTCGAAAAATCCGTTGATGCCTTTAAGAATCAAGAGGTAAACTTGCTTACTCAACCAATTAACAGATACTACCAGATCAAACAAATTAAACATGTCAAATGGTTTGCCCCAGAGGAAAGCGTTCAATTGACCAATAGAATGACACCTTCAGCTTTTGAAAAAATTAATCGAATAATAGTGAAAACTGATAGTGAAGCTCCATTTTCACTACTATCATTTTTACAATTGTTGTCAACTTCAGACAAATTAGGTGACAAATTTATCTCAAATGAAGTTATTTTCCCTGCATCAGTGAATCATGAAAAGAAACTACACAGCGCTTTTGATTTGCTTGCGACATGTTTTTTGAGAACATTAGTTGTTCTAGGGTTCTTTGATTGTAACATATCGAAGAAGGAATTAACTCCAACAAAATGGGGTGAGGTCTTGATGAAATTACCAGAACTACAGGTATCCAAGGACTACATCGAACCAATTTTCATTTTGATGGTGTTCTTAAAACTAGATGTGCTTGAACTAGGAAAAGATACTGTACCATCTACCACTTCAGCACTATCTGAAGCCACACTAAGATCGTATCCAGATGCTTCACAACATATTTTAATAATAACCAGAATCTTAACACTATTCCAGATTAAACAAAAGCCATCTAACTACCATGGTCCAATAGATAAGAAGACACTTGTTTTCAGAGATCACCTGGCATTTGTTAAAGAGAATCTGAATGAACTGTTTGAAGCAATAACCGTTTCCTCATTAACATCTGGTGAATTTGATAGATTAAACCTAGATAATTTTAACTGGAAAAAGTCTGTTGTGAGAAGTATGCCATTTAAACTAGACACACCAAATACCATAATGGCTATGATGTGGGAGTTCTTTTTGCAAAAATATCTTCACAATGGCAATGCCAAAGCGGACGCGTTGTCATTGGTGGCTACTGATTTCAGTACTTACAAGTCCACTCCAGACCTTGATGAAAAATTCCAAGAATCTTTAGAATTCTTACAACAGGTTAAAGCAGTTGCAAAAGAACTGGCAAATAACAATCTAATAAAAGCCTCTGATGCATCACTACTATCAGCTGCTACAGATTTTGCTATATCTGCTTATTCATCTTCCTAATGAATTTTTTGATATCAATGTGTAATACTTCTCTGACACTTTGAGCTCTAGGATAGAACGATAATGCATGATAAGAAGCACAAATCCTGGACATTCCTTAGATAGAGAGATGAATGGATGCTGTTAATCGGTTGAGCTTGCTTTACGCAGAATTGTACATGCTTGCTGAAGTTCATTCAATGGTATACATTAATGATTCTATATTGTATATAAACACGCCGAATGTTAAAAGTGCTTCTTGTCCTTTAAGAAATAAATTCCAATGATCTTTTTTTGCATCATAAGCTAAGATTTTTTTAATGCCATTTTTTTTTTGTTTATATACTACTAGATACATTACAATATTTAGAGTTATTGATTTTAGTTCCACATAAACCATAAAAACTACGTAGAACCAACTTCTGCCTTCAGTGATCCAAGTTCTTGCCTTTTTTGTTGCAAGTAGGTCTCTAACATCTGTACTTGTTGATCAATGTTATCTAGATCATCTGTGACATATTTTACATTAGCATTACTATCTGGGTTTGGATGGTTCAAATCATTTTCCATGAATGCTAACAAACCCTTAAACTGATTTAACGATTCTTTACTCATTTTAATTGTACCTTGTAATGTTGAGGATGTACTTCCAGTGGTTAAATTCTCAAGGCTGTGCTCCAAACGATCCAATTCGTCGCCCAGTTTTGTCACATCATTCTTTGTGGGTTCCTTTGTGTCTAGTCTCTTTAAGTCGGCTTGTTTAGAGGACAGGTCATATTCAACTCTTTGCTTATTGCACACTTCTGCCAATGCAGGTGGTAATTCTGATGGAATTGATGTTCCAATATCATTGCGTTGTCTTAGGCAATGGATAAAATACATAGCTGGATCCCTATCAATGGATGGTAAATCCCTAGGGTTTATCAACTTCCAAGTCCTTTCCATATCGCTTGCACCAATATTGAAAAACTTTGACTTCAAAGCCAGGCTTAACTCCGCAAAAGTGACAGTACCATCCGCCATTGGTCCACATGTGGATAGTATCTTTTCATAGTATGTCTTATCCTCTGGTGATATATACCAGTCAACATCTGGAACTTCTTGTCTTGGAATCTCAGCATTCTCTTGTTGCTTAGCTTTCTGTCTTTCCTTAATCAACTTAGCTTTGCTTCCCGGAACTAACCATTCAGGGAGTTCATCAGGAACAGAATCAATGTTCTTATTTACCATATCAAAAATTAACCTCATACAGATCACAAATTCCTCAAAATCAAGGTTATCATCGTCATCAATATCGGCAAGAAACCATATCTTGTTCAATATCGAAGAATCCAGCTTCGAATTGTAAAGAATAGGCAACACCTGATCGTGGCTTACTTTGTTCTCAACCGGCTTCAAACCGGAGAAAATCTGCCAATACTTCTTGATCTCAAACTGCTCTAACTTAGGCATCGCCAATTGTACTTCCTTTTCCCTACTAAACTTCACGTCCTTGTCCAAATACTCCAATAGTCTCCTTTTTAATGCAACAAGTTCAGCCCAATAGGCTCTTCTTATCCCATTTTTCTTGTGAAAAAAAAAGTCCTGAAATTGACCATTTCAAGGCGAAAATCCTTTAAATTAAAATTTTAGAGCCCTGGGGTGACCGATGAGCCTGAGTGAAGCTTGGCATTTTCTTCAGTACTGTACTTCGTGTTAATATTCGGCATTGGTCGTGTATCTTATAAACATTAAGGCTGTTTTGGTTGACTTTGTATGGCCCATAAGAGTGACTCTAGGCGATTTTATTTACTCAAACTTTTGTTTTTGAAAAGTATTATTGCAAGTGTTAGTAATGGCAGGTAGTAATGCTGATGATTCGAGATATGAACGGCTGTTTAAGGACTTAGATGTCGATGGTAATGGTCGGATAGATTTACGGGCTTTGAAACGGGCTTTCAAAGAGAAAGACCACCCTTTGAGTAAAAGTGATGATGCCTTACATCTTCTCTTCAATGCCATGGACTCAAATCATGATTCCGTTATAGACATCGAAGATTTCAAAAAGTATGCTAGGAAAGCTGAAGAACAGATAGAACTCGGGTTTCAACGAATAGATGCAGACAACGATGGGAAAATTAAAACTAGTGAGCTAACTGAGTATCTACACTCATTGTCAACTTCAGCTGACAATGGTGTACGACCAGAGGATAAGCAAGTTATGAAGCCAAGATTTAATAGTTTCATAAAATGGGCTTTCTTGAGAAGAAAAGCAAAGTCTAGCTCTGACCCTGAATATATAACCTACGACCAGTGGAGAGATTTTCTGCTAATGATGCCTCGAGAACAAGGCTCGAGACTACATACTGCTTACTCGTATTTTTATTTATTCAATGAGGATGTGGATCTGTCTTCTGAAGGTGATATGACTTTGATTAACGACTTTATAAAAGGGTTTGGTTTCTTCATCGCAGGTGGTATTTCTGGTGTTATTTCTCGTACTTGTACTGCACCGTTTGATAGATTGAAGGTGTTTTTAATTGCTAGAACAGATTTATCATCTACTTTGTTAAACTCCACAGAGGACGTGCTGGCTAAAAATCCACATGCCAAACCAAACAAACTTAGATCTCCATTAGTTAAAGCCATAATAAGTCTTTATAGACAAGGTGGTATAAAGTCTTTCTATGTGGGGAATGGTTTAAACGCTTTGAAAGTGTTTCCTGAAAGTTCAATTAAATTCGGGTCATTTGAAATTACAAAGAAATTAATGACAAAAGTAGAAAATTGTAAAGACACTAAAGATCTGTCCAAATTATCAACTTTCATTGCAGGTGGGTTAGCGGGTGTTTGTGCACAATTTTCTGTTTACCCAATTGATACACTGAAATTTAGAATGCAATGTGCCCCATTGAATGCAGAATTGAAAGGTAGAAAACTAATGATTCAAACAGCGAAAGAAATGTACACCGAAGGTGGTCTAAAGTTATTCTACAGAGGTGTTACTGTTGGTGTACTTGGTATCTTTCCGTATGCAGCATTAGATCTTGGAACTTTCAGTATGTTGAAAAAATGGTACATTTCATCAAAGGCAAAAAAATTAAATAAGAAAGAAGAAGATGTGGAACTCAGCAACTTAGTCGTTCTACCAATGGGTGCCTTTAGTGGTACCTTTGGTGCCACTGTAGTCTATCCAATCAATTTACTGAGAACAAGACTGCAAGCACAAGGTACCTTTGCTCATCCTTATAGATATGATGGCTTCAGGGACGTCCTGCTAAAAACTATCCAAAGAGAAGGTTACCCAGGTCTCTTTAAAGGTTTGGTACCAACTTTAGCTAAAGTGTGTCCTGCTGTCTCTATCAGCTATTTATGTTATGAAAACTTGAAAAAGTTAATGAAATTGCAGTCATAGCCAAGAATTTTAGCTTAATGATGCTACGAAAAGGAGTTTAGTTCATGCCATACTCTTCCATATTTGAAATAGGAAAAAATACATTTTTTTGGTCACATCAACTAGCCAACGAAACTTAAACAGCAAAAGAAAGTTAAGGATGTAATCATTAGAACAACAATTTGAAACATATTCCTGCATGCAACTATTTTTCTGTTTGAATCTACAATTGCTCCCCTTCTTGTAATTAAGAGTAGAAAGATTCGAGATCCGTTATTAGTAAAAACTGAAATCACTGATCAATGGTCTGCGAAGAAAAGATTTCATATTGGTACATAGTATTTTTATAAATTAGATGTTAATATTCTTTTCGAACTCCAAGTCACTTATATAGCATGCATTTACCTGTTGAAAAAAAAAGGTTACTGCTGATGCGAGCTTTCGCGATGAGCTTCATTTTGAAGAATAGTAGTACAAAATTTAGAAGATGGATGATCCAGCTAATCTTCTGATTAAAACCAACCGCATTTTGATCAATCACACAGTTGAAGTCTTTTGCTTTCCCTAATTTGCAGACTATCATGCCAATTAGTCAAATATCAGAGCAAGACGTCCATAGAATCACATCAGGCCAAGTCATCATTGATTTGGCGTCCGCTGTAAAAGAGCTGGTAGAGAATAGTTTGGACGCTCAAGCAACCCAGATAGACATAACGTTCAGAAAGTACGGTATAGATGGACTAGAAGTGTCTGATAATGGTACAGGAATTTCGAAGGACGACTATGAGAGCCTCGCCCTAAAACATCACACTTCAAAGATTAAAAATTTTGACGATGTATTAACAAATATCAATACCCTAGGATTCCGTGGAGAAGCTTTATCATCATTATGTGGCATTGCTCGAATGGCAGTCATTACTACTACACAGCCTCCGCGTGCTGATAGACTTGAATACGATATGGCAGGCCATCTTTCAAGTAAATCCACCACAACAAGAAATAAAGGTACCACCGTAATAATAAGTGACTTATTCCACAATCTTCCAGTTAGACAAAAGGATTTTGAAAGAACAGCTAAGAGGCATTTCACTAAATGTATTACTTTATTACAGAGTTATGCAATTATAAATGAGTGCGTAAGAATTACAGTAACTAATATTACCTCCACTGGCAAGAAAAACAACATACTTTCAACAGCGGCAAACCAAAATTTAAACAAAAGAATTATTAGCATATTTGGTTCTACTAGTTTAAGGGGCCTTTCACCGATATCACTAACTTTGGATATGAATCCTTTTAAAAAGAATATTAAGAGTCGATACGTAGACGACCCCGATTTTGACAATATGGACTATAAAGTAAAAGTCACTGGATTATTTTCGCAAAATTCTTTTGGTTGTGGCAGAACTTCTAAGGATCGTCAATTTATTTTCATGAATAAACGCCCGATTGATTATCCAGCTGTGGTTAAATGCTGCAATGAAGTCTACAGAACATATAATAATGTTCAATATCCCATGTTCATATTAAATTTTGAACTTTCACCTGATTTAATCGACGTGAATATAACACCAGATAAGAGAACAGTAGTGTTGCATAATGAGCAAAGTGTTATCGATGTTTTATATGAAAATTTAAGCGACTATTTTGATACACAAGATATGGCACTACCCAAAGAAGAACCACAGGATCATATTTCAAAAAGGCGAAGGTTATTAGACCATCCATCGGATTCTGCTGATGATGGATCCTCTTCACAGTTAGAAATCAGTTCAACAAATGAAAGCTCTTTTGTAACCCCCATTGAGATGGACATAACTGCGCTAGTAGAGACTAACAGCTTTGAATATGACGGAAAGGAGTCTTTACCGGCATCAGAACCGGACTTTCGTAACGATATAGAGGATGATAATATGCAATGCAATAGCAGTCCTTCAAAAGAGCCCCACTCTCCAGATGATAGTTACAATGAAATTCATAAAGAACAAGAGTTATCTGAGGTATATGCCCCACAAAGAAATCTCAGAAGACCCAAGGTAGTGAACATGGAAGAGTTTGCTAACCCTATTCATGAACAAGAAAGTTATATAGCTAGGAATGGGTCGCCTAAAAAGTCACAAGAATCACTTATACTACAAATCGACGACAAAGTGTACAAGCAAACTGTAACAGTGAATAACAATAGCGATATTGTATCAATAGAGAATATAACTCCAAGCAAAGGATACGATTCCCAACATAGTACTGCAAGAGAGAATGATAGTAAGACTGAAAGCCAAGAGACAGATTCATGCGAAAGTTGCAAAGACGATTCTAACATACCTGGATTGAGATCGAACGATGAATTGCTCGAATATGATGATGACAAAGATGAGGATTTAGCGTCATTCCATCCCACGGACTACAACATTAGATCACCTATTAAGTCAGTAACCAGTAGAACTTCGAAGCGTGATACATTAAGATCAATGACTGAAAATGTTCTAATAAAGAACAATATACAACTGCTATCACAGCACCTGGTCGTTCACAATATTGATGACATTGTAAATATATCTAATCTGAAAGAAATAATCACCAACAACACTTACCTGAATGAGAGACAAGGTACAAGTAAAATAATAAGAAATTCTGCACTGAATGATTTAGACAAAGGTGCACAATATTTGTCATTATCTGTCAAAAAGAGTGATTTCAAAGACATGAAAGTTGTGGGCCAGTTTAATTTGGGGTTTATTCTAGTCACTAGGAACATGGGTAGCAACTATGATCTATTTATTGTAGATCAACATGCTAGCGATGAGAAGTTTAATTTTGAGAACTTGCAACAAACAACAAGGTTCAAATCACAAAAATTAATTTCACCAGAAACTATTGAATTAAGTGTCATTGATGAACTAATAGTAATGGATAATCTAAGTGTATTCGAGAGAAATGGGTTTAAGATTGAAATAGATGAAGATGCAATGGCAGGACACAAGGTCAAGCTGATTAGCATTCCAGTCTCAAAACGAACAATATTCGGAGTTGCAGATTTCCAAGAACTGGTATACTTGATTAAAGAGGATGGAGGTACAAACAAGAGTAACATAAAGTGTAGTAAAATACGAGCAATGTTTGCAATGAGAGCTTGCAGAAGTAGTATCATGGTTGGAAAACCGCTAAATATGAGAACCATGACGAGGGTGGTACAAAACCTGAGTACCCTGGATAAGCCTTGGAATTGTCCTCATGGCCGCCCAACTATGAGGCATCTAATGGAGTTGCAAAATTGGAAGTCGTTCTCGGAAGACTATAAATTATAAAATTTAGCAATTTGTTTCCTGTTTACAGTGCAGACTTTATTATGAATATGATAGTGTTTAGATTTGTCATCTGAAGGATATATATTGACTATTGTTGTAAATTTGAAATGACAATTAAAAATTTCAAATTATCTATGTACATGAATAGTTTAGGGACTCCCAAAAAACTTCGACTATTGTAGTATGAAAATATTGCAAACTACCCCAGCTAGATAATACCTTTACTGGGCAGTATGGAATGCCCTTACACCTATTCGATTTATCTTTCTAGCCGTCTTTGCGTTATTTCTAGTACGTTGACCTCTAACAGGTAATCCTAACGCATGCCTCATACCTTCATATGAGCCGATCTTCTTCTTCAAAGCAATGTTTTCCCTAACTATAGCTCTAGCGTCACCCTCAATTGTCATATTAGATAGTTCACTAGTTATATTTAATATCTGTGGTTCAGATAACTGATGCATTCTCATCCAAGGATAAAATCCAAGCTTAGAGCATAGTCTCTCAGCTGTTGACTTACCAACACCATAGAATTTAGATGCCAACGCAATTCTTATCACCTCTTTACCTTTGAAGGCCTTACCCAAAATATGGACCACCATTTTCTTTTGGTACAGTAAAGTTGAGTAGTTATCAGCTCACCTTGTTTAAAGTAGCTCCAAAGATATTTATTAGAAAAGTTTCAACAGGCTGATCTACTTATTGCAAATATATTGTTGCTTATGATTGATGAATATTGATTCAATGCTTATAATGCTTGAAAGCTTGTTCCAGTTGGCCAAATTCCGGATGTACTCAAGTGTATTAGTACAAAATGATAATATTACGAGTGTTATCGCTATGCTATTAATTACATTTATTGTATTGGTTTCAAGAATTTTTGTAAGTCATTGAAATGCCGAATAGATATCAATATCCATCATTATATTTTTTCATCTGTACAGTACTTCAATTTCATAATTTTTATATGGTGCTGATATTTTTTGATTATGTCATACATTTTAATGTAAAAGAAAGCGTTTTCTCGATACAATGTTAACTATGATATATCTATTATACAGCAAAATAGTTAGAACTTATAGAATAGAATGAGGTTCCGATAAGATTAAATGCAATTTGTGATGAAAAAAGACGGAAAGCAAAAAGAAATTCGGATGCAAATAAAACTTTAACGAATTAATGGGAAGAAAAAGAATCAAATAAAAATTAAGAATACAACAAAATGCCATAGGTTATGAATGAATAAATTTGTCTCGCTCTGAATTAAGAAAAAAACAACCAGTGAGACATATTTTATGGATTATAACTTTCATGTAACATTCTTCCTAGTTGTTCAACATCTAATCTCTGGATAAATAAATTCCTCAGTAATCCGACCATGGTGATAAAACTTGCTATCCCAACAGGAACAACACAGAATACTGTAATGTTGTAGAGATCAATGTATCTTTTAGTTGTAAAATCGATACTTTTCACAGTGTTTCTTTTTTGTGACCGCCTTTGCGATGTTGCAGATGTTGGTGTCGATGATCGCGACTGTTGACTTCCAATCGTGTTTAGTCTTCTCTGATTTATTTGTGATGGGCTATCCTCATTAGAGATAACCTCATATTCGCTAGTATTATCTGGTGTAGCCTCTATAGTTGTAGAATAACTGAATTGTCCATTAATACCTTCTATTTCATCGTCAACATCAATGTCATTGATGTCTAATTTTTTATTTCTCACATAATTAAGATCAGAGGTCAAATAGCTTTGCCAGATATAGACAGCCGTTAGAATACAACTAATTGTAATCCAAGTGTGTAAAAAATAGTTCTTTTCGGGGGATAAAGATGCTAGTAACATCAGTTCAAATGTTATTATTATCATAGACATAGAAAACATTCTCAAAATTGCTGCCAGAGTAGAGTACTTTACAATCCATCGTACCATTAAAGAATCAAGGATAGCATAAGTCAAGTACAAGGAAACCAAACACCATAGTGCACAGAATAAGTGTTCAGAAGCACGAGCCTTGGTTAGTGCGGTAAACAGCACAGATTCCCAATTCTCTGCACTTGTGTTGTTAACATTATGCTGTGTAACATTCTCCATAGTTCTTAAATTACTAAACTGTACTGAATCACTTATATTAGCAACCATATACGTCTGCCAAAACGCTATTAAACTTTCTCGAAGAGATTGCGGCTCATAAAGCTTTATCGTTGTTTGTATGGATATCTGCCAAGCTTTCTTCAACGACATAAATGTATAATAGACTGGAGGAAGCATAGAGACATCTCTACAGAGTGCCATCAGCAGGTGCTGCTTTGCGCTTAGATGGTTTAGAGACATCTTCTTTATAGAACGGTAAGCATCTCGGAGTGACTCCTTCGTCATTTGGCCTGTGCCAGCTTCAGTGGCCATGGTATAAATATTCTAGTTCTTAACAGTTGTATTCAGAAGCGGCTATAAATAATCTCAAGCTTAATTTCTTGTTTCTAAATAGTTGCTCATCTAATTCAATCTTTTATTTTTGTGAATTGGCAGAACTGCTCTTTTGTCTTCTGCGACTCTCCTTTGTTATTTTTCTTTTTTGCGAAGATTTCACAGGCGTCCCCGATGCAATGCGATGCGATGAGATGCGATGAGGGTATATGGAGTTTATATAAACATTGAAGCAGTAGTACAATTCCATTTCGAACAGCGTTGTCTCCCAGATATCAAACATGTTTGTGTAACTTAGATCTAATGATGAGGTACAAAATGTTGTGGGGAATAAATTGTTCCTGTCGGTGTGTGGCTCAAATGTAGATTCATCGATCGAACACCAAATTTCGGTTCATGCATTGATTTGACGTAGGTATCGTTTCATATCCGCATATTTTATGTTTATATACGTGCTCAGAAATGTATGATATTGCGCAGTCAAAAACAAAAGACTATATCTAGCAATTTCACACAAATAACAAGAATATACAAGTAGGTAAAAAAAATGCTTTTCATATAATACTTTATATTTGACTATAACTTTTTGTGTTTAACTAATATTGAACAAGGGAGAAAGAAAGGAGAATTGATAAGATAAATTTGGCAACGTATTGATTACAAGTTTTCTAGAGAAGCGGCAATCTCGTCCAATTCCTTCTTTGCTTCTTCGTACTTGGCGGTCAATTCTTCGTTCTTCTTCTCGGCCTCGTCTCTTTCTTCTTCCAAGGCGGTGACCCTTCTCTCCAATTGATCGACCTTTAGGTCAGATTCTCTCAACTTCTCCGTAGTTTCCTTCAACTTGGCGTCACTCTCTTCCAGCTCCTCCTCCAATTGCTGGTTCTTCTTGGTGAAGTTCTCGTTGTTGGACCTTAGAGTAGTGGACTCCTCAGAGGTTTGCTTCAATTCAGACAACTCAGATTCCAGCTTCTCGACTTCTTCTTCCAAAGTCTGGTTCTTTACAGTCAGAGCCTTCACCTGGTTCTCCAGATCAGTCTTCTCCTGTTCCAAGCCACGGGACTGATCAGCACCACTCTCCAACTTCTCAACTTCCTCCTCAAGAGACTGGTTCTTGACAGTCAAAGCCTTGGCCTGGTTCTCCAGATCAGTCTTCTCCTGCTCCAATTCTTTGTTCTTCTCCTTCAACTCCTCGTACTTCTCTTGCCACGACTCGGCTTCCAACTTCAAGTTGTTCAACTTCTCTCTAACTTTATCCATTGTTTTCCCTCTTTTTTTTATATCTCCTAGACACAAGCTCTGGACTGTCAATGATACTGTACTAACCAGAAAGTCGCAAACCTCCCCTTCCATCCAGGAAACAGCTTATATATACAAATCCCAATGAAAAGTGTTGAAGCCACGAAAACTTGGGCGAAAGTCGAGAGACGAGACAAGCTGACAGGGAAGGGGGAGCTGTCCGGGTAAAGAGCCCAGAAACGGCCATATTAAGCATCGATGCTGATGCAGTGTTCATCGGGAGAACACCGCAAGTTTTTACAGCACTGGCCATTTAGACAATTGTCATAAATAGTAATGTATCTGTATTTGATGGCCGCTGTCCCAAGGGCCACCGATAAATATGCTAAGGCGGCCCTTCCAAAACACCCATGAAAGTCGATGGTCACGCGGTACGAAGGACTATAAAATGGCGGTTCACATGCTTAGAGGTGTGGTGTATGGATGTTACCTGCCTTTTACTCGGACACAAGTTTACATACACAAGTCTAAAACCATGTCGCTGTGGTGTGTGGGTCTTATCTTAATTACCGTGAGGAATGAAAAATTTGGCAAAAAAAAAATGAGAAAAGTTGAATTTGCCATCTCATCGCAAGCTCATCGCATACAGATGTAACACAATATTTCTGCAATGTGGCTAGAGTCGTAAATATTGGTGGTCGCTAGTATACAAAAGCTGTAAGACACAGATCAGGTAATTTAGACCAAAAACAAAAAACCATGCCGCCAAAGACTGAGCCTAAGAAATGGAAGCCACCAAAGGGTCCCAAGCCCATCCAGAGAAAGAACAAGAACCCCATTGGGCTGGGTAGGGCTATCATGCACCAGCGGTCCAAGGAGAACACTATTGAGTATCTACCTGATGGTGAGATGCGGTTCACCACTGACAAGCACGAGGCCAACTGGGTGAAGCTACGGTCTGTGACGCAGGAGAGTGCGCTGGATGAGTTTTTGAACACCGCTGCGTTGGCTGACAAGGATTTCACTGCTGACAGACACTCGAACGTCAAGATCATCAGGATCGACAACGGTGATGGCTCCGCTACATCTCAGGGCTTTTCCTTGACCAACGAACAGAAATCTACCATCGACGCTAAACAGCGTGCTTTGGCCAATGACTTGATTGTGCCAAGGAGGCCGTACTGGGACGAGTCCATGACGAAATATCAGTTGGAGAGACAAGAGAACGACGCCTTCTTGGAATGGAGACGTAAATTGGCTCACTTACAAGAGAATAACGAGGATTTACTGTTGACTCCTTTTGAAAGAAACATAGAAGTCTGGAAACAACTGTGGAGAGTGGTCGAAAGAAGTGATTTAGTTGTTCAAATCGTGGACGCCAGAGACCCACTGCTTTTCAGATCTGTCGATTTAGAGAGATACGTTACAGAAGTGGATGACCGTAAACAGAATCTATTGCTTATCAACAAGGCAGATTTACTGACTAGAAACCAAAGAATAACGTGGGCTAAATACTTTGCTAAGAAGAATATCTCATATGCTTTTTACTCCGCATTAAGAGCCAATCAGTTACTGGAAAAACAAAAAGAACTAGGTGATGATTACAGCGAAGAACACATAGAGGAAGAATCGGATGACAGTGAAGAGACGCTTGAAGAAAGTGTCAGAGAAGGTATTAAGATCTTAACCATTGATCAATTAGAGGAATTATTCTTATCTAGAGCACCATCTGAGCCACTTACTGAACCTTTGCCTGGTCAAGAATCTCTGTTACAAATTGGTTTAGTTGGTTACCCTAATGTAGGTAAATCCTCTACTATTAACTCTCTAGTTGGTGCAAAGAAAGTCTCTGTTTCCTCCACTCCAGGTAAAACCAAGCATTTCCAAACCATTAAACTGTCAGATCATGTTATGCTTTGTGATTGTCCCGGTTTAGTGTTCCCAAACTTCGCTTACAACAAGGGTGAGTTGGTTTGTAACGGTGTGTTACCAATCGATCAACTTCGTGACTATGTTGGTCCATGTGCTTTAGTTGCTGAACGTATTCCTAAGTACTACTTGGAAGCAGTATACGGTATCCATATTCAAACAAGATCAAGGGAGGAAAATGGTGATATAGAACCAGAGAACCCAACGGCGCAAGAGTTACTAGTCGCATATGCGCGTGCTCGTGGTTACATGACCCAAGGTTTTGGTTCTGCAGATGAATCAAGAGCAAGTCGTTACATTCTAAAGGACTATGTCAATGGTAAGTTACTATATGTCAATCCACCACCACATCTAGAAGATGATACACCATACACTAGAGAAGAATGTAAAGAGTTCAACAAGGAATTATACGTATTTGATAAACTACCGGAAACTCGTCAAGAACAACTAAGGGAAGCAGCAAAAGCTAAAGGTATTGAAGTGCTTGATCTAGCTAGAGACCTTTCCAAACTGACGTTCTCTGCACATACAGCTGCCGAGGCAAACAAGAAAGCGTCGTCGGTAACACACGGTGGTAAGCAAGCCGCGCTATACAATGCCGCAGACGATTTGGATAGAGAATTTTTTAACATGAACAAAGTCGAAGGGAAACTCACGACTCCATTCCATAAGCAGCAATCTCAATCTGGTTCAAAGAAACACAACAAGAAGAACAAAAAGGGTAAAGTCCGTAACTTAAACTTTGAATAAACCGTATATATTTTTCATACACTATTCCTAATTTTGCCATAACATAATCTTGCATAAGTATACCGTGAAAAGAAGCATACAAATATATAAGAAACAACAAATTTTATAACCTTTATCAGGTGCCATACTACTATATGAAACCCTACTCTTGTCCGTATGTCCTCTTGCAATTAAAATCGCACTGAACGTTTCTGTAAGCTTGAGGAAATCTGGAAAATTTTCGTTATGAAAAATTATATAAAAAGCAGAATTAATTGCAGTTTATTCTACAATCACTTGCTCCTTTGTGTATTTGGTGATTTCGTTCTCAATATTGAAATAAGTATGGGCTCTTATACACATTTCGAGGTGCTCAACCCGATGCTTTCTGTTACTCCTTCTGTTCAGGTGATTTATTTCCAGAAGTTTCATTTTCTTTTAGTATTTTTATTTCTTTTCGAAGTGATGAGAATGCTTGGAACTGCTAGTGTTCTACTAGTGGAGAGACTTTTGGAGAACTTGCCTATGGATTTGATGGATGGCGGAGCATTGAACCCCCACGCTCCCTATATGAAATAAGCTCAAGATGCCCAGAATTATTTCGTGCCCTTTTTCGCTAACAATGACTGATATCTTCTTCCACAGTTCATAAGTTTGATAGTAGATGGGCATACATATTTATATGAGAAGTATTTATATAAAGGTGTCTTATGCGCTATATATTGACATTGGGGATTGTAGCTTGTTCTTCTCGATGTTGCATAGTCGTGAGCTTTTTGGCTAACGTTAAACGTAATTCCTGTAAGTAAATCGGGTTATAAAAGGTCATTTTTATATTAAGAGACGTAAAAGAACAGCAAACAGTAAATATACAAATTAGACTACAGCAAAATATTTTAACTTTGTCAATCAAGAACAATTGGGATAGTTAATATGTCATCGGCATTGATTGATTTTTTGGTTACTTCAAAGGAAGCTTGCAATAACAAGTGCAGAAGAGAAGCTGCTATCAGAGATGGAACAGTGGAGCAATATGAACAACAGTACTCAAAGACATCATTTGAATATGATTCAAAATGTTACAGCCTCTTAAAAGATATGGAAAAAGAGTATAATAAGTATGAATCATCAATAAAACATAGAAGGTACAGTGAGGACTTTGATGGCACGCATGGCGATGAAGATGATTCAAAAGAGCTTAAAATTAATACAGAGGATGAATCGGTTGCTGAACTAAGAAAACGATTACTAGGCAGACTGAGTGACAAGGCTGAACAGGATGCTGGACAATCTGTTGAAACTCAGATTCAAAACCATGAGGACATGCAACAGAATTTGTATGAGGATATGAGCAAACTTGTAGGCAGCTTGAAGCAAGGTGCAGTAGCATTTCAAAACGCCTTGGAAGAGGATCAAAAAGTTCTTGGTGCAGCTGAAATAGGTATTCAAGTGGCGTCACGAGGCATTGTTGACATAAGTGGGAAGCTTAAAACCTATGACAAAGCCAAACTTGGATATTTGTTTTATATTTTGACTTTCCTATTTATGTTCATTGGTTTATGCGTTACATTTATCATCATTAAAATATTCCCAGCTATGTAAGGGAGGTTTTACTATTATTTTAAGTAGATAAATTTATAATCAAGTGAAGTTTCATTACTACGCTTTTCAAATGCCCCGTAAGCCACCAAAGCGTGCCAGATTGGAGATTATTTCATACTACATTATAAAGCCTTCATAATTAAAAAAAAATACTACATTATTCAATACAACATATATAATCATCAATATAGTGGAATACTTCTCTAAATTCATGATAGATAATGATGTTTGATAGATAAATCGAGCTGACATTCGCCTTGTCATTATTTTTCATTTTTTTATAATTGTAGCTCAGCTCATCGCATTCAGTTCGGATCATTTTTTTTCGTTCGCCGTTGCGATTAGCACTAATAGTGTATTAGAATTAACAATAGTACTTTCATTAACAAAATGCTTGGACACTTGAATAGACTAAACTCTATTAACCTATACTAAGTATCTGTTTGGACTAGTTTGAATATATATTAGAAGTTAAACCACTCAGGATCAAAGATGGTTAAGAGAAGTGCTAGCGACGAAGCACCAACTGCTAAGCGTGTTTCTACTAAGAAAGTTTTGAATCAGCTAGATGACTACACGCACAGATATATTAGTGTCCGTCCACTAGATGTGTTTGTATGGGGTACTGGTTCCATGTGTGAACTGGGGCTGGGTCCATTGGCCAAGAACAAGGAGGTTAAAAGGCCAAGGTTAAACCCATTTTTGCCACAAGACAAAGTCGGCATTGTTTCCATTGCTGTTGGTGGTATGCACACATTAGCTTTGGATAAAGATAACAACATTTGGTCTTGGGGTTGTAATGATTATGGTGCCCTAGGAAGAGATACCAGCGGAGCTAAAGAAAAATTGAAGGATGCTAATGATTCCAGCGATGATGAAGATGGTGACCTAAATGAACTGGAAAGTACTCCCACCAAACTACCATTCAAATTTGAAGGTACCAGCGAAAAAGACGCTAAGATAGTCCAGTTGGTTGCAACTGACAACTTAAGTTCTGTACTTTTAAGCGATGGTACCATTTACGCTTGGGGTACTTTCCGTTGTAACGAAGGTATACTTGGTTTTTACCAGGATAAAATCGAAGTTCAAAGAGAACCATGGGTTGTACCAAAATTCGCGAAGGGTAAAATTGTTCAAATGGCCGGAGGTAAGGACCACATATTATTTTTGGATGAGGCAGGTATTGTCTACGCCTGGGGTAATGGTCAACAATACCAACTAGGTAGAAAAATATTGGATAGATTCAGATTGAAGACTCTTTATCCTTTACCATTTGGTCTAAAGAAAGTGAAATACATTGCAAGTGGTGAAAATCACTGTTTTGCTCTAACAGAAACTGGTAAAGTTGTGAGTTGGGGTCTAAATCAGTTCGGTCAATGTGGTATCGGTGAAAGTATTGAAGATGGTGGTATTGTTGCTGTTCCATCGCAAGTGATGAATTTACCATTGGATAATGATAGCATTAGAACAATAAGTGCTGGAGAACATCACAGTTTATTTTTGATGGAATCTGGAGCACTATATACTTGTGGAAGAATTGACATGAATGAAATTGGTTTGCTAAAGAAAGAATTACCTACATATGCTTATAAGGATGAGCATGAGCGAGTTAGAGCAGTTCCGCTACCTACGAAGGTTGTAAAAACTCTGGAAGAATTGGATCCAGAAGATGACGAAGACGATAGAGAATATAAAGAAATGAAATTCAAGAATATCGCTGCTGGCTCACATCACAGTATTGCTATTAGCCAAGATGGTAAACTATATACTTGGGGTTTCGGGGAAACATATGCAGTCGGTCAAGGTCCTGCTGGCGATGACATCGAAGTTCCGGTTAAAATTACAAACACAGCAACCAAAGAAGTCGATATGGTATTGGCTGGTTCAGGTGGACAGTTCTCTGTTTCTGCCGGGTACAAGCAATAGACTTTAAAGTAGCAGCTTCTTTTCTATATATTAGTCAAGAATAAATTTTCTCTCTTTATCTAGACCTACAAATATTGATTCATTATCTACCGCGTTTAAAACAACCATTAATGTGATGATTATAATGCTAATCCAAATCAAACATTAAACCGAAATCTTCATCAGAATATCAATTAACTATACGTTTTGTGATTATAGGGGTTTTTTATGCTTCGCCAAAACCTGAATCGCTTTATTTGCTTGACATGTGAAAGTGGAGTTACATTGCCGACTAGCAGCATGTACGCAAATGATCAGCATTCATTTGGACTTCTACTGTTTATGCAAGAACACTTATTTTTCATTATTTGTAGCTAAAATATATACATTTCAATTTATAATATATTATACGTCTCACTCTAGAACTCAAGCCAAAGCAATTGTTGAGTATCTAATACGGTGCTTGAAGCAGTCTAAAATCTCAACATCAAACAAATCGATGTATGTTTTGCAGTTAAAATGTCCTTATGTCAAGTTTTTATGGCCTCGAAAACAACCTTTTCTCGTTGCTATATTGTGATTTACCATTTTCTTGGGGTTACATAACTTCTAACCGGACTCCTTCCTTTTTTGTGTTTCCATGAAAATATGTAAATCTCCTAAATCAAATGGATGCCAGCGAAACACAAGGTAAGATAATGAAAGTCTAGATAAGAGCATTTGCATGTGAATATTCTGCTCAATGAAGTTTTGTTCACATGCTGTCCAGAATATAATTTTTTATTTTGAGTCTATTCTCTGTCAAGAGCACTTTCTCAATGGTTATGGTGTTGTTTATCGGTGTTTACTTATTTCTGGCTGTGTACTACAGAATTACAGCGCTAATGTGCTTAAATTTTGTAAAATTTTGATAATAACTCAAACTCTTTTTCTTTCAAAAAATGTATACATCTTATGTTGTCTTTACATCAGTTATTATTAATTACTGTAAAGCATAGTGCCTAGTAACTTCATGTAACTGTTCGATATTGGATGCGGGGTAAAGGGAAGTCAATGTACTACAATGGGAGTAATGAATATTTGATAGTGGTCAAAGACATTTACTATAAAACTCCGGTACTTTGTCTAACTGCATACTTCAAATACCAATTCAAATGTGCTGTTCTCTTAATAACTATGAGACTTACACGATATGCAAGAAAGATGAACATACAGAAGGCTCTCATCAGAATGATATCAAAAGATTCACCCTCTTGACATAAGAGAAAAAAAAAATGTTATAATAGATTTATAGTGGATACCAGATTTCTTTTTGATCATCTATACTTTGAGATAGAGTTACTAGTTACACGTGGGGAATAGAGTACTTCATTCACCCAATTGCAAACACAGCAAACACCTCCATGCAGATAAATAATGCTCGATAAATAATTACAAAAATAAAACAATGCTGAGAAGCATCCATAGGTTGATTAACTATAACAAAATAGGACCCTTTGTCTGAAAAAAAGTAATTGTAATAAAAAGTCCAACCGGAATGGGCTACAAACTATAGAAACCAGTTCAATGTCTGTTGACTATAATTGGCCATGATACTGCTATAAGGTTTGGGGAGTACATTTTTTATTTTGCATTTGCAAAATATTTTATTTCCTGTTTACTAACGATAAATCAAGTTTGAATTCATCTAGAAAATCATTTTATGAAAAACATAAGTAGCAAATAATCTATATTGGTATTGGTATATGTCGACATCTATGTATTGTCCTGTGCTGTGTTGTAACTAAGTATACTTAAAAGTGGGCAGGTTCTCGTTCAAGTCCCTTGTCCTACTGCTCATGCTAAACCCAAGTGTTTGGCGTGGAAAGCTGCGTGTTCTGGGACAAATGTACTGATGAAGTAGTAAGAGTGGTCGAAACCATCCACTAAGTTTATATCAATCTTGTTTTCCCATGTAGTCCCTGTCGCAGCTTCCTTTAGTAAGTGTGGTTGTAACTGTTCTTTCAAGAATGGGTCGTTAGTACCTACGTGGATCAGAATAGAGCTGTTGTTTGTGTTCTTTACTTGCTTCACCAGGTTGCATGGATCATAATGTTCACCTTCCTTGGGGTCATTGAAGTAGCCCTTGAAAGCTTTCTGGCCCCATGGTACCACAGATGGGTTTACAATGGGTGCAAACGCTGAGCAGGATTTGTACTTATTGTCTGAGTAATGCAGCAAGTAGCCCGATAACGCACCAAATCCACCCATTGAATGGCCTGTGATAGATACGTTATCCAGGAAATCGATTTTGCTTTGGCCTTGTTCTTCAAAGAACTTTGCCAATTCGGAAGGCAGTTCCTTGTGGACGTAGTCGAACATGTGGTAATGCTTTTGGAATGGCTCCTTCGTAGCATTGATATAGAACCCAGCACCTTTTCCAAAGTCCCAACTGCCTTCGGGATCACCGGCAACATCGTCACCTCTTGGAGAAGTGTCTGGGTATACCATGGCGAACCCGTACTTATCAGCTTGGGCTTGCCAAAAGGCCTTCTCACTGGCATTTTGTGGAGTGCATGTCAACCCTGACAAGTAGTAGATGGTTGGAATCTTCTTCCCCTGGCTGTTGGTATTGTACTGCTTTGGTAGATAAACATTGACATCCATCTCACAGTGCAATACTTCGGATGCATGCTTCAATTGTAGCAGCTTGCCTCCACACACAGCAATACTTTTCACTTGCTTCATCTAGTTCTGTTTTTATAATGTCAACCTTCTTGCCATAATTATTAACAGTTAAGCTCTGTATATGTCCTCAATAGCTGTGCTTCAATGTTATATTCCCTTTTTTTTGTTTCTTATAACACCGATTTCGCCTCCTGATGACGGAGTGATAACTAGTATAGGATAGTGGGCTTTTTAACAAATACATACATGAATATCTAGTAAATTATATACTTCCTTTAAATATTGGTCATTAAACATAGCGTTAGAGATAAATAAAGCAGGAAATTTTAGAAGCCATTGCCTTTGTCCCTTGAAGATGGCACAGTTCTGACAGTTCTTTCAATCCTAGGCTTGCCACCATCCTTTGGGTAAACCTTCTTAATCGACTCTATCGATGTCGTACCGTTGTTGTAAAAAGTCTTTAGCTGTTTTACTTCTTCTTTACCATCGTTAGTCGATTGTATGGTAACATACTCTGACTTGCCTATGATCTCAGGACCATCCTTGTGGTCGAAGTCCTGTAGGGACTTCTTCATCATGATATCTTCTGGAGTTTTGTCATCGTTGTCATAGAATCCATAAGCCCAGTCCTTCAAGTCATTGTTCTTTCTCTTAGTGATCTCTTCCTCTTTCCTTTGCTGGATGAGATGGTTCATATGCACTCTCCATTTCATGTAAAGAGACCACTCGGGGAAGAAGACACCGTACTTGTTATCCTTGTCGTTGACCACAGCTTCTTTGGTCAATATTTTACTCATTACACTGTCTTGTTCTTTGCTTGATAAGTCGTCGACCTTCAACTTGTCCCTTATGACCCCTTGAGGAAACAAGCATCTCCACCAACCTTGGGTGTCCCAAACAGAGAGACCATCCACATCAGCACACTCTTTATATTGGCTCATATTGGGTGTACCGTAATGGTATAGACCGGTAATACCTTGTTGAATAACATCGTTGCCTTGGGGTCTGCTCACAAGACTGCCAAGATTGGTGTTGTAGTTTCCTATCTCTTTCAATGTATCCCACAAACTGCCATACCCGGACTCAAAGATGTCTTTCAATCCGGCTTTGTCATAGAGTTCTAAAGCACTGTCTTTCAACCCATGAGGAATCAGCCCATCGTCGAACAACGACTCCCTGATCAACTCATCCTTTACCCCGGAGTCGCATAGCTCTTTCAACTTTTCGTCGTCTCCATTAAACAAGCCCATTATTCCATCAAATTTCCTAAGTGATAGCTAACCACAGACGCTACTAATGTATTTGTGACAAGATACTATTCTTGGTGGTCCAACTTATATATCTATACTAGAACTACCGTTCCTTGAATTTCTAGAAATTGATCCTTGATCAATGAGAACGGACCTTATTTTGTTAACGTTATAAAATGAGTTTCTTTATACAAATTGAAAACTAATACTACACATATGAACTCCTTCTTCAATCTTGGAATCTTGGAGTATATAATCTCTACGACAATGACTCAGTTCTTTTGGGTGGCAGTGTATCTGACTTTGTTCTCCTTGACTAACTCTCGTAGGTTCTTGGTTCTTGGAACAATGTCTGCCAAAAATTGGAAGTGGTCGACCAGAGCTATTGACTCTGAGAGCGATTTATAATCCAGGAGCAACTCGTCGCTGTTTATAGGTGTTGAAGGCTCTGGTTTGGGCTCCTGTTGGAAGTTGCCGTCCCCGTACGGTACCGATCCGTTGACGATCAATGTCTCGTAGGTCAAAGTCTGCACAAATAGCTCAGTAGCGAAGGCTGTTGCGATCAACGCATCCTTGGTACACTCTAAGTATTCAGGGTCATTCTTAGCAATCATTCTCATCTTTGAGATCGGGAATCGTGAGCATCGTCTGATATACTCCCTGTTTATCAGTTTGTACTGCTTCTTCAATTCATCTACCACACGTTGCTTTTCCTTGCGTGCTTCCTCGCCAAGCTCGCTCTCCAATTCCTCCATCTCCCTTCTGGACTGCGCTATAGACTCATCCATCTCGCTCTTGACCACACGGCTAGAAGACCGGGACTCCTCCTTCGCAGACGACTGCGTTGTGGGTCTCGTCTCATCGCGGTCATCGTGCTTCATCTCCTGGTCCTCATCGATATCCATTTCAGTGTCACCTTCAGGCGACGAGTCACTGTCCTCGATCTCAATCACTTGCGCATTCGACCTGCTCTCATCGCCTTGATCCGTGTCGCCATCCACCGTCTCATTCATGGCTTCCGCGTCCTTCTGCTCAGCTGCTTCAGCTGCTTCAACCGCTTCAACCGCTTCAACCGCCGGCTCTACCGCTTCTGCTCCTTCGTTTCTTGTCTCCATCTCAACTGGCTTGTCCGCTGGCTGCTCCATCGTCGACTCCTGTCTGTTTGGCCCCAGCGTGAGCTACTAACAAATCAAATCCCAATTGGCTCTGCCGTCTGCCTTTTTATAATTTCGCATTTCACCAATTTGTTTTGCGCGAGGCATAAGATGAGCCAGTGGCAGTGACAAGCATAACACAATGATAGGAATATAGAATTTCTGTAGGGCTATATTGATTACGTCTTCGCTATATAGATATGTACAAGGTTTGCCCGTTTCTTTTGAACTTCACAAGTTCCATAGAGGCCCTTCATTTCAACTTTTCTACTGGGGGCCGTTGGGTCTCGCGGTCTCGAACTTGTAGTCGTTTCTGACCTTCTTCTTGGACACTGGTGTAGCTGCCTGTGCTGCCTGGATCAGTGTGGTCACCGCAGCGTGGTCCTGCTCTTTGTCGACTGGCTCGAGCCCCATATCCTCTCTCAGCAGCGATCTCACGACCAGCAGGTCCCTCACAACATCCCCGGCATCCCTGAACTTGAGCATCTTCTTCAAGTTCAGCAGAGTTTGAGGGTTGTGGGCCCTGGCCAGCGACTCGTCCGTCAACGTAGCCCTCGCAAGCAGCCACAGCTTCATGTTCCCGCGCTGGATGGAAGGCTGTGGGTGCGCTACGTCCCCCGCGGTGACCACGGGCGTGTCCACGAGCTCCAGCACGCTCTGGCGCGCCCTGTCGCCCAGCCGGGGCTCCAGCTTCATCACACGGGTGTACCCGCCTGGCCTCTCCACGTACCGCGGTGCAATCTCGCCGCACAGCTTCCGCAACAGGCCCGAGTTGTTCCCGCTCAGAAACAGCTTCGACTGGATCAGCGACACGTACTTCGAGCTGTGGCCAGCGCTCTTCGACCAGTGGATCACCCGGTCCGCCAGCCGCGACGCCTCCATGCACTTCTCATGCGTACTGACCACACTCCCATGCTCCAGCAACGACGTCACAAGGTTCCGCAGCATCATCTCCCGGTGCGGCTTGTCCCGACTCAACCGCCTAGCTATACCAGCAGTCATGGTTGGTATCTGTGCAATTTCAAGTTGTATTAGCCTGTGCAAGCTGCAGTTCAAGCTGCAGTTCAAGTACCTTTAGCTCATTCCAACTTGCAACTTGCAACTGCTGAAGTAGTTGGACTCGAAGTTCGAGGTGGCGTGCGGCATGACTTGGACTGGGAGCGAAGGGGGCAGTATAACTGGGAACATAACTGGGGACATATGTATTTGCAAGCACATAGCCCACACAATCACATAGCCACGTAACCACATAACCACATAAGCACAAGTACTTCGATATGGTATTGGAGCCTTCACGTTACCAGGATCCGCGGACATGGAAGATGACGCCTGCGATGATCCGTGCGAGACAGCCGTTCTTCAAGGGCAACATGGTTGGGCTGGCCGGTCTGCTGGCCGTCACGGGCGGCATTTACGTCTACACATACAAGTTCCTGCACAAGGACAACGACTTCGAGGACGTGCCTGTGCCTCCTATCGACCCGAAGGAGCTCGAGCAATTGAAGAAAGAGTACGAGGAGCACAAGAAGAAGTGAGCCCCCGCCAAAGCCATCCCTGTATATATCCCCCCCACCCCATTCGCACTAGACACATGCTACACATGCTACACATTACACTACGCGAAAGTATATATGACCCTGGTTGTATAATCTATCTATCTCTAATCAAAATTCAATAGCTCTCTTTTTTCCACTTCGAATGATACAAATTGGGAAGCTGTCGATGCAATGCAATTGGCCTGTGCAAGCAGCAAACAAGAGGGCACTTAACTATCGACAATGCTGTTTCTGCTGGTGGTAGCACACGCAATTGCGGTGCTTATATTTGGCTGTGGGTTCTTCCCGCAGAAGAAAGTGCTCGATGGCCACGCCGCGTTGGATGGTACACACGCCAGAGACCCTGTGTTCGACAAGCTCGTGGTCGTGGTCGTCGACGCCATGCGCAGCGACTTCCTCTTCGATGCGTCCATCTCCAAGTTCCACTTCATACATGAGAAGCTCGCGGACGGCAGCGCCTGGGGCTTCACTGCGCACTCAAATCCGCCCACTGTGACGCTGCCGCGGCTGAAAGGCATCACCACTGGCTCCACGCCGAACTTCCTGGACGCTATCCTGAACGTGGCCGAGGACGATACTTCCTCGAGTCTGCTGGCACAGGACTCCTGGCTGTGGCAGTTCAGAAACAACGCCGGCAAGCGCATCAGGTTCTTCGGTGACGATACGTGGTTGAAGCTGTTCCCACCTGTAGAGGCCAATGAGGACTCCCAGACCATGTTCGATGAATACGAAGGAACCAACTCTTTCTTCGTAAGCGACTTCACCCAGGTGGACCTCAATGTAACAAGACATATCGACAGGCAACTGCGTGAGACAAGCGAGTGGGACGTGCTGATCCTGCACTACCTCGGTTTGGACCACATCGGGCACAAAGACGGGCCTTACTCCAGGTTTATGGGGCCCAAACACGAAGAGATGGACAGCATCATTAGGAAGCTTTACGACGAGCTAGATATGCAGTCTACTTTGCTCGTGCTGATGGGTGACCACGGTATGAACGACCTCGGCAATCACGGTGGTTCCTCAGCTGGTGAGACCTCCGCTGGGATGGTCTTCTTATCTGATAAATTGGCAGCATATAAGCCTTCTAAGGAACAAAGCAGCGCTAAGGAATTCCCCATGAAAATTCCAAGTCTAAACGCTGGTGAAGAGAAAACATTTCACTACTTGAAGAAGATCCAGCAAATCGATGTTGTACCCACAATAAGCTCACTATTCAATGTAGCCATACCGAAAAACAATGTGGGAGTTATAATACCTGAGTTCTTGCAATTGTTCAAAGATGTCTCATTGCAGAAGGCTATAGTCAAGGAGAATTGGAACCAACTTTCTGGTTTAACAAAGGGTAAAACGCAAATCATGGAAGAAACAAAGAATTTTGTAATTGAGGATGTAATCAAGAACATGAAGGATGTGCAAGAGAATCTAGCCAAAACTGCTACGGACTACAATTACCCATTACTATTCATTGGTTGTTTCCTTTCTATTGTTATTACCGGTACTATATATTATAGATATGCTAGGCATGTCGCAATTAACATCAACACCTCCATCCTGATAGCAATTGCTGCGCTTATGGGCATCTCAGTATTTGGAAGTAGTTTTATCGAAGAAGAACATCAATTTTGGTGGTGGATTATTACTGGTCTAGTGCTACTATCAATGGTTAATTTAAACTTTAGTAGTTGGAAATCACATATCATAGTTCTGTTTTGTTTACGTTTGATTAGAGGCTGGAATAACAGTGGCCAGAAGTATACTTATGATAACGTGATTGCAAACTTGCTAAAGGGAAATATCGATGCCCTATGGTGGTTAAACCTGATAACAGTTACAGTAGTAGGCTTAAATTTAAAGTCTTTACGTTTTGGTAATCACACTGTTTCTCTTCTTGGATTTTCAGATCTACTTTCTATGGGTTTATTATCTATGATAACTTTTCTGTACAAGGTAAACTGGTCCATTGTCAATGGTGAAAGAGTTCCAGATTTGTTTTATAAATGGGTTCTTGAAACAGCCTCATTAATAGTTGAAGATGCAACATTATACCGAGAGGAAGATCTAATACACACTGCATTGATTCCTTTGGCAAGGATATTTTTTAAACTATTCTTTGCTGTACTTGTCTCCAGGTTAATGATACAAAAATTCTTCCAAGTATCCGATATCTCTAAATCTTTGGCAGTGGTGAGCCGTTATGTTACTATTTTCCTTGTATTTCAGACACCTAGTCACAACATTGGTTTATTTTTGTTCTTTGAAATAATAAATGAGATAACTGTACATATTATAAGGGAAAGATACCAAAGTGACTATCTGCTGGCTGTTATATTTGGTATTATCTTGCAGTTTTTTACTTTCTTTCAAAGTGGAGGCACGAACTCCATAGCTACAGTTGACCTTTCAAATGCGTACAATGGTGTCTCTGAGAACTACAATATTTATGTTGTTGGATTGATGATGTGCATCTCTAACTTTGCACCAACGATATATTGGTCGTTCTATAATTGGCGGATCACTTACGCAAACGCAAACTCCAGTAGATGGCAGACCTTGGTCGCCGCCAAGTATCCATTTATTATCATTCAATCGACCATTGGATGTTGTCTACTGCTGGCATGTATCATACTTAGATATCACTTGTTCATATGGAGTGTGTTTTCTCCGAAACTGTGCTATTATATGGTGTGGACCATATTTGTTGGTATCATCGTGCATTGGATACCGGAAATCCTTTTACTATTGACTTGAAAAATAGGTTTGTAAATGCTCTTTTCTTGAACTCCATGGATTTGCAATTAACTCATAGAACTAATTATATATCAAATATTGTAGATTGAAATGTTATAGACACTCACTTTAGACAGTGGCCAGAGAATCACAACTTGGATGAACATATACCGTATTATTGTGCTTGTACACGAAGTAGAGAACCGGAAAAAAATGGGCAATTCGATGAGTTTCAGGCAGTTAGAAGTTTTAAAGACAGCATCCAAGATCAAGAACTGATCTTTGGAATCAAGTGACAGGATCAATTGATCAGCAGTATAAGTCCTAATTCTATTTGGAAGCCAATATATTTGCATAGACTAGAACTTACTAGCGAGTCCCCAATTTAGTCAGAATTATCCTGTTAGGTAAGGATAGTGGAAAGAAAAAAAAGCACTGAAACGACCTCATTCCAAGAAGTTTAACTGTGTCGTGACTTTGAATTACAGGCAAATAATGTCGATCCCCAATATACTCAAAAACTCCGAAGCGTTTACTGGAAATGCAGCTCAGAGGTTCCTTTTTTCATCTTCTGACGGCACAAAGATTGTATCAATCGCTGACCGTGGGCATCTCCGTTGGTGCCATAGCACTTCTACAACTTATAAAAGCTTAGATTTTGATTTGCAATTTGAAGGTAAAGTGGAGGGTGCGGTTTCAAGTACAACAGCCGATTACGTATGTATCTACAATCGAGATGAGCTGCATGTGTTGGAAGTTCCATGGATGTATTCTGGAGAGGAGAATGGCCTAAAACATCTTTGCCACATTTACAGCCACAAATTTGATGAAAATCATAGTATTAAACAAGTTTTATTTCACCCTAAGAGCTATCTGGATTCTACTATACTTGTTCTGACGAATGACGATAGTATTTTCATGATAAACACAGACGATAATAGATCTGACAAGAATATGATTAATCTTAATAGCAAGAACTCTGCCCTCGGGCTATACGATCGAATCAACGATATCCAAAAGATTATTTTCTCACAGGATGGCTTGTCTTTGCTCATACTTAGTGCTGAGGAAGGTTGTGATATATTTACCATTTATCCGTGCCTTCCAAGACGGTGGGATATCTCTCTACATGAACTAGACACATTATTTGCGAAATCATTGCTTCTTTATAACAACATGAATGTAAACACAACACCGCAGGAAAAAAGAAATATTGTCAAGCAGCTTAATTTCATGGAGAAAATCAGAGGTCAAAAGACTGCCTTCAGGAATGATAAAAAACCTTTAATACTTGAGGATGCTTACCTTAATGCACAACCCCAAGGGCCATTTTCTATGACACCTTATCCTAATGAACTATATGATTTCATGGCAACAGATATCAATATCATTCAAATTACACAAAACATATCCTTACTAGCAATTGCGTTTAGTAATGGAACTGTTCTTTTATTTCTTTCAGATTTAGAACCTATTATGAGTTGGGATATTTCTAGATTTCCCGGAAGCAACTCATTGGCACTTTTGGAACAGATAAAGCTCGAAATAACAGATAATGCAAAGTTTTTATCGATTCCAGGAACCTATGGTAAATTTGTGGTCACTGACAATGTTAAGTCGAATTTCTTTGTTAACACTTGTGATTGGTCTACAATTCTGGCTCAAATAATTGATGATTCTGATATTAAACTATTAGCAAACTTAAAGGTTAAATCAAATATTGAAAACCTTCAACAATTAGCTACTACCTTTAAAAGCATAATATACTGGAAAAATGAAAACATCTCATGCAATTATATTATTAGTGATAAAAAAATTGAGGAGTTGGACATGCTTGATGGAATTTCAAGTACAACGAAACACAAATTAATTGATCAATCCAATAGTCAGGTGGAAAGTAAACTTGACTTACCGGAATTAAAAAACGGTCTTTATGAAGTTAAATTTGCAAGACCATTGACAGAAATACAACATTATGAGCAAATATACTATAAGAATCTTCAAAATCAAAATTTTACAAAAATACCGCTTGAAATAAGAAGTGCACCACTGAAAAACTCAAGTAACGAAAATCAATTAGAATCATTGACCAAAATTTCTGAAAGTTATATGAAAATCATATCAATGGCTCAGACGCTCGGTTACATATATAGGAAAAGAATGATTGACTCTATTGAGGAATTCAGCAGGCAAATCGAGACGACCTATCAAATAAATAAGTTTTGGGATAATTTTGAACAAATAAGAGAGGTCCAAAATACTAAGATCGATAAGGTAAAAGAAAAACAACAAAAACTAATGGAAAGACTATCATCATTATACGATAAGGTTGAAGGGCAAAAGGAAATGGGATCGATGAATAACTCTAATATTTCAGCTGCTGAAAGTGAGTGGTTTGCTGAGATTAAAAGGTCGGTTATCGAGTTTAACAGTTATGTTAGGAAGGCCTCGACTAATCATCAAGAGTTGGAATTCATAAAAGAGCAACAGGCTCAAATAGCTAATCAAAAACCAGACATAAGCTCGGAAAATGGCAAAGAATGGAATGATCTTCAACAGCTTCTGCGAACAGACTTGAAAATAATTTCTGAATTTGAGAAAAAATGCGACACTGCGGTAAACGGTATTAACCAACTTAAAATATAATCGTGCATAAGCAATGCTGGCTAAGAGTCGAACTTACTAAAACTTACATAGCTCAATGTTACAAAAAAAATTAGTAAAGATACGTTTATGTGACATTTTAAATAGTAAAAGTCTTCATTATCTTTTTTATTGGAATATCTAAAATATGTATATATGTGCTTATCGAAATTTTATATTTTGGTAGTCGACTAATGTTCAAACTGTTATGAGCAATTGTGTCACTTCCTACTATTGTTTTTAGGCTTATAGTATAATGTTTAACTTTATCATGTAGAATGATTATGTTCAGATATAAATCACCCTTAGAATAATAAAATAGTCGTGGAATATAGTAACTGTCAGAAAACTAGTATGTCTATAACTAATAGTTATCGCGTTTTTCTCCTAATAAGTATTAAGAATATTTTTTATAGAAAACAAGATTACTGAGTTTTATTGATTAAGCGAATAGCGATTTATAAATAATAGTAGTACTATTACCAAGAAAATAAACTAGCAAGGTACTGTTCTTCTTCAACTTTTATTAATTTTTAACAGTCTCTATCAGAAGACACTTCCTATCATGAAAATTATGCCTTTTATGTACATAGCTTTCAATTCATAAAAGTCTTGAACTTTAATTTTGAAACAGCAAATTTGATTCCATCACCAAATCCATCCTTCTTAAGTAATCTGCTTTCAGCAATAGTCATGTTCAAATATAGGAGAATTTTATTCATTTAATTGGAGTTTTCATACTTTTTAGTACGAATTCATTATGAACAGGAATCGAAGTCATATTCAAGAATTCATACTTTTATTTATATATTTCATCATTTATAGAGTGTCATTCATATCAAAAATAATGTAAGAATTTTGCTATCTGATATTGAAATTTGACAAAGAGTTTTTGAGTATATGGGTGAATTCAAGAATGCGGCCAAAACCAAACACATACAAGGTATGAATTGCAAGGAAAAACAGTTTACTTTGTTTTTAGAATTTTTATTCCTCAGCTTACACAATGTAGTTAGGCGTTGCTAGAGCAACCATAAGGATATAGTAAGTAAAGTTTTCATTGGCATTCCCATTTATGCCGTTCTGATATCACTATGAAGTCATAATCGGAATGATTACCTGTTCTTTTCAATTTTTCGAATTATTATTGGGACTATGTAGAAGAAATATTGATACTACGTTTTCGGCAATAATTTTGAAAACCGAAGAGGAATTTAATCCCTAAAGCTAAGATATCCTATTTTTCAACAATAACAACCACAACACTAGTAATTATCTGAACAGACAACGAAACCCATGCAGATGATCAAATGAGCACGAAAAGGAGAGCCTTACTAAAAAATTACATATCAGTAATTCAATAACAAGTGGAAGAAAACAGCAGCATCTGTTTTTCTTTGATTCATATTCACACATGTATACCGATATTTTAATTGGAACACCCCAATAGAATGTTATCTGTAGAAGATGCGGTATTTTGAGAATGAACGTAATTGCTATCAACAATCCCCAGATATAGAATGATGGATAATTCCTTCCAAAGAGGGAATAACATCCACAACACATTAACGATCATTGGTTAGAGAGAAGTCCTTCCCTATTTTTCTGCGATTTAGGTAAGGTGCGAAGCTTCACTTGATCCGCAGTGATGTAAATGGTATGATCAAACAGAAAGTATTGTACCAAGCAAAAGTAACAACTGAGTATCTTCCACCAGCTACTTGCCCTTTTCTTCTTTCCTACCATCTTCCAATGCGTTCGCTTCTTCCTCCATTCTCTCAGTATTGTTCTATCTTGATGCAATATCTTGCAGAAGACCCTATTTACAGGAGATGGCCAGCATACGAAGTGTATAAGACAATGGCTCGAGAAAAAACTTGGTATATTATTTCTTTTTCCGCAACTCCCCTACCCGATTTTTTATCACAGACAATAACGCAGAGAAGTCTCTATTCGCTTTTTGTCTCGAGGCGAGTAGTTCTACTGAAGATCTTTGCTTCTGCGTGGTGTTCTGGCTTGCAAGGAATACTGCCGCTTCTCTTCCGAGTACGTCTGTGTAGAACATTCAGGGGGGACTCTGCTGGGAATACACTGACTGGCACTTTTACCCAAAAACCGTAAATCTATTAATAATCATATTCTCTCGGCGATAATTTCAATTACCGAATGTTTGTCCATAGACTTATCTGTTCTATTAGGAGAGGGAAGCCAGTGCGTGCATTAAACTGAGAGAGCTGTTTGTGTTGATAAGCTCTTTGGTTTCTTTTTCTAGCCAAGTACTTAGTACTTACTCGATCTCACATAACCTCTTATTACAATGGGGAGGGGGGAGTGTGTTGAAATAGGAGATACACATACAATCTTACTACGTTTGATTACTCACTGAGTATGCAAGATCGATATTAATAAATCAACTATCCCTTACGTTACGTAAACGGAAGTAAAAAATAAACCGTATAGCTCTACACTTCTTTATTTTTAAGAGCTCAAGCTCCAGTTGATGGATAACTGGAGAGCTTCTACATATCTTCTCTACTCCCCCCCAATGAAACATAACCTTCAATAAAAACTTCGACTGAAAAGCCACCTTGCAAGAATATTATCCCACTTTAATACTCCAAATATAGCTTAGATAACTTTTCATAACATATTACAAACATCCTAAAAATAGAAGGTGAAATTTGATATGGCATTAACGGTTAAATCTTGTGAATATGTGGGATGACCATTAAACAGCAATATAATAGTTCATCAGGATGGGGAGACATAGAAATCGAGGTAGTTCACTGTAGTTTTATTACGCAAGAAAAGGTAGAAAGTATAAATCATTTTTTTTTTGAAAATTTACTAGTTTATCAAAATACCTGATAAATGCAATAGATGTAATTTACATTAACACACTAGTGTGTTGGGTTCAATTCATTTTAGATCAATTTTTTGATTTATATTGGTCAAGATATCATATATTTATTATTGCAAAGCACCAAAAAAATAAGTGGGTGGTAATATTTCGATATTATAAAGTTGAATTATACCCTTCCTAAGCATATGAATCGCTAGAAAAGTAATTTTATGATCTGAAGGATAGAAGATTTTCTATATACGAGAACTGCCATTTTTCTTAATGGTGGCACCTCTTAAATTAATTTGACAATTTTCTAGTAACATGTAAGTTATTTTTTTGAGGCAAAAACCTCTGAGTTCTTTTACTACCAAAATTAAAATATTCTCGTTACTGAAAATCGGCACATTCTGAATTATGCTTACATAGTACCCACAAGTATGACCACCCACATACTATGCAAACTAATTACCTTGGATCAATGCATCTTCAAAACGAGCTAGAGAATTACAATTTTCTGGTCAAGTAGTACGTAATAGGCATTTACATGTGTAAGATAATAGAGCAAAAATCACTAATCCAGTGCGAGTAATAAAACCACTGTAGAATAGTAATTTATACATGTTCTATCATCAGAATACCAATATCTATATCAAACCCCTTAGCCAAGTCAGTCAAAAAAACTAAATACATTGAATAAATCACTCATGTGTTTATCTGTTGTATGTGTACGAGAAATTGCTTAAGCCATTTCTTTTTTTGTATACTATCTCTCATTTCTCTTTCAATCCTTCAAGCGCGTATCTTATCAGGTGTACGCAAGAGTTACCATACACTGAGGAAGATGTATTAGCAACCTATTTTAGATAAATCCCACATAACCATACCTTGATCCGTGGGATATATTGTATTCTAATCAATCAAACTGTTAAGTTATTGAATTGGAATACAATAAACACTGATAAGCATTAGAATATGGTTTCGTACTAACCAGCGTTATACCATTTTTAATGTTTTGTTTCTTTTTTCTTTCTATCATAACAATCCAGAAAAAAAGAACTTGAAGTACAGAAAAAATTTGTTCAATTTATGGAGGTTGAACGTTTGTGTGTAAATACAATCAAAGGTCCCCACCAATCTGTACACTATGGCCGAGCCATTTTAAACTACTACGTAGCATAGACAGACTTTTTATCTGTATTTGTTTGATTGGTAAATAAGAACTACATAGGTTTCTTAGTTAGTTTTACATTACTGAAACCAGCTATTTCATTTTTTTTCCACCGACCTTTTTTTCTAGCTAATGTTCTCATATTGAACTTCAATTCTAGTTTCGTGTGTTTCTTTTTCTGGGTATATCCCCCACAAAATTCTTTATTGTAACGACAATGATTAATTGTAGAACATGAAAAAGGTAACTCAAAAGGGGAAAGCTATAGGGATTCGCCGCAGTTCAATATTAGTGTACAGAGAGAATCACACAATGCTATCCACATATTAAGAAAGCAATCATTGAGATCTTATAATAATGTTTTATTTTTAGAACTCAGTTTTTGTTAGTTTATATTTACATTCAGACCAGAAGAAGTAATTAGCATATCAACAAGGCATAAGAAATACAATCACAGGTATAGATCACATTTCCTTTCTCTCTTTTATGTGATCAAAAAGAATAGCTAACTCAAGAAGCCAGTACTACTCAGATGTAAAATAAATGGTTCTATCGATATAATAACGCTGGCTAAGCAATAAACACTCTTTCACTAGTTCAGAAAATCGTTTGCTGATTACAGAACTGTTGTTCTATTGGTCTCAATCTTTATGGCGTTTGAAATGTGAGGTTTGCTTCAATTTACAATTATTATGAGTACAAATTCTAAATGTCGCATGTTACCATAATAACATTATTAAAATCCTTGAAGTTATTTTAATACATTCTGGAACATAAGAAAGGCATCTTTTTATGGTGCTTTACGTCTGTCCATTAAACTCACTAGATAGATATGTAGCCATTGAAAATTACAGGCTTCTACAGGTATGAACCACATGGATGTAAGTCACAAAACAAAACTTGAGATTGAAACACTCTAAATTATTTCGCAGAGATCTATTACTCCAGTGATGTAAACTCTGTAATCCAATCAAGGTCTCGATCGCATTCCAACAATAAAATTTATCTTGTTTTTGAGGTTCTCTAAAAGCACTATGTATAAGGGCTATGGACACTTTAGAGCATCATATAATAAACAGATGACATCATATAAGTAACAAAAGCTAAAAATATAAAATACATGTAACCGAATAAGCAAAATCGTAGAGCTTTGCATGCAACCCTCATTACTACATCTTCTTTTTATCGAGTAGCCCCCCCATCTTTTCTCCATCCGTCAGCAATAATACGGATACCATCGCGCAGCTCCCCTTCCTAATTGAGAAAGTTTTGCACAACATGACACATTCGAGAAGTAAATATGCAAAAAGAAATGCCATGCCCATTTCCATTCATGATTCGAGGGTCTTACATCTTTTCGAATTAGACGACAGTTAACCCAAAAATTTCCCATCGCGATAGGCTTGTCTTAGCTTTGGCCCTCGGAAGTATATGAAGCAGAGAGTAAGAGCACCGAGGCCGGAAATAATTCTCCACTGTATGTGTAAATTCCGACAGTGAAACCAACGCAGAGAAACAAAGTGTTTCATTTCTTGCAAATATTCCTCGCGGACATTTCTGTGTAATTGATCAAGTTTCTGTAAATTATGAGGAAAAAATAGAAAATCGTCGAAACTTTGACCCCAGATGTGGTAAGCTTACAAGTCCACTCTCTGTAACGAACGTTTCTGTGAACAACATGAAAACCACGGAAAAACTATTTTGGTTTGAAATTGCTTTTTCATTTTTATTTAGCGTTTTCTGGTTGTGGCCAGAGAAGACTAGGAAGAAAAATACATTATGTCAGTGAGAAACTCGCACACTGCTGATAGGAAATGATGAAATAATCATTTTCTGAAAACGGATCCCGAAGTATGTTCCGGATCTAATACACCCCTGTACAACCCATCCCGAAGCTTGAACGAGATCTCGTATGCGTCAGGCGTTAGTGTCTATGGGTCCCTTCAACCCAGATACGAAGGATATTCCATATACATTCATTTGTGGTCCCCCTAAATTGTAGGATCACTTAGTATAGAACTTCTTTCTGCATCAGATTCTACACCTTCATAGATCTATGACTTGCATTTTTCACTAGCCTTTTATTTTTTTCACAGAATTCATATTCTGCAAACATACTGCCTGAGTTTTCTTAGAGTTGCTTGTATAGCCGTTCTACTCAGACATAGTAGGTCCTCTCATTTCTTTCTTTTTCTTCCTCCCAAGGAGAGGAATACCACTATTTTGCCAGGTTCTTCAGCGTTCTATAATCCGATCGGTAATGTTGTGCCCGATAGGATTTTAGGGATTTTACAAAATGAATTACAAAACAAAACAAAATTCACTCATAGTCTCAAAACTTTCAAGATAGAAGAAAATCAATACACCCTTGTGATAATTATTTTTTTACAGTCAAGTGGGATTAATTAAACACCAATTTTCATGTTCAATTATTTCTTTCTGTATTAGATATTATAAGGTATTTCTTTTTTTTTCTTTTAGAAAAATAGATATGAATAATAGAAAAGAAAAAAAAATTATACTCAGCGATTCACGAAAAAATTTCTGTTACCATGATAAAACGATTATTTTATTCAATCAGGATTCTACTATATTCTTAATGTAGATGAACATTACTGTAAAGCTTAGAAGATTCTAAAAAAAAATTTCTACTACTGACAAATAAGGAAGAGATTGGGTAAATAGTGGTTCAATTTTGTTGTTTTATCTGGACGAAGCTTAACCTCCACTATCGCACTGAATAAATGAGGTAAGAATTAAGGAGGACAAGAAAGTTCACAAGATGCTCATCTTGTATTATTTCTACTCTTCATTTTTGGTTTTTTTGATCCCTGGCTGCATTGCTTTACCATCGATTTTTTTTTTCCATTTAATTTTCACTGTGGAAGAAGCATATGAAATTCCCCTACAACACGTCTGATTCTAATATATAACCATTCAAATAGAGATAGAAATTCTCTTACCCACTCTTTAGAACAAAGTTCATTGGAATGAGTTTTTGCTCTCTCTTTTAAAATAAAAACCTCTAATCAATCCTTTATTTCTTTCTTCAAAAACTCTACTTTTGAATTGACAAGTATTTATAAAAATCCAACGTTTTTTATTTTCTGGTAAAAGTATCAGCTTTAGAATACACCAAACATAAATACGATATAAAGGTTGAAAAGAACTATCTTTACATATTTCTTACCCTTTACTTTGGTATTTGGTTCAATAAAAACTGAAAAACAAACTAATAGAAATATCCTATTTTTATAAGGTGAATAAATTTTAGTGACTGAATATAAGGTTCGAAAGACTGGCCAATTCCACATATCATAAGGATTTGATATAAAAGTGTGAACTAAGAAGTTTTTCAATTTCAGAAGTGGTCTTTGGACATTACAATCATTAAAGGTTTCATTTTATTCAAGTTTTCACTTAGAAGTTTTCCTGATAGCTAAAAGAAAATACAAAAGTAATCTACAATTTATCATTTGATAAACCACTTAGTTTTTGTAACACTATAAAGAAGTGATTATTTATTGATTAACAATAATTTTTGTGGTCCAACTAAGGAGAAAAAAAATGTTGCTCAACTGGACCATAACCTTATTGTGGACATTGCTATTGTCCAGGGTTACTGCACAGCTTGTAGTAACTACGACAATTCCGATACCACAAGCAGTAACGTTCCCTACACCTGTGGCGGTTGGTACCGGGGGTGATGTTACGTTTGAAGGATCAGGTCCTTACACTTTTAACGACAAGGTCTATATCATGAAAAATGGTAAGCTAACGATTCATAATCCTCAAAGTGGTAGTCTGTTGAACATAAGTATAACAGGTGATACGATCAACAATGGACAAGTTTCTGTGCTTAATGATGGCACTACTAACGCCAGAATTAAAATTACTGGTGACAGTATCCTGAATACAGGTACATTGTTATTGCAAAATAACGACGCCGCTGCTATTGTCAACCACGACCTTTCTATAGTTTTATCGCCAAAGGATTCTATCCTTAATACTGGTACTTTGACCTTATACCAAGCGGGTGGTGTTGATATCACTACTGGTGACATTACGAATAATGGTGTTCTAAACGTGTATGGTACTGCATTGAGAATTCATCAACCTATTGTAGGCAACGGTAATATTAATTTGTTTAGTGGCTTTCTTATTTTAGGTTTTGATCAGACGGAAAGTAATATTCTACAAAACATTACTATAGGTTTCGGCTCTCTTATGCTTTTTGATACTAGAGGCAACACAACACCTCGTTTAGTTACTATCAACTTGGCATCTTTTGATCCCAACAATTTTTTGGGTTTCACTGATCCAAACTTTACTTATACTTATGATGGAAATGTATTAAACCTAGTCTCTAACCAAGTTACAGTTAAGGTTTACATTGGCCCAGGCTATGATATTAACAGTTTTATCAAACTGGATAGTACACAACAAGAATACCTTGGTACTAACTATATCATTTCAGCAATATATTATGGTGCTCAGCCCCCTACAACGAGGACATTTCAACCTCTTCCATCACCATACAACACTACAATATACACTCTTGATGTCACTGAGGAATTTACTGTTTCATACATTGCGACCAGTGATAAAGGAGGATTTCCTACAACTATAAGGACCTCAATACCATGGAGTACACCAATCTCTTCACCTTATACAACGTTCACCATTCATGACTCCACTACTGAATCATATGTGGTATCTTACTTCTCAACTGTAAACGCAAAGGGTGGCCCACTAATTAGTTCAACAACCTACCCTGTTTTGCACGCCCCTTACACTACTACAATAACAGAGAAAGGTGTCACACACGAAGTATATTACTCTTTTACTGATATACTCAAAGGTAACTCCCATTCCACTTCTACATTTATTTCTACCATTATCCCACCTTTCCCAAAACCAACAACTTTTACATCCTTTTCTGGCAACTATGAATATATTGGTGTAGTCACCTACTACAGCACCGTGAATGCTCAAGGTGGCACTTACACGGCTTCATCAACTAAAACAATCTCAACAATTACATTAACCCAGTATAAGGTCCCACCAGTTACCACAGTTACTATTAGCAATTCGCAATACTCTGAGGTGGATGTTATTTCTTACTACCTAACCCAAGACTCCAACAGGAAGGTCTTTACCGCGAGTACTACTATCTCTTCATCTAGAGCCTATATTACTCCACCTCCACTGACAAGCAAAACTGTTGATTCCAATGGAGTCACTATTTGGGCTATTATTTCCTATTATACGAGTGCAAAAGATGGACAAATTATTTTTACGAGTGGAAGTAGCGTCTATTCACCACCACCATTAAAGACAATTACAGTACTTGGGGATCACTATGTTGAAGAAGATGTGTACTCTTATTTTATTACAGTTAATGGGCAAGGTCAAATAATAACTGACAGTTTAGAGATCAGCTCCAGTGTGTCTCACGACCCAGCACCTTCTGGCAGTACGATCACCAAGGATCTTGGTAATGGTATAACAGAGTATGATGTTGTGAGTTACTGGACGACTGTTGATGAGAACGGCAAGTTCATCACTACCAGTTCTGTTGCAGTCTACTCTCCTCCACCCATTTCTACCGTCACTATCAAGAGTGATCACTACGAGGAGGAGGATGTGTACTCGTACTTTATTACTGTTGACTCTGAAGGTAACATTATCACTGACAGTAAACTGATCAGCTCCAGTGTGTCTCATGACCCAGCACCTTCTGGCAGTACGATCACCAAGGATCTTGGCAATGGTATAACAGAGTATGATGTTGTGAGTTACTGGACGACTGTTGATGAGAACG
>ERZ1036435.138-NODE-138-length-64726-cov-11.428275_pt1 | contig 64726 bp, 29 predicted proteins | sample MGYA00514223_ERZ1036435 | MGnify/ENA primary metagenome ERZ1036435 (study PRJEB33795, sample SAMN09464927) | human gut metagenome | host: Homo sapiens | place: USA: Stanford, California | collected 2016-08 | study: EMG produced TPA metagenomics assembly of the... | reverse complement strand
GGGATGGGGGGGATTATTGCATACGCAGTGCAAAAACTACCGGGACATCGATGTATATCCAATATAGATCACATATATATTGGTATATACATGACAATTGGGGCGGTTTTTCCAAGTTGATTTGCCATTGCCAGCTTTAATTAACGCTGCATTGTAGCACAGTCCAGTTCTCCGCTATGACGAATGATTCGTCTTGTCAGTGCGTTCCACTTATCAGCTAGTGCGCCTTACCTGATCTGGAAGTTGCTGATCTTATCGCTTGCTATCAGTCCCAAAACGGCTTATCAGCATCTGCCAAAAAACAGGGTTGGGCGACTCCCCTGCAGAGGTTTCTTCACGCTGCCAATCTCACAAGGAATTGTAGCTGCATCCACACACACACACACACACACAGAGACACACCGGGGGAACTTGGGAGGGAAACAGTAAACGTTATCTCCGCAGAGATTGGTTCTGTTGAGTGATATGAATATAGCTATGTACGTTATACATCTATACGAAATTTATGTATGAAAGAATATAATATGTTTTACGTAGATTATGATACAAGCCCCCATGTCTCGGCAATTGTACGTGGGTTTCTCTGTAACTCGTTCATTAGCAGCCGAGAAAGATCAGAGTACGGGTGTCTGTGTGGCTTGAAAGAGACGGAGAGGGGCATGGAGGGGTGTAGGAAGGGAGGGGATGGAGAGTGGTCACAAGCACAAGCACAAGCACAAGCCACAAGTCACAAGTCACAGCAGAAAATTTTTTACGGAGATTGCTACCATGATCACTGGATGTCACTAATATATAAGAAACTGTGAAGACGGCGAGGATGGTCTACGAGCTGGGACTGTATTGTGCTAGTGTAGTATTTTAGAATTTGCTTTGACGTACTACCCACTACAAGACATACAACTTAACTACAACAACATCAACAAAATGGATAACAAGAGACACCAGACTAGCATTGGCTCGGAGCTAAGCGAGGCCCAGAACAGATTGAGCACTGTGGGTATGCGTATCAGACAGCGTATCGACAGGGGCTACGCATACAGCGGTAAGAACGTCAGCGGCATGGACGACCAAGTGCCTATCAGAGACGTTGCATCCACAATCGTCCCTCAGTTCAGAACGCAGGTACTATACGAGCAACAGCAACAACCACAACAAATGCACAGACCAGCCATGAACGGGCCAGCTCCTATGCTTGTGAACCAGAGAACAGAGTCCTCCAACCTCGACTGTATACAGGAAGAGATGCTGTCCAATGGTAAGAGGAGAGTTTTCTGAATCGACTTCGCAAATGACTCCGAAACTCCTACGTAGCCGATACAAGGGCAACACTGCATGTGGAAAATGTAACACTACAAAACAAACGCAATATAACGCAAAGCACAATTTCAAAAGATACCAAAGATGACTCAAATAGGAAACGCTTGTACTTTGATCTACACTGATCTTTTGCACATTGATCTTCGGCAGGACTCCACTGGCCCGCTATTGGAGCGGCGCTAACTGCAGAATTTTCCGTTTTGAAACACTTGCCATCTGCATGACCGATTTCCTCATCCCCCCCCTGCAGCCTTTTTCTACTATCCTAACCTTTTTCATTTTTCTCTCAATGTAATACTTCTATTATTAGTTCTTTCTTTTTTATTATGTAATCCATGTATTTTTTGTACTTCATTTTAACTTCAACGAATATCTATTTACCGGTTTAGCGCCCAACTGTGTTTCTTGTAATCTCCGCTCAATATCCGCTTTCTGTCATTATATGTTGCTAAAAAAAGGAGTTATGGAGGGGTAGTTATGGGAGGGCCGGGAAACGGCTTTGCCTACTTATCTGAGAAAGTGCAGGGATTTTAAATGCATTGGAGGGCGGCTAATTGCAACAGCGGTAACACCGGGTCACTCCTTCTTTCCATGTGCTTTTGTTGTGCGTGTGGTTCTAAACAATATAAAATCGTTTCCATTACCCCAATTTCTAATCGTTGTTATATATGCAAGCGCGGCAAAATTTTTTTTTTTATTTTCATGTTTTGTTCAGAAGATGTCGCACGAAACTCAGACTTGGAGTTAAAAACGAGAGAATTAGCGCAGTTAGAAAAGCGCCAAATTACGGCTTTTGCTAAAATGAAAAACAGAAAAATGTATATAAGCGACATGATTTATCCCCATCTTTACCTTCGAAAGTTCGCCTCTCTATTCTGTCGGTTAGCACCTGTTTACTTTTTTCTTTTGGTATACTCACCACTAATATGATTGATTTATATGGTTGACTATCGACATTGAAAGTATGTATAATATGACCCTGCCTGTATATCGTCTTAAGAATATTATCCTTTTTCTTTCGCTTCGAAGTAAGCAGTTGATGATTGCAATATCTCAAAAGGGTTTCTACTCCTACATTGTCGAAAAATACGAGAAGTCCTATATACACATAACAAAGAATAATTAAAATCCTTAATTATCTTTGTCTCACTCCAACAATCTCCAAGAGTGTTGAAACATTAACGGCCTTTAAAAACTAGTTAATAAAAATAGGGCTTTAAATCAACATATATTCACCACACCTGAAACTAAGCCGGATTCATCAACTGGAAAATATACTCCAAATACATTTTATCTTTTTATTGCTATCTTTGATAACGTAATGAAATCAATGGCCTGTCTTAGAAGCCAAGAACGTTTAGAATTTTTGGAAATGCACTTTATTTGTCGATTGCGCTTCCTAAATTGGATTGTAAGTTTTCTACAACAAGATAAAATATTATACTGGTCCTTCTTCGGTTCCCAAAGGTGTAAATACCAAGAAAATATCTTTATTTTTGCCCCTACCTTACCTTTGTAACTCTTTATCTCTTCATCTTCCCATTTTATGCATTCTCACAGCCCCCTGTCTTTCTCTCTCTATTTTAATATTTTTGCTGCCTAATTTCCACACTCTACAAAAATTGACCATGCAAAGATTGTTTTATCTGGAGAAAAAAATAGATAAACCTGCCAAAAAGAGCCAAAAAGAGACAAAGCAAGGTAGAGGAGGAAAAACCTATATCCTCTCGTTGGAAAGAAAAAAAAGCAGGCGAGAGGGAAAAGAGGGCCCACAGAATACTTAATCATCATATGGTGACTTCCAAGTCTTCTCTTTGATATCCAGGTCTAGTTTCCCACTCTTTTTTTCTTGAATCCTCTTGATATAGTAGCAGTAACATCTAATCACAAAGGAAAGAAATATTAGTATCCACTTCGTCAACATTGGTGGAAATAGAAGATAAAAGAAGCTATCAACTCACAATTACTATCGGCTAATTAAAGCTGAACTCATTCCATTATACAAGCCCCGAAACATAGAAAACAAGACTTCTTGGGATCTTTAACAAAAAAGAACCTATCCAGACACTATCTTTTAGCAAAAGGCTGTTATATCGGTAGTTGAATATTGAGAGCTGATATCATCTTTTTTACTTCTTAAGTTAGGGAAGAATTGAAAAAAAAAATAGGGTATGGCCTTTCGAATTACAACTCTGAACTCATAGATAAAAGTTATTCCTACTTATAGGAGAAGACACATATTTACATTACGAGACAGATATATTAGAAACTGATAGGGAATTGACGTACCTGTTATTTTATCTCAATCAAGAGCCAAACTTCTCACATTAATAATCCAATTTAAATTTTCGTTCTTTCTTTATAGAGGATAAACCATCATCATCAGAAACACTCTCCATTAACCGATGGGGAATACGGACTCTAAACTTAATTCCCTGTATAAGGAGCATCTGTTGAAACTAGCCAGACCTGAAATCACGTCTATTGACAACTCTCAAAATGGCGTCATTTGTCTTTTCAATCCAGAATACTCTTTGAGAGAGATTATAGATCTATATAACAACAGAGGCAACATAACACCCGACAAGAGTTTAAAGCATACTTCTGACAATCACAGTACCTCCATTGAGGATAATCTATTCACAGACTATTACAAGAATTTCTTGAAGTTTGACTTCCAAAAAATTGACAATTTTAATGACTTGATTTCGAAAGATGAACTGCGAACAATATACAAGAATAACAAGGAGAATTATTTAAACCTGATAAGGTTTGTTATCCTAAAAATAATACTAATACCATCAATATTTGGGAATACTCAGAATAAATCCTCTTTCAATAAACTATTCAAACAACTCCTCACATGTATTAAAATATTAACGAAGCTAGTGCCCGTATACTTAGAAAATATTGTTAATGGTGAGAAGGATATATTATGGGACACATCCCCTGATGCCCTGTTCGGAGAACATATCCCAGATACTGACCTAATTCCTGTATCAATGACCTCCGCCTTAAAGACTTCTTTAGATATGCCAACTGCAGATTTGGCATCCCCTCATATGGAACGTCCACTTGGTGCTGCACTACTAGATTCTTGCCTAAATCTTCTTTTCATTGAGGATTTCACAGTCTCTTCTTCTTCTGATACTTCACAAAAGACTGGCGACCTCACAATGATTTTGTGGGAAAATGGGATAAATACTTATGATACATCTTATTATACACAATTTGTCCACTTGGATGCAAACAGGCTGCAAATTATAGAATTACTTTTGGCATTGGTATCAATTGATATTTACCTTCCAGTAAATTCTGACGGTTTTAAAGCCAAAGATAAGATCAAAAACAAATACCTAGATTATATGAAATATGAAGCAAGAGAACATTCGGTTATTTGCTTAACAGCTTCAATAATAAATTTGTTTTGCAGACACTCTGCATATTATAAGCAAGAAGGCACAAATCCTTATAAAATCATACCGAAAGAAAATAGCAGGGAAAACCCGAAGTATAGCAACAGAAATAGCTTTGATACCAATCCAGGCTCTTCCAACAATATCAACAGCCAATGGTTACCTGAGTTAAGATCCAAATTAGTGATTTCATCATTACAATTCCTCAATGTTATGATATGTCCTGAGGAATCGAACACTAAAGTCACCAAGAAGAGAATGGTTAATACTGCTGTTTCTTACTTAGCTACTCTACAGAGGGAATTTGACTTAAAACTAATTTTGACCTCAGTAATAAGAATTTTCAAATTACCAATCGATGCAGCCATTGATGAAGATTCAAACTTATTCACATTTCCTACAGCATCATCAAGAAAAAAACATCAAAATTTATCTAATCATAGCAGAACTTCATCATCATCTAATATAAAAAGATCGACATCTAATTCCTCTGCTACCTCTAGATACGATTCTAATCCTAATACTGTAACTGGTAGTCCAAAGTTAGCGAATATGAGAGAAAACAACACTAGTTCCTATTCATCACTACCTCCATTACCGCCTATTCTCTGTCAAAGTTTAGTATTTTTGATTAATGTCATCAAGATAAACAAACTTGTAAAAAATCAGTTTGCTGACAAGTTTGCAAGTAAATTTGTTGTGTTTGCTGTTTATTACTTAAAATATTACAACGATAACCCGGAATATTCCCTAACTGTGATACCGGTGATTAACATGCTTGCTCTCTATCTAACTTCAAAACCGTTGGTACTTTTAAAAATGCTGGATCCCTTTAATTCCAACTATTACACGAATAAAATACCTAATGCGTTTAAATTAACATCTGGAAATATTAACAATTTGACGTATAGGGACTTTACTGTGATTCAACTTTGTAACATTGCTGACTACGAAGTGAAAAACAATATCCAACCGAATCCTATTATTTATGAAACTCTTTACAACCTAATACCTATTGATCCAAAATGGTTAGCATCTGATACATCAGGTGCAGATGACGAAGAACTCACTTTACTGTCCAGAAAAAAATCTATCAACAGCAGTGGCAATGGGTTAAAGAGCTGTGAACGTCTAAGTTATAATGCTTCATTAGCTGTGCTTCACCTGATATCTAAAATGTCAAGTAGAAATTATTTGACCACCTATTCCACTCCAAGAATAGCATCCATGGTGACATCAATACCAGCTTATGTCCTATCACCCGGTTTTAAGCTTGATCTTCTGGCTATTCTTTTGAGAGCTGTTTCTCTTTATGTTGTCTCAAATACAGATGAAGCTATGAACTTAATATTTGCTTTCGCACGCCATAAGAGTGTAATACTGCAACTCTCAGAAGTTATGAACTCAATTGCCAAAAATTTTTCACCTACTAATACACAAATCTCAACTACTGATAAAAACATAAGGTTACGTGATTTTTACCGATTGCATGATCTATCTTACAATAACATCAACTTTAGGAAAGCATTTAATAACGATGAAGGTTTTCACAGATCGTCTTCACCAAATCTAATAAAAAGTAACAATGGAAAAAATAATGATAATAATGACTCTGACAATGATTCTATGGACATGAACAGTTCTGCATATCTCGTGTTAACCAAGCCAATTGCAAGAGAATATTCCAGTGACGATCTTCGAAATAATAATCTTACAACTAGGGAGCATGCAGGCTCTAATAATAATAATAATATTAATAGCAGTAATGATAAAACATTGCAAGTTCTTGAGTACGTTGATTTTATTAATGACCCAATAATCTCACTTGCAAACGAGTCTGATTATTTCAAAATGAGACCTAAATGGCCAGTAGGAATTTCAATGAAATCCAAAGTTAAGTCTTCCATGAAGAAAGATTTTGTCAGATCCTGGCAAGGGAATGATAGCATGGTATTACTAGTTAAGATAGTCAAGGTGCTACTGTATGATTTTCCTGAGATTGCAACAATAAATAACTCCGAGTACTATGTACTTCTAAAAAAAATGGAGGAGTCAAAGGATCACTTTTTATCTATGATAAAGGATAACATCCCTATTTACATGAGAACTGGTAGTTCTATTCAGCACCAAAAACTTTCCATAGATGATGAATCCAAGTTTTCGACCATATGGTTTTACACGTTGTGCTGGTCTGACATATTCAACACTCATTCTAGTCCCTATAATAAATCATTAATAAATGAACTGGAGGAGGTTGAGGAAACCAATGACATTATCCCAACTATTAGTAATAATGGCAGCAATATCTTTGCAGACTCTGGCTCACCAGTTTTGGAGAGATGGAACTCCAATAGTTCGAACTTATCGCGCACCAATAGTAACAGCAGCTCTTTAATGGGGTATTTTTTCCAACAGCCACAATCTGCAAGCTCTAATAGAAGTTCTGTAGACCACACAAGCCGTTTCATCGAGAGTAAAAACGCATCGGCCCCAACTAAAAAGGCAAGTGCTCCACAAAACAGTTCCTTTTCATTATTCAAATTTTCTTGGACAGGTTTTAATAAGAATGGTAACAGCGATGATTGTGATGTAATAAAAGAGGAAGAGGAAACAACTGTTTCTCAGACAAGTACTAGAAATGGTGTTAATCAGCAAATTTTTGTGAGCGCTTTGGATATGTCCTTACTAAAGTCTAATATATGGGTTGATACGAAAGTAAGGATGTTCATAGTCGAGAGAGAGGAAAAGGAAGAGTTTTCTCTTTTGGACATGACTTCAACATTCTTTAAGAAGTTAAAATTCAACAATTCTGCGGCGATGAGTAATTGGGAATCCAATAATATTCCGGGATCTACTCCATTAGCATCCGTTCCATTTGCCGCACGAAATCCAATGTTCTGAAATCATAGGTTGAAAACATCTCTCTATTGATATACAGGGAATGTTTGATACTTGCACCTGCCTAAGTAACAAATTCACAGTCGCACATATAACTTCCTGGCGAAGCTCATAATCGACTAATCCAATTTTTACACTGAAATGCACATAAATAAAACGAACAACATGAGTTGATTGAACAGAGACCTAATTGTCATTATCTAATGAGTGTCTCCTATAACAAATCAATTCTAATATAGTCATGTACAGAATTTCATCATACTATTGATATATAACATACTAAATTATTATTATAGGAATGAATGCAGATATCACCGTTAAATGATAATTTGATGGGGGTATCAGTTTCTTCTTTTACCTTTCTTTTGAACCAGCTCGAAACCATCATCATCTACTATTGGCTCTGATCTCGACTTATCGTTCTCCATATCCACATCAATTTCTTCGTAATGCATATGTGTGTCCTCGCCAGTAGCACCGTTCATGTATTCTTCATCTTCATCGTCTTCATCTGAGGATGATTCATCATCACCAGTGACCTTTATAACTCGTTGTGGCTTATTCTTTTCCTTGTTTTGCCATTCCAGGTAAAGTTGTTCAACAATCTGGTAGTTTTGAACAGCACAGTCTTTATACACTTGAATTATACCAGTTGCAATCGGTAAGGCAGAGTCATCCTCAACATTAGTATCAAATTCGTCAACCATGGCGTACAATAACGTTTCTTCTAACAGAGCTGCATCGACAATCTTTTCATTCTTGAATAAGTCCACGATAATACCGGTTATCCAATCTCTTTTCTCAGCTGATTCTGGACCACCCCATTGGTTATCAACAGCTATATCCAGAGCATCCCACTTGTATACCATCATAGAACACCCTAGCTCAAACCTTGCCTGCTGTTTTTCATCACTGAACATCAAGTTTCCTTGACCCTGAGGAGCCTCCACATAAACTGTCTCGTCAAATTCCATTGTAATTTTATTTGTATTGTGTTCCCTTTCAGACTTATGTTTTAAATTTATGTTCTAAACTATACTTTCTAGGTTTGATATTAAGTCACAGTTTAGCTACTTGTTTAGTCTCTTAACACTCTATAATACAGCCATTATATCTCAAGCTCATCGAATTTTCAATTAAGTTTTTCAATTTCATGAAATTTTTCAGTTTTTTCCACTTTGGGAACAAGCTCATCGGAAGACTCAAAAAAGGATGGATTCCAAATAATGTAAGGGTAGTTGCCATAACAAATGCAAAACAAAATGAACGCATCAGGCTTTGCTTGCTTGTACGTAAGGCAATAGAATAACGGCTATACATCCCCCCACCAGCTAAACCAGCTACCATGCTAAACGACATTTTAGTTGAGGTTGCAGAAAAAACCCAGTTACTGGAATCCCTGATCATACCTCATGAGAGAGCACTCACTGAGTCGGATTACTCTGATCAGTTAGAAAACATAAGGGCTGAAATCTCAGCGACTCTCAATAGTTTAAGCAATCTGAATGATTTACTCATATCTCATGATGGGCCGTTACGAACAGAAATCTCATCGTTAATGGCAAGCAAATCCAAGTTGAAGAAGATCAACATGAAAGAACTTACACTTCTCAACGAACAAGAGACGTTGGAGACTCTTCGTAACGATTCTTCAAATTTGGAGTCATCAAGGCCAGGATTCACCACGCAGCAGCAGCAATCTATTACAATAGCTTCATCTTACCGCCATGAACTTCAGAAATACCTAGACTTGGTCGATGTGGAGAAAACCTCGCTCAACACCAACAAACTGGCCGATAATTCGAAAATATCTGAAGAGGATGTAGAAAACTCCGATTTCAATTTCAATCTGAAACGTTACGAAAAGCAGCAGTCGATATTACATAGCGCTCTGACAGTCAATGAGATAGAGATAAAGAAATTAGAAACACTGCTGAAAGAATTTAGAAAGGATAATAACTTCATCAGAGATGAATTAAAGCTGATAAATAGTAATCTTAAATCACACGAGGATTTAATTAGTGATGAACTAAAGCAAATCGATGAATCCCGTTATGCTATTATGCAATCAATTGGCTATAGTGGCAGGAATGAACAACAGTCGTCCATATTAGATAGCATTGTGAAATTATCAATAAAAAAGCCTGATATTCGCACACTAATCCAGGAAAGGATCGAAGAGTATTCAAACCTATTGAATTTCATTGATATGAAGTTAAATGGACTAGATCAAATGCTACAAGAATATAAATCAAGGAAATCTGAATGGGCAGAAAAAAGTATCCTTTGGAGCCAATGTCTTGCGCTAATATCAGAATTGGAGGTTACAGTTAGGGATCAATTATCTTCAGCACATACTGTAGGCTCAGAAATTAGTCCTGACCAAATTAAAGCACAAATAAAAAAATTCTTAACCAAGCTTAACAAATTATTAGACGAATCCGATTTAGAGGGTGTTGTATATTCCCTGGTTAGAAATGAAGTTAACAGTTTGAATGTGGCCCTTGATGAAATGAATCAAATGCCTCAAATCAAAAATGATATCTCTGATAGAGAAAGCATTCATAATCCCTCATTCAAACTAATCAGCAAATCACCACCCAAAACTGGATTTAGCAGCGAGAATGTAAGTTATAAGCTGAACAACACAAATATAAAGAAAGATTAACAATGTCATTATTCATTGATGCAAGGAACTTGTTGAGTGCAGGCCAGGAGCATCCTTTAATGTCAAAAACTTCTCATCCACATTTCTGCACCTCCAAATTCAAGATGCTGGCTCATTAATCTGTGGTTTTGGAAAATTAATTATTTATCAAATGTAGATTAAATAACGTGTTATGATGTTGATGTATATGCTTTAAATGTAATGCAAAAATAATGAAATATGCAGGTTTACATAATTTTTATGAATATAACACTCCTCATATATGCGAATGACATAGCTCTGACGAAAGGAACCAAATCATGGTATTGTTTCTATAGAGTCTGAAAAACTGATATGTCTCGATTTTTTTGATTTCTTTTTATCTTCTTTCTTATCTTTCTTCGAAGCTTTATCTTTAATATATGGAACTGCCGGCTTTGAAGGCACTTGGTTATTCTCCTTTGATCCAAATATCGAGGATTTTTTTTTTGTTCCAGATGGGTTTTCATCATTTGCCTGTATTTTTGGCTTTTTAATTCTTTTCTTCTCAATAAATGGACTTTTGTCTTGATTATCAGCCCTTCTTTTTATTGCTATCTTTTCAATCGGTTTAAAGGCGGTAACAGGATCATAATCATCCTCCCCATCAGAGATGTCGGTAGCTTCAGAAATATTTCTATTAGAAATATCAGCATCCTTTTTATCGGCAGCCGCTGGAATTGGATGCTTTTTCTTTTCCTTTGATTTGGATTCTTTATATTTGTTCAGTGTATCCTGGGCCCTGCTATTTGAACTATTCAAAAAGCCAGAATAGGCTTGCTGCAAACAACCTCTTCCTTCAGCGTCATCTATCAAGTGAGACCACAGTTTACTCTTTCTCAAAGACTTCTGATGACCCAAGATCCATATACTGGTTCTAGCTCTGGTTAATGCAACATTCATTCTTCTGAAATCCTTTAAAAACCCAACACCACTTTGCGAGTCATCAGCACGGACACAAGATATAATAATAATTTCCTTTTCCTGACCTTGGAAACCATCAATCGTGTTGAAATCGACAAATTTCGTGATGGAACCTCCAAAATATCTCATAAATTCTCTCCTCATTCGTTGAATTTGCTCCTTATACGGGGATATAACTCCAATCTTGTTAGAAAAGTCAATCTTGTTATCATAAAGCCTAAATAGTTTATCGACCATCTCTATTGCAACTTCAATTTCTTCTTTATTAGTATATGACATGGTTTTAACATTTTGAACTTGCTGACCGCTGGTTATGTCAAAAAATTTGTATGGTTTAAATGGCTCTTGCTCATGCCATATTCTTTTATTTAATGATTCCATATCAGGACCATCCATCAGGCGGCCATCATAAAATTCAGCAGAAGGAAATTTACTAATAGCGGGATGCATACGATATTGAACATCCAAAAGAAATGGCTTTGAATTTTTTTCCATTCTTACAAACAAGGATTGATTGTACTTGAAGTTACTAGCTGCTCCAGATAAAACAGTTGGAGGTAATTGATTTGGATCACCAACCATAATACATCTTTTACTGCCATATCGAAGTGGAATAATTGCTGATAATTCTGTACATTGACATGCTTCATCAATAACGACAGTCTCAAATTTCATTCCCAATGTAGCTAGGACATCATGTGCTGAACCAGATAATGTCGAGCAGATAATATCACATGAGGCAAGTACCTGGGCTTGAGCATTCCGTCTATCCAGATCACGATTTCTGTAATTAATGGCATTTTTCTCTCTCATTTCATCCTTTTCACGTCCCAATTCATTGATACTTTTAGTTAGTTCCCTTATCTTCATTTGGAGATTTGCTATATCATTTGTTGACATTGAACTATCTGGAGATCCATTCTCTGCATTTAATTTATCTCTTAATTGTCTTCTTTCGGAGAGAAGTGATTGGAATTTTTTCTCAATATCAGGATTATTGGTAAATTCATAACTCTTATCCCCAAGTTTCTTGTCAACGATTTCTTCTAATGTGACATCCTTTAATTCCGCGTTTACCACATCTGTACGACCTAATCTAATTATAGCCGGCCTAACAGTCTGTCCTTTTGTTTTGATACCACTCTTTAAACGTAAACAGATCTCATCGACTGCTGCATTACTGGGAGCACAAATCAATATCTTTGGTTTCTTTAGCATCTGATCTAAGGTGGTAGATTTTTTATCGGTAGGTGCTTGGATGGTTCCTGTTGGTGTAGCATTTCTTAGAGATAAGAAATAACCAACTATACCTAAAATTGTCTTAGTCTTACCAGTACCAGGTGGACCTTGAATTAAAGAGAAACCACTACTAATAACAGTATTCACAATTGCTCTAGCTTGAGACTCATTCAGGAAATATTCTTGCTGAACCTTCATAATCTGTTGCTCAAATGTATTAGATGGCGGAGAAAGTTTTGCAGACAGAATTTGATTAACCAAATCATAATACTGTAAAGCCTCCAGAGTGGAATATTCTCTCTCAATTGTTGTCATTTGCATTACTTTGACTGCATTGATTTCTGCCCTATGAGTCAAATATTTGGCAAAGCTATGGTTTCTATGCACTCTCAGAGACATATCTACATTACCACCTTTTGTCTTCTTCAGGGTTTTTACCTTAGCCAAACAAGTAAACTGCGCCTTTTTAAATTCTTCATATCTTACCTTTTGTCCTGGTGCAATATTTGGGAAATATGCTAAGACTATAAGATCGGATTCCGTTATGTTACTGTCCTGTAACATTTTTTTACTGATTGATGCATATATCTCATAGAAGTCTGAAATACTAGTTCTATTACCAATAACAATTGAAAATGGTGTGTTTTCATCTCTGTCCCTTGCAGAGCACATACCTTGCCATGATTCCAGAAGCAATAAAGGCTTCATGACATTCTTATAATCATTAGCAGATTTAAACTCGTCTTTTATGTCACGATAGGCATCAGCACCTTTGTCATCAGGATATTCACTTATTTTTGTATAATCCCATTGTAGTAACTGCTCATATAAAGGATTCAAATCAACGTTTAATCTCTTTCTCATATACTCTTCTTCCATTTTTGCTCTTTCAGCAGCGCTATTTATTTTTATCGGCTTACCAGAAATATCTAATGTTTCAATACCCTTAGACTTACTTTTGGCAACAGCAAATAATTCTCTTGCAGTTTCCATATCAATGTCACTTTCATCACTACTAGTATCATCTTCCGCAGTTTGAGATTTTGAAGGCGCTTTAGTATGAAATGCTGGTTGACTTGGAGGATGTATAACCCTATTTTGTAACAACTGCCTTCTAGCCATCTCCATTTTAGACAATGGTTTAGGTTGTGGTTTGGTCTTCAAGCTTAATGCTGCACCAGCTTGAACTGTACCAAAGGATGTGATCTTAGATTGCGTTACCTTAGATTTTGTATGTGCAGCCAGACCAAGAGCTTTTCTTTGCAAGTATTCAGACTTTAGCTCTGCAGGTGATTTTCCAGTACCCGTCTCTTCAGAATCACTAATAACAATCGTTTGTTTGGCCTGTTCCTTCATTTTATTATATGCAGATGCTTCATCCATAATTTTACTGGTTAAAGTAGGATTTAATGTCTGAGCTCTACTGATAATTTCATTAGACTGCTGCAATGAAAGTTTATTGGAAAATTTCCTGTATTTGGATCCATATTTCGCCATTAGTTCAACAAGTTCGTCATCAAACTTCATCTTTCGCTCTTGAGCAAGATCTGATGTACTAGTAATCAATTTAACACATGATTCTAATAAAATTTCATCACTTAGCCTTAACCAATAAAGCATATTTTTAAAAGCCTTTAGCACAACATGAAAGAGGTTTACATTTTCACCCAAAACATCTTTGAATTCTCTAAATGATCCAACCAAGGCGTTACTTAGATCAAGAGTATCTTTTGTAAAATTCTCTAATAAAGAGTAGTTATACTTTGTCGCCCACTTTAATGTACATCTGTAAATAGAATCCAAAAATGACCAAACCAAATTCCAAAAACTAAACATTTCATCCTTAGTTTCTGATGAATTAGAAATTTCTGGATTACTTAGTACACCGTTAGTAGGATCAATGAATGCACTAATAATATCCATTAACACTTTAACTGTTCTTGGACATAGTTCAAAGTATTCACATTTGATCAATTTCGAGAGAATAAAATTGATGGAGTTCAGATGTGAAGAAACATTTTGTTTAAACAACGCCTGCACACCTTCCAATCTACCATCAACATCGAATGTGTTGTACAGTATATTTGTAGCGGCTTGGTACAGTTTTTCATTCGAACTAAAAATACAAGACCAAAAACCAACCATAGCATCCTTGTCGCCTAATATTTCCATTAGTTGATTAGGAAGTAAATCATTAAAATTTTCAACCAAATTTATTACCAAGTTCCAGACATTTTCAACTGTCTTATTATGTTGTGTAGTATTTAAATTCGACTTAGTAATAATCACAATACCATAAACATTTTTTAGTGAAGTAAGCAGCAATTTGGTTAGTAAAGGTCCATTATGAAACGATCCCAATTGAATACTACCGACAATATTTTCCAGTAATGATAATGGAAGAGGAAATTCGTTTACCGCCGTCCCAAAATACAATTTATAAGTTCTTTGACATAAAGTTAACAAATCGAAGTCAATACATGTTGTAAGAACCCCCATAGTAGATGCAGCAACCGATGTAGCAGAATTACCTAAACCTGGATAAAAACTCGCTGGTTCCGTAATCGATTTTAGTAAAACATTTTGGATCAATGAATTATCTAGTAAGAGACGAGAATCCACTTTGGTTAATAAAACATTTTCAAAATCGTTCACAGAATAAAGTTTTGCTCGTTCATCATCTGTGATGAAAAGAACCGAAGACAGTAGCGTACAAGAAGAAGTAACCAAACAGGCTTTGGATATAGATTCTAAATTTGGTTGATGTGCAACTATTTTCAAAAAAGAAATCGACACCTTCTTGACCATCTGTATCCGTTTTGATGGAGAAAGCGCGTTGTAAAATGGTAAAGTCCAAGCTAGTAAATCTGTCAATGAACCTGAAAATGAAAATATTAGTTCTTCACGATTTTCTATAATAGGCTCTTTCTGTAATCTCATAAGTCTAGCCAAGAAGACTGGTTGTTCAAATAAAGAATCTAAAATACTGTGAAATGTATATGGCTCAATAAGTTGCCAAAAATCCTGGCCAAGTTTGTCCAGAAACATATGCAAAGCTCGAAGCAAGAAATCTACAGGCTTATCAGAATACAACTTCGTCATATGATTACACCACAGTTTTACCAAAGATTCAATTGGGTACTTAAATGATCTTTTCAGTGATTCTTGATTTTTTGGTATGCCGAAGTAGTCTTCAATAATTTCTCGATCTAACATGGTGAAGATTGGAATAAATCGTGTCCAGAATTGAGAAACTATAACCTCATTCCAGTTACCTGGATTTTGTAAGAAAAGAAAATGTGTTTGAATTTCATCCAGTACGTCATCACCTATGGTCTTCATATTAAAAGTTGTTTTGCTTTGAATTAGGTTTCGCAGTACTTTCCTAGCCCAATCATTTTCATCCTTATTTCCTTCACACCAGCAGAATATAGTACCTGCAAGCAGGATATCTCCGTCATTTGGTGTTTTACCATTCAATAGAGAATCTTGACTGGATAACAACACGGAGAAAGATTTGTCAAACAGAGCACGGAAGGCCCGATCCATTCTCATCAAGTTTGGATCAGTCATACATTCATAAAAAGCACAGGAGAAGTTGTTCTCTACCTGTGAACCTATCGGCAGATTGCTCAGTTTTTCAATGGGTACTCTAATGGTATCTAAGCGCCAGCTGCAGATGAGGTTATTAAATTTAGCGACATGTTCATGTGGTACGTTTCTTTGGATTGCAAAATGTCTCAACATTCGGCTCTTACCTCTTGCAAATGCCAAGACACACTTGTTACAAGACGCCAGAATCGGGTTGAACCGCGATTTCAGCCAATCAATAGTGGACTGGTCATTGAAGGAGAATATAGTAAGGCAGAATACCGCGATAGGTTCAAACTGTGGATCACAAAAAATATGCTGGTCCTTCAATTCTGCAATGAAGTGCAAAACATCTCCCAACAACTTCGACTCCGATATACCTGCGTTGCTTCCATTGTAGACTTTCTCAATCAGGGGCACAAATTGACCAGCCTTTTCGTAAAGCTGCGCTATCGGCAAACTCATTCTAGTACCAAAAACCCTTACGTGTTGTACTCTCTGCCCTTCAAAGTTATAGGGTCCTAATTAGTCAAGTGTTATGTGTTCCACTCCGAATAGTGGGTTTAGTTTCTTTGTATATAAACAAACAAAAAAAAAGATAGAGTGGAGCTGAGGTATCGAGAACAGTAGTAACTTATTCTTTACGTAGTAGTGTCTATAAATAGCGGGTGGCCGCCGTTACTGCAAAATTGCTCCTGAATAATACACAGCTAGGTATTGCCTCCACCGATGTCTCTTCTTCCGCAGTGAATAATAACCTCAGTAAAACACCTCTAAAATAACGGATGTGAAGTATCCTGCAAAATCACAAACACCTTCCAATGGCTGTTGCCCACTTACAACTCTTATAAACAGCTCCTGACACTTATCCCGTTGATCACATTAAGCTAGCTCATCGCAGAATTCCAGCTTCACGCAGTGGATCAAATTTTTTGGATTTTTTGTCAAGAAAATAATTTGCTTCCTAGTGTAGAATCCCGTTTTTTTTTACACAGAAAACCTCGCAGAACTACGCTACATTTCTAGGAATTTTACGTGTTGGCCAATTCCAGCAGAGTGCAGACTGACACCAACAGGCTCGCTGAACCTGGCACGCATTGAACAGTCACACTACTACAACTGGTGCTTGAGCTTCTACTGGCCCCTGATCTGTCGCCAGAATGCTCACGTTATGTGTTTGCAATAGGCGAGGGTATCCCGATGTAGGCCTACTGGGACTAATAAATGTATGAGCACATATATGAAAGAAACCCAGAGACTGTGCCTGACAATTACTGCTTAAGAGAAACTCAATATGATCACACACAGTGATGTGTAGCGAACTCTTGAAGGTTGACAGTGTTGCCAATGGCAAAATCAGTATATGAATCTCTGCTATAAATGCTACTCCTGACGCCCACTTAGCTAACAATATCCAAGTGTCCCAGTGGCCGAGTGGTTAAGGCGATGCCCTGCTATTCTCTCTACGAACAGCATTTAGGCATTGGGTTTTACCTGCGCAGGTTCGAATCCTGTCTGTGACGCTTTCTTTTTTTATTCTTTTTTTAATTTTTGTTCCCCTCCATATTAAATTGACTGTCATGTACTGATAGGAATATGGCTTACAATAAATGGACAATAAGTGGACAATTTTGTACATGATTTCTAATGTGGTTTGGTCCAAACTGCTGTCCAAACTGCTGGCCACAAGCTCACTTCTCAGAGGCTATGTAAGCTAGGTTTAACGCTAGCTTTAAAACTTTATAATTTCCGGGTAACGTTTGGAAAATTTTCTGAAATTTCCTGCGATGAGCTTTGCGATGAGCTCATGAAGATGAACTATGGCACAGCTAGTTGGATCTGAATAGTCCGTAATAGCATGGTATATCTTACTATTTTAGTTATTTTAGAATTATTTTAGAGTGCCAGGAATCAACAAAAGAGAATATCGGTGTAACAATGGGTAAAGCTAAGAAGACAAGAAAGTTTGCGCTAGTGAAGAGGACGCTAAATGCTAAGAAAGACCAACGGTTGAAGGGCAACCAGGAGAAACAGAAGAGTCAGGAGGACCCTGAGTTGACGAGAAATATACCACAGGTGTCTAGTGCACTGTTCTTCCAATATAACGAGGCGATCAAGCCGCCTTACCAGGTGCTGATCGATACAAACTTCATCAATTTCTCCATTCAGAAGAAGATAGACATTGTGAAAGGTATGATGGACTGTCTGCTCGCTAAGTGTAACCCACTAATCACTGACTGTGTGATAGCAGAACTCGAGAAACTGGGACCTAAATACAGAATTGCCTTGAAACTGGCAAGAGACCCCAGGATAAAACGTTTGACTTGCACTCACAAAGGTACATATGCGGATGACTGTATAGTGAATAGGGTTCTACAACACAAGTGTTACATAGTAGCCACGAATGATGCAGGGTTGAAGCAGAGAGTAAGGAAAATACCTGGTATCCCTTTGATGAGCGTAGGTGGCCATGCCTACGTTATAGAAAAGTTACCAGACGTCTTTTAATTATTTACAAACTCATACTTTCCCTTCCATTACACATATTACAATTGCAATGACAAATAGCATAGCATTACTTACCATTTATAGTTTCAAATAAATAATAGCACAACTCGAGTATTCCAGACGTGACTAATATCTGTCAACTCATCGGGGACTAAAGCTTGGATGAACTCGTCCTACTTGATGACAAAACTGCTTCCCTAAAGTTACATAACCCACTTCATCAAGAAGGACCAAAGTTTAACAATTAATACTTGTAATTCTGGTCTCAGAGTTGGATCAATATACCTAAATAGTCAATAAAGAACATCTTAATTAGTTCTGCTGCATTTGCCTGAGTGCAAGTATATTTTAAAAGTCACAGAGGTTTAAAACAGACTACACCATTATAGATCAAAGAAACTTCCAGCATTTGCCAACTTACATTATATTTTGCCTGTCATGGTGGGTATTTTGTCCAAGACACTATCTGAGGTGCATCCTACCTTGTTGACCAATGGTATGGGTATTACCAATACTCATAGAAGGATTTCATTAGGCTTCTTTCCACCGAACCGTAAAAACCCGTTAGTTAGGAAATACAGAAGGAAAAGGGCTAACCTCAATACTAATGACCAGCGCAGCTTTCAATCGTTAGTTGATGATTTTGGTAGCTCAGTTCATGAACCTTCCCAATTCCTTAATTACATCAATGAAGATGAAGAAGATCTTTATTACAACGATATAGAAGAAGGCGGCGAACTAAGCAGGACCGTATCCCTACCATCATTGGTTTCTGAGACGCCTGATCTGTCACCACCCGATACAGATTGGATTATTCAGGAACATGAGAGAAGGTATTCCTCTGTCTATAATTCTGACAATGAAAATGACTTAGCAGATGAGCCCGTCAGTATTGGGGGAAGTATGACAAATAGAGAGCTTGAGTACGATGAATTTATGAATAGAATTAAAGCGCAAAAGCAAGTTTACGATTCTATAGCTAGCCACAAATATAGAAGGCGACCATCTCTCATTTCCGTAAGTAGTAGAGGTACTGTTCCCACAATTTATCAAGAAATTAATGGGACAGATGGTGCGGACGTTTGTCTCCCTGAAAAGATAACCTTTAGAGAGGAAGCTAAGGTTTTGAGTTCCTTTTCTTTCCCATTGATATTCACATTCTTATTAGAACAAATTTTTCCAATGGTTTGTTCATTAACTGTCGGACATTTAGGTAAAAACCAACTTGCCGCTGTTTCTTTGGCATCTATGACCTCTAACATTACCTTAGCAGTATTTGAAGGTATTGCGACAAGTCTGGATACATTGTGCCCCCAAGCTTATGGAGCAGGCAGATATTATAGCGTCGGAATACATTTTCAGAGATGTGTTCTATTTTCTTTCATAATATTCCTACCATTTGCTCTTTTCTGGTTTTTCTCGGAGCCAATATTATTTTTGGTAGTCCCAGAGAAAGAGTTAATTGCATTGACTTCTCAATTTCTAAGAGTTTTAATCTTTGGTGCTCCCGCATATATTTTATTCGAGAACTTGAAAAGATTTCTTCAAGCACAAGGAATCTTTGATGCTGGCATTTACGTTCTTACAATATGTGCACCACTTAATATATTCGTTAGTTATACCTTGGTTTGGAATAAATATATTGGAATAGGATTCATCGGTTCCGCGGTTGCAGTTGTGATAAATTTTTGGCTAATGTTCATTCTATTATTGTTATACACAATCTACATTGATGGTAAGAAATGCTGGGGTGGCTTCTCAAAGAAAGCATTCACACATTGGAAAGATTTGGGACATTTAGCATTTTCAGGAATTATCATGCTAGAGGCTGAAGAATTATCCTACGAAATTCTAACATTGTTTAGTGCCTATTTTGGTACTAGTTACCTTGCCGCTCAATCTGCTGTATCTACAATGGCCGCATTATTGTATATGGTACCATTTGCTATAGGAATTTCTGCATCAACACGTATTGCTAACTTTATTGGGGCTAAAAGGGTTGATCTTGCACACAATGCATCTGAGGTTGGCCTTGTGTTTTCTTTTGGTGCTGGCTTAACAAATTGCTGTGTTCTCTTTTTTGGTAGAAACATAATTGCACATGTGTTCTCTAGGGATGATGAAGTTATTGATTTAATGACTGGATTGCTTAGATTAGTGGCAGTAGTTCAAATCTTTGATTCCCTAAATGCTGTAGCTGGGTCTTGCTTAAGAGGACAAGGAATGCAGAGCTTAGGAAGTATTGTGAACTTACTAGGTTACTACCTGTTTGGAATACCATTAGCATTGATATTAGGATGGGTATTCAACATGAAATTGTATGGACTCTGGATTGGGATTGGATGTGCGATGCTGTTGATTGGATTAATTGAGGCATACAATGTTCTGTATCCAAACTGGGACTACATCTTAAATTATGCTGAGATCTTAAAAGAAACGGAGGAAGATGATGATGATGACAGCTACTTTACTGACTCTGATGATAACGATGAAGAACCTACTGAGAGAAGCCCTTTATTAGACTAAGTGCTATTAAGAATCCTTCTAATAAATATCGAAACCCATATGTTTATTGACATATAAAGCCTCATTTCAAAAGAATTACATGTCGATTGTGATGAAATTAGAATAGTAATATATATATCTTCCTTATATTTACAAGCACCATATATACTAAATGGAAAGATACAGTTTACTCTTAGCCAAGAGTTTACTTACAAGACAGGTTGTTGTTCTACTGTCGAGGACGAGCTAGCTTTCTTTTGTTTTCTTTCATCCTTACGGATCTGTTGTGCAACCTTTTTTGATTCTTTCACTAATATTTTGTCACCAAAGAATTTAAAGTCTTGCATGTATCTTCTATCCAAGTTAAACTCTTGAGTGATGGCAGCATCATTTAAGCCCAACTTTTCAATAGTCCAATAATATCTTTCTGGATTATCACGTTTTAAATACCTCAATAGACTTTGTCTTTGTTGAACCAACATCCTAAGCATTCTTGTGTTGGCATAGTCCTTTTTGTGGTTTTTGATATGGTTGGCAAGATTTTGTATTCTGACAGTCAAGCAAGCTGCTTGCACTTCACTTGATCCCGTATCACCAGGGAATCTTTGAAACTCTTCGCGAGCTAAACGAATAGCAATTTGCATAGTATCCTTCCTATTTGCATTTCTGATGTTCAATATTCTAAATAGCGCTTCATGACGTAATGACAAACTCTCAGTCGTTTCTGTTGTTGCAAATTCTGGGTTCAAAGGTGAAAGATCTCTATGTTCTTGTTTTGTAGCCTCTACGCTTACTAGAAACTTTTCAACTTCATCGTAGTTATAATCGGAGGATAACACTGTAGGTTCCTTTATCTCGGCGTTAATACGATTGATAAATGGCGTGTCTTTCCGCCCTAGTACCGGATCAACCATTTCTGACTGACTCTTTATACTGGCTTGCCTAGCTTCATTTTTTTGTCTTCTTTTCTGGGCTTTCAAAAACTTAACTGCTTTAGCACCTTGTGTAACTGGCGTAGCATGGTAATACCGCAGTGGATTTACCTTCAAGCCGACACCTTCAATATTCCGAATTAACGTTCTTGCAAATACCATATTCAATTAATCCCTTGTGAATCTTTTATACTATGCTTATCTGAAAACGAGTCTCTGTGCGTTCTCTAACTTGTATGATAGTTTAGGACAACAGCTTTTCCTTCTCGATATTCAAATAATTGCACTGTTTCAACTTATGTACCAATCGAATCACAGAGAAAGTGAATTGCCAAGTGTTGTTGCTATACCAGTGTTATTCAAAAACGTTATCACAATGTCAAGCGCCTCTGTATTTGTTGCTTTGCTTGTCTATTAGCCATTTCAGAGATTCATTTGAACACATTCGTGATCACACTGAAGGAAGTTCACTCGGGCTCCTGTTTGTGGGCTCTGTATAGCTCTTACGTACATTATGATATATAATAAGAAGGTCTGACTATTAGTATCGAAATATTAGCTCTAAACTGGCATCAGTAGGTATTGAAAGTTATATTATCTCTCTATGAAGTTTTTATGTCCTATATACAGGAGTGACCAGCACATTAGTTTAATGAAATGGAAAGGCTGTAGCTTCAGAACAAGCTATAACCCGATTTATAACTTATTGAAGAGCATAATTCGACAGCAACAAAGTGAACGCAATTATGTCACATCGAATCAGATTGGATTATTTTCTGCTAGTATTTTATCCTTTCCGGCTTAACTGATGAATCTAGATTACAAGCTTCAAATATAGAATATCTCAATAGATCCACGCCGTATCTCTTCTTGATAAATTTGGAAACCATCGAATTTGTAAAAATAAGCTTTGGCAAAGTCGGTAAATTTCTCAAGCCACTAGAGTCAATCCATTGAACAAACTCATCAACATCTGTAACCTTATCCATCTTGGAAAATATCAGTTCAAAAGGAATTCCTGATTCTGTCATTAGATCCATAAGATAGCGGTCGTGCTCACTTATCTCCTTCTTTGCTGAAATGAGCAGGAAGCAACGCTTCAACTCTTTTCTATTCGATAAATAATCTAAAGTAACATTTCCTTGTTCAATCGCACTGTGGAATCCATAACCGGGGGTATCAATAATCCGGAATTTATTGCCCACGTTGTAACAATTTAAAGTCTTTGTAAATCCTGCTCTATTCGACATACGTGCATGAACATCAAGATCTTTTTGTTTAAAACTAGTAATAAGATTGTTCAAAATTGTAGATTTTCCGACATTGGTCTTGCCTAAAAAGGCTATTTCAGGCAAGGGGTTGAGTAGCTGAAATGGGTATCTGGTTTTTCCATTATACAACTTCCCACCCTCATGATTCATGCCACTATTGTGCCCATAGACACTTTTCATTTGTTCACTAGGTATATTCCCAAAGTCTGCCACGCTCCATTCATATTTGCATTCTGCTCTATTGAAGAAATGATTGATAGCATTCAGTTGGCTTGCCGATGGGTATGCATACGAGTTGTTCATATATTTGTTCAGATTGATCCAAGAATGGCTTTTATCTGAAGAAGCATGCTTCTTGTGCGGTTTTGAAAGCAATCCAGAGCGCTTCACGTTTACCTTATTAGATCCGCTAATCAAGCTATCTGACGTTGGCTTTACTTTAACATTTTTCACAATATTGATTGCATTACGACCACTAATCTTCCCTGAACTCATCACAACTTTCTCAATTGACGTAATTAACCATGTTATTAACTACTTATCTTCACTAATCACTTCTGTATAGTATGGTTTTGACTATTTGCATATATGAATTAACAATTCCCTACAGTACAAACTTCAGTGCATTTTTTTGCACCGCTAACTTCCCACAAAACAGAAATGCATCAAGCTAATTTTTCGTAACCCATAGTGAATGATAAGGTAGCAAAATATCGATTATGGTCCTATTGTTTCATAGATAGCGTAGACGGTCTGTATTTATAATATTATCATCGTTCTGTTAATATATATTTACTATATTCCTTATGAAATATTTAATGCAATTACCATTCATTTGTTTGAATGAATAGTGTTTTGGTGAATTGTGAATTGTGACTTAACATGAGAAGAGGAGCCAGAGATAACCACTTAGGAGAGCTAGAAATATCTCGTCCCCCAAACTTTTGTATATCAACAACATATTTAACGCCTAGGAAACGTTAAGGTAATGGTAAGACTAGAAATAATCAGGCTGGAAATGAATCATTTCGGATAGGCCCTCTTATTTAATAGTGATGGATAAATCTAAAAGATCTAACAAACACCGACCAACTCCGCAAGGTTACACATGCAGTTTTTATCAATATCAACTTTAAAGTAATCAAGAAAATAGATTACCAACAGCTCCATCCTCAGTGTTTGGATCATCCAACATGTCACCACTTTCTTTATTCTTTTTAATTAACCGTTCATTGGCTTTCTGAAGAATAGCTTCACGTTTTTCTTGCTTTCTATTTTCTTGCATTGCCTGTTCCTCGTCAAAATCATCTTTTCCAAGAGTCATCTTTGTCCAATCAATAAACTCAACCATGAGGGCTCTTTGACTTTTGTAGTCATCTACTTTTTTCAGATTGCTATGCAGGCTATCAATATCATAACCACCCGATAATTCATAGAAGAATTGCCTTGCTGACGTGCTCTCTTTACAGAGAGTGAGGAATAATGTAGTGAAAACGTATAAAGCCTCGTTGAAGAAATCTTTGAAAGCACTGTTACATAGCACATTTATGAGCAGGTTCTTCATCAATTCTGTAGTAAAGAACACATCTACAGTTTCATCCTTTGCCGCAACTTCATTTATGCAACCTTTCATCACTAAGATAGAGTTAAAAGAACATTTGTTATCTTTGTAAGCCATCAAATGGTTGACCAATTTTAAGAACGGTGCCAAGATATTTATATCATTGAAAATAATCTTTCTCATTCTCAATTGATGTGAAGTGAGATTACTGCGAGCACTTTGTGAGCTGACACTTGCTTGTCCAACACAATCAATGACAATTCGAACGACAACTGTTGTTAGTTGTCTCAACAGATTTTCTTCCAATATATCTTCTGTCATTTGATCATTATCTACAGGAGCGGGGTTTACGTCCATGACATCCATTCTTACAGACCAACGCTGGTAAAGCAGATGATCTAGCATCTCAAACAATTTGGGTAAAAAAGCACTCATAAATTTTGGGGCACAGTCATCGGGACAATTTTTCAACATTGGTCTAATTGCAATGTTTAAAATGTGTTTCCAACCATGTGTTGATACACCAGGACTAATTTCATTATTCCCTGGTTTGAAAATGGCAATTGAGTTAATAAGCATATCAGGAACATCATCTAATTCAAAAAATATACTACCCAAAGAAGATATTGCGCTAAGAACCAATAATGTATATTCTCTAGTGTATCTTATAATATGACCAACCGAGTCTGCAAAATCACGCAAAGTTTGCATAGCTTTCATATGCTCATCAATGAATTCATCCTTGGATTTACTAGAGGCACCTGCTTCCCAGAATCTTTCAACTGTGGTACATTTGACAAAAGTTTGTACAATAACTGGCAAGTTTTTCCAGTTTTCTGCATCATGATACGATTGTAATTGAAAAAGTAATCTTAGAATGTATGGTAGAACTGGAATAATTCGCGGTCTCCATAAATCCTGCAAACGTTTAAATTCTTCATCACCTTTAATGCTCTGCATTGAATAATGAATAAACATCCTAGTTGCTCTAACTGGAAATAATGTTTGCCATCTTTTAGTTAATTCTGCTTTCAAAGCCCTTCCTTCATCATCAATTGGAATAGTCAACAAGTCGCTATTCTCATTTATACCTCTTTTTTGGAAGTATTCTGCTATCTGAACTATCCCTAATCTTTCCATAAACCAATGCAAGTCAGACAATCCTACCTCTGTTGTCTTCTCAGACCATGCCATTAACTCTACATCCACCAATTCCGAGAATCTTTGCTCTTTATTATCCAAGCTAGATTTCAAAACAATAATTAATAGAAATGATTTGAATGATATCTTTTCGTGATATGACAAGTTTGGCATAATCTTAGCTATTACTGCTTCCAGATCAGGATAGATAGACTTCAAGGATTCGGGCATTAGTAGGGCCATTCTATTCAATTCTATACCACAAGCATATCTTAAATCACGGACAGCATCTGATTGTTCTGACCTATCATCCAAGTTGACTTCTGGGTAGTCCATAGTTGCACTTGTAATAATTTTCTCCAACAATGTGAATAGAACATTGTCTCTCAGCATTGTTAAGAATAAGGCGAAGTTCTGAATTTGCTTCTTCAAAAGTAATGGCTCTTTCATGTTTAACGCTATCAATTGATTGGAAAGAATTTCCAGTTTCTGTAAGATAGAGTCCAACTTTTGATTGTAGTCTGGTCCACTTGGATACCAAATCTTCCATCTTATACAACCGTTTATAAAGCACTCTACTATCATATACTGAGATAGGGCACCCAAATATGGTTCTGATTTATGATCTAAGAAAGATGAGGTCAGCACCTGTTGACCAGCAGGAGAACTGAAATAGACATTTAGTCTATTGTTTAACCATTCATATGTCATATCAATTTCAACACATGAAATCAGCCTTATGATATCTCTGATTCTTTTTCTATATGTAGAACAATATGATTGAAATTCAGAGTTTGATTGGAAATCAATATCAACATAATTTCTTGATATATGACCATCTATTTGTTCGTAGTAAACTAAAGCATCTGCTGCAAAATTCAATAAATCCTTAATGGCATACTTTTGGATCAAGGGGATGTAGTCATCATTTCTTAGACACGAGCACCATAAATCCAACGTCAAACCACTAACAATCAAACTTGGATTATATGTTGTTTGCATGACTAATTTGAAGTATTTTTCAATCTGATTGTTTGTGTCTTTAATTTTTGGTATTGATACATACAAACAACTGGTCATATCGACAAATTTCTTTACAATAGGGTATCTTGTTTCATCAACTTCTTCCTCAGGATTAAACAAAAGATCTTCATATACTCTAGCCAAAAGATCCATACTATCAAATACTTTATCTATAATGGTTTGATAATGTTCGTCGTTACCATACGGCCTAGTCAATAAGATGTGAATAGAATCGAGAGCCATTGATTGAGCTTTTCGTATATCTGTGGCAAGGCAGTCCAATAGAGTAGTCAGAATATCATTCTTTATTATTACTTCACTTAATGGCCAGTTCAGACAAGTTTTTAATGTTTCCAATAACCTAATGATGTACTCTGAATTCTTGTTCAACAAAGCAGTACGCAGTTCTGGTATCCAAATTGAGAACCAGCCATCGCTATCAGCTTTAAATAAAGTCCATTTCTCACTGAATTTGTATTTGGTGATAAAAATGTCCATCGGGCACACGATCATCACACATAGAGGCTGTATAATGGTCATTCTTTTCAATACCGTCATATCATCTAACAGAAACACATCTTCAAATAAAATACGGAAGATGATTAGGGTTACTTCTCTACTTGATTCATTGATGTTCCACAATTGGTGTAAATCCCTATCTAAATCCACCCAAGAATCCAAAAGCTGATCGTTGCTTGGGTTTGTTTCCTTCAGCGCTTCACCCCAAATTCTCTTTGCAATTTCAACCCAAAGACTGGCCAACTTCTCCTTTATGTATCTGGTATCAACAGTACTAACATTATAGTTTAGTTCAATTATCCATTTTTTCAATTGTTGTCTCTTTTCATTATTATACGAATTCCAATTTTTTTTAATATTGTATTCCAAAAGGTTCAATCCAAAGTATTTCAAAATATTGTTATCACTGTTGTTTAAAGCAATTTCAAACCCCCAAAGAGGGGATTCTTCCAATGTTCGAACGCTGTCTAAAAATTTTTGAGCCTCTAACCTCTGCCCATTATTTGATTTAGGGGAATATATTACATTAAGTGCCTCAACAACTTGATTAGCCCCGACATTCATAATTACAGCTTCCTTCCACAATGTTATGCACTAATAAAGAATAAAAATATGAATCACGGAAATGAAAAATAATATCAGACCAAAAACCAAAAAAAAAAAATATCGAACAGAAAACAATCAAGCAAGACGCTGGTGTTTGTTAAATGCTTGTAACCAATATCAATCAATAGTTACTCCGTTCTATAGATAGAGTACTGATAAAGTTGTTTATCTTCGTAAAATGTTAATAAACAAACAACTTCCACTGACTTTCAAAAACTGATTATTAAATAAATCTAGAATAGGTCAATTGCTTTGGAGTCAAACACTTCTTTCAATTAGTAAACAGTTTATAGCTATCAAAAACAGTTTCTATTTCAAAAAAAGTTCTTGATATGATTCACTTCCTTGGTGATGATCTATTCCTTTGTACTTGTTGAGGATCTTTAAAGATTGATTAAATGTTTAGCAAATAACAACTGCAGGAAATGAAGAGAATATCAAAAAAAGAAGTAGTATATGTATGAGATCACTCTATTTGACTGTGACTTGTTTAATTTTTTGCTTATTTCTTTAGTTTTAATCTACATCCATGTGTAAAGAATACACAATCAGAAGAATGGATATGTTACTTTTGTTATTTCAAATCACCCAAACTTCAAGGATTGTTTTAGAGGGAGAAAAAGATACAAAATATCACTCTAACACAAACAATGTGTGGGCTAAGTAACGAAAACGGGAAAAATGGCGTTTTCTAAATTGTATAAATTTTCTGTAAGAAAGACAGAGACAGAGACAGACAGAGACAGAGCGAGAGAAAGAGAGCATGAGTGTGGGCCATTTTTGCGGAACTTTCATAGAGATGAATTCACCAATAAAGTGGGGTGGGGAAGGTTAAATGCAGTTCGACACAACTCGGGAGCAAAAGCGAAAGGAGACAGTTGTATGAAAACCAAAGAGAAAAGAAAACAAGTCAATTAATAGATGATTACAACCACAGAAGCTACTGTAGGCGTTGCTACGCAAGTTTTTCATTAAGACAATCTTCCTTTTGGTATTCACTTTCTGCAATTGTGTGTGTGTAACTCTGAATGCAGGGTTTAAGAAATGGGGGGAGGAAAATGAGTGTTTCGAGAGAAAAAAAAAAGCAAACTAATGGAATGCATGGTGGACACGGACCCGGACCCCGGTGGGCACAGAGACTAGAATTAATTACTTGCTCTTTTTCTTTGTCACTTACGAGAGTTAGTAACAACACACGTACGCTGGTGTTATCGCCAAAGAGTCGATCATATTATAACTTTAAAGTTATGTAAGCTGCATTTGGTGTTACGAAGTACATGCGCCTAAGCATGCTCAACGTAGAGGTATATTATCCTATAGTTGAATTGTGTTGATTACAGCTGTTGGAACAGGTTCTCTACTGTAAAGTTTATCAACGAAGAGAAACTGAAATCAATGTATTGAAAACAGTGACAGTATCAATTGATATAGATGCATGTTGAATGTTGTGCTATTTTTTTTTTTTTTTAAAAAGAAATAACAACAGCAAAAAGAAATAAAATGACCCAATTAATCATTTGCCCTCACTCATGAATATTTTGTTCAGATACATACATTTGTCATATTTTCAAAAAAAAATGACATGCAAGTTCAGATTGTGTTGTTTTTACTTTATTTGAAAGAAATGTAAGTGAAACAACTCTAAAAAATATATATAGACAACGAAAAAAAAAACTTTAAAGATTAAGAAATGAATGCTATTTATACCAATTTTTTTTGAAGAAGAGGCGGTCAATTCAAAAAGTAATAATGATTCGGCGTCACAGTCAATTAATATAATCAGCGGCTAACACCCGGTTCTATATGCTAGCAGTGCTACGAGATGTTCTAGCATACCTGTCCAGATCCGACTTACCCCAATATTTTTCTATCACTTTGTATTGGTAAGATATAAACAGGAGCCACTAGACCACGGAGTACAGACTTTATTTTTTTGCCGCATATGACCATCCTGCGTTGTTTTCTAACAATAATTACAATGGAGCAATGTGATTTGTTGCCGCGGATTATCGATCCTGCATTGGTTTCTTACAATAGTCCAAGAAGGGAGCATGGTAGTTAGTTGCCGCGCAAAATAGAGACGATGCGATGGTTTCTAACAATAAAAATACAGAGTAAATAGAATCCTGATCGCCGCACATGTGCATTCTGCACTGATTTCTAATCGATGCATACTTTGAAGCCCATGTACCCGCGGTTTATGCACCGACACCCTTAATCTGAACACAAATGCACACAGTTACACACATATAAATATACTGTAGTCTCCATGTGGTCTTCTTGACACAAAGAAAACCACCAAGGCAAAAAAAAAACTGCTGTTGGACTAACAACAACAACAAAAAAAAAGGCGGTCGGCGCTTCTATTACCCAAGTAGGAATAAACAGTTAATAAACGCTAAACCATAGCAGTTGGAAAGGGGGATGCAACATAAGACATGCATGCCAGCTTCTAATAGTTAATAAGTACCAGATATCATGCAATTTCCAATTGCCGGTTACTTTGATAATTTGCAAGGCATGCAAAATGCATAGATATTGCATAAACTGGCTTGATGCTAACTATGATACCTGCTAACGCATACCGTATGCGAACACACGCCAAAGAGGTTTTCTCGGCCGAATAACTTTTTCCATTTGTGGTTTTGAAATTTTCTTGGCTTTCTAGTTGATTTTCAGTTTACTCCTAAGAATTCTCGTGGGAATGGGGAGGAAGAGGTACCCTTCCCCTTAAAAAAAAAAGAAGAGAGAGAGAGAAGAGGTCAGAAACGTCTGCAGACCAAGAACGATTCATTTTTCTACTAGACAAACGGTGCTTTTTAGGCGTATTTTCTTGTTCGTGGAACTAATAGATGCTTATCACTCGCTAAAGGCTATTTCCAAAACTATTACCGCCAATTACTGGGATGGGGAGGTGGAAGGGGTAAGAGTGCTGATTATGTCAGATGTGAATATGCTGTTCCTCTTGCAAGCAATTGATTTACGTTTCTCTTGAAGTGCATGTCTCGATGATTCCTCCAAGACGAATTGAGCTCACTGAATTCAGATTGCATATCGAATAGCCCTGAGAGTCACAAATAGGTTTTTTCATTTTCAATAGCAGAAAAGAAGCCCTAATAACATGTTTTTTTCTTCAAAAATAACCCCATACAATAAACCTTACCTGAAAGTCCCAGCTGTATAGTAAAAAAAAAACCCTAAAAGTAACTGTCTCAAAAGAGCTGCATTACTGTTTAAGAGGTGATCGATCGAGGTGAACTATCGAAGACAATTCTTTCTCTTTAGGGTTTCTCTTTCTTCTTCATAAATAAGCCTAACATTAGATGGCCATAATTGACTAGTAAGCCAAGCCATGACGTTGTAATCTATGGAACACATAGAAGACCAAAAATAAAACCCTCTTTTTATTCAACTGTTCCCTGAAGAATACAGCCCTAAGTTTTGACAAATGACCACATTAACAATACAGAATACCTTTTTTTTTCTTTTGTCTGTGGAATCGACTTTAAACATGAATGCCCTTGAATTGCATATTTTAACAAAATTATCAAGTTAATAATAGGGTATAGTGTAACTGGGATAATTAGACACATGGCTGAGAAAATTGGAGAATAATGAATATGGAATATACTACACCAGCGTATATTTGAAGTTTAGCATTATGCAATTTGGAACAAGTTAAAAGAATAAATACTAAAAAAAAAAAGGTATATAAACCAGGGCAATTGACCTCTTTTAGTTCCAAATTTCAATTCCAATTTCCTTCCCTTATTAATATTTAAACTTAAAAACAAGAACCATCTTCAAACCTCACTAGGAATAATACAAACACTCCTAACAGTTACTAGAACCGCCCAAAAAAAATAATTACTAAAAAATAAAAAATGTCTGCTACTGCTACCACCACTACAACCTCCCAATTGCAATTGAACTCCACTTCAATTGAACACGCTTTGTCTGATGTTGTCAAGACCGATGACTGGAGTGACTTCCAATTCAGACCAATTAGAGAATCCACTGTCTCTAGAGCCATGACCTCTCGTTACTTCAAGGACTTGGACAAGTTTGCCGTCTCTGATGTTGTTATTATCGGTTGTGGTTCCTCCGGTCTATCAGCCGCCTATGTCATTGCTAAAAACAGACCAGACCTAAAAATCGCCATTCTAGAGGCCAATGTCGCCCCAGGTGGTGGTGCTTGGTTGGGTGGCCAATTATTCAGCGCCATGATCATGAGAAAGCCAGCTGACTTGTTCCTAAAGGAATTGGAAATTCCTTATGAAGATGAAGGTGACTACGTTGTTGTCAAGCACGCCGCTTTGTTCACCTCTACTGTTTTGTCCAAGGTTCTACAATTCCCAAATGTTAAGTTGTTTAACGCCACTGCTGTCGAAGACTTAGTTACAAGACCAGCTGGTCCAAACGGTGAAGTTAGTGTCGCCGGTGTCGTTACAAACTGGACTTTGGTCACCATGGCTCACGACTTACAAAGTTGTATGGATCCAAACGTCATCGAATTGTCTGGTTACAAGGAAGATGGTACCCGTGACCCATCAAAGAAGCATGGTGTTGTCTTATCCACCACTGGTCATGACGGTCCATTCGGTGCTTTCTCAGCTAAGAGAATTGTTTCCATTGACAAGAACAAGAAATTGGCTGGTATGAAAGGTCTGGACATGAACAATGCCGAAGCAGGTGTTGTTAAGAACTCTGGTTCTTACAATGGTGTTGGCTCTATGTACTTTGCTGGTATGGAAGTTGCCGAGCTGGAAGGCTGCAACAGAATGGGACCAACCTTCGGTGCTATGGCTGTTTCCGGTATCAAAGCTGGTGAAGAAATCTTGAAGCACTTCGCTGAGTAAGGGGTATCTTTTTCTCCACTACATATCTGTCTTAACAAAGACTGATTTCTAAATACAGTTTGATATATCTATTATAAATAAAGTTTTTATACGTTCCTTATGAATCAAAATCCAAGTTATTGATCTTATTTCATCTGTTGATTTTAGTTGCTAATTAGTTCTCTTGTTGTCAATGTCCGGCATTAATATTGATCAGTCTTGAGATAACTCAATTTCAACTACTTTATCAAGATGCAGTTATATTTTTTATGCTATATAATGTTACAAATTACAATCAACTAAACATTGTATAATCATACAGAACGTTAATGAGGATATCAGAAATCAAGCCAGTTGAGGTCAGAAATAAAAACCGTTAGCAATAAAACGGAGCATATATTCTTCGACATGATTTGTACCCTCATATTCATCAACATCTTCATCAATATCGTCACCATTTAGTATATTCCCACCAGTTTTATTGGTTGATGACTCATCAAAATCCTCATCATCAACATTGACTTCACGTAGTGCTGAATTTGCGGCTTTGACATCATCTTCATCCTCTGCTTGTGCAAGCAGTTTCTCTAGCTTCTTCGGATCTTTAATTGCTTCTGAATCAGATCCGAGAAGAGGCTTGGTATCAATAACAGGTAGGTCACCAACAACATCAGATCCGAAAAGATCTTTCACCGAAAGCTTGCTAAAGTAATCTGTTGTGAATTCACCTTTCTGGATTATTACATCATCTAACTGTCGTTTCTGATTGGCTTTCTTTAAAATATTGCTCTCGATAGTATGTTCACTCACAAACCTATAAATGTGAACATCCCTTGTCTGTCCAATTCTATGACAACGGTCCTGGCATTGCTTATCCATTGCAGGATTCCAGTCAGAGTCATAGAAAATAACTGTGTCAGCACCTGTTAGGTTGATACCTAAACCACCCGATCTACTAGATAAAATGAAAACAGTAATTTTAGGGTCACTGTTAAATCTCTCTGTGAGAATTTGACGGTCTTCGATTTTAGTTGCACCATCAAGTCTCATATATAGATAACCATGATAGTTTAGAAACTGTTCAAGAATATCTAAAACTTTTGTCATTTGAGTAAATATCAAAGCTCTGTGACCACCATCTTTTAATTGTTGAAGTAAGATTGCAAGCTTTTGTAATTTACCACAGTCATACTGTAATAAGGACTTATCTGGGAAAGCAATTGTCAGTTTTGTTTGAACCTGATGGAACGGATTATCCAGTTGTACTAATTCTTCATAAGGAATTATGCCTGATTTGCTATTAGGAGTAACAAATTCATCCATTCCCAGCGTCAACTCACCAATATTCGAAGTTACAGCACCTGGGGTTAAAACTGCAAACTTCTCAATTGTAGTTCTTCCGTCAAGTAGTCTAGTTTGAAGAGGTTTAATCAAATCGTCGTAATTTGGATCATCTATACAATTATTAGAAACATGTGGCATTTCTAATAACCTGATTAGATTCATACCATATACCGTCTTTCTTGAGCACCTTTGGGAATTCAAATAACCAATAAAATTAATTTTATTTTCTTGCTCATCTAGTTTTTGTTGCATAAATTCTTCATAAAAATTTGATATATTTTGTGTATTGATTTTCAAATGTCTAGACTTTTGTCTTTCCTCCTCAGCATTTTGTTTCCTTAGTTTTTGTACTTCTTCGACAAATTCATTGATGCAAGCTAATTTGTTTATGGTGTTTGTATGATATGAGGTCTTTTCTAGATCATTATTAGTAAATTGAAGATTGATATTTTGTAGGTCAACTAATGTGTCTTTATCATGAAAATGTATTCTTCTTGTAATGCTATTTGCCCTTTCAGAATATCTGGCAATCACCGATTCACCAAACAAAAATGATGTTTTTATTGGTCTAACTTCAAACAAATCCGGGTGATTACAAACTTTCCGTAATTGCATTAAACAATTAACAATGGACATAAAATTACCACTAGCTAATGTAGCTTTCGTTTGAGCTCTTGACATGAAATCATCATAAAGAAAACGCTGTCTCTTAGACAACTTACAATAGACAATATGCTCATATTTGCCAGGAATTTGTTTTTCAACATCAGCTTTTAATCTTCTCAAGAGATAAGGTCTTAAGACTTGGTGCAATTTTTCTACTGTCCTTTTAGTCTCGTTATCTTGTTCATATGTTCCTCCAGTTTCAATCAATTTATCTACAGGTCTTCCAAACCATTGTTGAAATGCATCTAAATCAGCAAAACCACTGACCTTTTGTCCGTCTATCACTGTTTGTGGCATTAAAAAATAGAGTAAGGACCAAAGCTCAGCAATATTATTTTGTAAAGGTGTACCAGTTAATAATATACGTCTTTGGGTATTGAAATTTAGAAGTGCTTGCCATCTGGTCGATCTGAAGTTCTTGATGTTATGCGCCTCATCAAGAACCATATACTGCCACTTTTTCCTCTTAAATGAGTGTTGATCTTGGACAATGAGTTGATACGAGACAATACATACATGGAAGGCATCTGGTTTATTCCATCCTTTCCTTTTTTCCTTTCTTTGTTGCGGGTTTCCATAATATGTTAACACCTTAAATCCTGGAGCAAACCTCTTGAATTCCATTTCCCAGTTTAATAATACCGAGGTTGGGACTACGATTAAGTGTGGTCCCCAGTTGTGCTTTTCACATGCAAGATAGGATAACAATGAAATTGTTTGTATCGTTTTACCTAACCCCATTTCGTCAGCCAAAATACCATTGGTATTGTTGTTATATAATGATGCTAACCAGTTCAAACCCTGCTTTTGATATGTCCTCAAAGTGCCCCTTAAAAGCGAAGGTGTTGGCACATCTTGGACAGCTAAAGGGTCATTTGTCGTATCTGCTGGAAACAAGTCTGATTTTTCATTATCTGATGTAGTATCATGTTCGCCGTCATTCGAATCTTCACTGTCATCAGTCAGATTTTCGTCATCAGAATGGGAGGTGTCAGAGTCACCCATTATAAACTCTTCATTAGTGTCACTTGAATTAGATTCATTTTCGAAATCGTTGGTCAAAAGAGAATTTAGGCCCAAGTCGGGGTTTTTAGATGGGGATGAAATTTCAGGTGAACTAAATGCAGAAGTTGAGCTAGTTTTGAGCTCATTGATGTTATTTTTTTGATCTTCTGATAAATCGTTAATTTCATCATCAGATTCCTCATCCGAAGATGATGATAAATTATCACTGTCACCAGTTGAAGAAAAATCGTCACTGGTACTATTTTCGATATCATCCTCGTTAGGATGCTGTTTCAGTTGGGCTCCTAAAAGTTTGGAACTTTTTTCCAACATTTTTGATAAATGTTCTTTTCCTTGTATTCTTTTCAGTTGTTCCTCTTCGTCTTTTTTCAAAATTCTATATGCTTTTTCAGCTAAATTCCATCTCTTCTTGACACTTTGGATAATATTTCTTGCTATTGCCTTTCTTTGCTTTTCGTTTTCTTTTAAACGGCGATCTTCAGCACCAGCGATATGTTTGAAATGCTGCTCTATCATCTGTGCAATTTTTTTAGCGCCAGCTATTCTTTGTTTTTTTCTGTTTTGAACAAGCTTGGATGAAAACAGACCTTGATTAATTAAATGTTCTTGATGAATATGAAGGTTTTGCTCCTTATACATATATTGTATTGGATCCACCTTTGCGTGAGAGAACATGTTTGGCACCTTTCGTGCCGAAGGTTGAACGGTCTCTGTTACAGGATCATACTTAAGAGCTCCAGTTTCAATACCTTTCTTGATCATTTTGGCAAACCTTTGCTGTTCCTTTATGAATGTGCTATATTCCTCATTTGTCATATCATCTTCTAATATCTTAAATGAGTCTAAGTACTCGTGTAAGGTGGGGTAGTGACTATTAGCTATATTATCTGGGTTTGTTATTACTGCCTTTGGTGGGTTCACATATAAATTTATTCTTTTCCTTCTCTTTATCGTTCCTCTTCTCTTATTGGGCAATTCATCCTCCGATGAAGTAGTGAAATAAAAATCTGACTCGCTTGCGATGTCGTCATCTTTGTATAACTTCAATTGCTTTTCATTAAAGTCGCAGTTTTCGATTTCGTTTTTTACATCGCTTGACTCCATAATTTCTGGTTTGATTTCAGAACCTCGATGATTTGGTTTCAAATCTTTCACTACAGTCTTAACATCTCTTTCAGAAATTTGAGGACTTTCAGATTTATCCTGATGATTTGGTACTTGTTTTACAATTTTGGCACGTTTAGTATTACCTTTCTTTTTTATATGTGAATTTGAAAACTGTAATTTCAGATCTTGTAGTTTCTGTTTTGCCAGTATATCAACTTCTTTTAGCAGATTAATATCATTTTCAGACATAGTATCTAACTCATTGATGGTGCTGGACCCAGAATCTCGAAGATGTCTCACTGATCTACGAACTTTCTTTCCGCTACTTTCGTTCTGTAGCTGTTTCTTCTCCTGAAATATCGACCCCCACGTCACGTCCTTTTCTTCCAGTAGTCTTTCATAGTTTTCTGAATTCGGTATATAGAATGGATCATATTCAACCAGTGATATGTATTCATGTAGATGATATAATTCATTTGTCAGTTGATCGTGACGCAATTTTAATTCCGAAAGCTTCTCAATTTTGCTCTGTCTGTTGTCTTTCCCATTCAGTTTTTTGTTATTTTTCGACATATCTTCTGTATTCTGCTTTTGAGTATGGTTTAGTTTTGTTGTAGTCAATTTTTTATAAAATGGCATACAACTACCACAGATATTTGGTGTAAAGTAATAAAGTGCAAATCAAATAATGAAGTAAAAAAAAACAATAAAACAACGCCTAGCAACAAATGAACAAGTAAAATACACGGTTTGGAATGAATAAATACAAGTAAAATGGTCAAAATGCAGGGCTAATACAGTCAGCAGGTAAATGTAAAGCGTTTATTTCACCTATGCGAATGTCTATGGAGTGCTTAAACCGATGATTCAAAACAAGATCAACAAATTTCTGGATTTATATTTGGCAGTTTGACTTGCAACCTCTCTAGCAAATGCAATAAAAAAAAAGGATGAGCCCAGACAGACTATTGAATACGCGTTCCTTTTCGATAGTGACCAACTAGAATCGACGTTTATTGTACAATTTGAAGATCCACTGCCTAAGTAAATGCAATCTTTTCAGTATCAATAGAAAGCTCCAGTTCTGTAGTCCGCGATGAATTGGTTTATACCTCTATAACTAGTCAAAAAGCCTAGTTTCTTATCAGATTTATATCAAATTTCTCTTCAAAACAGTGGCAACTTCCCAGTTTTTCAGCTTTTATTTTTTTCAAGGCCAGACCTCTTCTTCAACTTTTCCCGTCTTGTGCCCAATTTTTAGAATTTCAGCGATGCGGGTGGAGGGGCCCTCAGCCTGTGAAAAGCCAGAAGATCCGTAGAGCGATATATTATCATGTGAACTATACTGCTTGAGAAGTATACTGTTACTCATTTACTCAATTAAAGCAGTATGTTAAACGGCTCAACACACAAGAGGGCAATCAGTACAGGTTGAAGATTTTATGAGTTTACTATAAATATTCTGTAAAGAGTTCTGTACTTGTTTTGGTATTGTATATTTGTTAAAATATGCAGTAATTAAATAATATAAAATATGCAGATACGAATTATATTGTAAATGGTGTGTGCGGAACCGCATTTGTGTTTTAAGATATGGTGTTGAAATGTAGGATATCTAGGAAAAGATCTCGCTTATCAGTTTCTTTATATTGTTAGCGTTTTTCCCAGCCTCTCCGCCTTCTTGTATAATTTGCTCTATTTGCTTCTTCATAGTAGGTAAGTAGACGTTCTCTACATTTCTTATCCTAGATTCAACATCTAAGGCATCTGAACTACTAACTGAAGAGTTATCTTTATTGCTGGAGGAAGACTTCAGTTGCTTATCGAAAAGTTTTAGGTAGCCATATGCTTGTGGGAAACTAGGTGTCATATATTGTATCTCCTCAAAATTTTGAATATTGCTCGTTGTGTCTTCATCTGTTGTCTCCACTGTTGGTTCTTTACAACCACACTCAAGCAACGCATATAGTGTGGAAAGGTGGGCAGCTTGAAACTTGTTGTCTCTTTTACTGGTTTGCATTGCTCCAGCAGCTTGGTTGGAGTTCTTGCTGTGCTGAGTTTCCCATGATAGCACTCTGAATATACCAGCCATTAACTTATTCCAAGCCTGATCGCAAAACTCTTGGCCGCAGTATTTCAAAAGACAACCTAGAAATTTTGTTGAATCTGCCTGCACTCTCGGCAAAATATGAGTCATACCCATGTTTATATACAGCACTAATGATCTGCAATGTAACTTGAGCACTTGTTCATCATGTTTTCCTACCTCATCAAACAGTTCCAGCAATTGCTCTCTAACGTCCTTTGAGTCATCACATATAAGTTGCGAAGTTTGGGAAATTAACGGTGTCATTAGCTGTGTACTAATTATCTTCGGAATTGCTTTTATATATATTCCCAATGTTTCCTTACGTACTTTATCGTTATGATGTTTCAGCAGCGGTAATCTCTTTCGCAGATCGTCGCCAGCATTATTCACCAGTTGACTTCTAACCGATAAAGTCCTAGCAGTAAAAGAAGTGTCTGTACTATTACTAGGCTTACCAGTGGGTTTACCAACTTTAAGCTTCTTCTTCAAAAAATCCTTCTTCTTTTGTTTTTGTTTCTTAGACTTTGTCATTGTACTCAGCCCCAATTATAAGTATCTTCGAAGATTTTTCTTAAAACACCAGCTAATATATGCACAGAACAACTAAATAAATGCTAATTTATATGGAAATTGTAACAAGAGATCAGCTTCTCCTGCTAATATTCAAAGCTAATGATCATCTCAATACTACACATATTTTGCGATGAGATGAGCCTTTTGCAACTTTTTCTTGAAAAATTTCAAAAAATGAAAGCAAATCGTGAGAAAACGGAACTTTACTAGCGATGAGCTCAAATATAGACTGTTGAAATTGGATATCCCTTTGTGGAACTGTAAATTTGAGTAGCTGGCTATTTCAGTCATATATTTACATATCACTCATTGTGATTGAAACAGTTGTTTTATTGTGGTATTTGAAGGTAGCTGAAAAATGAGTTCGAGAGCCCTAAGGAAACAGCAAAATGATGCTGAATTACTTGAATCCATATTAAACTCCAACGCCACAACTAAGAGAACTACGCAGCAGCAAAAGCCAAAGGCTAATATGGCCACAACTAACATATTCTCTTTGATGGATGACAACAATAGTGACGATAGCGAAGATGTAAAAGATGATGCTGAAGAATTTGAATTACATAAAGACGTTGCCGATGAAGAGAACGAGGCAATTGCTGCTCCAAAAATACAGCTAGCTTCCAAGGAGTCAAAAAAGAAAGCCAACAAAGGTAGAAAGTATAAGAAGAAGGACAAAAAACCTGTAAATGAACCTCAGAGTGATACAAAGGATGATATTGGAAACGACGAAGAACTTGATAAAATTATCAGAGAGTTTCAAAAGAGTTATATTAATACTACAAATCTACATCACGATGATGATATTGATGGTGATGAGTTTGTTACCGCCTCAGAGAGTGAAAGTTATGATGAAGGTACCAGATCAAGTACTAAAAAAACGAGTAATCATAACCTGTTCACCGATTCAGGATTTAGTAATTTTAATATAAGAGGCTTAAAAGCTTGTGAACGTTTCTTTAATACAGATATTAGAAAATTAGATCCTCATACTGAATATAAGCTACTGTTTGACGATATATCTGCTAAATCATTAGAAGACATAGATTCTGTATCGTCGGTATCTATTTCACCACAACAATTAAAACAAATACAGCGTCTAAAGCGAATGGTAAAAAATTGGGGTGGCAGAGATAGACGTACTGTACCAAATGGGCCTGGTAACAGTCCCCATAGATTAAGATTAACTAAAGTTCGAGATGACTGGGTACCAACCCAAAGAGGTGAATTCAAGATGGCATTGATGACAAAATCTGAAGTGATGGACTGGCAATTATGGATGTCACCATTAGATTGGAAAGATGTTGTGGAAGAGAGAGTCGGTAGTTTGCACAAATTCATTTCATTTTACAAATTTGAAAGTGTCACACCTGACATCACTAGGAAAGGTTTGTCTGAGTTTTACGTTTCTGTCATTCTGCATCCTGACCATGAAGCTTTAATTAGTTTGATTTCTTCTAGATATCCTTATTTGGTTCCTGGTTTATTGCAAGTAGCTTTGATAGCTATCAGACAAGGTGATAGGTCAAATACCAATGGATTATTGCAGAGAGCATTATTTGTATTTGATAGGGCGTTAAAAACTACTGTTCAATTTGATGGTGTCAAATGTCAACTTCCATATATCTACTTTATGAACAGACAGTTTTATCTAACAATTTTTAGATATATTCAAGCACTCGGTCAAAGAGGTGCTGTTGGAACAGCAAGCGAATGGACCAAAGTCCTTTGGTCTTTGAGTCCTTTAGAGGATCCGTTAGGTTGCAGATATTTCATTGATCACTATTTGCTACTAAACGAAGAATATCAGTATATTATTGATGTTGCCAAGTCTCCGTTGTTTACTACATATAAGCAGTGGTATACATTAGGATTTAGCCTTGCTGTAACCTTAAGTTTGATTCGATTAGGCAAACTAAAGGAAGCTAGACAAGAGATTGAAAAGAATGCCAAGATAAACACAGCTTGTCTAATGACCCTCTTTTTGGAGCACCTAAAAGGAGATGTCTCTCAAGTTCAAACCACTATTGAACCAACAGAAAGGGATATTTTGGAGTTTAAATCTTATGTGACGAGGTTTCAACATCATTGGAAATCTACTGAAGAAGTCAACTTTTTGCACGATGAGCTGTCTCGTATATTTACCAATTCAATCGATCTTGATAGTGATCTTGACAATGCAGCTACAAATGATGATGTAGAATCGCCATTTTACATTGATGGAATCCCAATTAATCTATTGAGATTTGCAATTTTATCCGAAGAGTCTTCATTAATGGCTGCAATTCCAAAAAGAATATGGTCGAACTATGAAATTTATGAATTTGATGTATTACCGCCTATCCCTACTACTAAAGAATCTAGAGATGTTATAGAAAATATCAAATCATTGATTAATGAGAGTGAGCTAATAAGCTCACAGGCTGAAGCGTTACAAAATGAGGAAATACTTAGAAGAATTCAGCAGTTATCATTACAGGAATATATGGAAGGGAACCCGCAAGAACTAGATATTTAATTTGGGTTCAATCACAATTATATTCCGTTCCTTACTAATTTTGGATGTCATAACTAATACGTTAGATAAGCAGTCAAGATTATAGAATTATAGGCTTCTCTAAACCACATTTTAGTATATGTCAAGATTTTTGTGAAATAAGGACTCTCAGGATGTTATATCAAATGACTGTGTTAGTATATAAGAAAAAATTATCTATAAATTGATCCTTTTAAATTAGCATGATATCCTAACTTACATTTTTTGTATTTGAACGTAAGGTATCTATCATTTTGTTTATACTGTTTTTTAATACCTTATTGGGTTTTGTATTTCTAGCAATACCATTTGGGGATGAATATTTAGAGCAGGTTTTTGTTTTTCTCCTTTTTCCCAAGGTTCTGGTGTCAAACTGCGACTGTCGTCTTTGTGATGACTTGTTACTTTTAGCACTAGAGAATGGTGATGACAAGCTACCCCAAGGAGTTGTTGTTAAGAATGGACTATACGCTGGGAGGTGGGTACCTTTAATACCAGCACTCAATAATGAATGAAAAACAGGAGTCATATGCGAAGTTGAATTGTGAGGTAACATATTCCATATTGACAATTCCTGAGAAGAGATTTTGACTCGCTCATTGTTCAGTTCAAAGCTTGCATTATTGCAATTCTCGTCTAACAGTTCACTTAAAGTTATGCTATCCACTAATCCAGGGCTAGTAACCTCCGGGTAAGGGAAGTGTAAATTATTCCCTACAGAAGGATTTATCTTCTGAGTTGTAAATGCACCATCTTTTGCGGCTGATTTAATATCCTGAAATGGTGTTCGTTGGACATGGGGCAATAAATATTGTGGATCCAAACTAGCCGAGACCAAGAACGGTGAAAATTGTGCCGTAACAATTTTGTTTGTATCAATGCTGGAATTTTTATCAATCTCCATATTCCGATCGTCGTAATACAAAAAGCTTTGGTCTGGGTTCAAACTAGTAGCCAGAAATCCATTACTAATATTCTCGTCAGGATATTCAATTTTAATATTCATAAAATTATCATCGTTATCAAAATTTGGAGAATCTGATGTCGGTTCCTTTAAATCACTTGAATAGTCAGTATCCATACTAGCGGGAAGATTGTTTGTAGGGCTTAGAGGAGAGCTGATAGCACTTTGAGCATGAGATGTGTTACAGCTTTGAAATTTTGAGTATGCATAAGATGAAGAATGGTTTGATCTCGACAATGGATCACCAATATTAACAGAATTACTTACTTCCTCTAAAGAAGAGATATCATTTGCCTCCTTTTGCTCCTCATTTTGGTTATCGACAACAGCATTTGTAATTTTATTTTTACTTATGTCTTTATCTCCAGATTTTGTAATTGTGTTGCATTTCTTTGTCGAAATATGGCGGCTCAGTTGTTCTTGGAGTGACAGTTTGGAATCCTGGTCGTAATTAAATGACAAGGCTGGTTCTTGAATTGCGATTGTAGTTGGATTCTGGCCATTGAATTCTCTTTTGAGGTCCCTCTCAAGGGCATCTGCAAAGAGTTTATCGTGTGGAATGCTAAACCAAAAGAATACCTTTTGCTTCTTTTGGGTCTTGAGGCATAGATTGCGGAATAAGAACTTTAAAAACTTTGATTTCGGCTGTTCTAAAGTTGCATCCAGTCCACACTTCAAGTTCCGCAAATCAGAGAAAAGTCCCTCTTCGAACTTCTTCCTTTCTATTACCTTACGACCAAATTTTTCCATTCTGTACATACACGCCTTAACTATGTCAGTTCCAGTCATATAATATAAGCTGTTCCAAAAAACACAAGATATAAAGCCTTGTGAATTGTTCAAATAATATCTTCTTATGACTTGATTTTCATGCCAATTAAGTGGTGCTGTCGCTAGGAAAAACTTTAGGTCTTCAATAGCTGATATGGCATCTTCCAAATCATCTATAACACTTTTTACAAGCCCGTCATCATTATGGTGCTTCAGATCACCTTTCAAAATTTCTTCTGTTCTTCTTTGTCTACCCTTTATAAATGGGCTCATGGTGTAGATATTACAGAATATAACTTCTCGTTGTAGTATATTTGGTATAATATTAATTATCGGCGTGGAAATAGACTACCGGTTTTCGCTATTTTTTGGCAGAACCAACAAATTTTATTAGTGTTCAATTCCTATGAACTATCAATAAACAAACACGTTATCAAAGGAGTTATCAATATATCAGATGTTTGCAACTGGGTGATCAATAATGATATTTTTATTTGGTATATGTGATTTGTCTTGGAAAACCACTCAATTGATCTAACTCAGAATATGTCAACAAAAAAAATCAGAATAATAAATCCTCGTTTATCTGTTACAGTCCTGAGTCAAAATTATCAAAGAATTAGGATCAAAACAAAAACTGAAGTCAAGACACTATGTTTTATAATGAAATATCAAATGGTTCCATTACCATCCCATTTTGTAACATGGATGTTTCATATCAGTTTTAAACAAGTAAAACAAAAAACAATGCCAGGGTTCTGAGTCAGGAGGGTCTAGATAGTAGGTAAAATGAAAAGAATCTGTCAGTGGTCTTAAAATTAGGACAGATTTAGTGTTCCTTGGTAACAGTTAAACTATATTAAGTTTCATGATTTTTAATTTTAGTTCATGAAGACTGGTGTAAGGAAGTTTTTTATCATTGACAGTAGTAAACAGTTTCAAAACCTTATTTTCCAGTAGAGAGAATTTGTATAGCTACAAGTATAAGCCCGTTGTTGTGGTCCATTGTTAGTATTGATCCTGTAATAATATTACCCTAAACCACTCTTGAAGTTAGAAGAATAAAAATAGCCATTATAAAAATAATAATAACGTCTTAAAACGGACATTAAATGGGTGTAAAGAATAGGAATGGGTGGAAAAATAGCAATGCCTCCTTGAAGCTTTTTAGTTTGTTTGTTTTCAATGTTTCAGGTTCATCAATGATCACCGCAGTAACCTTTTCTTTTAATTTCTTGTATCTACTCCACAGTTTCATTACTGATGTATTATAATAAGATAGTCTTCATACAGCAGTGTAGAAAACACACAAGAAAACTGAATTTCTTTTAGTTACCTAAAATGAATGGTTCTAGGAGTTGTTAGATCGGTATTTTTCTTCTGAGTTTTGTTGCCTTTAAAAGATTGGTTATAGGTTAATCACTTCACTCCGTTCCCATATGTTTCTTTTCCCCGTTTCCTAGCAAAAAGTATGACCTCAAGCGGAGCTACACCGGCCTTATCTATCCTGGCTAAAGTTACACTCTTTTTGTCAGTTATTTTTTTTAGATCACTTGCTTGTGTTCTTTAAATTTTTCAATAATCCCTGTACCGGGAATGTAGGAGCAATGCTGGTAGCGAAAAGTAATTTTGAGGCACTGCCCTTCGTTAAATTCTTGATGTAAGAAGAGATGGAAAATGGGTCGATATTCATGGAATCATTAGAGTTTTTCAGTTTTGTTAGTTGTTTCTGTATAATCTTTTCTACCAAGATTTTCTGTTTCGGAGAGGCCTCCTGGGATCTCCACCTGGCATACTTAATGATCCTACCTAGAGAATTTGAGTTACCGAGATCTTCATATTTCTTAATCACTTGTTCAAGTTTCAGCGTAATTTGGGAGAGATCTTGGTCCTTCTCCAATATAGTTGGAACGTAACGTATACTAGAGTTAACCTCATCTCTATAGAGCTTCGGGATTTCCCGATATAGTTTTAATGTGTATCTTGTACCTCCTGGTTTATCAGATGACCTATACAACCTGATATGATGGCCGTTACTCAAATCAAATGCCCAACAGTTCTTTGTAATACGTACCCATGCGTATTTAGATTTATGGATGAAGCTTAACTCCTCTTCAATCTGATTTATCTTGTTAAGATCAACCGCGATGCCAGCTTGTAACTTTTCATGATACTCTTTGAAATTAGCGTACGAGATCAGATTTAAGTCAAGTGCATCACCATGTGAGACTTCCAGTAGTGTTTGCTCCATTTTGTTCAATTGATTTCGAAGCATTTCCTCATGTGCCCGTTTTTGCAACTCGGCTTGAGTTTGCATCTGTTGATATTCAGCCATGCGAGTTTCTTCTTCTAACTTGATCTTCCTCAATTCTTCCAAGGTAGCGTTGTCAAAGGTATCTTCACAGGATTCAATCCCAAGTAATGAAGGTACTGACACCACACCCGCTTTTGTTGAGCCAACAAAATCAATGATATGGCAATATTCCTTTGAATGATGTAATCGTAACCCTCTTCCTATCATTTGAACTAGTAATGTTCGCGATTTAGTTGGTCTACATAAAAGTATGCAGTCAATATTAGGAATATCCGTGCCTTCAGTGAAGATGCCACAATTCAGAAGTACTTCTAGTTCACCAGATTTTATATCTCTAATTGCCTTCTGACGATCCTCAACACTTGTCTTTGACGATACCGCCTTTGCTTTAATGCCTCTTTCATTAAAGTACCTCTCCAGGCACTCGATGTGGTTGATATCTACCCCAAATAGTAATGATGATTTGATGTTATTCTCTTTTCTTTTCTCCAAATATGAATTATAAATGATACTGTTTACCGTCTGTGTATTAAGTAATCGAGAAAGAGCGCCTGTTTGGAAATCAGATGTTAATGTAGAGGTGGGGATTTTGGAAAGATCGACTTCCAATCTGACAGTGGTAAACTTACTTTCACAAAGCCAATTATCATCGATCATCTCTATAATGCCTCTGTGGTAGACCAGCTCATCAAAACTTTCCTTTAACGACTTCTTATCATATCTTTCAAAAGTAGCACTAAATCCTATTACAGGGATTCTTGTGTTAGCTGTATCACACCGAAAATGCTTCAGGACTTTCTTGTAAGAATCGGCAGCAGCATGATGTGCTTCATCTATGATAATTAAATCGATATCACCTTCTCTGTACTTGTGTAGTCGTCGGATGATAGACTGTACAGAGGCCACTATTACGTCGCTTTTGGAAACTTCACAGTTCTGATTACCCATCTCCAGTTGAATATTAAGGTCCTCATTAATTCTTGACGTAGTTCTAACGGCTTGTTCTGCCAGCTCTCTCCTATGAACTAATATGAGTGTTCTGAATCGACAAGCATTACCACGGTTCCGTTGCCGAAGTAAATTGATTAGGCTGGAAAATATAACTGTCTTCCCACCACCTGTAGCTAGAGAAACTCCAATCCTTTTCTTCCCTAGGGCAATAGCATCTAAGCATGATTTTATAGCATCATTTTGATAGTCTCTTAGTATTGGAGTAGCTGTTGTAGAATACCACTTCAGCGAGGGGGCATTGTTTCGAAAAGATTGTTTTAGAATTCTAAGCATTCATATAGGCCATTGACTCAAAATTATAATTTGCAATACAATCTACTGAATTCTTGTACAGTTACGACGATAAGACTAGCCAGCTAATATGGTAGCCTTTGTAAGCTGATATATGTTAGCTTGGTGTACTATAATTTGAAAAAAAAAAAAAAAAAAAAGAAGGCGATGATGATAGTATAGCCATTGCATCGCTTGTCGGCAATGTTAATGCACTCCTAATTATAGTAAGTATCTTAACATTCAAGCAATAAGTCGATTCTGATGTCCTGTTAATCTACTTATGTCTAGTTAAACCCAATACAATGGAGAAAAAACTCATGGTATTCTAACGATAATTACATTATATATGCGATGAACTAACAATTTATTAAAGGCTGAACTTTGCTGTTTCTTTTTTTGACGTTCTCTTAAATGTTGTGTATAGACCTAGCATTACAAGAATTATGAGCAATATAGTCATCAAACCCTCATTCGAGTTGTTTTTAGCATCTGTTATGTTCTTATTCAACGAGCTCGCGGTTCTAAAGTAAATTGACGAAGCAGGTTCTTTAGGCTTAGGTGTTTGAGAAGATTTATCTTTCTTAGAGGCAAGTTGGCTCTTTTGGATTGCTAAATCTATAATATCCTCGTTATTTCCACTTGTCTTACCACTGTTGTCATCAGGTATAACATTTTGAACATTAGCAAAGAAATCTGTTATTAGAACATCGGACACGTTTCTTTTGAACAAATCAGATCTCACACCTACATGTGAATGTACTTTTTCAAATGTATAAGAATCAAACAAATCTTTTAATGTGAGATTTGATGTCTTATCGATTTGTTCCAGAAATTCCAAGCTATAGTATGTAAATCTGTCGATAACTGCAACACCAATTTCCACATCAGAGTGATGTGAGTATGAGCTTTCGTCCAGTTCACTTGAACCTACAGCAAGTACATTTGGAGAGTAAAACTTTGAGTACATGGTGTTGGCCTGACAGGTGTCAATCATGAAGAATATTTCGTTGTATCTTTTCTTTTCGTACATTTGAGCGAAAGCGTCTGCAATATCTTCTGAAGCGATCTCTTCGGCGTCCTGGAATTTTAGGAAGTCATCACCACCATGACCGGTTAAATAAATGAATATATTTGAGTTTTCATCCGTTTGTAATCTTTTTGACTTCGGTTGATCTTCTGTCCATCTGTCAGTCAGCAGTCTTATAAAATTCTCCACTGTTACTTCATAGCCTCTGTAATCAACCTCTACAGATTCACCATACAGATCAATAGCATGATCTTTGTTGTTGAATACACTTCCTGGGAACAGGTTCCTAGAGTTACATGCAACATCGTCACTCAACATAAGAATGATCTGCGAGTCCGGAATCCCCAGTCTCCTCACCGTCCTGTACATACTCAGCACATTAGCCATGTGTCTATAATTAAACCAAAATCTGGAAGTCGATACCAGAACGGCCCAGTTGTTAGTGTGTTCAGCATTTACCACCCCGCAGGCCAGGGTTACTAGCCATAATATGCACGGTAGCACAATCCTCATACTCTTCGGTGCTTTATAGAATAAGTAGTTAGCCTTTAGATACTGGCCTGTCCAGATATAGCTTACAAAACACCAATGCTATTAAATAACACCTCTTAAATGAGTAGATGGTTCTATTCCAATGTGGATTATTGGCCTTTAATAAATATATTTCACTGCAATTCGATTGTTTGGTTCATCACGAAATTACGTAAATTTCACTTCACAAAGAGGCGAGTTTGAAGGGCTCTTGCGGGTTTTCAGTGAAATTTGATAGATGGCAAAGCTGCCTCTCGTCGATAGGTAATGGAAGTGTGGGGGGGAGGGAGCATTATATTATTGTGAAACTTTCTATACATTCAGGTTTATATATGAACTTATTCCTTCTCTACAAGTAGAGAGCTATTTGCCAACTCTGCCTCTGCTATTGTAAGCGATAGCTTCTCGATAAGGTTTTCTCTTTGGTGGTTGCTTAAAATGAACTGGCAATCGGCAAATCCATCGAGCTTAGCCTTGATAACCTCGTAAATATTTCTAACTGTATCTGTTAGGTTGAATCTTCTAACCATCCTACGGCCGTCACCAGTTCTGATCTGTATCCTTGTGGTCTTTCCTGGTTCGTTCTGTGGTTCCTCGTGGTTGATGGGTTCAATTTGATCGAACAGTGACCCAGTAGATGGTTTTTCTTCTTCCTTTGCATCAGCTATTTCTGTTTCAGAGACTTCGTCTGTGTTTCGCTCGTTGTTAGATGGCGACACTTCTTGTTCACCAGCTCCTAGGGATTGTCTGATAGCAAGTTCCATCTGTTGTTCTTCTGATAGAGTAGTAGGGTCAAGCTCCGGTGTTGGTTGTTTGATCAGCGGGTTCTTGGAGCCCGGCTCCAGAGAGAAGTCTTTTAAGAACTTCTCAACTTCATCTAAGAAACTCTCTAATCTCGGCACTGTGCTGTCCCATTGTTTTAGTCTTTCACCAGTTAGGGGGTCTAGGATAGCAATATGTGGCAGTTCTTCCTTGGATTTGAGACCATAGAAGTGTACGTACGGCTCAGCATTTCTCGATTCGAATTGGTATTGCAAAAATATGAAGTTTTTCTTTATCAGTCTCTTAACACGCTTGTTTGACCATATGTCCCTGTTCAGCGCTTGGCATTGAAAGACGCCCGAGTCCTGAATGTTGATCATAATCCATCTCTTCTTCTTTCTTGCTTTTAATTTGGCTCTGTCCAGGTTCACCTTTGACATGATATCAAATGGGGGTCTAAATAGCATGGCGAGGCGGGCCTCCTTGGTAATTGGGTTCTTCAACCGGCGTACTAGCTCTTTCCTCTCCGTAATGTTGCCATCATCGTCAACTTCCACTACGTCCTCTTCGACATACTCGTACTCATCATCGTCATCTGAGTTACTATTAAACTCAGACGACGACGACGATGAAGACCCTTCTGAAGACGAGTCATCACTGTAGTCAAAGTCCATCCGCTGGTTGAATATTCCCTGTGGTGTCGAGTTATCAAACATGTCCTGCGCCACATTGCCACTGTGGTGCCTTAGAGACCCAAAAGACCCGCCAATTCCACCATATGTGGTCGGAAACACATGAGTCTCCGCCAGAGTCTCATGCCTAGCCTCATCGGGAGGCCTCACATCCGTCTGTGGTTCCTGATAAGCTTCCTGTTGCAATCTCTCCGCCAGCGCAGAGTCACTCTCCGCGTGAGCCACAGAAGAGCTAGCACCACTAGTGCCAGCACCAGCGTCAGCACCACCCGATGGCAGACCCGAGACGCCATGCTCGAAGTACAGCGATATGGCAGTGTCCACATCACCGCCTGCCATGTCCAGGAACTGCCTGGCAACATCTGCGTCTTCAACAGCGGTAATAACCAGGAAATTGTTGATTTTGTCCTCTTCCATCGCTGTGATATAAACCTTGATCTATTCAGTTTACGACTAGTCACTCAAACAAGTACATTTGAGGGAGTTTGCCACTATTGAAGGTTAATATATTACTACTTTTCCAGAAATGAGCTTATTCGTATTGCGATGCCAGCACGTAGTCTATGATGAGGGCTAGCTGTGGGAAGGGTTCCAGAAGGCAATGAGCAGACACCAATACAATTCATCGACTGGTATTTGGGAGGTGGACAAGATGAGTTATGGTTAAGGTAGGTCTATAAAGTATGGCGATATTGTTGAAATACTTGCTGTTGAAACACATTGAGTAAGATTGGGAGGAACTGCTGGAGCCAAGCGGTGATTAATTTTTTAAAGCCGGAGTTTTTAGCAAAAGGGACACTAATAGCAAAAGCAAGACACTAAGCATTGAAGAAGCTTGCGATTTCTGGTAGAAAGCTTGCTGATATATAAGGAGAGTAATTCATATTACTTCTAATCAGTCATCTAGTGATAGGCACAGCGATGGTTCAAGGACGTGCGCCGGTGAGTCGAAGGGTACAGAGGTATAGAGGTGGGTTGTTTATCGCAGCCGCGTCGGTGGGAACGCTAGTTGCTGTGGGGTCGCTGGCGGTATATATAGTTAAGCAGTGGCTTTATCGCCAGCAGCTGAGGATTGCTGAAGAGCATTTTGTCAAGGAGCAGATCAAGCGCCGGTTTGATCAGACGCAGAGTGACTCTTTGGCGACGTTGTATGAGCTAGTGCAAGTGAGTTCCATGGTCTACGACCAGAAGGACTTGAACCTTGATGAAATCATGCTTGCTCTGAGGGACAAGAAACTACAGAAGCAGTCTCAAACTGGCAGTGCCGCCAGAGCAGCGGACACCACAAGTAATAGCAGTGTGACGGGTGTTACATCTGCTTTGAATGACAAAGTCAGTGAGAAAGCCAGTAGTATAAGAAGTTCAAAGACCGATGATATAAGAAACATGACCAAAGGAGAGTTATGGAACGAGTTGAAGATCAGGAGCATTTCTAAGTTGGTGACGGTAACGTACACAACATCTTGTCTGCTACTAATGACTAGGTTACAACTGAACATTTTGACAAGAAAGGAATATCTTGAGACAGTGGTGAAAACTACAATGCAGAAGAATAATGATGCCGGCAATTCATCGGGATTCTTTTCTTGGGTGGCCTCGAAAATATGGGGTAGCCCCTCAAATGGAGAGGAGAAGAGAAAGTCTGCTCAGGATATGTATGGCGAGTTAGTTCAGGCTGAGAAAGCAGGGAAGCATATGTCAAAGGGTAAAGTCGACTATATCAATGAGCAAGCATTTCTATCCATTTTCTGGTGGCTGATCAACCGTGGGTGGTCGAAGATACATGAGATTGTAGAGCGCGAAGTGCGGTCAGAATTTGGACATCTTGACCCCAAGGATGCGTTGACCATTGATGATTTTAGTGAGCGGTTGACGAAGATCTATTACAGAGTTAACAAGACTTTGTTCCTGGTCAATGAGGAGAAAGAGAAGCCGCTTCTTGATATTATGATCCCACGGACCCCTCAAGAGTTGAAAAATGTCCTTGAGCAAGCAATGGACCTCGAATCTTTGCAATTACTTGAGCAAGATGACAGTATACTGCGCCAATTGTGTAAAGAAATGGAGAAGTATATGAAGAGCGAGGCCACATCTATAGTCATGGAGCAAGCGATAAACGAGTCCTTCGATTATGCGATCACTGAGATAGATGCCAGTATCAAGAAGAGGAACCAGGAAGAGACACAGATGGCATTGTTTGCGTTGAGCTGCAAAGAATGTTGTGACAAGATGCTTAAGACAAACATGATGACCATGGACAATGATTACTTAACTGTTCTCGACGGCATTGCAGTATTGGACGATCTAAGTGCTATGGTATATAGTAATTTTGGCCTCTAAGGACAAAACAAAACAGAATGGGGATACATAGTGCTTACTTACCATTATTTAACCTAGTCAAATTAAATAGTTGTTTTATTATTATTACATCGCGATTATCAAAGCCAAGTAGTGATCATGTGGACCCTGTTCCAATACAAGAACTTCCTCCATCCCTCTTACCAGTAAAATGTTGAACCTGCTGCAGGGATACTCTTCTTCAAGAACGCAATCGTTCACCGTCTCTCTCCCCAAGCGTATTGTGTATCCCGGCAACTCCAAGCAGCCCGGATAAAGCCTACACACAAAGAGCCAGGGAGGCAAGGAGCAAATCGAGAATCCATTCTCTTTGTCAGTGAGATGTATGCAGATTATGGCTATTTTTGAGCTGAGAATAAATCTCGCAAACTGGACATCGAGAGGGTTAAACCCACACAGGGCCAGTGTGAGTTGTCCCGTTTAGTAACGAGGGCAAGAGACATTGTGCTGGGAGCTGATCGAAAAGCGTGATGTTGTCACTCGTCAGTGTTAGACAACGTCTCTCAACCCTCATGCCGGGCTTCACGAGTTTATCGCAACTCTTCCGACTATTTGTGGCATAGTGATACAAGGAATCGAAGGGAGAGGGTGAATTGCTTGTTACGAGTCGTCGAAGAGGGTTAATTTGCCTTTTAAGTGAGGAGAGAGAGAGAGAGTTGCAGTATCTATGGGCCGAGAGAGTTTAGCTCTCCCTCCATGCTGGGTTTTGTACCCGGCTTTGACTACATATAGGGCTGTCGAGTACATGCCCCACCCACTCCTGATCCTTGTTCTCCTGTTGTCTTTGCGATGTACAAGGAAAGTTACTTTACGTGATATATTAAGAACCTTTCTTTCGTAAGGCCCAAATCGGACTAATCGCTTGGGATAGGAGAGTTGGAACTGCGAATCCTTTCCAATTGTTGAGACAGAAACTAAGGGTTCGCTATTTATATGCGAACAGCCGGGCTTACCTCCTGCAACATTGCACGCTACTGTCTTTCTCTTCTCTTCCCAGGCGTATCTTCAAAGGAGCAAGGAATGTAGAAGTGGGGTGTCCATCCCAGATGGCAAAACCCAGGAAGAAGTTGTCATTGTACAGTTCTCTTGAGCAATGCTTGTAGAAAAAACTGTGTATACATGTGTTTGTGAAGAAATAAAACTATATATAATATCGATTCTATTAGCCTTGGGACCCAATTAAGGCCATCGTAGACAACCAGTTTGAAATTCATAGCGAAGCTCGTTGTTTAGAACAAAAGCCCCCCAGGTTTGTTAGAAAGAAGGCAAAGGAGCAATTTTTGTTTGGACGTTTTATACCAAGTATTGTTATAAAGCAGTTTTATAAGAGTCTTACAAAGTTGCTGGTGGTAGAGCAATAAGATTGAAGGGTTACCTCACAGATTAGAGTATAAGCTAAGAAAGACGCGATGGACAAGAAGGGCAAGTACGTTGTATTGGTGAGTGGTGAAGGCGAGAAGTTCACTGTTGAGAAGAAGATTGCTCAGAGGTCCTTGCTGTTGAAGAATTATTTGAATGACATGCATGAAAGCAGTTTAGATGATGAGGACGAGGAGCAGGACGAGGACGAGGACGAGGACGATGAGATTGTGATGCCGGTTCCCAATGTCAGGTCGTCTGTGTTGCAGAAAGTGATTGAGTGGGCAGAACACCATAGGGACTCTAACTTCCCAGACGAGGACGATGACGACTCGCGTAAGTCTGCTCCAGTGGATGCCTGGGACCGTGAGTTCTTGAAAGTGGACCAGGAGATGCTTTACGAAATCATATTAGCAGCCAACTACTTGAATATCAAGCCATTGCTGGACGCTGGTTGCAAAGTTGTCGCAGAGATGATAAGAGGGAGGTCCCCAGAAGAGATCAGGAGGACTTTCAATATAGTAAACGATTTCACGCCTGAGGAAGAAGCAGCTATCAGACGTGAAAATGAATGGGCGGAGGACCGCTAAGGGAAATTTGATCAAACTTAGCCGAACTCAAAAGTGGTCTTGGTCAGAAACGATTTGATCCCTCATCTGCGTGATTCACTTTGCCTTTGAAATCATTGCTGTGTGTGAACAGTTGTCTTTTCAATACTGGCAGGAGAGCATAATACAGAACAAAACTGAAAAGCTAGTTAAAAGGGTTCTTTCATATTTGGCCTGCGCATTATCAACAGAACGTCTGTTATTCATTTCGTTACATTCTATTTCCTTTTTTTTTTATCTTTTCCCTTTCATCTGGCATATTCTACATGTATTTTTAATGGTTTTGATGCTCTAACCTCTCTATAGTAGACTTCATTGTAACAATTTTTTTTTTCTAATTCTCATTATAGTATCTTTAATGTCCTACATTATTGTGCTAAATATACATGAAGGCGTAATAGTAATTAGTGGTAGTAATGTGGCATGCACAGTTGATAGATAGAAACCGATACGAAAGTATGGGTGTGTATGCAAAAGAGAGCATCATTACTTATTGAAATTATCCAAATAGAAAATTACTACTCCATAGTAATCTGATTATATAACTTTATTTTAACCAATAGAACTCGCAATGTTTTACTAGCAATGAACCTCAACGTCTATCACCATCAGTATCATCTCATACACTTCTATAACATCATAAACTCTTATACTACAACACTTTAGCAAAATACTAGCATACAAGGCTCATCGCTATTATTGTTGTTATTTAGGCTCAATGACCCAAATAGGAAATAACGGCACGGCTCTCCACAGAAATTCCCGCATCAGGGCCTCTCTCATGGGGGGAAGGCCAGAAAATCAGACTCAAAAAAAATTGTCAGAATAACGATGAGGACAGCAATGAATCCTTTGCAATCACAAAATCATTGTTGTAGACTAATCCTAAAACCTAAACACTCATCCACATTAAATCGGCTGGCGGGCTGGGTATTAGTGTTATAGGCTATTGTAGTGATAAGACCAGAGAGCAGCTCAAGGGAAGATATTTGCAACTAGAGGTACGTTTTCCATTGCAACCTTCGAAGTGTGCAGGTGTCTCGAAGTTTACATAGAGGTGGAAATATGGTAGATAAGAAGAAGAAGAGGTCCTTCAGTGAGACAGGTATATTTAAGCTGTTCAAATCAAAGTCCCGGTCGAAATCGTCGAAGTCTAAATCAAATTTGAAGGGCAAAAATGGGCATTCGTCACAAAGAAACTCTAGAAGCAAGCATAAAGAGCGAACGTTATCAAGGCCTTCGGTCTCTGATCGGAAGAGGTTAGAAACAGAATCTGGTGATAGAACGGTTAGTGAGAGTCATTTGTTGTCTTCTAAGCTTCGAAAACTCGGAAACCATAATCATAACCACATCCACAATAATGGTAATATAGAGTACCCAGAGATACGATCTATACGAAGTGGCGGCTCAAGAAGTTTCAATGACCGTTATAATGACTATAATGACTATGATGATGATGACGATGATGATGATAATAACGACAATGGTAATCGAGACGGTCTTGATAATGGGCATACAGATACAATGTCTGATGCTACCGAAGATGGTATAGACATTTCATTCAAACCCAGAAGATCATTGCAAAATTCAACTGCAGGATTGAACAGGATTAATACTTTACAAGGATACTTTAATATTCCAGTTACTATAGACTCGCATCATACAAATTCACATAACAATAATTCGGGTACTCGAACTAACCCAATCTCTCGAAAGACATCGGAATTTTTTAATTCAAAAAATCCATCCAAAACTGGGACACAATCTAATCTTCAGGAAACTAACCATACACAAGGTATTTTGGATACAATAGTATCCTTTGCTCAAAATGCAGTAGGTAGAGTGCCTAAAATAGTAGTAAATGATCCTTCTGCCGAAGAGATAGTTGATTCTGGTGACAAGGATAAAACCACCGCAACAAACACACTCAAGGCTAATATTCCTGGAATAACTTCGAATATTTCATCTCTGTCATCTGTTACCACTAATAGAAATGGAACTTCAACTTCAGGTAGAATACCGTTAAAAACAGAAGATGATTTGTTAAATGGCGGTGAGCAGCACAACGACACTGTTCTCCACTCGCCGTTAAATGAAGAAAATAGGAGTTCGTCATTTTTGAAGCACCTTGACTATTTATTATCACCCAGAACTAGTGATCCACTCAAAGAAAAGTCAACGCCTTTAGCTGACCTAGCTGTTGATAATAAATCGGAAAATTCGGTACCGAAACATGACGCCAAACTTCCCGTAGCGAACAAGGAACAGCAGAGATATTCTTATAACACTGTTGAGGAGGAGAACAAAACTATGAACTCACAAGGTACTAATTATACAGACAAGGGTCTAGATCCCACTAAAATAAAGTTTCAATCGCATGTAGGTAATCATGAGCCTGCGATAGCTACCTTTGGAAGAGGTAACTTGACATTAGATGTCCTGATCGATCATTCCAATTCTGATGAGACTATTGATAACAGTGAAAGCAGGGTTTCGTTTAAAAACAACAATCCAAATCATCCTGGTATGCCTATATTCAACGAAAACTATCGAAACAGTAGCTATATTGATGTCCAAAGGCATTTGGGTTTGAATAAAGGCAATGAGATAGGAAGAGGAAGAAGCAGAACACTGCCTACCAATGATGCATCAGCTGTTCTTGACCAAAAAATTGAAGGTGATAGCAAGAGAAATTCCAGAATTACGACATTGTCTAATGATGAAATTGTCGGTGATAATGATAGGAAGCCGCGTTCTTTGTCAAGGAAATTTTTGAATCGTAGATCTTTTTCCCCTAGTATTGGAAGTAAAGTATTACCATCGATGGCCTTTCGTAATTCAATGAACAAGACACGCAACAGTAACGATAAAATGGACACATCGAAACCTAGGTCTAGTGGTGTCTTTTCTGCAACTGTTAACTCAACTCAAGATACAGAGTACACTAAACCATTCTCCCTTGTCGGAATTGAATATTCAAGTGAAAAGAAAAATATTGAATTCCACAATATTTTTAAGGATGCAGGTGTAACTCCTCAAGAAAGGCTGATATTGGACCATAGTTGTGCACTTTCTCGTGATATCCTATTGCAAGGAAGAATGTATATTTCTGACCAACATATTGGTTTCAATTCTAATATTTTGGGTTTTGTTAGTACAGTTTTCATCCCTTTTAAGGAGATAGTTCAAATTGAGAAGAAAACCACAGCAGGAATCTTTCCCAATGGTATTGTTATTGACACGTTGCATTCCAAGTACATTTTTGCATCGTTCATATCTAGAGATGCTACGTTTAATTTGATTACAGATGTTTGGAATCAAATAATTCTTGGTAGAAGATACTCTGATGATACAGATCAAAGTGATTACAGTTCTAGATTAAATGATCTGAGTGATTCGAATAGTTTATATAACCAGTTAAAGGATATTGATGACGATGGCGGTGACGACGCAGCGTTGTCTGATATTGACAGTACTGATATGACGTCTAGTGAAGAAGTGGAAGACATTATTGGGTCTGGAATTGGTATAAAGAAAACTAAAGGACAAATTAAAAGTTTATCCTTAGGACCATCTCAACATGAACCTACGTCTAGTGGCTACAAACCTACTAATAATGAAAAACTTGTTACTGAGTTTCTTGTTGAAGCACCATTGGGCACGGTTGTCAATCTATTATATGGAGAAAATACCAAGTATATCACTGATATTTTAGCTTCCATGAAAAGCACTGACATATCACCTATTCCAAAGTTATTGGGTACGTCTAGCAGAAAATTTAATTATGTGAAGCCTTTACCAGGGAATATTGGTCCTAGTAAAACAAAATGTTTTATAACTGAGACGTTGGATCATTACGATCTGGAAAAATATGTTAAAGTTTCGCAAGTTTCTGATACGCCTGATGTACCATCTGGAAATGTCTTTTCTGCTAGATCAGTATTCCTGTTTACTTGGGATAAGGATAATAATACAAAAGTCGTCGTCTATGGCTGTGTTGATTGGAAAGGAAAGAGTTGGTTGAAGAGTTTTATTGAAAAAGGTACTATGGATGGGATTCTAGAAGTTGCTAAAACAACACATCATGAAATAAAGACTATACTAAACAACCAATCGTCCTCAGAACAATCTGTTGAGGATAACGGTGATAGCGCAGAAGAGGTTATTGAAGAATCAAATCTACCGAAAATGGGTCCTTTGTCTCATCAACCAACAGAACCTCCTTTTAGTAAGGAATCCGAAGACACCGTTATTGAAGAAAATGTTAATTTTCAGGCCCCCTTGGGAACTATATTTCAAATTTTATTTGGGGATGACACTTCATATATAAAGAAAATGATTGAAAAGCAGAACAACTTCAATTTATCTGAGATTCCACCTTTTAATAATAAAATGCGTGAATTCACATATACCAAAAGACTAGCAAATTCGTTCGGACCAAAACAAACGAGATGTTTCATTACCGAGAAAATAGAGCATATGGATTTGAACAGTTATATATTGGTAAGGCAAATTGTGAAATCACCTGACGTTCCTTCAGGGAATAATTTTGCTGTTCATACAAGAACATATCTGACTTGGGGGAATGATAATAGTACCAATATGTTGGTGGTAACCAATGTTGAATGGTCAGGCAAATCATTGCTGAAAGGCACAATTGAAAAAGGTTCGATTGAAGGACAGAGGGTGACCACAAAGCAAGTAATTGAAGAATTGAGAGATATAATCGCTAATGCTGGCTCTAGTAGGAAAAAGCTTAAGAAGAGATCAAAAACTATTACTTCTTTGAAGAAAGTTACTAGTCAACCTCTAGAAAAGAAGCCAGATACGGTTGCACAAAATATGGACAGTTCAGCTAATTTATTGGACCAGTTTGTGTCATTTGTTATGGAACTGGACTTTACATCCTTAAAGGGGATTGGTTTTATCATTATTACAGTTTTTCTATTTTTCCTGCTGTTGAGAGGTTTATTCTTCTCAAACGCAAAGTCTGCTACTAAAATTATAAGACCAGGAGTAATAATAATTGATGGAGAAGAATATAGCTATGTTCCAAACTCTAAAACTATATACAACGCATATGAAAAGAAAATTGGGAAATTTGACTATTCCTTCAAGTCGGATGATAACAATCCGGTGATGGAATCGGAATTTTTAATTTGGGATTGGCTTGATGATAGGACCAATGGTAATTCAAACAATTTATCGTTCCGTAAACAGTATAAGAGAGGTTTTAAACCTGTCAAAACACATAAACTTCAGCAACTTAAGGAATCTATCAAAATAGCCGAAAATGAACTTAATGAAATGAAAAGAATGCTAAATGAGGAAGAAGAACTTCTACTTTAAATCTTACGACGCCGTTCTTATTTAGCATAATTAATAGTATTATAGAGTTAGTGATATTGAATATAGAAATATAATGAGTTTTCTTAGGACCAAATCATACAATCTGCATAGTAAATGTTTAGAGAATAGGATGATGTTGCAGTCAAAATATTTTTTTTGAAACTTTAATCGGACATCATTATATCACTGTTTTCACCTGTTAGTCCTTCTCTAGAGGTATCAGTTCGGTTAGTTCTGTTGGTTGTGTCATCTCTATTTTCAACGCTTTCCGATCTTTTCCGTTTCTTTGTGTTTAGCTCAGATGGTAACGCTGCTGCATTGTCTTCGTCAGAGCAATTCTCTTCGTCATTACGAGTTGGGGGTTTACTGTAAACTTGTGAGCTTTCCAATATCATTGAGTACTGTTCGGTTGATGTGTCAGCATCAGAATGTTCATCTAGTTTACTTTCAGTTTTTTCGATTACGTCTTGTAAGGACAGCTTGAACCTAGTTAGCGAGTTCCTTTGGTTCTGATCAATAGCATCATTTTCTAAAATATCAATTATATTATCTTCTAGTTGTTTCAATGTGGAGTAATCTTGTGTATGGTGTAGGTGGACTAAGTTTATATTATTTAATAGCAATCTCTTTATTTCTGATTTTTCGATCTGAGGAACAATCTTTAATACGTCAAGTAAGAAACGAATCTGAGAAGAATCGGCGTTTGCATCTTTTTCATCACGGTTTATGATCTTCCTTGGGTCAGTCCAATCAATTAGCTGTTGAAATATGATATTAGGTTTTAGCATTGTCATTTTCTCATCATTATATTCATCTGAATACCTAAATTCATCCCATAATACACATAACCTAAGCAATATATCTGCACCAATTCTGGCCATTCTATTTTGATGATTGATGTGAGAGTAACAATACACCGGTAAACAAAATGCAAAGGCCTGAATTAGCTCTTCATTTGCTGAGTTAGCTGGAGTGTAATAAGACAGAACCAATGTTTCAAATAAGTCATCGTCGGTAAAAATATCTGCTAAGAAAAGTTTACAAAGTCCTTCAGCTGCAATTTTCTGGCAACTCGGAAGTTCGGTGTTCTTTAAAACCTTATAGAAAATTTTGTGAAGTGAAATTGAATCGACTTTGCCTTCTCCATCAACGACAACATTCCCATGTAGGGCAAATATATCGAAAAGGACTTGTAGTGCTATCATTTTTAGAGATTCGTTACCTTTGGAAACACACATCCCTAATATATAAATATTTTCTGTAGCTAATTGGGCATCCAGTAGACAGCACAGCCCCAAATTCTTTATTCCTAATTCTCGAACAGTTGGTTCACTATTTCTTACAGCTGGAGTAATTAATGTGTCGATCAGAGAAGCAATTAGAATATTTTCTTGAATTGATGAACTGACTAGTTCAAGCATATAACCAGAACGAGTTAAACATAATATTAAAGTATCTGGTCTAGCTTCCTTTTCATACAGCATCTTTCGCATTATGTCTGCTTCGTTCATCGTATTAGAGTCACCGTTGACAAGGCCTTCTACAGCCGAGTGAAAGGAGTCTAAATCATCGTCATCCCCATCATTTTCATTCTCATTTTCATTATCACTTTCTTCTTCATTACTTGATTCATCATCATCAGCGTAGTCGAATGTAGAAGTTTCTAGCGTGGTGTCTTTCTTGGCTGATTGAGCATCACCTAGGTCATCGTTCTTCTTATTAACCAGAACCTCTGTACTTGATTGTTTGTCTTTTTTCTTATGTAGTTTCTTGCTCTTTTTAGATTTTCGCTTAGCAGCCTTTTCTTCCTTTTCCTGCATATCAATATCTTCATCACGTATATCATTAATCATTTCAATTACCATAGTGATGAAATCTTTTTCATTGATGGATAATGTTTTCAAAACATCAATCCCGATCTTGATAGATGTGACAGATAGACTCTTTATTCCTAGAAAATTTCTCACTACGGTAAGCATTGATCTTCTTCCTATTTCATCACTATAGTCATACTTGTCTGCAGCCATTAATATTTGTTCAATAATGAATTCCAAGTGCTTTTTATCATTATCAGTTATACTTTGTGATTGATTATCTTTGAAAGCCTTGTTGATATACGATTGAAGATACTCAGCAAGTCTAGACGCCTCTGGAAAGTTGTCATATAGTACCTCATTTATGTTATACTGAATGCAATATAAATAAAAGCATCTAAAAAGAAAAGCAACCTCGATTGTGAAGTTTGACCATATGTCATGTGAAAATTTAATTTTTTGTATTATCTCCGGATGTTTCTCAAATATGCAAACTAATATTTTATCACAAGTTGTAGAATCTTTCACATTCAAGTGTTCTAACAGTCGAATCAGATCTCCGTCTACTAAACCCAACCAATCATGGTGTATAAGCTTTTTGCACGCTGCCCTAACAGATTCTTCTCTATCTTCCAGTCCCCATTTTATCAACTGATCTAGAATCTTAGTGTCAATTTTTGTAAAGCATTCCTTTCCAGCAGCTTTCAGAATCCTTGAATAAACAAGTCTCCTATTGATCTGGTTGACATCTCTTGCTCGTTCTAAGATGTATGGTAAGGTAGCCGGTAAAGATATTAGGTTTAGCATTGCTGCACGTCGTACTTCCGCTGAAGGGTCGTTCTGTATAAGTGACATTAATGTTTTTGTAGACTCGTTAATTTCGATAGCAATTAAATCATTGGAAGGTTCATTCTCTCTACCCACATCTTCAGCCTGGAATTTTGTCAAACAAAAAACAGCTTGTATTCTAACATTGGGGTCTTTGTCATATATTCTTTTATTAAGCGACCAAGTCAACAGCTCATACAGTGACTCGTCAATTTCACCTATATTATCCATAATGACAGCCAACAGCTGCACAACCCTGAATCTCACATTCTTGTCTTTACTCTCAATTCCTCGCAGAATATTCCTTATAAAATGATCCACAAATTTGGTGAAAGCGGATTCGGCGTTATTTGGCAGTGGTTTTCCCTGGGCCTTAGCTAGTTCAATCTCCTTATCTAGAGAGGCAATGAAAGAGGCCACAAGCTTGATGATTCTGTCACCTACCACTTCTGTTTTCTTTAAAGGCAGTATCGCAAGGATCAGTCTGTTGAACCAGTAATTAAATGCATCTTCGTAACCCTGCGCTATGGCTTTTGTCTGTATCTTCTTCAACACAGCAACATGTTTACGATGGCCTGCATACGACAACTGTGCCGCTTGGAATACGTTAGCGATGGATCCAAAGATCTTCGAGTTGATATCGCTTCCATCGGTAGTGACCTCGGTCATGTTTCTTTTCTTCTATAGCACACACGCAAGAGAGAAATCGGTTGCGACTCCTGGTATTACTGCTAGTCAGTACGTTTAACTATATGCTGATTGAGTTAGCTTCGACATTATTATGTGTTATATGTGTGTTGCTACGTGCTCAGTGGGTTTTGATTCGCAATTTTGTCAGTTTGTTGGTAAATTTCGGTTTGTTTACAAAAATGATGATCTTGCGATGAGCCCCAGACGGGTGCGTAGGATAAGAGTATATGGGGGACATGCAATACAGAAGCAAATGCATATAGCTGATACAGGTACCATTGTATAGTATATAGTCGTTTTAAAGTTATTATGGCCTAGGTTAACACATTTTCATTATTCTTTTATATTAGTTTCTGGTTTTGTGTGTGGTGGTATGATTCATGTTTTGTAGATGGTATGGGCATAATTGAACAACAGAGATAGCAGGTAATAGCAACTAGTTTTATTAGTTGTATTACGATAGTAAAAGAATCATCAAATTACTCGCAAGTAGTTGGGGAGAGCATATAAATATTAGAGATCTGATGAAATTGTTCAAGGTGATTTATAACTTTTCGCTATATATAATCCGTGATGGTAAACATTGATTCAAATCAGAGTAGTCACGGACACCTACTTGCCTATATTACAACCGTGATGCTAACCCAATTTCCAGATGATTCTTCAGTGCGGACTAGGTATTCAAAATAGCTAGTGATAATTTCCTTGAGCCAATAACTATAAAATAAAGTCTAAGAGCAAATGTTGCACGTATACACATGCAAATCAACTACTCAAACATAAAAAATGATAGCACAAGTTTTGCAACAATTTTGGTTTTGTTATATCATATTCCGAACAACTGTTTTGAATAACTCTCATTACTCACCCCAATAAAAGTAATGACATGTACAAGATAGACTAACGTTTGAAACCTCATAATATGTATGAGACGCACTTTTGCCAATTTAAAATAAACTTAAATTATTATTTTTTATAATAATTTAAATAGATATCTTTATTAATAAAAAGATTAGTTTATATCATTATTTAAACTATTTATGAACTTTATTTTTAATCA
>ERZ1036435.137-NODE-137-length-65154-cov-11.966682_pt1 | contig 65154 bp, 40 predicted proteins | sample MGYA00514223_ERZ1036435 | MGnify/ENA primary metagenome ERZ1036435 (study PRJEB33795, sample SAMN09464927) | human gut metagenome | host: Homo sapiens | place: USA: Stanford, California | collected 2016-08 | study: EMG produced TPA metagenomics assembly of the... | reverse complement strand
GAGACCGAGGTTGAGACCACAGTGACCACTGAAACGAAATTAACTACTGAGACAGCAACCGAGGTCACTACTGAACTAACTACGGAAACTAAGCTCACCACCGAAACAGAGACCGAGGTTGAGACCACAGTGACCACTGAAACGAAATTAACTACTGAGACAGAAACCGAGATCACTACTGAACTAACTACGGAAACTAAACTCACCACAGAAGTTGAGGTGATAACCGAAATCCAAATTGATACACAAGTTACAACTAAGACCGAACTAACAACAATAACACAACTTGCGACGAAGTTTACGACAACAACAACCTTAGAAGTTGAGACACTTTTAACCACGGAAACTAAGTTTAAAACGCAGACTGAGATTGAAATTAAAACCACACTGACAACAGAAACAAAATCAACGACAGAAATTCAAAAAACAACAGAGACGATCACCAATACTGCTAGTATTACCGAAACATATAGCGAGACAATATACATCACGTCTGTTACTCACACCACAGATGTAGTAACACGGACGGACATAACATCTCGTACAATAACTTCATATGTTAATGAAACCATCACAAATATCGTTTATGATACAAAGTATCTAAGCATCAATAGCATTGATTACAGTATTCTTTATATCACATCCACAATTATTGATCGTTCTACAACTACTACTACAGAATTTGAAAATCAAACGATAACAGAAACCGATTTTGAGACTGTAACTAATACGGTCCAGAAAACGACTTTTAAAGAAGCAACCCACTATACAACTAAAGAGGTTTTTAGTACTATCACGGAGCTAATTAGTCTCACTCTCTCTACAATAGAAACGGTAAATATGACCGATACGGCGACAGTAACTGTAACTGATACAGCATATCTAAATATAACCTCTTTTATTCAGTTGAACAATACAACTTGGGTCACTGCTGTCGAAACTCAAACCAAAACGGAAACAGCTGTCGAAAGTATACTATCAACTTTAACAACTAATGTAACATTTACATATAACAGAACAGAGACTGTGTTAACAACTTTTACCGTGTTTGACAATGAATTCTTAGCTTGCCCTCCTGCCGTGTACACAGATTGCGAAAACACACCAGACACAGTCACAACGACTACAACAGCTCAACGCACGTTAACAACAACTTCAACCTTGACGGTCTTGCCAGAAAGATGCCGATATAACAGCACATGGTCTATTAGTGTGACTACACCACATGCCATTGAATCAATGATAACCACGACAGTTTATAAAACGACCCTGCAACAGAACTTGGCAGCAACAAATATTTCCATAAATTCACCTTGGAATAACGCCACCAATGAAATACATACGGGTAAGGACAGCGCCTTGGTTAGCAATTATATCACTGTTACTACTGTCTTGCGAGAAACGGTGACACATACCATTAACGGAAACATTTCGGTGCTATCTACTATCTCAGAGAATGCTCCAATAACGGTAACTAAGTACATCAAGGAAACTGCATATGCCACTGTAACTGGTATTTCTATGATTCCTGTAGAACTTGAGGCTGGTCCACCTGAAAGTATCTACGTAGGTTCAACTAAGACAGTGACAATTACTGAGCACAGTTGCCCTGTGACTGCGGTGATTACACAGGCCAAGTCCACTGCTCCAATCCCATCAACTAAGACTGCTGTTGAGAAATCGCCAGCAAGAGAAACCGTTGACTCAGCAGGGGAGACATCGACACCGGATAGTGAATCTGACCTACCAACCAGCCCCACTTTAGTGTCTCCGGTGGGATCCTCGAGGGCAGTAACCTCTTCCCACTCTGTGTCGATATTTGAAGGAGAAGCTACTACATTAAAATCGTTTTGGAGACTCATACTGATTATATTTACACTCGTTATCCATATCTAATATATGTTTCTTCAGTTCACGCTCATTTTTGCCCAGCTCCGCACCCTCTACATTATTTTCGTCCCTTTGAGTATAGCTCTCAGCAGTAGTACGTTATGCAAATTTATAGTTTAATATAAAAGACATCGCTTAACTAGGAAACTAATTAAAGACTAACCTGATTATGTCATAGCACGCCTATTTACCTCTGAAATGCCGACCAGGTCCTATTGCCGACAAAAGAATTTGACAGATATCAGCTGTGCCCTTTACGCGCCCTTTCTGTGCGTCACCCAGGTATTGGCCCACTGTCGGCATTTTATCGGAACAATAGAAAGTGTCAAGCCCACTGAGGTCTGAGAGGAAATTTCGATTGAATAGCGATACAGGAGAAGCCCTCAGAGATCCAGGTACAGCTTCATGTCATCTCTCAGAAGCCCTGCAGACATGTATCTAGTAAATCCTCTTTTAACCAAAAATTCTTGGCGTTTTCCATGGCAAGGTTGTTTTGTCTTCCTGTTTCTCCTTGCTCTTCTCTGGCCACATCCTGGAGTCCATCCTTGTATGACATGACAGCCCACCGTGTATCACAACTCACATGCTGAGCCACAGTAATTACACAGTATCATATAGTATATGATGTACGCACTTGTCTTAGCATTGCTACATCTAGGTTGTATAGGAATTTCCCAAAGGGGAAAAAATACCAAGAGAAAATAATACGAAAACGCAGCACCTCCACAGAGTTGTAAGGGAAGACTAATTATCACGCCACACAAGCTAGAAGAGCTGTAGGGACACCACAAAGGAGAAGCTGTCTGGGGGTATTTCTAGGGACAGTTTCTCTCTTGTCGCAGAGAGCACCGCAGTATCCAAACTAATTCCATTTCATCCCTAATAAAAGTTACTTACTGCAGGTGTTTCTATGCCTGTTGGCTTATTTAAACATTTAGATCCAGCACCCTAGGACATGCGCAAATTTCTATGGTACTGCACAGAAATTACCACACCACGTACTCCAACTTTGTAATACAATGCTTTTATTAATAGGCAAATACTGAGCAGTTTATTCCACGCTGGCTTCTGAGCATATATGAAGGCTATCCAGTGAAACTAGCGCAGAACTCTATGTTGTGATATTTTCTCACACACAGGGCAGCTCTGCCCCTCAGCTCACAAGCTGTCCTTTCACCATAAGAGTTCTTGAAAGGAAGTGCCTTCTTGGGCGTCACAGAATGCTTAAAGCAATACGGTTCTGCTTGAGACAAGAGCTCAGCTTGCGGGTGAGTAGATTTAGTGCGGGATAGGAGCTGACAGTGCGGATGGCGTTCATCAAGCTGCTCAGGAAGACCAAGGACGAGCCCTCGCGGCTGGCGAAAGCGGTGCGTCACCTACAAGTTACGCTGGATGACCCCCATGCGACATATAGACCGAGGGACGTACTGTTTGGGCAGGTACTACTGGACTTGAAGCAGAACGTGGCAAATGTGAGGGTACGGCTGACATTTATCGGCGAGGTGAAGTCCAAGTACGGCACGGCGCACAAGCGGGGTGGTTGCTTCATGGAGAAGTCGACAGTGCTATATGGAGACGACGGTGACTTGGATACAGACGAAATGGAGCCTACAGTCAATGGGCTCACAAAAGGTGTGCACAAGTTCCCCTTTAGTATACGAGTACCGAGCGGCAAAAAGATACATTCATCTATAAAGTTTGAGCGAGGTTCCGTTTCTTACCATCTGATGGCAGTTTTTGAGAGTGTTGTGGAGCCAGAGGGTGTTAGCGCAAAGGTTCGCACGAAAGTTAATATACTCGTGCCAATAGATGTTTACAGATATAGTGATGCAGTTGTCAAGACCATACTGCTGAACTCGAATGCTAAGAGTAAATCTCACAAAATAAATAGCAACGACCACAATGGTCATCTAAATGGTGATGTGACTACTCTTACTACTAGCGATGGGTCAAGCGAAGGTACAAAGAAAACTATTTCGGAATCGCAAATAATTAACAATTTGTCACAAAGGCAAGTTCTCCAGAAATCAAAATCTGAAGGTTCAAAATCCGAGAGCATTCAGGCATCTACAGGCCAGATAAATCAGCTTCCTGAAACATCATCACAAGTATCTTATAATGCTGTGCTCACCAATGGCATGAACAGGGATGCAGATAATCAAACTGTTAAAATTGATGTCCGCTTACCGCATTCAGGTTTTGTGCAGGGTGAATACATTCCCCTAACTATCAATGTTAGTCACTATCGGGAATATTACCACCCTGCTGGAGTTATTGCAACTTTAGTGAGGGTATGCAAAGTTGCTAGTGGCAGAAAGGAGGATACAAAGGAAATTTATAGAAAAGATATATGCCAGAGTATTTCTCCATTGCTTATAGAATCCAATAAACTGGAAAATACCATTTCTACTTATCTAAAAGTACCGAATGACATTATTGCATCAATGACTAGCCTGCCAGAACATTTTACTTTTCAATATTTCGTTGAAGTGGTAATAAACTTATCCAGGAAGCTTGAAATATATTCCCATTCCCAGAAACCGTTATCGTATATACTGGAGAAGCAAAAAACAAAAAAACCTCTGACGATACCACGAGATTTGAAAGAGCTGAACTTACCGGCATCCGTCAATGAAAATGGCGCATGGGAAGTACCACGACCTTCTCTTAATAACGAAAAGTCGAATGGTGGTATAGACAGTTCGAGAAATGACTTCCAGAGTAAATTTGGTTCAGCATTCAATAAGTCTACATTGTTCGGTTTAAAAAATATTGATGAAATTCATGTGGCCGAACAGACAATAATATTTGATGACATGGTTGATGTAGAAAGATTGAAACGCATGAGAAATGTTGCAGGTCTCTCCATTGAAACAATAATAGGCAATAAGAGGTCATCTCCTGCAATTGATTTAGCTAAGCTAGAGATATCAAAATTATCTCAGGGTAAGGTCATGAAATCGAATGGAACATCGAAAAACACAAGCTCTTCGGGTTCGATAGAATCGAACAGTATTGTGCGTTATAGATACATTTCTTTCGAACAAGATACTCAGTCATCTACTGACTCCTATGACGAAGATATAACGAAGATGGGTAATCAGTTAAACGAATGGCTGTCACCTGCTAATGCCTATGAGGAATATTATCCGGTACCCGAATACAGCGCAAATGAAAATGTCTTTGCTTCTGAAGATAAGCAGGAATTAGAATACAAGCGTTTGCACGAGCTTGAGAGTGATCCTCCTCAATTTTAAGTTACCTTTTTTATTGCTCAATATTAATATGAATCTGATTCAGAGTCAAAAACAAAACATTTACTCTCGGAACACTTACTGGTATATTGCCTTTGCAATATTGCCAGTTGTATCAAATTTATAAACATCACTCTACTCTATATAAAGTTTTCATCGGAATAAATTTCATTATGCATGCTATAGAGACATACAGACATTTCTATAAATATATACAAAGCACAACGACTTCAGAACCATCAACATCAAAATACTAAATATAGGAAAGTGGAAGAAAAACGGCATATCATTACGAAAAGAAAATGGTATGTCTCACAATGCGCCAAATTCTCCTCTCAAAGCCTTTTGCTTCAAGTCCCAAATTACCATTTTTTCATCATAAGGCAAAATTGCTATCTCTCCGTCACTCAGTTGAAGAACTTGTCTTAGTAACTCTATTTTCTTGGCCCGCACAGCTGGGTCTATTGTTTTGTCATTATTCAAAATATCTGAAGTTATATTACCCTGGGAGCCAGTTTGGTTACTCTCAGCTAGCTGCGTCAGTTCATCGACTTTACTTATGCCAGTGGTCAATAACAATTCTGCAATTACAAAGGAAAGTTGTGGGCATTCTTGTAACAAATATACAGCATCCTCAGGATTCTCCCGTGTCCACTTTTGGAAGACTTTTAACAAGTTTTTCTGTTCTTGTGGAGATTTCTTCGCCAGCTCACTACTGATCATCATAGCTGGAGTGGTCATGTTTATATTGACGTCCACACCTTGCGGAAGTTGTGGGAATCTTCTGTTTATACTATTGGACAGCATTTCCTCATTGTATTCATCCATAGCGCTGTTGTTCGCATTCCCAACGCCTTGATCAGTGATATCGCTGTTAGAAGAGTACCCGCACTTCAGCAGCCGTGACCCCAGCTGGTACCCATTCAGGTTTCGCACCGCAGAGGCACTGGACTCCAGGTCCTGGTATTGCACAAAAGCGTAACCCTTCGACTTCCCCGTCTGCGAGTCAAACATCATCTTCAAGCTCACGACAGGCCCCACATTGCTACACAAATCTAATATCTGCTCCTCCGTCTGGTCATATGGAATAGAGCCAAGGTACACTACCCTCGATGGAGGGTTGTTCTGAACAGCATTCCCTTGTGATGGTGCCATAGTCTCTTATCAAAATCTACCCCACTCAATTTGCACTCAAATTATCCAGTATAAAAAACGACTGTTAGCACAGTACTTCAGTAACACACTGTTATTATTGGCTTCAGAAGGATTTATACCTATCTTAAGCCAAAGTTCCAACAAGTTCAAGCTTATTCGCTTTTTTTTCACAAATTTTCTGAAAAAAAGCTGAAAAGTTTCAAAAAACTGGCATTTTGGCAGTTATAAGATGTTAAGTTGCATAGAAATAGGATATTCATCTGGTTTCTATTTGGAGAGTCACTGTGCATTCGAATTGGTGTGGACATATTTCTGTTTAGCCCAGTTTTCAGTGAGATAAATTGCCTAGTTTTGTGGAATTGGAATGATGGACGCCAAAGATGTGGTTGTGCATGTCCGCAACTTAGAGAAGTCCAAGGGCAACGACGAGTCGGTGCTGGAGATATTGCGGATATTAGAGAAGGAGGTAGTCCCTACGGAGAAGCTACTCAGAGAGACGAAAGTCGGTGTCGAGGTGAACAAGTTCAAGAAGAGCGAGAATGCTGAGATATCGAAGTTGGTGAAGCGTATGATTGGTGCGTGGAAGGACGCCATCAACAAGCACAAGAAGGCAAAGTTACGACAACAACAGCCACCTCAGCAGGGTGTTTCTGCATCTAGCGGAGGTGCCGCTGATGGTAGCAATAACGACGGTGCGAAGTCCGGCGATGAGCCACGCAAGACTGACAAGTTCGTCAGCAGCAAAATCAGAAATACAAAGAATGACGGCGTGGACCCTAATGTGCATAACAATAAGCTAAGAGACCAAGTGATAAGAGCACTCTACGATGCCTTGGCCAAGGACAGCGAACATCCACCAAAGTCTATTCTACAGACAAGTATTGCTATAGAGGAAGAAATGCATAAGTTGAACGATAGTAGCATAAAGGAGAAAGAATATAAGGACAAATATCGTGTGATCTACTCCAACATCATCTCCAGAAATAACCCTGATTTAAAAGTTAAGATAGCTAATGGAGATCTTTCCCCAGAGCAATTGGTCAACAGCGATCCAAAGGATCTGGCCCCTGAGCATTTAAAGAAGAAGATGGAGGAGATTAAGAAACAGAACTTGTTCAACGCCCAAGGTGCCACTATCGAGAGGTCGGTGACAGACAGATTCACTTGTGGTAAGTGTAAAGAAAAGAAAGTCTCCTACTACCAACTACAAACAAGATCTGCGGATGAACCTCTTACAACTTTCTGTACTTGTGAGGCCTGCGGTAACAGATGGAAATTCTCTTGATAAACTACCCTGTTTTCCATCGATTTGTAAAACTCTCTTCCCGAGATGGCTTCTTATTAAGTCTGATAAACTGACTGATGCCCTGTGGCATTATCATTAGATGCTCTTTCGGTGTAAGACCAATTATGTTATATATAAAATACAACGGTTTTGTATATGGGATTGTGGTATGTAACTAGAATGATTATGACTTAGAAACAATTACCAAAACATCATCTGATTGACTATATAACTGGAATCACAGAGCATCTTCAACTCTCGTTCTACAGAACACCTCCAGACCTCAGCCAATTTCAGGCCAATAAGCTACAAATAAAGCATAAGAGGTAGTTGCGGTAGTGGACGAGGACTACCCTTAGTACCATATCGAAACACAAATTGCAATTAATAAATAAACGAAATAATGTTGAGGTCAATTTTGGCTTCGAGAGCAGCTTTCAGGTCCAGGTACGCTGGCGTAATGAGAACTCTACCCTGCGTAAGGGTAACCCAAAGGGCATACGCTCAGTCCTGGGATAACCGTTATAATAACGACAAAGTGGATGCGCATATAAAAGTTCAGCAATTGATGGATCAGATTCATGCTAATCCTGCAGTTATGGAAAAGCTGGAGAAAGTTAGTAAGATTATGATCGAAAAGAATCTCATTAATAGCGACAACCACGATGCCAATGGTCAGCGAAGTTTCAAACCAATGCAAATGATCAAAATTCTAATGGATAAGGATCTGAGACTTGCCATGAATGAATTCAAAAGTTCCCTGGACAAGGCAGGTATTCAGCTCGGTCCGGATCAATTGGCACCTCTAATGACGGTCCTGGGCATTGAAAAGGAAAAGAAATAATGATGGGTAGTTATTGTTATGTGGTTATGAAACATTAATTATTTACTATTTATTTACATCTTTATAGTACTTTCATAAAACTAATATTCGTTATAGCACCATTAGAAGTGACTAATAAAGTCTTTCTCATTATAAATAATTATTACTTTTGCCCAAGCAACGTTAATAATGCAAGTTATCATTACTGAATAACTAGAGAGAGTCATTGAATTTAGCGTCTAGCCAACATTAATTACTCAACCAATCCAAAAATTCTGGGGTGAAATAGGAGATAATCAGTCTTGCGCCTGCTCTCAAGAACCCCTCATGCGATTCGAAAGCTATGCTCTTCAAGTCGACAATACCTTTTTCGGCTGCAGCATGTAACATAGCATATTCACCAGAAACATGGTAGGCACAAATAGGCAAATCCTCGCAGATTTCACTGGCATCACGCATAATATCCAAATAGAAAGTAGAAGGCTTCACGATGATACCATCGGCACCCTCATTCTTATCTCTAGCCAATGCTCTTCTGGCAAGGCCACGACCAGCCTGTGGTAATTGGTAACATTTACGATCACCATTCGATGGACTGGAACAGGCGGCATCCCTGAAAGGTCCATACAAATTACCACTGAACTTGGCAGCATAAGACAGCACAAAGGTCTTGTGGGCTAGACCGGCAGATATTAAGCCTTTCTTGATGTCCTTGATTCTACCATCAATCATGTCACTTGGTGCAACACAGTGGGCACCTGCCTTGGCGTAGTTGACAGCTACAGCAGCAATTCTTGAAACACTTCTCTCACGGTTGATGGTTCCATCATCATAGAGCACACCACAGTGGCCATGAGAAGTGTATTCGCAAAGACACACATCACAGATTATGTAAAGCTCTGGAAATTCTTTACGCAAAAGTTTGATGGCTTGAATAACTGGACCTTCTGGATCATCAGCTGCTGTACCTACTGGGTCTTTTGTGCCTTCTTTCAAAGGAACACCGAAAAGAATAACAGACCTCAAGCCCTTTTCGACTAACGGTTTGACATAGTCCACCAATTTATTGATACCGAATCTCTTGATATTAGGTAGAGAATCAATTGGAGTTGCCTCATCTGGAATGTCAGAGATGAACAATGGGAATATGAGCATATTCTTCTTCAACTGACGTTCGCTTTGCCATTCCCTCAGCAGCGGGTGGTTGTAGCCACCACTCAAGATTGATGAAATCTCGGTAGGCTCGATGTCCAGAAAGTCTGCAGTGTGCATTTCCTATTAGTTGTCAGGCTTGCCGTAGTTGAAAGAAGTAAATGTATTCTAAATATCAGTTTACAATTACAGGATATTTATATAACTATTTCATGTTGACGGCTCGTAAAAATTCATTGCATCGATTGTGGCAAAGTGACTAAACTTTGGCAAATATATCACCGATCGGTGACATAATCTGAACATGACAGCATCTCAAGGGTGTAAGGGTCGAGAAGCCTTTACATATTAGTAATAAGACGAGTGGTCAACCCAGTTAAGTTTGACTCTAGAAGAATAATGGCAACAGAAGTAGACGAGGTAGAATTGTCCATAAGTAGACGATGTAGTGTTTAAGATTAAATTTATCGTCAGTTGTCATCATCGATATTATGATAATGAACTTACATAAACATTATTATCATCATAGGTACATCTAGTTTTATTATTCTGATAGAAGAGAAGTCGGTAATTTTAGATTACTAGTCCATATAGTTGAAATAAACAAAAAAAATTATGGACGCAACCGGAATCGAACCGATGACCTCTTCCTTGCAAGGGAAGCGCGCTACCAACTGCGCCATGTGCCCAATTATATATTAACGTTTTAAGTTTCAACTTTTATGTTTGATATTTAGGTAATGAATTTTCAAATATTTATATCAATTCCTGCAGATTTATCGCCTTCTGAGGCAAATTTAAGTAAAGAAGTATAGCATTCATTACAGATCCTATGTATTATAATAATCTCATCCATGGATTCATTTAAATATGGGGTTGGGGTATGGATTATGATACAGCTAGCGGTGCTATATAAAAAATAATATGAACCTCCAGAACCGGTAACTGAAGGTCGGGTCATCATCTGGTTATTTCTACTTTAAAACTTGCAGTATTAGGAGATCATCGTAATAATTTGCATAATATGCATAACTGGCACTTCAATTAATATAAATATCTGGAGAACTAATTCGTAATTTAATTGTGCTATTTGTGAAGCTTGGCAACTGTTAGCTGGCAGAACTCTTCAAGAGCCTCATTATAATGGATACCTCCATACCTTAATGTATTAAGGTAGTCAATTGCTAGTTGTTTTTTAGCCTCTGATGACATGCTCGTTGTAGAATCGTTGAAATCAGCAACAGTCGTCGTTAAAATCTTGTGTACTTTGGCCAAGTGGAATTTTACTGTATTATAATTCAATAACTCGCGTATCTCTGGACTGTTATCGTATATATTTTGGTATTTTTCCGTCTTGAATTTTATCTCTGAAGACTCAGTTTTATCTTTAGCACTCGTTTTATCCTCCTGTTCGGTTTTAAGCTCTGTTGTAACAGCATCCTTATGTATATGCAGTTCCTCGTTCTTGTAGCATGCTAGTGAACAATATTTTATACCACATTTGGGACATTTATACTTAAAGTCATCCTTTTTACAAATTTGACATTCTTTACCAGAACTCATCTAAATCAAAAAGTTGTTCAATCAACTTAAACTAAATGCAAGTTAGGTTAGCTTTATATATAAAAACATTCACAGTATTGAAAACCTAGTAATATATTTGTGGTTTATATTACATTAGAGAAAAGAATGTATACTAGCAGTATATGCGATGAGCTTGATGAGCTCTACTAGAACGCTTTTTTGGAATATTTTTTCCAGATGGACGAAGTCATGTCATGTGACTTCTGTGATCTATGTTACAAAAAAAAATATAAAAAGTTATGCAACGATCCGTACGGGACTCGAACCCGCAGTCTTCTCCTTAGGAGGGAGACGCGTTACCATTACGCCAACGGACCAGATGTTACCTTGATCACGCTTGTAAACATGTCGAGCCTCATTTTTCTAAATTCTGGAGAAATTTCCAGTTGATTACCAGTTAGTGACTTTTTGAGTACCAATGCTATAATAAAAAAATACCTCAATGAACTAAGATCACATCGCTACAATATGATGCTTCCTGACCATTTTGGACAGTTCCCCAGTTTTCTGATGATAGAACTCTGCAGCAATCATCAATGTAGCTTATCTTTTCAGTCTTACAAAAACACCTTCAGCACGTAATCGATGCTAAAAAAAGAGGATATTATTAATGATTAATGAATGATAAAGTCTATATGCAGATTATTTAAGCTACTGTATAGCGGGTATTGTGTGTGTTTAGTTGTTTTGCGAATTTAAACAAGCGAGTTACTGTAATTAGAATTTGTGTTGGTTTCTTGTGAACTCATTAAAATATGCTTGATCCGGTGTGTATACATGTAGTTGTTGAATATCTTGGTCAATGAATGCTGTCTTGATTGGTGGTGGTGGTATTCTAGATCTTCTGGGCTGCTGATCTAATGTAACAGAAGAACTGACATGTTCTAAGGTATGTGTAGACATATTAATTGGCATCTGTCTTGAGATCTCGATAGTTTGTGGGGGGTATACAGATTGGGTAACGTCATCGAGTTCACGTGAAGACGAATGGCCGTAATTTATATTATCACTGATTCCACTACGTACGGTATCTTTCCAAACCGTATCATCATCATGACATTCGTTACTTCCATTACTATATGCATAATCCATAACGTCAAAGTTGGGCTCGTACTCTTCCTTGATTACATCTTGGGAATTACTCTGGTTACGTGCAGCATTTTGATAATATTGGTTGAAGTCACGCTTAGCGTTAAACTTAGAATCCAACAATAAGTCATTGCCGTCAATAACAGAGTTCCTCACCATTGGTTCCTCATACATCAATTCATATTCTTCGGAAGTAGACCCGTCTTCTATACTGCTATTCACTAGATGTAAGTTAGATCTTACAGAATCATAATTTGGTTTCTTGTATATCTCGTAAGTTGTTTCTGCTGTATTTTTCTCTAAATCTTGCTTGATATCCAGCATCGAGTTCGATTGTAATAATGTTGTTTTAGTGATATTCTGGAATGCAGACTTACTCTTATGCTGTTTAACCATCTCGTCGACTTTCTTGTCGATTGTTATGCAAACGAATGCTTTTAGACTACCATATCTGTGTCTTCTAATTAGGTTATAGTAAACAAAAATGGAAGACAATAAGGCTAAGCAAAACTTAAACATAAAGAATGCCCATAATACAAAAGAGAACAGCATGAATGATAATATCACCGCTTCTGCATGATTTGTATCAGCGATAGTTTTGATTTTATTGATTAATCCATGAAATGTTTCCAGTCTTCCCAAGTCGGCACCGTTATTAACTGTGACAAGTACAGACCATAGGGTCAACGCGTTGAATACCTGTCTTGGAGTGTCGGTAAAAAGGAGCCTTATACAATTTCTGAGCTCAAAAAATGTGAAGAAAGAAACTTTTTGAAAAAACCCTTTTGGTGTTATCTTATTGTAAACGCAGAATTTCGAATATGATTTAATTGAGTATGTGTTTCTAGAAAAGTTGTTCACATAAGTCAAAGAAATATTTCTGGTACGATAAATCCTAAAACCAATAGCTGCCTCTATGAGAAGGATAACAATTGATGCAAAAATACAGGCTGTAAATAACCACTTGGTAACCTTGAATGAAATATATGGCTTGATGACATTATTAGACCAGCTATTATACGCCAAAAGCTTAACACAGGTGTAGATATCCGATACAAAGAATGCAACCTTCAGACCATTCATTACACCAATTTCAAAGATATAACTTAGTACAGTTTTGAACTTGTAGTTCTTAAACTCTTCCTCCTCCAGATCATCATATGTTCTCGAGTTGATGGAATACTTCCAGTCGTTCCCCAGCATTTTAAGCTAGTATTTTTCCTTTTAGTTTCCCCAATGGAATGAGACACTTATACTTAAGTTAACGAGTGTACAGTGATGCAAAAATAAATTCAATGAGGATAGTTTCCGTTAGTAATATGTTGTGATGAATAGACTCTTGAACCAGTTCAGCGACGATACAATCGGATTTCTCAGTAGATAGTCTCCATATATATGAAGACACAAGTACCTTCTTGATGAATATGAAAAATCTGAGTATTCTTAAACTCAATAATCCGTCAAATAAACCAAATATCAATAAGCCCATCACGACTCCCAAGCTATTTTTAACCACAAAAGCTTTCCCGATTAGTTTTTTTTCCAAAATACTAAAACAAGAAATGAAATGATTTTCGATATCGAGCATTTTCGGTGATCCAAAATATTTGCGCAGGGGAAAATCGCGTCTTGTGTCCGGATTAGGAAAAATCACGAAATTCCTTTGAGCACTTTCATGTGACATTGATAGTGATAATCATGGATAGCATACCAAAAGTATAGTATTTATTTGGGGGTAATGAATAGCCAGGTCAAAATGGAATGCTAGCTGTTGCTCTCCAGATCATGATTATTAACGGAGTGGAGTCAATTTTTTGTAGAGTTGATTACCATCTTTCTTATTTCATACATAAAGTTGTTGCCCTTATCTGACGGGTCATACTGTGCCATTGTTCGATCTTGTTGGTCGCCATCTCCTAGCACAAACCATCCACCGACTTTGCGTTGCCAACGGTTTTCTTCATGATATAATCTCTCCAGTTCTTTTGAAGAAAGGCGATAGACTCTCTCCATATCGGCTCTATCGCCTGCACGTTTGCTTATGGCTGCAGATGTGGATGCATACCTATCCCTCTTCTTGACGCCAATTGCAAACTTATCATTTCCTGGGACGTCACTTTCGGTGAATGACACTTCTGGGTTATTAGATGATATTAGTTGACTTCTTGATCGAAGAAATGGTGAAGACCGTTTTGATTTACCTAGTATAGGTTCAGGAATATTTTCTTCTATCTCTGCAAATGGATCAATTTCATCGTTATTGACACTCACCCACCTTAGATTTCTTTCATCGAACATCATTTTGCCTACGACTCGCGGATTTGTGGTTGAAGAGAACGTACTGTTGGAACCATTATCTTGGACGTTGTTGTTGTCACTTCCAGTGTATGTTAAAGTTTCATTAGGTGAAATATTACTTTTATTCTTGATCAATAATGGACGCTTGTCAATAGATATAATATCCTGAAATTTATCCAGTACTCTTTCATTTCCTTCCCATGCCATTTTTTTTGGATTATAATACATAAGGCCACTTTTCATTGGTGTGTTGTGGTCAATTTGTTGTTTGATAGTTTGTATTTTCGACTTGGCAGTATGACGTCGCCTTCTAGCTTTGCTAGTTTCTTTAAACGCTTCTAGATTATGTTTATACCTCAGCTCTTTCTGTTTCTTGTGCAAGCGTGGAGTTAGTAGATCATCTTGTTGGATTATATCAAATTGAGTCGGAGATATTTTAAATGGTGTTTTACTAGTAGGTATATTTGACTGCACTCTATTTTTTAGAGTCTTTTCATCAAGATCAAATGTCTCTTGTCCATCTTCATCGAAGTCCTCATCGAAATAGTCGTCATCTTCTTCAGCTTCTTCTATATCCCAAGACTTTTTCCAATACCTTGGTTCTTCTTCTATTACAGGATTATAAGACGAAAGAGATGGCATTGATTTCTTAAAATGTAAAGACCCTAGTCTATTAGGACGGTGTAGATTGTTTGTTGATATACTATTTTGAAGTCTATGAGGATTGAACGAGTTTTCAGATCTTAGTGGATGCATGTCCATCATTGATCTTGGCTGTCGTAGTGATCTTCTCTGACTGTTTGGATTGATATTAACCTTTCTTTCAAAATCTGTAGCCAAATCGTAGTCTCCCCGAGAGCTTCTCTTCTGTAGGTTGAAATGAGATTTAATGGCCTCATCAAAGTCATCCTTTCTGTTCTGAAATTCCTGGAAATCGCTCAAGAACTCTTCACCATCTTCAAACCCATCACTTTTGTCTTCATCAGATGCTAGATTATTGAGCCAACTCTGTTTCCTGCTTCCTGAGAATATGGTTCCAGTATCGGATGTTGTTATAGATGATGGCGTGGGCTGTACTATCTCTTGCAAAACCTTTCTATCTTCTACCGGCATGCTTTGTTGCATATCTAAAGTATTCCGTACACTTGATGTTGGGACATCTCTACTAAACGTTGCATCAATATCTTCAAAGGACGTTTCTGGAAGATCATAATCCATCATATTTGCCGGTCTGATCGACATGGAGAAGGCGGTATTGAAATTCTCTAATAGGCTCGCTAGGAAATAATAGGTAAAGTGTAATAAAATCTGTGTATAGTATCTAATTTTGAAAATATTAGTTAACTAATGGCGCCAAATACTACATGCATGCCGAGTTGTACCTTTACAGCAGCTGGTTCTGTTGTTATGATCACGTTGTTGTTTGTTTTTGTCCTTTAGAGCTGTTAACTATCGCTACATACGGTATCGATGGCATCCATATTGCCAATGGTTTAAGTAGTCATAAAGACTAGAAATAACTCTGTTCATTTGGTAATTGGGCTAAATGTTCAGTAGTTAATATATATGCATCAATCTATATATTAAATAACTTCTATGTCTTTCATCACCTATATGCTATCGCTTTGACGGCCAGTTAGTGTGATTCCGGGTCTGATTTTGGCTTTCTCGGTTACAAGTGGATCACCAAATACTTCCATGAGTGACAATTTTGGGTTTTGCTTGCCTAGTCTACCTACTACTTCATCATCAACAGCTCGCACAAATGCTACGTCTAAATGTTTCAGGTGTGGACAACTGAGTAACAAGAGAGACTCCTTTGTGAGGCTGTTTAACGAGTTAAGATTTAGTATTTCTAGGGTGTTCACAGCTGCATTCTGAAATAATTCCATTATAGTATCATCCCCTATTTGTATAGATCTCCTGAAACTGCATACCCTCAAATTAGGAAATTGAATTTGACTGAATAAATATAGTAGAGAGTCGTTGCTGATCTGATCAAGTTCCTCTAAGCCAATTTCTTCTAACCGATTATTTTCCCCAATAAATGCCCCAATGCCATTTATTATGACGGAATCACTTAGCTCTGAGCAGCCACAAAGAACCAGCCTTTTTAGCGAGTGCCCAATTTGACCTAGAATGTTTATCACAACTTCATCGGTAATATCTTCATCATTGTAGGGATAGCCCAATTCTAAAGAGTGAAATTCCTCGTTACATAAATATTGAGGGATTAGAGCATAATTGAATAATCCATCAAGTCTTGAAAGACCCAAAGCTTTCAGAGATGATCCGCAGTTAATTAATAGACTTGCAAGTGACTTATCCGTAAATCTGTGTGTATTGGAAACGTGGAATTCTTCCAATCTACCTTTCATTATTTCAAAAAATTGAACCCATGTCTTTTCATTTATTAGGAATGGACCGTCTAGGTAAAGAGAAGTTAAATTACGTAACTTCTCTGCTATGTACAAGAGACTCTCATTGTTCAATTGGCCACACATATGCAATGAAAGTTTCTTGATATGAGGGGTAAATATCGCTAAGGTCTTATAACCATCAAAAGAAACTTTGGAGCAATCATGAAAAGTCAATGCTTCAAGATCTGTCTTAAGGAAAAGCTGTAGTGTTTGGTCATTCAATGCTCGGTTTTTTGACAGGGCATTGGCTAAGTTGTTCAAATTTTCAGTTGAGACACCACCAAGCACCTCACGTAAATGACTAAACATCACATTGTGATCATTGTTTCTCTTCTCTTCCGAGTCTTTTTGCCATTTGTAGATATTCTGACTGATCTTTGCTATGCATAAAGCTTGTAAGCTTAATACAGCGTTTGATTTTCTATCCAGCAAATTTGCAGCCCTCCTTTGCTTTTTCCTTCTATTTTGAATAACTGTCCTTGCTTTCTTTTCAATTGTTGCTTTATCAACTTTCTTTTCTGGTAAAACTAGGGGTTCGATAGAAGCCGAAGCACTTTCATCGTACTCTTCCTCATCACTGTCTTGATTGAAGCGCTTCATCCTTTCTTCATAGCTGACGCTTTCATCCTTAGCTGGGGTGATCTCCTTGTATTCAACATCCTCTTCATCTTCCTCATCACTGACTATATTCGCTTCAAGTGCCTCTCGTTTCAGTCTAGGTTCATCTGATAAAGTGGATTCAGAATCGTAGTCCTTCTTAACTTCTTCATCGTTATTTGTTGTGAATGCTGTGTCCTTGTCTTCATCTGGTGATCCTTCTTTTTTATCGCCACCCTTAACCTGCCTCTGCAACCATCGATTCCTGATTGCTTCTGCACTAATACCTTCTTCTTTCAAAAATTGAGTCAAAGCAGAGCTGGGGCCCTTGATGGAGTTAGGCCCACCTTGCCTGTTTCTATTCCGACTCCTATACATGAGATTGTAACGACTTCGGTCTGTATATACCTTTATCTATTTCCTTTTGTGCGCAGAACTCTGTTAACTTTTTGAAGATCCTAATGAGCAAAATCTCTTGTCTGTTCTTAACAAAAATAGCTCTACTTTATTCTTTGTTAATAATATGGTGTGAAAGTTAAGAGCGGCTATAATTTGTCAAGCATCTCACGCTATTTTTTTAGTAAGGGTCATCGCATTCTTTACATGTCTTTAATTAGCTTCAAGTGTCAAAAACGATAAAAACACATGGAAAAAAAAGAAATTGCGCAAGCCCGGAATCGAACCGGGGGCCCAACGATGGCAACGTTGGATTTTACCACTAAACCACTTGCGCTTGTGCTTGTTGAAAACAGGAGGTAAAAGTTGCGTATATGATCTTCCCTAATATAATTTTCATGTGACTATCGTCAAAGTATAACAAATGGGTATAGCGCAGAATGGCAAGGTAAATTTAGCGCTTGTCTTATGACCATCAATTCTATCAATCTAGGCATTATAGTGATTTAACGCACTGGGTTTTGCTTTACTATTATTAAATATCAACAAACGTCAATGAATTTTCTTTATTTCACTATATCTTTTGAAACTGGCAGAGTTCAAATGTACGATATAATCATTAATAATCGATGATTATATGTATTCCATCGACTGTATTTGGTTGGGGGAAACCCTCAGATTTCACTAGTTACTATTATATAGTTGTGGAAGAGTTATGTCACCATTTGAAATGATAATATATCAAGTTCTGTGTACAAGAATTCTTAAAGCGATATCCCTTCTATATACAGTGTTGTTCGGGATGCATCAAATAAATAAAAGAAGTCATAAAATAGAATAAATAATAAGCTCAATGCAACTAAGGCAAGACAATTAGTCACCAAAACTTCCACCAGTCTTTGCTTTTCCTTTCATTGACTATATCGCTGGTCTTCTTCATACTTTGTGCTCTTAATGAGTCAAGTTCCTCTCTAATCCGTTGCAATTCATCCTTCTGTGCCTCTTCTGCACGAGTCTTCTGTATCTTGTCAAAGAAGTTCTCATTCTTTACAACTTCTCCGCCCTTCTTCTTCTCCCATGGAGAATCTATTGGTCCTGTCTTCCAGATAGGTTCGTTACTCTTTGCAGTTTCCTGAACTATTCTCATCAACTCTCTCTGTTCCTCTTGTCTTAACTTCCTCTCCTTCTCGTATTGCAACCTCAGTTCTGGGGATAACGAGGCTATTAGTTTTTCATCAGTAGGTGTTGTGTACTTGAACAGCAACACTCCCCCTAGTATAATAGAACCACCATAGATATAAATTTTCAGCCAACGGCGCCAAACTGGGGTATCCATTATGAAGCACGTTAATAAATAATGAGCAGTGTAATTATCTGAGTTAATTGCTGTGGTTTTGAAGTTATAACAGAAACAGTAGTAACTTCACTTTATATTTTATATTTAGTTGACTTTATTTGAAGTCACTCTGAATTTTTTTCCACTTTAACCCCGAAAGAGTGATCAAAGCGATGAGCCAGCCTAGTGATAATAACAAAAGTTCATAGTGAGCGAAGAGTGTTAAGTAAGAAGCATAAATAATTACTCTTAATTACAATGAGATCATAAATATATATGAGTTGATGTATAGTTAGTATTTTAATCGTTAGTTTTCTATTGTGTGAGGAAATGAAATAAAGAGATGTGAAATAAATATTTAAATAAAATGAGAAAAATAAAAAAAATGAGTTCAATAAGAGAAAATACAATGAGTCGTTTAAGTGCAAAACACGTCTATATCAAATGTTAGTCCGTTTCATCCCGTAATTGTTTTGAAATTAACCGATCAATTCACGAACCAAGAATGGAGTGAAGACTTTAATGGCGGTGATCAAGATCATGATACCTTCCAATAGAGCCATTGGCAGACCTAGGAAACCACGTTCTTCCATGTTCAAGTAGATGGTGTAGAAAGCGACGGCGAAGAACACACGGGTCAATAGCAATGGCTTTGGTAGGACACCAGCCAGGAAAGCGACTGGCAAGTTGACGCAGTCACCACCACGTTGGAAATACTTGAAACAACCCTTTTGTAGAGCCTTCAAGTTTTTGCTGTCGGCGGCGAATAGGGAGTATAGGGAAATAGACAAGACGTTGACAACGGCGTCGTAGTTCTTTCTTTCGAAGTGGTAATCTAGCAATTCGTCCAAGACCTTCTCACGGTCGCTGAAGTCCAAGTCACCAATCTTCTTGATCAATAGGACAACATCGTTTAGACCGACGGTCATACCACCACCGGTTAGAGGGTGTCTCATGTTTAGGGCATCACCGATGACACACAGACCGGTGACGTCGTTTTGTCTAGCTGGCAACCAAGAGTTGGCCATTGGCTTGAACTTGCCTTGGGCCAAAGCGTCGTCGAAGGATGGTCTTAGAGTCTTTGGAATGTATGGTTGGACGTCCTTGGTCATCCATGACTTCAAGTCGGTTGGGACCTTTGGAGCGTTGTAAGCACACAGGATTCTGGTTTCTTCTGGGGAGATTTGGTAAACCAAGATTGGCATGTGCTTGTCACCTAGGATGACGTGACCGTGCATGTCATGAGGCATGTGGGCGTGGTATAGGGACATACCGACGAAAGAGGAGTTGACGGTTGGGACGTGGTCTGGATGTAGTTCTCTTCTGAAACGGGAGAAGATACCGTCACAGACAAAGGTCAAGTGGGCCTTGAAGTCGACTTTACCGCGGGAGTCGACGTCGACCTTGGCACCGACGACTTCGTTCTTCTTGTCCTTCAAGATCTCGACGACGTTACCCTGTAGTCTGGTGACGTTTGGCTCAGCGGCGCAGATGTTTCTCAAGTTGTTCAGGAATCTACCGTGGACCAGACCGACACCTCTTTCTCTCTCGTCGTCCTCGAAGTCCTTCTTGTGGACGGTGGCATCCTCCAGGACCTTGTCGTTACCGTCGCGGACCAAGCCTGGCAACTTCTCGACTGGCTTCAAGTCAGCCTTGTAAGGGTATGGGATGTCGACGTGCTCACCGTTGTAGAAGACGGTGTAACCGGTGACTGGGTAAGCGTCGATGTTGTTGATGGACTGGATCATACCCAGAGACCTCAGAGCACGCAGACCACCTGGTTGCATCAGCTCACCGACGATTCTGTCTGGCTGAGACCACTCACGCTCGACAATCAGCACCTTCTTACCCTTTCTGGCAAGCGCGGTAGCGACACATGGCCCTATGACACCAGCACCGACGATCAGCGCATCGTAAGTAACAGTTTCATCAGCATTCGTGAGAGACATTTTGGGAGGGATAGTCTTTATAAATTTTTTGGTCCTTGATTGTTTTCAGGAGAGCACTTGATAAGGTGTTAAGCGACTAAATAGCAACCTATTGCCGAAATCTTTGACTATACTTATCCCAGCTTATATATACTTGAGTGGGAACAATGGAGCAAGAAAATTTTTTACGACGGGCATGAAGTTAAACACCGTTAAATTGCAAACGAAGTTGGGTCGCTTCTTTGTGAGGACAATGGAAATATCGATCCTGCCACAGAACACCCTGCACAAAAGACATGCCCATGGCCCCTCCTCCATGTGATTTTTATCTGTCACACACAGGGCTGCGTCTCTCTCTCTCTCTCTCTCATCGGCTGGCTCATCGGCTGTGATAACGCTGCGGTAATCGGCTGCTGCGGTAATCGGCTGCTGCGGTAATCGGCTGGCTGTCGCTGGCTGTCCTGCGCGACTGCTACGACATAGACGACATAGACGACTCAGCTAGTTTCGCTGATCACGTGTTTCCTTGACCGAAGTGGTCTCTATAAGGCGGTGCGTGCAGCGATTATCACAGCGTTATCACAGCCGATTACCGCAGCAGTCACACCGCAGCAGTCACACCGCTCGTATAGCTCGCTCTTGCCTTGTGGTCCCTTCAAAGAGTCGCTAGTCGTTTACGGACACTGGATGGCACAGCAGAGATGTCTCTAAACGGGGGTGACACTGTACGAGAACAAGCCCTGTGCATGTCTGGGTGTTGGTAGCACACGTATACGATCGTATACGTGATAGAGTCGGTGTGCCCATAGAAAGTCTCGGCAATCTGTTACTACATTGGCTTATACATCTACTTACCCGCTGTCGCAAGGGGCTGTCGCAAAGGGCTGTGGCAAAGGAGGACTGATCCCCAGCCTCTTATCCTCTACCCCTCTCTCTTTCTCTCCATTTGCTTGGCAGCACTTCTGGCAGCACTTCTGGCAGCACTTTTGGCAGCACTGCTGGCAGAACGTCAGCCGCTAGTTCAGCCGCTAGTTCAGCCGCTAGTTCAGCCCCGTGAAGTCGCGGATCACTCTGTCGAGGATCCCGATGAACTCGCGGAACTCGGCGCGGTCCCTCAGCGTGCGGCGCACCATGCCGACGTTTAGGTTCATGCCGCCGATGTTCGTCGACACCACGTTCACGCCGAAGCTGAACTTCAGCGCGCCGGGTCTCTGCCCAAAGACCAGGTCGGTCACGTGGTAGGCTTGCGCGGGGTCCTGGTGGAAGTACCCCGCATTGCTCATGATGACACCGCCTCGCTTCTGGTACAGGTACTCGTCCCGGATCAGCTTGTCAACGTTCTTCTTGTCCACGATCACGTCCAGCATCAGCGTGCCCAGCCCCACGGTCTGGTCACCGTTGCTGTGCGACGCGAGTAGAATGTCGTGGTAGTACTCCACGAGGCTCCAGAACTTCTCCGTCTCCTCGCGCTCGACCTTCATACCCGAGATCATGTACAGGTAGTGTATGCCGCCGACGTTGGAGCCGTACTTGTACATGTCACGCACCTCGGGGTCCTCTGGCAGGTACCGCCTCGTGCTGCTGGGCGTGGCCATGTCCACCCCCCACTCGCTCATCCACTCCTTGAACCCTTGCTTCTGGCCCAGCAGCTTCCGCGACTGGTGCATCGCCACGAAGAACGCCGCCTGGATGAACGGCGTCACCGTACACTTGCCGTGCACGTTGTGCTTGATCCTGTCCCTGATGACCGCTACTTCCTCACACGTGTAGTTCAGGATGGAGTCGTAGCACACATCCCCCATCTGCACAGCGCTGGTCTCGGGCTCGCCGCTGTACTCGTCGTTGCAGCGCGTCTCCAGCGCATCACTCTTGAAGTTCAGCGCAGTCTTCAGGAACGACACCAGCATGATCTTGGGCAGCTTGCTCAAGGGCGGCCTGTACTCAACCCTCTCAGTGATCGGAGCCGGTAGCTTGGCGATGTCCGCAACGTCCTGCTCATAGTCCACAATCACATCATCCGCATACGGAACCGCCCAGGAGTTCTGCTCTATAAGAGACACATTCTCCGCAATGTCCTGGAACAGGTTCACAGCGCTGATGGCGTCCGAGCAGCAGTGGTTGCTTATATACACAAACTTCTTCCACTGGGCCCCGCCTCCCTCAGCACTTGGCAGACACAGCAGCCTCCAGTTAGGCTTGTTTGGGTTGCCGATAGGAATAACAATGTTCCCAATGAGCTCCTGCATGTACGCGTCAAACTTGTAACCGTTCTTCTTGTACTCCGAAAGGATCATGTCTATAATCTCACCGTAGTCCTCGCTTTGCTCATTGATTATGATATCGCTCAGCTTGATCTTGCTGGTGATTACCCTTAAAAAGTCGTTCTCAGGGAACGGAGTGTTGTAATAATCATCGCTGGTGTAGTACTCCTCATGCTCTGGGAACTTCTTAGGAATGATAGCTTGCATCATTATGGGATGTCTCAGCAGAATTTGGCGAATCGCAACAGCCAATTGCTCACGGGTAACTTCTTTGTTAAGCTCACCATACATGTTGAAATTGGTGTAAAGCTTCTGTCTTTGCATAATCGCAAAATAGTTCTCCAGATGCCCCATCCTTCTGGAATGGCCTCTCTCAAGCAGGGACTCTTCAATCGCAAACCCATCCGGGCCCTTCCCGGAAATTTTAGCCTTAGAGATCAGCGGCTGTTCAATCGACTTGGTGTTTGGCGCCATTGTCTGTCGTTACTAGTGTTTCTGCGTGGAAATTATTCTAACCAGGATGAACTCCAAGTAGTATTCGGATATGGGACGTTATAGTGCCACCAGATTACCTGCTGTCTTTTATATATGCCGGCTACCTGTCCCAGCTTACAAATATAAAAGCTCACTTCAAGGGCCGATCTCGACACTCATCAAATGGTCCGCGGATCAGCATCGCCAGGGCACCAGGGAGTCGAATTGCTTCTTCTGCTAGCTTGATCATCGCTAGACATTTCTTTTTTGTCTATAGTCGTTTAGCTTTTCTCGAGTGAAAATGTGAAAAAGTGAAAAAACAAACAAAAAATCGGATGAGTCGGGCTCAAGAATATGTACCATCCGATGACGAATGCATGTAGGAGAACAAGTCAAAGCTTATAAATAAAGCTGTGATCTCGAGTGCACAGCTGGGATTGGTGATTATCCTCAGATATCGGAAGTAAGGAATAAGCATATTTGACATACGGAGATTTGTATGACATATTTTATGAAAAGAAATTAGAAAACTTATTAAAATTTGTTCTGCCCTCCGTGGAATATAGAGGCAAGACTATTTAGAATACGTAAAGTTGTTTTGTACATACTTGTTCAGTTATACTGCTTAGAGTGGTAGTGATGGTGGTTGTTTCTGTGGCCGTGGTTATTGTGATAGTAGTTACCGTGGCTTCTATCAGGCATACCACCCATCATTCCGTGGAATGGAGCAGCACCTGGTGGTGCTGGGTAGGCCATTGGGGCACCAGCCATATAAGCTGGTGGTATATGAGGTGACATCGCTTGCGGAGACATGCTGCCACTTGGGACAGCACTCTCATCAGAGTGAGCTCCGGCATTGCCTCTTCCAGTATTAGCACTGGTAGAGGTACCCATCATTGGAACCATACCCGGATAAAATACCGGCTGAGGTTGGAATGGCATGTACATACCACCAAAGCTGTTCATCATTGCTGGGTTAGCACCTGAACCTGACATTGGAGCCATTGCAAAGTTTGACATGTTGCCACGACCTCCCATGCCGCCCATAACTCCCATATGAGGGTTCATAACTCCTGGTGCATGGGAACCCATCATGCCTGCATTCATTGCGTTCATTTGTCTCTTTTGTAGTCTTGATTGGGCCTTCTGCAGTGCCTTCCTCTCGTCTGGGAAAAATTCCTTGAAAGACTTTTCAACAGTGCTTGCCCAAGTTGGGGCTGTGAAATAAGGCTTTTCAATAAAGAATTGCTCAGTAACAGCTGGTGACTTCTCATGCTTCTTCTCATCAGAAGAAGAAGCAGCATGTTCAGCAACCTTCTGGTCATGCGCTTCCTTCGACCTTAGGAACATGTTGAAACTAGTAGCAAATGCCTTTCTCACATTGTCTTTGGATTGTAGCTTTTTGGAGCCAAAGAACGAGCCAGCATTGCGTCTTCTCGATGACACACTTGCTCTTCCACCTGCTGGCGAGACTCCATGCGCAGTGGCTTGAGGTGATGTTGCAGAGGATGGTGAAGCACCAGATGTAGAGGAGGAACTTTTCTTCAACTCACCCTTAGCAGTTGAAGGTGTTGGAGGAACTGACGACTTGGTACTGGAGGATTTGTTGACTGGCTTTGGAGGCAAACTTGGGTCAGACTTTAGGTTAGAACCGCTGTTAACAGTGGCTTGAGGTTGAGATTGAGTTGTAGTGTTTGGTGTGTCAACCGAAGCTTCTGTAGCAGCACTTTCTGAAGAACTGGTGCTTTTTGAAGATGTTGGCATATCTTTGGGCATATCATATGGTACCTTAAACTTCTCAGAGAATTTTCTCAATTCCTCAATTTGAGCTTCTTTTGAGTTTGGTACTTTCTTGTGTCTGTGTTCCTTTCTTGGTAAACCTGCGCTATGCTTGGTAACGGGTGAAACAGCCTTGGTGCCAGTAGAAGAAATAATAGCAGGATCCATGTGGTGCGGCTGGTTTCTCAATGTTGGAGGAACATATTTCTTTGGCTTCGGTGCTGCTGGCTTGGCATTTGATTTCAAGGATGCCAATAGCTCATCACCTCTTCTGTCGACACCAGAGTATAAATCTTCCTCATCCATACCTGAATCATCAATGGCAATACCACGGTCTTCGGCTAAATGAACATTACCAGAAGCATCTTGAGATTCAATTTCTTTAGCTATTCTTTCCGCTTCCTTCAATCTTTCGGCATAGTTTGGATCATCTTTGTTTATTTTAGTTGTGTAGAAATGTTCATCGAAAGAAGACTTGATACCAAACTTTTTCTCATTAACTGCAAATTGATCCCATTTCTCATTGCTATCTTCCAAAGCAACAGTATCGACATTGAAGGCTGAGTCTGTATCTGGTGTCCATTTCTGTAATTCACGCTCCCTAATGTCCTTGTTAGCGCGAGAAATGTCAACATCGGTTCTAAATCCAGTTTTACCTTCAGCAGGTGTATTGGAAGTGGATCTAGATGGTGGACTAGCAGCTTTCTTTGCGGCTTCAGCTTCAACAGCAGCTGCCTTCTTTTCTTCGAGTTGCTGCTGAGCTGCTTCCCATTTCTCATCCAGACTAAAATCAATACTTTTCAAGTCAACTTCTGCAACATCTTCACCTTGGATCAAAAGCGTGTCTTCAATGCTTTTAGCCAATGCATCAATATCTTTGACCATACCATTATCAATGACCTTTGCATGCTTTAGTACAACATCAATACCATTTGTGGACTCGGTATTCGCAGCTGCCAAGACACCTTCATACTGGATACCAGCCGTAGTAGTCACCTTCACATTGGAACCAATACCATTCACCAATAAGTAATCCAGCCTATCGCTAAATCCTCTTGTAACATCACCAGTTTCGTGAAACAAACCAGATCCAGAAGATTGAGACACAGCATTGAAGTTCTTCCTCTGATTGAAATCAGTTCTTCCCTTGGAACCTTTCATATCTCTTTCCTTTCCTTTTTGACTTTTCTAATACTATTTTTTCGATTGTTCAGCCCCAATTGGTACTTTATAAAAAGTCAGTCGGGTCAAATAAAGATCTTGGTTCTCCTTCAAGAGTCTCTTTTACTAATCCTAAGATATATGCACAATATTATCTTCTGGGTATTAGGATGACACAACAAAAGGAAACCGCCGGCCAGGACTTCAGAGGACTTTCAAAAGATAAAAGAAAATGAAGAACCACCTCACTCAAATTTAAATAACCTTAAGCTTATGAATTCCCAAAACTAGTTCTCCGTCTCAAGCATTCGACAGATGTAAGTCCAAGCGGACTCACCATTGCTTGCCAATTCCCTCAGTCCTTCATGTCAAGCACCTGTCAATTCAGGTTTTCTTGCCTAAAACCTGTCAGATGCAACATGTCGTATAACAGTATATGGCGAATCTAATATAATGGCAATTATATTAACAGCAGCAATATGGTTGCTAAGTTACAAAAACTAATAGAGTTTACTAATAGCTAGGTAAAACTGGGAATCATATCTCAGTCAATTTTTGGCAACATATACTTACTTATCTCTTAAACAAAACGTTTGAACGTGGAACACCATTTAAAACTAAGATTTAACTTGATTGCTATGTCAAAATGCGTATTAAGATGCAGGTTTGTTATTAGAACTATACTAGATGGCGATAGATTTTATGAAATACATGCTGGAATTAACTAAAGTTTGATAAAGTCTGCTTGCTGCGACTTCTTATCCTTTAATGCTTTACCACCAACATCACTCTTTTGACCCTTATTATCGATAACAGTGACGTTCTTAGCCTTGGACAAGGTGTCGATAACATCTGATTTTTTGCTTTTCTTTTGTGGTTGTTGTGATTTGTTTTGCAAAGCCTTGGATCTCTTTCTCTTTGCAGCTCTGCGTAGTCTGGTCTTGTCCTCTCTGGAAAGTTCTTCCTTGGACATGACAGTACCGTCTTTGAGACGGATTTCTGTGTCTTTCTCGGCTTTGCCAACTTTGTAAACCTCCTGTGGTGCAAGAGTGGATGCTGTGGTCATGGTCAATGGCTGGGCATCCTCCATCGCTATAGCAGCACTCTCCACCTTCACTTCCAACGATTGTTTTGCTGGCCTTGGTACGAAATGGGCAGAAGATAGAGCATCCAATTTATAAAACAAGTTCGTGAGCATGTCTGATATCTCGTCATGCTCTTTCTGTAGCTCCTCAGATGCTGCTGTTTCCTCTGAAACGCCTTTATAATCTTCCTCGTAGATCTCAGCTAATGACTTCGATGACTTGGCATCACTTAGCTCGAATTTCTCTCTACGCATACCCAGGTTTAGATCGGCAACAGTTCTACGTTGTAAGTCATCAAAATTGTATTCCTTGATCCTTCTTCTAATCATCTCTTCTAGAGACTCTGTAACTTCCTGTGTAATGATTGGAACAGGTTTTGCAGTTCTGTCAAATTCTAGCTCCTCTGTCAGCAACGTATCATCCGGTCTATCCTGGGCTTTTACTTCACCTTTCAATGCCCATTTCTTCTCGGCAATAGCTTCCTTTTCTAGTTGTTCAATTTGTTTCTTTAGCTCTAGTTGCCTCTTCTCAAATGTAGATAATTTTTCCTCATCATTTTCTCCGTCTTCCTCTGATTCATCCTCGGCATCCGCAAACAGATCAAGTTTTGCTGAATCCATAGCTTCATTATAGTAGTCATCGTCCTCAAGATCCGGTTCATCCATAAATTCGTCTTCACTCTCATTGTTTTCAGCTTCTTTATCATTTCTGTTCAACTTCCTAGAGGACTTAGCATCGGGCTTGTCAAAGAAATCATCATAATATATAGCCTCTTCATCATCCTCAGAAGGAATATCACCGAAATAGTCTATATCGTCTTCATCATCTTCCTCCACCTTTGGAGCTAGCGGGTCCTTTGAGTCGTCAGTCTGTTTGTTAAACTCATCTATATTGAAGAACTGATCGTTCACCTCACTCTCTGTTTGCTTGGACTCTGGGATAACTTCCTCATCGGATTTGTCATGTCTACTCTCAGCTATCACTTCATCGCCTTCCGACACTTCTGCCTCTTGTTCTTCTTTATCAGACAGATCAGTACCTTCGATCTCACCATTATCAGACTCGACATCTTCCTCTTCAGATAACTCTTGTTCAACTGCTTGGTCCTGTTCCAGTGGTTCAGTTTCGCTTCCGTCTTCATCATCTTCTTCGTCTTCACTAACTTGCTCTTCACTCTCCTCGCCAGACACATCGGAGGCTTCTCCAGCGCCGAGCACTTCACGCAGCTCCTGTATACGGTCCAGCAGCTCACCTTCTATGTTATCCTGCACAATCTTGGCCTGCCACCACACCTGGTTGGCATCCAGACCACTGATGGTCACTTCCTCCAGATCAAACTTGTTGCGCAGACCGCTCTGCTTCGAAAGCTTGATCACATTGTCCACATGGTCCTTCACAAACTCTAGCGGAGCCTCGCTGGAAACCTCGACAACCTTCACCGGGTCACTTAAACTCTCTAAAAACGACATGCTACTTCTCTCCGCCCAATCGACAAATTGACTATCCACTGTAAAGCCCGCTCACAAATTTGTAATCCCCATCCAATAACAGCTGAATACTCATTCCTCAAATTGCGATGAGCATCGAACTGATGGCCTTTATGCATCACACAAACCAGAAGCTCATCGCGCAATTTTTCAAAAATTTCTGAAAACGAAGAATTTTTCAAACAAAAATAGCGATGTACGTAGAAGATCATGTGTGGATATCCCCAAATCTCTCGGTTTGCCTGGGCTGGACCTTTAAATTGAACCCGGGACTTCTAGAGGTGAGTCAACGAGGAAAAGGCGGCTAAAATGGACTACTTTATAGTGTTTTTGGCGCATAGGTAGGGCTTAACTGTGTCTAGAGTGTGTGAAATTGTGGGCAAGGCTTTTTCCTGGGTTTTATAGCGGTTTTTTTGTGAGGTAAATTGGAGTTATTTTGGACAAACGAACTTTGGTGGGCTTGGCTTGACAAAATTGGCTACCGAAAAGATATATATATATTTGTCTGCTTGAAGCATTGATGAATATCTTTGTGCTTATATGGTTTATTGGCTGGACGTGTGCAGTGGGTAGGAATGGGAGAGGACAAGACGAGCACGACGACTTCCCATTCACCACAGTAGTAGATATACTATCTCAGAACGTCGAATTCTCGACATTCCTGACACTGATTCAGAAAGGCGGGTATATTCCGTACTTGAATGAGCTGGATAACTTCACATTGTGGGCACCAGTGAATTCAGCCTTTGTGGAGGATGAGCAGGAGCTGCTGATGGGTACATTCGACATCGATAACTATATTATACGAGATTGTATGGTGATAACCTCCGATATTGGCAACTCGACGCAGTTTTTGTCAGAGAATGTCAAATTCCCTTTCTTCCTGAGTCGAAGGAGCCCAGAATCTGCCTACGTCAATGGCATAGAAATTATAGAGCCTGATCTTTTACCAAACGTTCAGAACGCTACTGTACAAGGCATATCGTCACTGATAAATAACCCTCCTGGATTTGCTGAATTGATTGATAGAGAGCATAGAAAGGACCTGGGTATCTTCAAGACGTTAACAAACAACTTATATGCAACATTAGAGAGTATGATCCAGAATAGGACGATACTGATGATAGAGGACATGGCCTTTGATGATGCATTCAATGAAATTGAGCTAAACTATCTGCTGGACCGTTTTAATAGCACCAATAGTATAGGTGAAGATATTTCAAGAACATGGAAAGAAGATAGCTTGAGGCTTATGCAAGCAATGATTCTAAGGGAAATGGTAGCGGGCTCACTAGAAGAAGAGGCTATATCTTTTGATCTAAATAACAAAATGATTCGGGTTGACTCTATAAGTAATGGGAATCAGGTAAAGATTAATGACACCATTGAATCAACTAAGGGGAATTTATTGTATAATAGAGGTGTTTCACATATATTTCGTGATTTCAGTGGATTGAATTCAACTGTAGAATTTAATGCAGAGAAATATCTGCATGGACTCAATAAATCAGAATTCGTAAAGGAACTTTATTTCCGGAAATTACAGAATATGATAACATCGGATGAGAATCTTACGATATTTGTTTCCGAAGATGGCAACGACGACGTTACCGGATATACTAAGCCGTCCTTGTTATACCATTTTGCAGAAGAAAAGATATGGATAGAGAGGGAAATCACTAGTGAAGGAAGCCAAGCGTCGAAGTTATATGATTCAGCCTTTTGTTCATCAAATAAGAGATTAGGAGGTCATTGCCAAAAGTTTAAAATAACTAAGAAAGGTGATGATTATTTTATCAATGACAGATATAAGATTACATCAATTGCCCCAATGGTAATAAAAAACACATTAATATACACTATATCTGATAACCTACAGCTACCAGGAGATTTAGTTTCTGCGATACCTCCACTGTATCACTGCTACAAGTCTTTGAGATTTTTGAATGAACTTAATCTTTTGGATCTGGAAGCTAACCACAATGGATATACTATCTTCCTACCATGTTTCCAATCATGGGATATCATGGAATTAAATTTAGAATACCTAAGCGGTAATAAAACAGCACTAAATGAATTAATGAGAAACTTGATCATAGATGGTTTACATTACACAAACAATGATACTACTGAGTTTACTGCTCATAATAAATTTGGAGATGAGGTTACTGTTGATTTCAGCAAATCAGACACATCAGAAGGTGTGATTAATGTAAAAATGGATAGTATGGATGGTATACTTAAAATAGAAAGTTTACACGATGTGTTTTTTAACCAAGGTGTCATCCATCCAATTGATCAGATTATTTTTCCACATTCGCTTAATATTTCACTGAATGATCTCATGAAATCAGATGATTGCTCTGTATTTAAACATCTACTGAAAAGTATCAACCAGATTGGAGAAATTCTAAATAATGATGACGAATACTCTATTTTGGTTCCGACATCATCTTCCATAATATCAGATGGGTTGTCAGTAAATACAACTAACCTTGAAAAGATATTAAAGATACATATTATTCCAGGTAATTATACCCAGTCGCTTTTAGACTGTAACTCCGTATCAAAGAGTCTAAGTGGTGATTCAATATACTGCCGTAAGGCTTCACAAACAAGTAGGCTTTTGAGTTTCATGGATGGGCAAGATAAGGAAGTTAGAATTCTGAAAATGGGTTGTTCATCCTCAAAAAGCAATTCGTGTATATTCCTAATTGATAAACCAATATCACCAGATTGGCTAAAAATACCGAGAACAAGGTTGGACTTGCCTGGGGTTGCTCTTGGTATAGGTGTGCTCTTAGGTTCTTTGTTTGTAGTCCTGTTGTTAGGTTTCATTATTTTAATGAGAATGAACTCCAGAGCAGACCGGCTGTTGGCAAACACTCCAACATCGGAAAGTTCAAGTCCAGATGATACTGAAAGAAATCCCCTTTTGCAACAAAACGCGGCACATGGTGATCAATATAATTCAATATCAGCCACAAACGCTGGCAATAATGCATCCCAGAATTCACAGAGTTTCGAAGCTTCTTACTCAGCTAATGCACAAAGATTACCAATTAAACAGCAACGTTCTACAAACAGTACAATTGCTAATGCTAGGTTCTCGTAATTATTTATCATATATCAATGAGTACCAACACTATATATCTCGTAATTTAATTAAAGACTGGAAGCTACAAAAGTGTAACAATTATAACTATAATGATAACATAGTAACATTTATATAATCATGTGATCTGATTTTCATTTAGTATAAATAATATATTTAAATACTTATAATATTAATTATCAAATGCAAAGCAAAATAATGGAAAGTGCTTGTCCTCCGAACTGAAAATTATGTTTTAAAAACATAATTGACAATTTTTTTGAAATTGTGTTGTTTTATTTTCGTATATAATTAGAATATAGTAATAGCGTACGTATCACTTATTATCTAGTCGTAAGTTGACCTATAATTTATTGAAAGTTGATGTACAGATATATACATATTATATATTTAAAGAATATTACCAATAAGTGCAGAAGCCTTCTTATAAACCTCTAATGATTTCAACGCATTTTCTCTATCCTGCATTAGTGTTTGGTCTTCAACCAATAATTCCTCGAACATGCTTTCACGATACAATTCAGTAACAAGTCTGTTTTGAACACTATCCTTACAGAAATTCACTAGAAGACACATAATAGCCTTAGGTATCTGGTCTTCAATCATCTCACGAACTATGTCAAAGTAAGAAACAATTAACCTTCTTATTAATTCACATTCTAAATCTTCTCTTTCGGTCAGCTTAGGATGGTTTGCATTTTCAAAAGCATCATCATCACTGTTGAGATTGCTATTGAAGTTTAGTTGTTGGAATTGTGAACTAAAATCATCTTTGTATCCATTTAATTCGCTAAACCTTCCATCTCTGTTTGATAAGGAAAGTTGCGACTTCTTATCCTTCCCAAAAAAGTAATTCAGGAAAGTGTCTTTCGATTTTGTTGCGTCTTTACTGCTATCCAATTCAGTACCATCGATGCTAGGCTCAATATCAGATTTTGAATTTTGAGATGCGGTACCGTTTTCCTGAATTTCATTTTGCTTTTCTTTCTCTAGCATTTTCTGTGCTCTCTGATTCTCTTGATTTCTTTTCCGAGATTGGATTATATCAGACATTGCATCAGTGGCAGTCAAAAAATTTGGATGGTTTGTGTTAATATATGCTCTGTGGATGTCAATCAAGCTTTCCACGTAGGAACGAGTGGGGAATAACCTTTCGCGTAACAAATCACTAACCACCTCAATCAACTTACTTTTAAGCTTTGGGTATCTTGATAATTCCGGAGTTCCACATTTGTGACATATCTTAACAAGTTCCTCGTAAACCAATTCTACACATTGTTGGGAAGGCTCTAAAAGAAGCTTGATCTGTGGCTTGACTAACAAATCAAAAGCTAGCTCTGGTACAAAGAGTGTAGGCCTTGGACCAGTAGAGTTTCGAATGGCAGTTCTGATGTCAAGAATTGTAAGGTTGGTTGTTGGATCAATGGATTTTAGTGTATTACCGAAAATGTTATTATAAATGTAATAAATACGAGCCCCTCCACTGAGTTCTTTGGTGCTTATTTCAGAGGACGTACCATCGATTGATGATATGAAGGCTGTCGCAAATTTGTTCATCAACTGCAGCACCAACCCAGCCCTGTTCTCTTTTGTGATATCACCCGTATCACCATATTGAGACAGTTCTTGTTCGGTCTGACTAATTAGAGTATTCAAACGTGTTTTAATGTCTGGCAATTTCTCTTTTATATGGCTTATCAAGGTTTGGTTCAGTAATTTTGCTAGATATCTTGTACCACATCTGTGTGACATTGTGCGGTAAACGGGGTGTCTATTAAAATATTCTTCTTCTTTGTTCAAAGCTTCCTCCACAGTTTTGTTCATTTGGATATCTTGTTGTGATCTGTTAACTACACCAACAAAACCCAACTTTAATGGATATAGTTTTCCCGATAAGATGTCAAGGGCGTTAGTTCCAGAGTCCATCAAATCCAGTTTAGTGATGACACCAATGGTTCTAATACCATGAGGATCAACTTCACGAGCAAGTTTCAATGATTCAGAATTAACGAGGTCAACATTTGCTGGTGACACAGCAAGAATGATGCAGTTTGGAGTAGCAACATAATCTAATATCAAATTTTTGATTTGTTTCTCAATATCTGGGGGTTGTTCTCCAATTGGAACCTTGGTTATACCAGGTAAATCCACTAAAGTCAAATTCAGGACATGGGGAGAGTATATCTTAAGATTGATAGGAATTTTGCTGATTCCTTTATTTTTACCTGCAATTCTAGCGGTCTCGCTTTCAATTTCCCGCCGAATTTCAGAGAAGTCGTAAAACCTTCTTCCCGGAATATGCAAGAACTCACCCCATTCATCACGACGTATTTCGGTTGCGTTACTTCCACCGATTGCGGAGGATGCACCATTATTGTCGTTCAAGGATGTTGTGGACTCGTTGTTGTTCTGAAATCCATTTAGTGATGATTGTGATCTTGAGGCATTGTTTAAAGACATGATAAGATCTGGATTTTCCTTTATCAAAGGTGATGAGGCTGAGATGTTATTTAGTTGTAAAACCAACGGTCTTCTAGTCACGATACCTGTACCTCTTGGTAAGAAGTCCCTGCCAACCAAAGTCTCCAGAATTGAAGACTTGCCTGATGATTGGGAACCAACTACAGCCAAAATTGGCAAGTCAAGGGTATCGATACCGGAGTCATACATGACATCCTGTAGTTTATTGACTGTAGGAATTAAATCTTCAAGGCTAGCCATTTTGAAATCTAGTATTATTCAACTTCTAAATCAAAAATATCAGCAACCCAACAGATAGGGCTCTCAACTTTTTCTGAATATCAACAATATGTAGCAAACGTTGATAACTGGGTTCGCAGCGACCAAATGTGCTATTTCAAACACGCGACTACCTAATGTTAAATGTGTTTGGCAGCTTGGTTCAACTCGCTTGATCCGAAATTTCTGCACCAGCAAACTTGTCCAAAACTAAGGATTTAGGAATATGAAAGCCAGACAGTGATATAATTTAATTTCCTAAGATTAAATCCCAATTTTAATGGAAAATAACTCGTTACTTCTCGAAGATACTTATTATTAAAGTTCTAGAAATTAAATCCCTACAAAATTGGCATTCGCAGCTAATATTTTTTGTGTGTGATCCGAGATTTCGAACATTTCCCGAGACCCACTGATTCGGTCACATGATGAAGTTAATATGGAGCAATATGATTCGATATTGAACTAGCTCGAAATAGGACATGTGAATGCGGCCTGAATGCTATTATTATAGTGGTATATCTTATATATATGAAAGTCTATGCAACTCCCTAACTTGAAGTTTTTCTTCAGTTCTCAGAATTTCTATTTCTTTCTGCGAACTTGGAGGGTATTAACTACTACTGGGGTAGAAGTGGTTGTTCGGTTTTGTTTAAATTTTGAGTAATCTGCATTACCTGTCACTGTTAGTAAGCTGGTGCCTTCTCTTGACAAGTAGTCGTTTACGTTTTGGTAACTCTCTAGCGCCCCTTCTTCTGTGTCATACTCTTCACCAGTGATGTAGTTCTTTATGCAATGGAATTGCCTCTTGGATCGGCATCTGTACACATCAGTAGAAGGTTTATAGTTGGTGTCAATTTCGTAAATGCCAGAAATACCCATCACTGATACAACAACACTAAGCTTAAACTCCTGTCTTTCCTGTAGTTCGGTCCAGAATGTATCCAATGAGGTGGTCTGGATGCGGTTTTCTTCGAAGAGTTGCTTCATAAATCTTGACTTAGGGTCGTCAGGGAACATTGGAATACATTTTATTACTGAGTCGCTATCATTATCGCTGAAAATATCACCATGTGTCCAAATTCCACATTTCAAAGCATTTGTATACCTTCTAAAACGATATTTATCTTCTCCAGGTATTCTTATTTTTGCTTTAGTTTTATTTAGATTAAAATCACTTACTAATAAATTGTCTAATAAGGAAGCCCACCATTTCAATAAGCCATCTCCATCGAGGTTGTGTTTATTGGGATTTTTAGATGAATTGGGGAACAGATATTGGTCTGCAGGCCTTGTAAATAGTGCAATCTTTGTTACCAATTCCTTTCCACTATGAAATTTTGTGTAGTATGCATTAAAAATTTCTGGTTCTATAAGACTGTGGTTCTGTAATCTATCTGCTAAGATCTTCAGAGCCTTTCTTGAGTTAGTTGCTTTAGTTATCAGGTTGGTCCTACCGCTCTTTTTGTAGTCTCTTTCTTTCGGTATCACTCGATGTAAATAATAATCGGGATTAATTGAGAGTACATATCTTATCAATTGTAGAGTAACCAGCTTTATGTTAACACGTATATCACAATATCCATTGGTATCCGCTTTTGAGACAAAGACCAACCGTTCTGTTTTTTCAACCTCATTATCGTGATTGCATGTTATATACACATACAACTCCAGCCCATAAAATATCCGTCCTTTGTAAGCTAAGCAAAATAGATGTTCAGTCTTTATAGTGGTGGCTCTATTCTGCTTGCTTGTGTTATTTACCAGAGGTGCTGATTCTGATGGTGGTGATTGAAGGTGTAATATTTCAAATGAACTATCCTGAGGAAGAACTTCTTTGAGAATTGCTTGGAGCATTGGTGGTTTATCCTATCAGATAAATATCGTATTTTGATTGGATTTTCTGATTCATACTATCTATTATATGTTGTTATATTATGTCAGCAAAAACTGTTCTATTTACAACTTTTATGAAAGTGATTACGACGCGATTTGCGCGATAACTTTCGCGATTCACCCTGGTAATGAGAGAATGGGTATAAGTCAACTTATTAAGATAGTTCATTAAAATATATTAGAATATTAGTACAATACATCTTATTTCTATATTACTTATTTATAAGAAGTGATATCATATTGAATTACGCTCTTCTACCGGGTGAACCTCTGAGACGCGCATCATTTGGTGTCAACTGTGGAACGTCACTGAATGCCAACTTTGAGATGCTAGATTCTATTTTCTTCATTTGTTCTTTACCATTTTCTATTGTCATTTGAGTTGCATTTTCATCTGTAAGTTTGTATGGATTATCCACTCGTCTTTTTAATACAGATTCGAGAACAGATGAAGCTTTAATTGGGCTCGCAATCTTCTTTGTTCTCATTGCTTGTCTATATTTTGCATCACTGAAGTTAAGCACGTCATACTTACGTACATTTTCTCTGTGAGGTGTTTTATAGGCTGTATCAATCTCATCAGATAGGGAGGCTGAACCTCTGTTTTTAGATTTCTCTTTCCATGATTGTAAGCACCCTCTTAAAAGGGCTCTCGACCACCTTAGTTGTATTTTTTCGATAAGGGAGGAGTTATTTTTCAGTCTGTTGGACCAAATTTGCAAAAACTTATGTAAATGATGGGAAGATAATGTTGACTTTTTATTATCCAGCATGATGTTTAGTTGGTTTACCTTCTTAGAATGTTCTTTCCACAAAAGGTAATGATGACGAATCTTCTGTTTAGCTAATAATGTGGTCAGCTGTCTCTCATTTTCTTTAAGTGACTCTGAATTAACTAGCCATTTCAGGTATACGTTTAATTTTAATGACCGCTCATAAGTTTTATCGGCCTCAATTGCGTATACTGCGAATAAAAGGGTCTTTAAAAATCGCTTCTTGAGATGATCATGCATTATCTTGGTCACTTCATTTTCGATGACTGTTAGTTTTATCTCCCTTACATCTTGATAGTTTTCCATCCATATCCTGAAGTATCTTTTTAGTAGTAAGCGTGATAACTTTGCTGATAGTGATGTAGCTTCCAAATTCTTAAGAGCTATATCTGTATCATATATGTCTTTAATGATTTTCCAATATTTTACTTTCACAAACCTCTGTTGCCGTCCCATCAAAACGACTTTTTTATTTTCAAAAATCTTCATTTGTAACAATGTATTCCTTTTCAAATGATACTCGCATAGTAATGCTGAATTTCTTTGCATCTTATTGATCTTTCCGTAAAACTTAGTTAAGTTAGTGTATGTATTTTGTAGCATCTTAGTTTTTCTAAAATGGTTTGCCCTCTGTAAGTCTCTTGAGTTGATTTTCCAAATCTCTAGTTTATGCAATTTCAAGAGTTTGTCCGTATTTCTCATGAAAGCTTTGTACTTTGTTGCTAATCTCCATTTAAGTATGAATTGCTTCCGTAACTTATCGGTATTGTGTTTGGTTAGCAATTGTTCAAGGATAACATTCTTGTGCCACATTGAAATGATTTGGTTAGATTTTCTTACCAACTGAGTCAGTCTAATATCATCAGCTAGCTTAATTTGATTGGTGCGCCTTTTCCATATTTCCATATATTTGCGCTGTGAGTTGTATTCATTTCTAATGAGTACATTTCGCAGCAGTTTTCGAAGTTCAAATGTATGTAAAAAAAATTTAAAAGACTTTCTCTTGATCAATTGACCACCTCTTTCCTCTAAGCCTTCGTTATAGTGCTGTCTTCTATCATATTCATTCTTAAACCTGGTAAATGCAATCTGTATTTCATGTCTTTCTCTGAATCTATAAGCAATCTTGCATTTACTTGTCGCACATTGAATTCTATTAAGCCATTTCCTGATTGAAATCTTCATTATATTGTTGTTTCTGACTGAAAATTGTTTTGACCTATGAGACAATTGCCATATTTGCATATAGTGTTTTAACATTATCTTATCTTGAACAAATTGTAAGGACTGTTCAGCATTTTTCAGTTTTTGTAGTCTTTTTATAACCCTTTTCAGTGATTTATCCATGAAATATTCATCGGCCAATTTCATTTTATTTTGATTTGATTCAGCCTTTTTCATCCATAGGTCATACCCTAAAATCTTCGAGCAAACATCTTTGAATTCATTAGCCTTTTCATACCACAAATTGCCTTTCACGTCTAACTCATCTCTCCACCGTTCCAAGATTCTCAGTATCAGAGCATGATCTCTTGCCAGTAACATATTCCTCTCCTTTGATTTTAGAAGATATATGGATTCCATCTGCTTAAGATACGAAAAGGAGATTGATCTGTTTTGCTTGTGTTCAAAAAGTGCCATAGAGATATACATATTAGCAGGCCTAATTAAAAAGTATACAAGCAGTTCTTCTAACACACTGCTCATAACAAGTGATCTACCAAGCTCATTCTGCAAACACAAAAGATAATCATCAGCAAGTGGATCCAAATTGTTCTCCTTTAGTATCCTCAAATAGATCTTAAATACTGACAAAAACGTGGGTGACAGACCATTCAACTCCAGAAACTTGGCTATGCGCTGGAAGAAAGGATCAAGCATATCTCTTAACACATCCCAGGAATCGGTAACCACTTGATACTCTGTTGAACGATTTTCTCCACGAATAGTATTAATTGACTCACCAACTGGGTGTGAAATATGCACTTTGTCCATCAAGGATGAGACATTGCCTGCAATTAGGGAATCCGTAGCAGCATCCAAATCACCATTAAGCAGTGCTTCCGTCGATACACTACCCTCTTCATTGTTCATATTACTGGCACTGCCATAGAAACATAGGCAATTTACTTCTTTAATATACAACAAATAACTTTGATATGTCTTACCCCGTTGTCTGTAATGAAGATATAAGTCTGCAAACCACGTAATTTAGCTGTTAATTCTTATTGAACTTGATTGTTTAATATTACTTCACACGAAATGACGGAAGAGACGACAGGTTGGGCAATTCGCAGTAACAAAGAATAGGTGTCGAGCAGCCAAATGATCGACAAATAGTAGTTTGCTGGTAATACTGCCGTTGGGCTGATTATTTGTCCTGTAAAGTCAATTAAAGTGCATACAGTTGGTATTCTAGAGTGGGAAGCTTACATATCTACAATTGACGTACGCAATTCCTAGTGATTATTAGCTGAGAACTAGGAGGAAACCGGAAATATCACAACGAAGAGAATGAAGGCGTTTGCTATCAATTGGGCGTTTCTTTTCTTGTTTTTAGGCCAAGTCTTTGGTCAAGCCCAAGAACAAAAACCATATTCTGGTGAGGCCTCTGAAAAGCTGGCCCAGGAGAAGCCAGAATGGGAGAACTTAGAGTATCAAAGGTATCTAGATTTGAGTGGTACTGGTTTGGCAGAGGAGATACGTATAGTTGCTAAGAATGTCGGCGACAAGCCAGCTACTGACTATCACATGTTACTTCCTCGCAATGTTATTGATAATCTATCTGTTTTCACCGCCACTGCTGATAATTCTTCCTTTGTCAGCTTTAGAGCTCTATCAGCTACACTAAAGCAATTGAACAATACAGCCATTGGCTATGGTTTCTTGGGATTGCCAAGATCTGTTGAACCTGGTGAGACTATTAATTTGAGATTGATTTACAAGTTCAACGATTGTGGAACTCCAAAACCAAAAAAAATTGGTCTTGGTGAAGATCAGTATTTGGTATATGAGACAGATAGATTGCCTCTATCACAATATCCAACCAAAATGTCTATTCTAAAGATCACAGGTTCTACTGATATGTCTGAATTGGATATTGGATCCGTCCCTGAGGAATATCAGGGCACATTTGAAGATAATGTCATGACTTTTGGTCCTTTTGAAGACATTAATGCTTTGAACGTTGAAAATAAGATTAAACTGCGTTATCTACATAACTTGGCATTGAATGAGGTTATTTATCTAAAGAGAGACATTTGGGTATCTCATTGGGCTTCAACCATACAGTTCGTAGAATACAATGAATATCACAACAAGGGTGCTGAACTAAAGAATGGTTTCTCCAGATTAGAAGTTATGAAGAATGTACAGGCTGCTAATAGCCCAACAGTAAGAGGAATCATTGAGAATCATCTACCAGAACAAGCCACCGAACATTATTTCGTCGACAAAGTGGGGCAAGTGAGCACTTCACAAGTAGTCAACAATTTGTTCTACTTGAAACCCAGGTTCCCTATCTTTGGTGGATGGTTCTACAACTATACTATTGGCTGGACTAATGAGTTATCTGATTTTTTGAGAGTCAGTGATATGGATTCAGAGGAATTCATTCTTGCTGTACCATTACTAAATGGTCCAAAGGACACAGCTTATGATGAAGTTGAATACTCTGTATATCTACCAGAAGGTGCCACTGTAATCGATACAAAGAGTCCTTTACCTGTTGTTCAAACAACTACTTCATTCGAGAGTTCCTACTTTGATTTGAAGAATGGTCATACTAAAGTCACTTTGAAATTTAGAAACTTGGTTAGTGAGTTGGCAGATGGTAAGATCTTGATTACTTACAAATTAACAAATGCTAACTTCTATGGAAAGTTTTTAAACATCTCTCTATATGGGTTTATTGCCCTTATGGCTATCTTCCTTCTAAACTCCATCAACCTAAGAGTATCAAAGAATTAGTTTTGGTACTCTGTAGAGAAGATTAAAAAGGTAAATACATTTTTATAAATTAACAAATTTTACTCTTGTACCACTATCAAGTTATTCATTTGTGTAAGTTACTTTAGCATCTTTAGGTTTTGTGTTACTGTCTAACACGTTCACAAAATATCACCAAAGCATAAAATTTATAAACAAGCTCGGTAAAATATCGATTTGATAGTGGAGTAATTCAAGGTACTTAATCTTGCCTCTATTACTATTAATATAAATTGAAGATAACTATGAAATTGATATAAATTTAGTAGCTAGTAGACTAATTGTCATATTAAGTTTTGGTGAACACACACATATGGATGCCGCTATCAAAGATCATAAATGTGTTGCTACAAGCAATGACAATTATGTTGATACAAAAAGCTGGAATTTAACGCACAAGCTAATCTCTTCATTTTTAAATACAGCACGAGCAGGATCAGCACATAAGGATGCTGATATGTCAGTGAATTCCTTTTTTTTAGGTATTGGCGCTTCAGCTGGTTACTTCTTGTTCCAACTGTTTGCATTTTCGTTATTGAGAAGAATTGCGTCTAATATTTACCAATCGAATAGTGTTTTGAGAAGATATGAAAATAATTCCACTCTGGATTTTTCCAATAGAAATCCAAGCATCTGGGAAAGATTCACATCGAAATGTGTCCCTAGAATTTTCAAAGAGAGTATAGATAACTACGAAGCGATAGTGGGCTTGGATGGATTTCTGTTTATGAGATTTCTTAAAAAGCTAATTTTATTGTTTTCCCTACTGAGTTTGGGGATAGTACCTGTACTAATTCCATTGCATTTAACATCTAGTGATAACAATAAAAATGATCTCACAAGGGTCTTCAACTCTACACAACCACAATCGACTAGGATAGATAAGATAAATATGTCTAATATTTCAATGAAAAAATCAGATAGACTGGTATGCCATTTCATCTTTGCTTTAATCATAATCGTTGCATTTCAATTTTTTATTGTGGCTGAACTTAAATACGCATATGGTAAAATAAACACAACAATCATAACTAAAAGCTACCAAAACATAGTATTTGTTGATAACATTCCTGCCGAAGTTTTAAAGGATGACAGTAAAATTATGGAATATTTCAATAAAATACAACCTAACAGTGTAGTTGCGGCAGCAAGGCTCCCAAATAATATTTTCGAAATACGCAAAACTCATAAGAATATTGAAAGGCATGCCTACATAATCGAAAAAATTATTTCAAAAATAATACTTGAAAAATTTTTCAAGGTAGGCCATTTGTTATTAAGCACAAATGATCCTTCAGTTGAAATTCCACCAACATCTTTAATGGTGCTATCGTACCATCAACTTTGCCAGAAGATTTTATTCAACCTGCGCTCATTTGACAAGTATTTTTATTGCGAACTTAAATTTAAACTCCAAAAAATAAAGCCGAGTAAATACTTCGTTTACATTCCACAGTTTAAAAGAAAATCAGCCTTAGAATATCAATACGATTCACTAGACAGAGAAATACACTATTATCAAAAATATTTGGACTTATGGTTGACATACTTCCCTAAGAAAAATGAGCCAGATTCGAGTACAATACCTGGCAATGAAAAAATGCAGGAATACTCGAACAAAGCTTTCCTTCTTTTTAACTCAGTATCTCAAGCCATGCAATTTTATCAGTTATTACAATCTTCATCAGTTTGTCAATGGAATTATCCAATGATAGGTGCTCACCCGAAGGATATAATATGGATTAACATAGTGGGCAGAAACCCAATTACAATTACACTGAGGAAGTTGGCAGGTCGTTTGATAGGTGTGCTTGTGATATTAGGTTGGATAGTACCTATCGCATTCATAGGTTTAGTCACTCAAATTCCATATTTGACAAATCTCTTACCCTATTCCAATCATTTTAATGTAACTTCCAAGTGTCTGAGGGATGTAACTAAAGCTGTCTTTCCCCTCGTAACATTAATTTTCCTCACTGAATTTGTACCATATATCTTTAGGATTATAAGTTATCTTAAAGGTTGTAGAACTGGTGCGGAAATAGAAATGGATATTCAGAGATGGTTTTTTATGTTTTTGTTAGTCCATATATTCTTTGTTGTCACAATTTCATCAGGCCTATCACTTCTTCTAGAAAAGTTACTTATAAGCCCTGTCAGCATCCCGAACATTTTGGCTCATGATTTGCCTAAAAGTTCCAACTTCTTCTGCTCTTTTATTTTGTTAAGAGGTTTTGCCTATTCTGGAGGAAACATCATACGTTTGAAAGAGCTTTTCTTCGAAATAGTTTATTATAGACCAAGGATGCCTACACCCCATAATAAGATGCAAAGGCTTAAAAAGAATCTTTTCTTTCAGTGGGGTAGTATTTATCCGCTTTTCACAGTTATTGGATGTATTTGTATTATTTACAGCATTATTGCCCCATTTATACTACCTTTAGCAGTCCTATCATTGTCATTGGTCTATTATTCATTCAAGTACTTATTCATTTATCAGTTCAATTCTGAGAATATTTCAGAAACGCATGGTAAACTATACCCTGAAGCTCTATCACAGCTTTATGCTGGTATTTACTGTATGGAATTCTCCCTAATCGGATTGTTTGCTTTGTTCAACTGTTACAAACTCTCTACTTCAATGGCCTTTATGAGCATTTTAACTGTATTGATACATGCTGAAATATCAAAAAAATTTATTCGTAGGCTTCATAATTTACACTTGAACAATTTACATGATTACACCTCAAGTGACTCAATTTCACCAAGAGCGGAATCTCTTGAAAGTTATATTTTTCCGCCGATAACAAATGAAATATGGGTGCCAACAGATCAAATGGGTATCGCGGAGAATGAAAGGCCTTATTTACAAGCTAGTCTATCACTAAAATGCGATTTTGAAAAAGCATATATTACCAAATTTGGGAATATTTGCATCAACCCAGATATATCAGAGTGATATATCGAAAACATTGTACCCTTCAAGCAGTAGATTTTGGAAATTCTGAGTTAGTCTTTTGGGTCCTCAAGAATGAGGTGTATTTGAAGATTCATCCTCCGTTTTGTGAATAACTTCTTCCCTTGTGTTCTTACTGCGTGGCCACATACCTGGCAGTTTCACAGACTGGAATCTCGGTTCAACACAACGTTCAGCAAACCATTTTTTTATATTGTATTCGATAATGTTACTTATTTTTGGAATATTTTCAAGTTTGGATCGAGCTCCTATCAACGATTTTATATCAAAATCTATTTTATATTCAGGTGTGAACGAAAATACTAAATAATAACCGTTTTTTTCATTATCGTCAATCTTATTCCCTGTAGTAAACTCCAATTCCTCAGCAGTAATGAGTGATACTGTTAAACAGGCCTGAAAACGTACCATAGATACCGCAAGATCAATTGGAAGAGCGGCAGTACATTTCTTGGGATAATTTAGTAGCAATCTAGTACTCATCCCAAAAGTAATCTTATCATTTAAATCAATGTCTATCTTCGCTTCCAGCTTCCTATCACTTGAGTTTGGTGCATACTGAATTCTACAATTCGAGAATATAGGGAAGTCCTCACCAATGTCTAACTCTGTGATGGTGATTTTGTCAAGGTAGTCCGGTAAATCTGAGGAACGTTTTTGAATGAAACTGTCCAGGGATGTTAGTATGTTATCTTTATGCCATGCTTCTTCCCTAAACTGCTGTATCATTTGTGCTAGCAACACATTAAACCAATCTAAAGACTCTGCAGAATGAGTATCAACATTATAGTATGTCTTCTCAAGAATGTCGTTTAACTGCAGGGATCCATGCAAATCCGTTTCCCCACTTTCTTCTTTTACTAATACACCTTTCCTTTTATCCTTAATAGAGCTAGATTCTCGCCTATTCTTCAAATAGGATTTGGATACCTTTGATGGCAATGGGTTGTCCATTTTACTCGATGCATCAGTGAAGATGAAGAACTTAACAAAGAATATCAAAAAGATGACAACACTCAATTGTCCAATTATCAAACCCTGAGCAAAAGACCACGATATTAACTGGTTTGATTGTCTAACAGGTAGCGTACGACTTTGCACTTCCATCAACTGTTTGTCTAGTGCATTTCGCAACAAATCGGAGGTCAGCTCCAATGTATGGTCTATCATTTGATCATGGGTGGAGTTCGAAACATCTTGGCCTCTTGAAAACTCCTGATTTTGAAACTCTTCTAGCAGTATTTCATGCAATTGAGATGGCAGTGTATTTCTAATGTAATCATCCAAAGAGATCAGGGTCTCATTAGAATCCTTAATTGACTTCACTTCAAGTGCAGAAACCATTTGATCTCTAAACTATTCTCGTTAGCTCCACAAGGACAGACTATATGGAAATAAAATATGTATCTAAATCAGAATCTTCAAGATAACTTGCGTTGAAGCTTAATTAATTGCCAATAGGATACGGACAACTAGCCCAATTATTATGTTTCCCGCATTGCTTGAGTGAAAAAAAATGAAAAGACCGTTGAATCACCGAACTGAAAATGATGAGTTTGTGAACTATGAAGCAATACTGAGCTGATTGTTAACTCCTACCTTTTGAAGCACAATTATATGGTAAGACAGTTACATTAAAATTCATCTTCGAGTTTTTGCGTTAGATATTTTTGTTGATTGTGCATAAAAGAATTGCTACTTTAGTAAAGGAAAAGCGTTTATCATACAACCCTACTAATTATACATGCGATGACCATTGATGATGCTGATATTAACAATGAACTAAGTAAGGTGCTTGAATCGGCTACTGAGAACTCATTATCTGCAGATAATGCGAAGTGCTGCTTTGAGTATTTGAGGAATAGTGCCAGGGACCAGAAATCTTCAAGTTTCCAACATTTAATATGGCAATTCGTCTCAGCATGCCCGGATGATGTCCTCTGCTCCCAAATTATACCAGAAGATGATTTTTGGGACCTGATCAAAGATTGTGCAACAAATATGGAGCCCGAACTTTTGAGCTCAATATTAAACTACTTGTTTAATATTTTTCTTAGCGGTCAAGATGTTCATGAGTTAGGATTCACTTCTCTATGCAACCATTTACAGAAGAGACATAACATAATGGAATACATACTGATCAATCTTTCGCTGCATTCGTTACATGTCAATTTAGTTGCCGATACTTTGCGTTGTATTGCTTCATTTTTGAAATGCTCAATGCTGCTTTCCAAATATGATGCGGAGAAGGCTATCTCCATAGTTCCATCCATATGTTTTTTACTCCTGGAGTATAATTTTCCTACTGTGGTAACTTTACTTCTTTCAATTGATGAATTACGACCTTTAATTATAGACGAGTATTTACCAGTGAAGATGCAGCTGGCAAAGTTTCTGGAATCAAAAACATTACAGCAAGCATCAATAGAACTTAAACAAAACCTTTACCATGCTATAAGAAACACAAATATTTTCTTGAGAAGCTACGAAATGGAATTTGGTTCCCTAAATGACTCTATGGCTGAGCTTAACCAACTAAATACACTACAAGTTTACGATATGTTGTCTTTCCTTGACAATTCTAATACCGTTTTTATCAAGAATTTAACAGAGCAATTACTATTTAAGAGTAGCCCCTTTCCTTTTTTTAAGGTTATATTCGAAGTATCCTCAGAAATGCAAAACTTTTTAAACCGTTTTGATGAAGATGATGACTCCAAAATTTCCATGGCAGGCCATATATTGAACAGAGAGTCATTACTAGAGTCTTTAATGTGTTGCATACTTCGATTCTGGTCGGAATCACAGTCAACTAGTCGAAATGATATGGATTCTTTATTGCAACTGGTGCCTATTATACTGGACAAAATGTATTGTTCTATCCGAGATACTAATTTGAAGAGGTCTGGATCAGCTTTCGAAGTCGGAATTGAGCTTCTAGAATCTTTTGACTATTCCACGGCAAGACTATGGCAATTAGAGATGATTAGAAATTTGCATTATCAGCAGTGGTCTGACCAAATTTCAGGATTCGTAGACATATTGTCAAACCAAGTACATGATTATGTGCGGCACCAACGTCTACTTTTGCTACAGAAAGGAACATGGGCATACTCAGAAAATCCAATCGATGAGGGGTCAACCAATCCACGAGTCTATTTCATTGTGGTATCAGATAATCACGCCAATTTATTGGCTAGACGATTTGACCACAAACTCGACGAGACGCCTTTTGTAGAGGACAATGTAATTTGTACTAAATCTGAAGCCAACTCATTTCCGAATCCCAATAGTACCATAGTAGTACCTATCAAAATTATCGACTCATTTGCCAGCAAAGAATTACGGGCCGAAAACAATGCAGCTGAAGTCCCCCAAGTGGTTAATATCTCGAAGAAAAACATATATACAGAGGTTAAACTACTCGATAAATCTCAGAAGTGCTTACTGCAGATGTATCTAGATACAAAGGAAGCGGCATATATTTGGCTAGATGGACTTATGCTGATTTCTAAGTCGAAATCAAGAGCAAATATTTCAGAGAATACGAAGTCTCAAATAAAAACTTTGATTGACCTTAGAAAAGATGTTCAATTACTAAACCTTCCGTTTCATCAGGAACTCCAAGAGAGTCCTGAAGATATAGACGAAGAGGAGTTTTACGATCTGGACACATTGAAGAACCTGCCGAACGAATTTTACTACCAATAATTCATCAGTTGGATAAAAATTAAGTATGACAAACTAGGATAATACTTTTACCTAATATATAAATATCTACTAGAAATAGCTCCATCCATACTGAACTATAATATTATAGATACAAAAACATATTATATTTTTAGCTTGTCTTTTTTTTCCCTGAGTCACAGTAGCGCTGAAGTGAACCATTACTCTGAGGATGAGTTTTTGTGTAACAGAGGGTAAAGCAAAATGCACATGAAAGTGCATTCCTAATATATGAATGGGCAATACAGTTCCAATGAGTTAAGGATAACTTTTATGCAAGTACGAATCGCAGAATATATTTGCTTGGCATTTTAGTTATACAATGCGAATGGTGAGGTCAACATTGCTATGCTGTCTTTGGTTCACAACAGTAATTTGTTCTCTACTCCAACCACTAAAACTGGAAATAATTCAACCTGTAACATACCATAAGCTTGAAAGACTATTTTATCGAATAGAGCAAATAGGAATAGACGGGGAGACTTTTCGGATATGGACTTTAAGTGGATACCACAATATAGCTAACGAACAGTCAAACTTTAAAGACTTAACCACAAAATTTGTTGACAGTTTTGAGAGAGTTCTTGCTCTTCGAGGATTGGCGACCAGGAATATCTCACTAAACTCACTAAAAATCCAGGCCTGCATCATCGACAAGATCAAAACCCAAGAATTAATCAATACTGCAGTTGAATTAGATTATCTAGCTGTTACCAACGATATTAGAATAAATAATACCAAGTATGTGATAAAGGTGATATTTGACAACATAGCTAAAAACTACCTTGGCTATTATCTGTGGCGGTTAGAATGGTTAACACAGCGTAATAGCCAGGTGACAGAGCAAGAGCTATACTACATTTATACCAGAGTCGAAACAATGGTTAGTCTAGTAAAGGACAAATTAAACCAATTATACAGCCTACCACTTACAAAATTCATGGAGTCTGTCTTAATCCCCATGGATGGACTAAATTGTAACATGAGCCAGGTGGTAGACTGTCTCAAGAAGAGAAGAAAGAAAGAAGAATGCCGTGATTCTAAAGATCACAAATGCTTGGAGTCCCTCTTCCATCTGACATTTGTTACTTTAATAATTCCAATCCCACTGGTGGTTCTATATAGAGTATGCTCTGTGTCGGCTGGTTACGTATGTGTAGAAGGTATTGGAGTACTAGGTCTCTTAATAACAAAGTCGCTCACTTCGCAGTTCTTCTATTTGTTGTTCACTAGGGTCAAACACGACTGCTTAAAGTGGCTATTTGAAGTGGAAAGGCTCTAGGGATTTAGTATCAACTACATTATACCTGTCGAATAACTACACGTGATATAGGTCATTTGTGCAACGACTTGAGATAGGCTAGCCTCTCTTCTTTTGATAGTTACTGGCTTTTCGAGAGCAATCTAGTTTGCAGATCACCGTTAGCACCAAGGGAATTTGTTAATATTGAATACGGGGGAAGGGAAGGGTACTGTATCTCCAGACGTAAATATAACGTAATACTGAGCAAATTTAAACAGTAGACCACGCAAGTAAGTAGTATAAATAAGGAGTATTCACATTTGTTTCCTTTATCTTTCTATAGTGAAGACCATTGCTTGTATTATACACACCAATATAACGACAATAAGAAGAAATGTCTGAACCACAGAAAGAAGATAAACCAAAGCCATGCTGTGTCTGTCTTCCTGAGAAGGAAGCTAGAGACCAGTGCTTGCTATTTGATGGCCAAGAATCTGCAAAGTGCAAAGAACTGATTGAGAAGTACAAGAGTTGCATGAAGACCTACGGGTTTAACATCTAGAACAGTGTCATGCCCATGAAATAAAAGATAGAATCTAAATCCACAGCTACCTGTTCTGTATATAAAATTATTTAATGACCATCACACATGTATATATCCAATAACTTTGTCAAGTATTCAACTTTTACAGCTAATAATATGATGTTACTTCAAGCAATATTGAGCTCATCGCAGGGGACTTCTTTGAACGAATTTCTCGAGAAGCGAAAAGGTGAAAATTTGAAGTTTCTTGGGAAAACCCACCAAAAGTGAAGACTTCCTAACTTATCTAGAATAGCGTTGATAATCAGGGACTACTTTTACATGGCCGGTATATACTCCAATAAACCAAATCTTTTTATCAATATTACATTGCGGAGGGGTCACAACAGTCTATTTCTTTTTTGACCTGCGAGAAAATAGGAAAACCTTGGGGGAAAGGATCTTGAGAAGTGGGATACGACGCTCAGATCTTATCATCTATAGGGTTATTGCGACTTTTTCATTTTATGGTAAGGGACATTGAGGTCAGACTACACCACTAAAACTCAGTTGACAAAGGCAGGTCTTAATATTATACTGGGTAGGATAATACTTGAAATCAAAATTTTGATAGAAGCAGTAAGAAGGAAACACACACGATCCAAATAATATCAATAGAGGAAATTTCCAGAACTCAAAGCATGGATATTATCTCTTCTTTCTTTTGCTGTGCAGATGAACAAGTTCAAGAATCAGGACAGCGGAAAACTATGAACACCGAAAGGACAGAAACTAAGCCTTCCAATCGGAGAGATCTACCGCGGAACAACGGTGACTCACGCCAAGTGCGCTCGGCTGAATTGTACAAGGAGGAGAACACAGATACAACAGTTTCATCCGGGAGCACACCAAAACTAAGAGACTCCGACTCAAATAAGAAAAAAGGAGACCGTAGCCGCGACAATGCGCATATGGATAGAAAACATGCTAACAATAAATCTCATATCAATGATGCAGACGCTGCTGAAAATAGTCAGAAAAGACACTCGACGCGAAGGTCACAAGTAAATGGTAAAACGCACGATAAGAAAAGATTGGCAGATTCCGATAACAAAAAAGGAGATGATGACGTCGATGAAATTACTGAAGAGGAAGTACCTGTGCCCGTTAATAAAAACAGCTCAAAGAAATCAACTTCAAACAATTCAAACAATGTCAAACCTTCTGGGAGTGACCTCGAGAAATCCAATTCTAATATGGATGGAGAAAAATATAAAAAGCTATCTACTGAAGAAGAAGAGGAGCTGGCAAATCAATTGGAATATGGTACAAAACTATCACAAGTCAATTCAGTTGGCTCTGATAACAGTGAAGAAAACTACGATTCAGTACCGACTTATGACGAAGAAGATCTAGATGAAGTTGAGGAGGAAGAGGAATATATCGACCTGACGGTATTGCAACCGGGACAATACCATGCACCAGGCTTGGATACCTTATTATCCCCCAAAGGAGATGCTTTCAAGCATAAGAAGTGCCTTGTTTTGGATCTAGATGAGACTCTTGTACATTCCTCTTTCAAATATCTGCATACAGCTGATTTCGTTCTTCCTGTCGATATCGATGACCAGATCCACAATGTTTACGTGATAAAGCGGCCAGGTGTTGACGAATTTCTCCAACGGGTTGGTGAATTATATGAAGTTGTAGTATTTACTGCAAGTGTATCCAGATATGGGGATCCTTTGCTAGATGTGCTTGATAAGTCTAACAACATACATCATAGACTTTTCAGAGATGCGTGTTATACCTACGAAGGGAACTATATTAAAAATCTATCACAAATAGGTAGACCTTTGTCAGAGATAATCATATTGGATAATTCACCACCATCGTACATATTTCATCCTCAGCATGCAATTCCAATTTCATCTTGGTTTTCTGATTCTCATGACAATGAATTATTGGATATCTTACCCCTGTTAGAGGACCTAGCGAAACCTTCTTTACCTGATATTGGGAAGGTTTTGGATGTAACTATATAATTCAAAATGCTTAATTAACATGCTCTTAAATATCATCATATAAATTCTCTCCATTAATAAATATGCTAGCATTAGTCTGCTAATTGGAAACTTGACCGAGGTATCTAACTTGTGCCTTCACATTGCTGTTATCCGAACTAAGTATAGTTATGTAGCTACAAATTCGTAAATACTATCAAACTAATTCTCATCATCATCATCTTTTCGCCTTTTATCTTCATATTTAAACACTGTACCAACAATTTGCTTCTTTCTCTCAGGAACAATTGTTTTGTCCTTCTTTGTCTTCCTCTCATTGGCTTCTCTTCTTTTAATAGATCTAATTTCAATATTTTTAATTTCTTGAGCCTTTTTGATAACCTTAGGTACATGACGATGTCTACTAATTCTTCTAATTTCAGGCATATATTTGAATCTTTCCTTAAGCTTCTCATCATATTGTAGTTTATTAAGTTCCTTTGTTGACTTCACATTTGATCTTTCCCATGCCTTGGCTCTCCATAATCTAACGTTACCATCATCGGAACCACTCATAATATATTTGGAATCCATGGAAAACTTTGCTTGGAATACATGTTGCATTCTTTTTGTATGATAAATTTCACGCGAATGACCTTTATTGATTGGGAAAATTCTTATAGTCTTATCGTAAGATGCAGTGACAACTTCTTCACCAGTCGGACTTATGTCAACATCCATTACCGCACTAACATGATCCTTAAAAACATTCAATGCACGACTCATATTTCTCATGTCATAGTAGTAAGCATTATGATCTTCACTGGCAACAACGAAATTGAATGCTTCCATTGGGTTCCAACACATGGAATTGACTCTCATTGTTTGTACAATCTTTTGAGTAGCAGAGTTTGTTCTAAGATCATATAAGACTATGGAATTGTCACTACCTGCACTACCCAATACATTTGCATCATTTTGATTAAATTTAACAGTATTGATATTATCTGCACCCCAAGAAAGATCACTTAGAGGCTTCGATCTATTGATATCCCATAAATTAATTCTTGGGCCACCAGTAACAAAATTAGATGTCATTCTACTGTGATCAAGACCTTGAAATGCATGTTCACCATAGTAGTGTTTTATTAAACCATTGTCTGTATTGATTACTTGATCATTATCAACATGTGCAAAATCTTCGTGGTTAACTGACCAAAGCTTCACCGTTTTATCGTCACTACTAGACAAAACAAAATTTTGATTTCCGCTAGAAGCTGAATCTATGTTAACTTTTGGAGTAATGCACAGACCGGTAATAGTACCGTAATGTGCTTTGAATGATGCGATTTGCTCCCTTGAACTCATATCCCAGTACTTGATGACACCGTCACCAGAACCGGAAGCTATCTTATTCAAATCATTGTAGTGCTTGGCCAACACGTACACACCGTCTTGGTGACCGTGGCCCATCTGTCCAACAAAAGGTTTGGCGAACATACGTTCGAGCTTAGTTGCTGTGAGTGCTTTTGTGTATTCTCTTGCTCTTTCAAATGGATGCAGCTCCGGATTCAAGTTCCTTGGGAGCTGGGATTCTTGAGTGCTTTTAACCGGAACATAATCATCTGCACTTCTCTTTATAGTCTTTATCTTCATTTCTGCGTCAAATGTGTACTGCTAAGTTGGTTATGCAGTTCCCTAAAGATTCCATTTTATATCATAATTTGATGCTCATCTCTTATAAAAGTTTGCGATGAGCTTCATTTTTTTTTTGGCAAAATTTTCCAATGGCTAACAAAGATGCGCAGTGTCAATGATAATTTAAAAATCACGGTAGTATACCGGGCACATTGAAAGCTTCCTATAGTAAAGCCAATAATTGAGATGGCATAATGGCAGGATTCAGATGGACTTATTTGATAAAGAAAGTGTATATTTAATTGTGACTTGCACATTTGTATTGTAAGGTATATAGTTTGTTGTGTAGATATTAACATAATATTTCTGAGACGAGTATATTACAAGGTCATAACATAAACCTGTGCACTGTGCTTCTGGCTAGTGCACATCTATAAAGTGTGAGGGTTCATTCATTTTCTTTTATGAGGAGAAACTGAATGCATGAATCGGAGGTCATAATGTAAGATTAGGCCAGGATAGTGGCAATTAAGATTGATTGATCATATTCATTCGCGTAAGAAATCGACCATTGGTTTACCTACTCTTTCGATGACATCGTGTGCCCAAAGCACATCTAGATGGGAATATTCATCAATGTACCAAATCTTGAAAGAATTATGGTTTTCGTGATAAACAAAATGATTGATTAGTCTTTCTCCATCGACTAAACGGTCTTGTCTTGGGAAGATCATTAGGATATTCGTTCTGTTTTCATCGAAGTCAATATCCTTATTGAACCAGGATTTATCATCTGGGAAAAGAACGTGGGAGCAATTTTTGAAAGACACTTTATTTGGGTCTGGGGACAGCCACCATTGCATCAGTTTCACTGATATGTGAACTGGAGAGAAAAGGAAGTGTCTATCTCTCAAGGATTTATCCCACAGGCTATCATTCCAATCGAACAAGTAGTTGAAGAAAACGTAGCATATGAAGGAGAAAGAGCTTTGACCGATCAGTAGGTCTCTTGCGACCATCATAGTCTTTAAGAAAGACTTGTTGCCGAAGACCCAGGGGCTATCAATATACTTCACCATAAGTCTTACGAATAACTTCTCATCCAGTAGCGGTCCCGGATAAACTGCGGGTGCCAATGCCACAAACTTTGCGATCTTGGATGAGAATGGGTACTCGTGGTTATGGTTAATCAGAGCCATGAAACCCTGTGTAGTACCTTGCGAGTGTGCCACCAAGTGTAGTTTTTTCCTGTTTGTCTGGTGCAGGATGAAATCGATGAGTGCGGGCAGATCATGCTTGACCATGTCGGTCATGTCCCAGTTCCAGAAATCCTTCAGCTTTGTCTTGGCGCTTGGTTTGAACCCGCACCTGTTGTTTCCCAGCCACACGTCGTAGCCGCAGTCGTTCAAGTGGAAGGCCAAGGACTTTCTCCCGCTGGACGCGAATGACCCGCTGCTTTGCAATAGGCCGTGGAGCATCAGCACGGGTTCCCTTTCGTAAGGTCTTGGCCCGGGAGAGCCGGCGCCGTACTTGTAGTCTCTGCTCTTCAAGTGCCACAGGTCGATCAGGAACCCGTCGTTGGTCAACACTTTGAACTCCTCGATGTCGATGTTGTACTGGTTGTAGTAGTACTGCAAGTTCGGCACCAGGTTGAGGTCCTCCGCGAGGATCAGGTTGTCGAACGGGTTGTTCGTCGCGTGGTCGAAGTGGATATAGTCGCCGCCGGTGCGCTGCTGGTCTGAAGCGGTGGTCTGCTCGTCTCTGTTGATGGCCTTCAGGTTGCTGTCTATGACTTTCGCAAATGAAGCGGGCCTGGTATCCCGCGAGTCCTCATGCGTCGTGGAGTTTATCCAGTATATCGCCAGGAAATGCTTGACGAGAGCCAGCACTGTTATCACAGTCAGCGCTGCATGCAGCACCACCAGCGAGAACACCTTCCTGCACAGCGACACAATCATATATGAGGTAGAGGCAATATGGTATTTACCTTTATTGGTTTACAATGTTATTACTAGTATGTAGTATTTGTAATACTTGTAGTACTTGTTGTATATGTAGTATATGTAGTATATGTAGTATATGTACATGTTATCAAACTCGTATATGAAATGCCTCACATGTATCGGAGATAATCCCGAGGTCCATTTTGTGTCGCACCCGAGGTATAGCACTATGGGGGAACAATGGGTGGAGCACAGAAGCATAGGAGAGCTGCATAGAACAGATCTAAACATGAAAAAGAAAGAAAAAAGAAAGCGTAGCTCAAAAGAGCAGGAAGCAGAAAAAAAAGCAATTCTTGTTTCTGTGTAGAACAGCTCGCAGGGGGACGCAAGACCCCTCCCCAAAAAGAGAAGGAATGGAAGAAAAGGAAATGAAACCACAGAAACACCTGTACGGGTCTTTTATGGAAGGGTCTCGATAAAGAGAAGGAAAATTGAAATTCCTCGAGGAAAAGGGTTTACGTAATAAGATATATAAAATTGGGTTAAATTATACTTCTTTGGTGCAGCAGTTTCTGAGGCTGAAGGGGGTTTCCATCCAAGGGTACAGAGGATTCTCTCAGACAAGTGTGTACAAGCAACTGGTCTTCATCTTCCGAGTGGAAAAGCCAACAAGGAAATGGTGCTTATTGGCCAGCGAGGCCAGCGAGGCCAGTGAGGCCAGTGAGGCCAGTGAGGCTGGGAGGGATTTTAGGTTGATGAGAACCGATGCGATGAGCTGGGATTTGGGGGAACCATTGGGTGAAGAAGGTGAAGAGCTAGAGCTAAAGAGCTAAAGAAGGTGAAGAGGTGAAGAGGTGAAGAGGTGATCACGTTTATTGTCCCTCATCTCGAGACGGTAGTGGTTCTTCTAAGGTCAGTGCTAAAAAAAAAATTTGGGAACCTGGGGGAGGGGGAAACAGTAAGAAAAATTTAAAGTTCTTGTGATCTTCAATATATAAAGGCTTTGTGTGTAGAGAGAGTGCTATAGGGTAAGGAAAAAAAATAGGAAATCGTATACCAGAGATAGCCAACATGATGCCCAACGATGGTGTATGGGGTAGTCCAGCGGATGGTGCGCACGCAGACCTGCTGCACTCCCTTTCCAAGACCAACTCCAGGACGAGTGATGACCACAATATGTCCACGAACAGTTACCTGAGTCTGTCTTCGATGGCGTATGGTAACAATGCGAACCAGGGCCACCTTGTCGATGCGTCTATTGATGCAGAGCTGGCGTCTATCGTCTCCTCGCTGAGTGCGCTGTCGCACACCAACACCAACACTATGCCCCAACAGCAGCAACAGCAGGCGTCGTTGTTGAGTTCCCCTAACTTGCAGAAAATTGGCACCGCGACATCTTCGAACATCGGGGGGTTCAGGAGATCCAGTTTCACAAGTGATCATAACTACGGTCCCGAGCACATCGTATCCGAAACCCCAACGGCCTCGCTATCTGTCGGTACCGCCCCACCTTACTACTATAGCTACAGCAACCAGAATAATGGCGGGAACACCGCAGGTTCCGCTGGGAACATGCAAGGGCTGACCACTTCGCTGTCATCACAAAGACTGAACTACTTGAACTCCAACCAGTACTCAGCCAGTATCGCCGGCCCTATCCTGTTCCACTCAAACAACAACGGATCTGTGTCTGGCCAGAATAATAACCAACAGATGGGCGCCAACAGTGGTTTCTTTGAGAAGTTTGGTAAAACAATTGTGGAAGGCACCAAGGAGTTGGAATCTGCTAATTACGCTAATGATACCGATACTATCCACTCCTCCAAGAGTTACACTTCATTGCACAATAATGAAAACACTCCAGTAGTGGAACCTATTCCAAATCACCAACAAGCAGCCTACTTATCAACATCTGCTATTGATGATACGGCATCATCTTCATCTTCAAACTCACAGCTGACTTTGGAATCACCAGACTATGTGAACTCGAATATGAATATGAGAAAGGGCCCGGGAGGAGTTTGGAAAAATTTCACCGACTCACAGTCGTTCAAGCCGAACCACTTCGGTCCTTTGCCTTACCCAAACTTTCAAAGCCCTCATCCAAATTTTCCTATGTTTAATCCTTTCTTGCCTATGGGCATTCAAAACCATCCGCCTGGTTTGAATAACAATAACAATGTGAATATAAATCCTGCAAATACTAACCCTGGTAACGATACAGTTAATAGAGACCCTAATCTTGCAAATACTGAAACACAACAAGAACAGATAAACGCACAGAACTTGAGTGAAAATGGTGATCACAACTTAAACAATAGTAACGCATCTCCATACTACTACTATCCTATTAATATTCCAAATGAAGCACAGCAACCTATAAATAGTAACGCATCTACCGCACCTAAAAAGAAGAGAGGGGGTGATAAAAAAGCATTGCATAAACAACAACAAGGTAATATGAATCCATATCTGGACTCACATCACCAGTTACAAAGACCCTTTGCCCAAAAGAAGGGCCAGACACCAACATCTCCACCAGCAGCAAGACCAATGTCACCACTAAGTAATCAACCGATCAACTTTTACAAGAAACAGCAACAACCACCATCAGGGCAATCAGCTGGAACACAAAGAACTACATCGTCTGCATCGAATTCTAGCTCACAAAATTCAAAGAATACAGCTAATAACAATAATAACTTCCATAGATCTGCTCTATTGGAAGAACTAAGAGCAAATCCAACCAACACTGATTTGACTTTGAAGAGTATCTATGGTCACGCTCTGGAATTCTGTAAAGATCAGCATGGCTCTAGATTCATTCAAAAAGAATTGGCTACAGCACCTCCTCCAGAGAGAGAACTTGTGTTTAACGAAATCAGAGACCATGCTTTATCATTAGCAAATGATGTTTTTGGTAACTACGTTATTCAGAAATTCTTTGAATATGGGTCCAAGACTCAAAAAGATATTTTAGTAGAGCAATTTAGAGGTAAGATGGAAGAACTCTCTCTGCAAATGTACGCTTGTCGTGTCATTCAAAGAGCTTTAGAGTTCATTGATGCTCAGCAAAGGATAGATCTTGTAAGAGAACTATCTCACTGTGTCTTACAGATGATCAAAGACCAAAATGGTAATCACGTAATTCAAAAGGCAATTGAATGTATACCAATCGATCTGCTTCCATTTATCTTAAATTCTCTTGAAGGTCACATATACCATCTCTCGACTCACTCATATGGTTGCAGGGTTGTACAAAGATTACTTGAGTTTGGTACCTTAGAAGATCAAAAGAGAATACTAGAAGAACTAAAAGACTTTATTCCTTATCTGATCCAGGACCAATATGGTAATTACGTGATTCAGCATATTTTACAACACGGATCTGATGTCAACTTGGCATCAGAGCATATGAGAGTGATCAAACAAGAAATAATCAATAATGTAGCGGATAACATTGTTGAATTTTCCAAACACAAATTTGCTTCAAATGTGGTAGAGAAAGCCATTATCTATGGCACAGATGATCAAAAGATACAACTAATGAAGATGATACTACCAAGAGACAAGGAACATGCCGCTAACCTCGAGGAAGACTCTCCTTTAATTTTAATGATGCGTGATCAATTTGCAAATTACGTTGTGCAAAAATTGGTAGTTGTCTCTCAAGGTGACGACAAGAAATTAATTGTTGTTGCTATAAGAGCTTACCTAGATAAGCTAAACAAATCTGCATCTTCTGGTAATAGACATCTTGCTAGTGTTGAGAAACTGGCATCTTTAGTTGAATCTGTTGAAATCTGATGACAATAGTAATGAATTTTCCTATGAAAAGCAATAGCTTCACTGATATGATTTGGGGTTGTGGATATTGAAGTATGATATTAGAATGTACTGACATATCTAACCGTGTTTGTAAATGTGAAGGAACTGAGCCTAATTTTATTGATTTTGTTAACGACCTACATATGAATTTCTGGTACTTACTTATCGTTGCTATTTAATGTAAAGGTGGTAATTATTTTGTGTTGGGCATCCTTGACACACTTGCTTATGCTAAACATAAACTGTTGCTCTATGTCTCCACAGCTACAATATTCAACACAATTTACAAAAACTGCTGTTGATCCTGTCTTTATGTTTTTTTAAATCTTCTCTGAGTTGAATGTAAATTTCCTATATTATGTTAATAACATTATTTATTATCAAATGTGTAAATACATATATTTCTCACTTTAGAATTATCGTTTGTTTTGCCAATACACTCCATGAAACGAGTCCCATGCGGTTGAAGGGAAGGAAAGGCAGAAACCATACACCTTTAAGGACTAAGGACGAACATAACCCGATGCTAATCCACAGTAGAGCGTCTTCATGAATCTGTCTTAGTACTAATCGAATCATTAGACCATATATGCAATCTCATCCAACCAATGCATACGAGAAAGTCCAAGCCATTACAAAACCTGTAAGCTCCCTAAAAAGTGACTCTATGAATATATCCTGAATTGGACTTTGAAAGAACTTTTGTGGTTTGAGTTGGCATGTCCAGAGTATAAAGATTAGACAAACTGTAGTATAACAACCCAAAAATGCAAGAAAACCGTCCCAGGATTCCAATTGCAGGATACCGGCTGCAAGCCCAAATACCAACGATGTACTGTCTTGTACATATAATAGTGACTTCTTATTAATCATGATATTTGAACCAGAGTTCAAACTGCTGTATGATTCATCTGTACTCATCTTTTATCAGAACCTCAGTGTATATTATCTTGTCTTATAGATTAAACAAAGGTTTATAAACAGTCAATTGGTGATCCAGCTGTTTAGTGCATAGTCCTAAGATTAAATTATGAACGGAGTTAAAACTGCTAGTTGTTGCTAATACCTGATTAATGATTGTTCGAGCTAGTAATGTATTGTGGCTACTACTGTGCCAATTGCACAATGAACTGGACATTGATGAGTGAGAAATGAAGATCATTAATAACGCTAAAATCACATGAGCATAAAAAACAAAAATTTGAAAAATTTAGCGATGAGCTCATCTCATCGTCAATGCATCTTATAGTGGCGGAACATTCAATTTTAGTATTTATCCGATAGTCATGAATGTACAAGTGCGGATCTCTTTGCAGTATCATACAGAGTCAGTAAACCGTCTTTAAGAGCTTGACATACATCATTCAAATCATAGATGCCTACTCAATTAGAAGAATTAGTTTCATTTTTGCATTCACCTCAACCTGCTGTGAGACAGATTGCACTAGATAACTTGGTTGGTTTCAGTACTGGTCCTAGTGCTTCTATATTCAAATATGATAATTATAGAGCTTTGGATGACTTGAAAGTTTTGATGAAGGAGAAATCCAGAACACTAGTGCAACAATCCGCTACTGTTTTGGCCAACTTATGTGATGACGCGGTTATGAGAAAGAAGTTGGCAGACGATAAGGAGTTTCTAGAATACTTGACATGGAAGATCTGTGATTTAGGAAATACAAGTTCCGATATTATGTGTATTTTGTTGAGTAATCTGTCAAAGGAGGATTCTATCACATATGTATTTGAAATTGTAAGAGAAGACAATGACAAAGATTTACCACCACTTGACAAGGATGTGTTTAAGAGCAAAAGAGTTATTGACTGTTTGATGGACTGTTTTGTCAAAGGCTATGATAGGGAACTTAACAAATTTGCCAATTATGACTATCTGTCTTATTTCTTTGCCGATGTTTCAAGATTTAAAATCGGTAGAACATACTTTATCGAAACCCAAGAATATGATGGTGTGGTTCCAATCTCTAAACTACTTGTTTTTACTGAGAAATATGACTCAAAGACCAGACGTGAAGGTGTTGCTTCGACAATCAAAAATTCTCTCTTTGATTCAGAGACTCATGAAAGAATACTTACAGATGAAGAAATCAATTTGTTGCCATATATATTACTACCAATTGCTAGTGCTAAGGACTCAGAAATTGATGAAGAGGATATGTTTAATTTGCCGGATGAATTACAGCTGCTTCCGGAAGACAAAACAAGAGATCCTGTCCCATCCATTGTTTGCACACACTTAGAAAGTATTCTGTTATTGTGTACCACTAAGGCAGCCAGAGAGTTCATGAGAAGTAAATCCGTATATCCTTTGATCAGAGAATTGCATAAAAATGTGGAAGATGAAGATATTGGGGAACTGTGTTACAGGATTGTAAATATGCTAATGAGAGGTGACCCTAATGCACCTGTGGAAGAAATGCCTGCCAAGAGTGCGGAAGACGGTGATGATGAAGATGAAGATGAAGATGATGAAGATGCATTGATGGAAGTAGCATGATTAACTGCCATTATTAATTACAAACAGCAAGCATAATATATAATATAATAACACTTAAATGTACAATAAATAAGCATCTCCACTAGGCCCTAGCAAGTTTTTGGTTTCTTTATGCATACCGTTTCCATACCACCCTAACAGAATAAAAATATCCCATATAAATTGCTTATGAGAAAACTTTATTTATATGTCTTTATAAATAACTATTTAAATTTTTCATGCTTTTAGTTCCATATGTTCGTCATCCACTTTCCGGCATAGTTTCTTAACAAGAACGAACATAAGTTTCTTGTTTTCTGGACCGGGAAACATTTTTCTTATCTTTTTACCGAACTCTTTGACATTAACCTTTCCACCACTCATAGCATTTATTATATCTTGTTCAGTAATCAAAGGAATTTCACCATTTTCAACCTTGATTTTTTTATTAGGAGATTCGGAACCTGGTTCTTTTTTAATGGAGACTTCATCAGCTGTACGCTTCAAAGATACAGCATTAGGATTCCATGCCCCAGCAGGAAAGCTAGTTAGCAATGATGGCTTACCCTTAAGCACTATTACACAGTCCTTTATACTCTTAACTCTGATATTTTGCTCCCTTACGGTGTGTGCGGATGGGGTGCCTTGTCTAGATTTCCCCTCTTGTTTCTTTGGAGAGCCCTTCTTCGACTGAGAGTCTTCTGATTCTTCCTTTTCTGCCTCGTCCTCTTTCTCCAGATCAGATTCGGATAGATAAGGATTTATTTCATCTTCATCTGAAGAATACAAAGCAGCCAATTCGGTTTTTTGTAATGCTTTTTTAATACGTTCACCTTCTTCATCAATCTTCTTCTCACCAAAGAGTTCAGTATCTTCTGCTTCTGATACTTGTTCGTCATCACGCAAACCCATTGCATTTGCCTGTAGCATTTCTTTCTTTATTCTTTGCTCAGATTCTTTATTCTCTTGTTCATTACCGTCAATTATTGGTGCTTCTTCATCATCCGCAAATTCTTCATCATAATCAAGTTCATTTTCTGAGTTATCACTATGATTATATTCATCGTCCGCAGTTCTCTGATCGGCAACTGCTTTCAGTTTTCTTCTAGTTCTATCATATCTTGTTGTTGTCGTACCTATATTATCCAAATGTTTCATCAACCATCTTGGGACTTCACCACTCTTTTTATCCATTCTCTTTTCTGCTTCATCGATTGTCAATGTGGCATACTTATTTCTTGCGGTAAACTTGTACACTTTATCAGCAGGAATCATAGTGAAACTACCATCATCTTCAACACTCAATAGAACATAAGAGTCAGAATTACCAGCCTCATAAGAACCTACCCATGTGTTGTAACCATCGAAATCTTCCATGACCCAAGGGTAAAATTCCTCGAATCTCAGTTTCTTAGCATTTTCATCTAGTACCTTCAATTGACGTGTTTTCCTTCTCAGACCACCTCTCTTCGCTCTACCACCTCCATCAGGGGCCACATCAGCCATTGGATCTACTGTAGGCTCCTCGGCAAGGTCTGCGCTATCCATTTCTTTACCGTCGTACTTAACCAGACCGACTTTAGTGGGGTCCTCAGCTGGACCTGCATCCTCCAGTATAGTAGCACCTGGTACAGTTGGCTGTGCTGGATCTGTTGTGCCGTTTGCTGGTGTAGCACCATTCATTGTGGCAGGGCCCGGTGTTGCACTGGCAGAGACTGCATTAACTGGGCCACCCATGGGTTTCTCATCGAGACTCACCTGAGGCGTTGGCGTAGCGCTAGCAACGACTTGGCCTGTTGGAGTAGCACCTGTGGGCATGGTGGCCGAGGAGTTTACCAAAGGTGCTGCTGGTGCATTGGATGCTGTAGGGTGATCAGTCAAAGCAGCCGGGGTTGTCTTTGGCTTTGTCATGTTTTGAGCATTGGAACCGTCTTGGTTCTTCTTATACTCTGCGATTTCTTTCTGTCTCTGCACGATTTCTGCTCTTGTCAGTTGGAATTGCAAGTTTCTGGTATCCTTTCTGTGCAATCTGACAGGCAAATGGAAGTTTTCCGTTGGCTGGATCCTCTTCTTGCTCTGGAACTTTAGCAAGTGCGTCCTCATGTTTTCCAGAGCTTCTCTGCTCACTGCTCGCAAGGGGAACTCATTGTACACCTCGTTATCCTTGTCCTTCAGCGCACTCAGGTCGGGCTTGACTTCCTCCTGCTTGACACCCTCGACACCGCCCATCAGCATCATCTTCTCGCGGGACTCTATGTCCTCAGGGTCGTTCTTCTTCACCATGATGTTCTTGTTCCGCCTGTTCCTCAGGAAGTTCCTGCGCATCCTGTCCGGCTTGATGAATGGCGATGCATCGCTGGGCCCGTCACCGGATCTCCCACCGGCGGTCCTAATCCCACGTCCCGAGCTCATTGTCGTCCTTAGTATAGCGAATAAGGAAAGACGTTCAGCTAGTTAGCGGTTAGAAGATATATAGCAAGAAAACCAAAGTGCTCGCAAGACCTTATACATTGCACTCTACACTGTACTGTGCTTTAGAAATGCAATTTGGAAAAAATCCAGGGCTTCGGGGGAGAAGGGGCCCTCAACTAAGCACTAAACACGGGAAATGGCTTCAAAAGAAGCATGTGTGTGTACAAACCAGTAAACGATAACATGTGATACACGTACAGTAAGACAACTAATCATACAACACGTTAAACCATCTGACACGTTTCACCGTTGCATATGCTATGGTTCGTCGATCTCACATTTTCGTATATTCGTATATTCGTATATTCGTATTTATCGTATCACGTTTCTTGTTCTGTGT